>VFQN01000203.1_pt1 | contig 123927 bp, 96 predicted proteins | sample 3512371 | NCBI WGS metagenome assembly VFQN01 (sample SAMN10412370, study PRJNA504923) | tailings metagenome | isolation source: Replicate 2 from Balatoc abandoned mine | place: Philippines: Itogon, Benguet | collected 2017-08-28 | reverse complement strand
CAGCACCCCAGATGACATTGATGGAAGAACCGGAATTAGAACCAATGATACTACCTCCATTTACACTCCAATTATAGGTAGATCCTGCAATAGGAGTAATGTTATAAGCATAAATCTTGTAAGAACAAGTTGAATCATCACCTGTAATTACTGGCTCAGGAGTAGCTAGAACCTCTACTTGAAAAGAATAAGCAGTATCGCAACCATAATTATTTGTTGTAACTATTGAAACTTCTCTAGATCCAAGAGAATTCCATAAAACAGTATATGATGTATCTGTATTTCCGCTTAATGCAATTCCACCATTTACTGACCATTGATAAGTAAAACCAGCAGCAGAAGGAACGGTGTAAGTGTAGATTTTATTATTACAAGTAGAATCTTCACCCGTTATATCAACAACATTACGAGGAAGAATAGCTACATTAAATGTGATTGTGGTATCGCAACCTTCTGAATTTGTTTCTGTTAAGGATATTTGACCAGCAGGATTCGAGTTCCAAAAAATGGTAACTTGATTGGAATTATTTGGCCCAACTATAGTGCCACCAAAAACACTCCAATTGTAGGTGTTTAAAGGACTTGATGCATTTAAAGTATAAGTGGTAGAGGAGTATTCACAAATGGAATCTATACCAATAATTTCTGGTTTAGGAGTTGGTAAAACGAAAACATCAAAATTAACAGTTGAATCACATCCTTGGGCGTTTGTTCTTGTTAATGATATCCTATTTAATCCTAGAGTATTAAATTGAACCAATAAGGTATCATTTGTTGTATCTGATAAAAAAGTTGCTGTGGAAGTGGTCCAGCCTAATAGATCTAATGCAGAAGGACCGGTATTATAGCTATAAACTTTGTTTTCACATACCGTATCTGGGCCAAAAATAAATGGAACAGGATTATCAAATACATTAACGGTAACTATATCAGTATCTGCGGGACAGGTATAATTTCCTGTTGTAATTAATTGTATATCAAAGGATGATGATCCGAGTTGTGCTAAGGTTGGATAATAATTTGTAACTAGTACTGAATCATCAGGGCTAAATACACCGCCACCACCTATCCATCTCCCCCCTTGCGCAATTTGGACGGATCCATTGAGCGTGACGACGGTAGAATTTCGACAAAGAGTAATGTCTGGTCCGGCGTTCGCTTGAATTGGGAGTGTAAAAGCCCCGACCGTGACGGTATCATAAACCGTTTCGCAACCTAAAAAGTCAGTCATTGCGACACTATAAGTTCCCTGCCCTCCATACAGGATGGACCCAGTATCACCAGTACTCCAAGTAAAATTAAATGGAGCTAAACCACCTAAAGGTATTGCAGTCATTAATGCACTGGTATCTCCGAAACAAACTATTGGACTATCAGGATTAATTTCTACATCTAGGGTTCTAACTAAATAAACTCTTAAAGTATCGCAGAAATATGGAGTAGAGGTACAACCACCCAAAAGAGGACCGCAAACTTTATAATCTACATAATTAGGATAAGATCCAGTCGGAATAACATCAACTGTATCACACCCTGTGGTGCAAGTTAAATACGAGTCATAAGTAGGGTTTGAAGGCACAGAGCCCCAGGTTATTGAGTCTTCAACTAAACCCAATACGTATAGGTTACCCGTGCATGCGGATGAAATCAATAATGAATCGGATACGGATGGTTTAGGTAAAGAGGTAATTTGATAAACGTTAGTATTGTTCCCTGGTTTACAAAAGGTTATTCGGTGTGGACCAGGTCCGCTCATACAAATAGGCTGCCCAAAAGGGTATGACCCACCGCATGACAATTGAAAATCGAGTGAACCACCCGGAGTTGCGCCTGAAATAATGTCTAATTTAATTCTTTCGGCGTTAGTTGATAGAGTTATATTAAACTCTATACATCTTGCAGAACCAGTAACTCCACAACATTTACCATCTCTAACTACTGGTGGACTTGTCCAAACAGAATCTGGATTAGAAGATAAATCAATGTTAAAAACTGGAGTAACGGGATCGCATGCCTGCGCGTCAGCTCGACGGGCAAACAGTGCAAGGAATAAGACAATAAGGAACCATACTGTCAGTATCCTTTTTCCTGTACTAACATTCGTTTTCAATTTCTAGGGTTTTTTATTTCAGTTATCCACAAGGGGGGTGGAAAAACCAAAATGTGCACTAAAATAATAAAAGATTTCACATTTAGTATAAATTTTTTGTAAAATTTTTAATTCGGTTTATAAGGATAGGTTTATGATATTTGTAAAAAATTTAAAAAATGAGTTTATTAGTTATAGGTTCAGTTGCTTTTGATGCCTTAGAAACACCATTCGGTAAAACGGATAAAATTATCGGAGGATCTGCAACTTATGGTTCGTTAAGTGCCTCTTATTTTACCAAAAATATAAATTTGGTTGCTGTGGTTGGGGATGATTTTCCGGCTGAAAAAATTGAATTAATGCAAAAACACGGCATAAATACCGAAGGCCTACAAATCAAAAAAGGAGAGAAATCATTTTTTTGGTCAGGCAGGTATCATAACGACATGAATTCTCGTGATACCTTGGTAACAGAACTTAATGTATTAGCTGATTTTGATCCAATTATTCCTGAGAGTTACCAAAATTGCGAGTTCTTGTTTTTAGGAAATTTAACTCCTCAAATACAACAAACTGTAATTAATAGGTTAAAAAACCGTCCGCGATTAATAGTAATGGACACCATGAATTTCTGGATGGAAATTGCCTTAGACGATCTTCATAAAACCCTAAAAATGGTTGATGTTTTAACAATTAATGATGAAGAAGCTAGACAATTATCGGGAGAGTATTCTTTGGTTAAAGCGGCTAAAAAAATTATGGCTATGGGTCCACAGTTTTTAATCATTAAAAAGGGTGAACATGGCGCTTTATTATTCCACAAAGATCAGGCATTTTTCTGTCCTGCTCTGCCTTTAGAAGAAGTTTTTGATCCAACTGGAGCAGGAGATACATTTGCGGGTGGATTTATGGGTTATATTGCTAAAACAGAAGATGTTTCTTTTGAAAACATGAAAAGAGCAATAGTTTATGGATCTGCAATGGCTAGTTTTTGTGTCGAAAAATTTGGTACCGAACGAATTGTAAATCTTACTGAGTCTGAAATAACCGACCGAGTTAAACAGTTTAAACAATTAAGTCAAATTGATTTAGAATTAATTTAAATTTTTAAGCCCCGAGAAATCGGGGTTTTTATTTTCTGCAACAATTAATTTTAATTTCCTTGCGGGATTAGGATTTGAGTAAACATCGCGCAAGCAATTATTAAATTTGTTCAGCTTGAATTTGTTAATAAAGTTAATTCCCTTGCGGGATGAAGGATTTGGTAAACATCACGCAAGCAAATACCAAATCAGTTTTGGTTGAATTTGTTAATAAATTTAGTTCCCTTGCGGGATAAAAGTTTTAGTAAACATCGCGCAAGCAAATGCAGATTAAAGCAGGTCTGAAATAATTTTTTCTATGGCTAAAGATTCTGCCTCAGCTTTGTAATTTCTTACTAACCTATGACGTAAAATAGGTTCAGCAACTGCTTTGATATCTTCGATATCGGGTGAGAATTTCCCGTTGAATAGGGCATGTGCTTTAGCTCCAATTACTAAAAATTGTGAAGCTCTTGGACCAGCACCATAAGAAATATACTTATTTACTATATCGGCTGAATATTCTGAATTGGGCCTGGTTTTACTGACTAATTTAACGGCATATTCGATAACATTATCAGCAACAGGAATTTTACGAATTAATTGTTGAAAATATTTAATTTCTGATTCACCAATAATTTTATTTGGTGTTTCAAAAGCTGCTCCAGTTGTCATTTTTACAATCTCAACCTCTTCATTAAAATTTGGGTAATTTACCACTATGTTAAACATGAATCGGTCTAATTGCGCTTCTGGTAATGGGTAGGTACCTTCTTGCTCAATTGGGTTTTGAGTAGCTAGTACAAAAAACGGCTGAGGAAGTTTATGAATAGTACCACCAACCGAAACGTTTTTTTCTTGCATTGCTTCTAATAAAGCGGCTTGGGTTTTTGGAGGTGTTCGGTTAATTTCATCAGCTAAAACTATGTTAGCAAATAAGGGTCCTTTAATAAATTTAAAACTTCTATTTTCATCTAGAATTTCAGAACCGGTAATATCTGACGGCATTAAATCTGGGGTAAATTGGATTCGGTTAAAACTTAAATCTAAAACGTCTGAAATGGTTTTAACCAACATGGTTTTAGCCAAACCAGGAACCCCAACAAGTAAACTATGTCCGCCTGAGAATATGGAAAGCAAAACCTGATCTACAACTTTATCTTGCCCAATAATGGATTTAGAAATTTCTTTTTTTAAGTCTTTATATATTCCAGCAAATGATTCAGCTGCTTGTACTTCATTTTTAAATTCCATATTAATCTCTCCAAGTTTTTAGTGCAGGATGATCTGCATATTTTTCATCAATCTTTATGTAAAATTTGGATTTATTTTCTTTTAACCATTTTTCTATGGTTTCTGTTTTCTTTTCTGCCAAAGCCATATTCATGATTCTTTGATAATCATCTTTAAGATTGGCTGTGTGTGGAACGGATTTAGATTTTAAATAAACTAATTTGTAGGCATTTGAGGTCTCTAAACGTAACATTAATGGTCCGGCAATTTCACCTACCTCCATTTTATCAATTAATAATAAATTATCTGGATCTAAGAAATCAACGGGGATTTTAGTACTACCAGTATTCGGATCGGTGAGTAAACCTCCATTATTTTTAGAGTTTTCATCATCGCTATGTTTTTTAGCAGCATTTTCGAAAGTAATTTTTTCTGCTTCAATTTCTTTTTTAATAGAATCTAAGAAATCTTTAGCTTTCTGAACATCATCAGAAATAATTTGAGGGCGAATAAGAATATGCCTTACATTTATATTTTCACCTTTACGATCAATAAGCTGTAAAATATGGTATCCATAAGTAGTTTCGATAATTTTAGATACCGTATCTCCCGGCTTTAAGCGAAAGGCTGCTTCTTCAAATTCAGGCACCATTTTTCCTCTTGTAAAATATCCGGTTTCTCCACCCTTGCCAGACGATCCAGGGTCTTCAGAATAAATAAATGCTAATTCAGAAAATTCATCTTCACCAGATAAAATTCGTTCTCTAAGTCCATTGATTTTGTCATAAGCATATTGTTTAGCAAAGGCTGAAACTTTAGGGACTTTTATGATTTGTGAAATCTCAACTTCTGCAGGAATTTCAGGTAGAGAATCTTTTGACATTCTATTATAAAAGCGACGTACTTCATTTGGAGTAATTCTTACATCGCGTAAAATTTTATTACGCATTTCTTCAGTAAGCATTTTTTCTCGCATTTTTTGTTTCGATTCATTTTTAAATTGAAGGATGGACTTGCCTAAGTATTTTTCAAAAGCCGCTTCATCGCCTCTAAATTGAACTTGAAGGATATAAGAAATTTTTCTATCGATTTCTTGTTCTACTCTTTCGTCTTCAATTGCTATACTATCCAATTGGGCTTTAAACAATAATATCTTGTCTTCAATAATTTGGTTTAGTATGGCTAATCTTAAAGAATCTGTTATATCAACTGAATATTGCGCTTTAATAGTTTCAACTTCTTTTTCTAGATCGGTTCTTAAAATATAATTATCACCAACAATAGCCAGTACCTCATCTAAAATATACATTTTAGATTCGGGTTGTGCAAATGATTTGACTAAGCCAAGGATGATAAACGAAAGTAGGATGATTATTTTTTTCATGGAGTATATACCTCAATTCTATTATTGTTTTTTGCAGAGTCGACCATATCTTTTTCTAACTTTTGCCAAACACTTAGTTTCCTCTGATTTAATATGATTTGTTTTATTAATTCAATTTCATTTTCTATAGGAGAAACGCTATTTTTTACTCTGAATTCTTTAATTAAAATCAGATAAATAAAGTCGTTATCCTTTAATTCAACATATTTATTTTTTGTAAAGAAAAACTCATCTGAATATTGATTCAATGGAATTTCTTTTCTTAAATCTTCAAAAACAATCCAAGTGCTATCATCTAAGAAGAAATTTTCAGCATCCTTTTCGCATAAAAGATAAAGTTTATTTCTATCATCTTCTTTATTTGATACAAAAAGCTTTTTTAGCTTATCTAAACTTTTTGTATCCGATTTTAGTTTAACGAAATTCAGTCTAACTAAATTCTTTTTTAATAAAAAATTCTCTTTATTTTTTTCGTAATAATCTGTAATTTCTTGACTACTAATATTGCTATCTAAATTAGTACTTACCAATTGTTTTTGAATTTCGTATAACAGCAGACTTTTTTTATATTCTTCAGTTTTTTTAGTGATTTCAGCATCCAATACCTCATCATCCGGATTAATTTGTGATAATAGAATTTGTTCTTTTATCCAGTCATTAATAAATGAATTAAGTTTTGATAAGGAATCTTTGGGATTTAAGTTTTTAAAAAAATCATTGGGAAGATCATCAGCGTAAAGTATTTTATCGTCAACTTTAGCCAATTTTTCCGACTCATTATTTTTAAAATAAGAACATGAAAAAAGGTTTAACGCCACTAAAAAAATTAGGGCATTAAACCTGTTAAAAGGGTAATTTATAAATATTCTATTGAAGTAAATTTTCAAATTCGGTATTATTAATTATAACCGGATAATTTTTATCTAATTCATCAAGCCATTGCTTTTCTAGCTGAGACTGAAAATCAGAAGTAATTTGTCCTTTAGCTTCTCTTAATTCTTTTACTTTTACTGGTAAAACCTCTTTTACCACTACATAGTACATCTTATTATTTTTTTCAAACTTATAAGTACCTTTTTTCCATTTTATTTCTTGATTTGGAAGGGTAGTTTTTTCGTACTTATTATGTCTAATGGTTAAGCTAAGCTGTTCAATTTCACCGGCCATTCTCATCATTGTGGTGTCTTCATATGATTTTTTTAGCCACTTTTTAATGTTTTTATAAACGTCTTTATTAGTGCACTCGTAAATACTTACGTCTAAACGTTCAGGCCACATATAATTATTTTTGTTAGCCTCATAAAAGTTTTTTAAACCAACGGTGTCTTGAATGGCTTTTGACCAAACTCTTTTATCACTAATATTAAATAAAAGAATTCCTTCATAATATTCTTGAATGGTATTTTTAAACTCTGGAAACTTAGAGCTTAATAAATCATATTCATATTCGTAAACCCTTTGTTTTTGATAGTTTACCGCCATAAAACGAATCATACCTTCTAAGTTTTTATCTGATCTTGGGGTTTGGTAAACTTCAAGGTACTGAGCAAAATCAGATACGGGGTAATTTTTTCCATTTATGATAAGTATGGTTTCATTATACTTATCTGGGTTAAGCAATTTATAAGTTCCTAAAAGTATGGAAGAGTCGATTTGTTTAATAAATTTAGAAAGGACTTTTTCATTTAATGAGGCATTATATTGTTTGCTTAAGCGCTCAATCACTAACTCCTGCCCCATATTAGCACGTTCATCTTTAGCAATATCAGTTTTGATTTTATCAATCATTGCTGCATCTTTTGCTGGAAATGCTTCGTGTTCTATTAAACGAATTAGATGCCAACCATAATTGGTTTTAACTGGGCCTCCAATATCTCCTTTTTGTTTAAGACCAAAGGCAATTTCTCTAAAATCTTCAGGGAAATTGGATAAACTATTAATCCAATTTAGCTCACCACCTTTGCTTTTGGTACCATCATCTTCAGAATATTCAAGTGCTGCTAATTCCCAAGTGATAGCACCTGATTTTATTTTTGAGTAGATAGTATCGATTTTTGCCTTGGCTCTCAAAACCTCATCACTTTTAGCTTTTTCTGAGGTTCTAACCATAATATGTGCTACTTTAACCCTTCCTCTAGATAACCTTTTATCTTTTAGACTTATGATATGATATCCAAAACGAGTTCTAACGGGTAATGTAACTTCAGATTTTTTTGCTTGGTAAGCCGCAGTTTCAAAAGGATAAATCATGTTAAAGGCAGTAAAATAGCCTAAGTTTCCATTATTGAAGATAGCAGAAGGGTCTTCAGAATTATATTTTGCGACAGTGTCAAAAGATTCACCTTTAATAATCCTTTCCCTAAGTTTCATAATTTTATTATAAGCAATTAGGGTATCAAGAGGTTTGGCATCTGCCGGACAATTAATTAAAATATGAGACACATTGAGTTCATATTTTAACCTTTCATAGGCTTCATCAACCAATTTTTGTGAAATGGTGGTATCTGTAAAATATCTTTGAGAATATTGTCTTTTGTAAGTTTCATATTCAGAAATAAACTCAGGTAAGGTATCCATTCCTAAACTTTTGGCTTGAGCAACTTTTTTCTTGAATTTGATATACAAATCCAAATATTCTTTCATTGCTTCTTGAGTTTCAGCCTTTGTAGCAGTTTTATTATTTTTATTGAAAACTCTTATAAATTCATTACTGTATACGGTATCTACACCGTAGGTAAATAACCAAGAGTTTTGAGCTTTTAGTTTAGTAGTGGCTAATAAAGCCAAAAGGATAATCGATAATGAGTATATTTTTTTCATGTGTGCTACCAATTAATGGAATGCAAAAATAGAAAATTCGGCCTTTTTGCCTCAAATTAAGGGCCAAAAAGAAAAATTTGATATTTTATTCCGACGAATAGACGAATAAAAAGGTAAATTAGATGGCAAGCACGGTTTCTATTTGAGGTAAGGCTTTTTTTATACCTTCTTCAATTCCAGCTTTCATGGTCATATGGCTCATTGAGCAAGAAGAACAGGCGCCTAATAGGCGAAGTTTAACCACTTTACCATCTTCTATTTCAACTAATTCCACATTTCCTCCATCAGCATTTAAAAAAGGACGCATGGTATCTAATACCTCCTCAATTTTTTTGCTTAATTCACCACTTTCCGTAATCATATTATTTAGCATAAGCAGTAAGCCTATCGGCATTAAAAATGGCCACTTGTTGAGCCAAATTATTTGCGAATTTAATAAAATGCTCTTGTTTTTCCGCTTCCATATTTTCAAAGCTTTGACCTTGGTCTGCTAGTTCTCTGATTTCTAGGTAAAGCGGAATTTGTCCTAACAAAGGTAAACTATATTCATCGGCAAGTTCTTTACCTCCGTTTTTACCAAAAATAAAATATTGTTCATCTGGATGTGCTTTTGGAACAAACCAACTCATATTCTCAATAATTCCAAAAATAGGAATATTAATACCCTGCATTAAAAACATAGAAATAGCTTTTCTAGCATCTGCTAATGCCACTTCTTGTGGGGTCGTAACAACCACTGCTCCTGTTAGAGGAAACTGCTGTGCCAGGGTTAAATGGATATCACCTGTACCTGGCGGTAAATCTATAATCAAATAATCTAAATCGCCCCAATTACAATCAGACATCATTTGTCTTATGGCTGATGATATCATTGGGCCTCTCCATACCACAGCTTGTTTTGGTTCTAATAAGAAACCTATGGATAATACTTTTAAGCCATCTTTTTCAACAGGCTCCATAATGGTTTTCCCACCAATTTCATGCATTCCAGGTTTGGCATCCTTTAAATTTAACATGGTTGGAATGGATGGACCATAAATGTCAGCATCTAATAATCCAACTTTAGCACCTAATGATTTTAAGGCTAAGGCCAGATTTACTGAAACAGTAGATTTACCTACTCCTCCCTTTCCAGAAGAAACAGCAATAATATTTTTTACTCCAGATAAAACGCTCAGGTCCTTCCTAGAACTGGTTACCTTAGATCCAATGGTAATTTCTGGAATAATATCTTTGTTTACTAAATGGATTAAAGCATTTTCGCACGCCGCCTTAATTTGGTCTCTCAAAGGGCATGCAGGGGTGGTTAAGATTAGATCAAAACTTACTTTATTTCCCTGAATATTTAAGTTTTGTATCATATTAAGACTCACCAAATCTTTTCTAAGATCTGGGTCTTCAACTTGTGACAAAGCTTTTATAACAGCTTCTCTAGTTATTTTGCTCATTGTTGTTTTTTTTACCAAACCAACGGTTTAACATCTTTTTCTCAAAATCAAGAAAAAACCTAAATTGGCCAAAAAGGGCCCCATAAATTAACAATAACAGGTTGTAAACTGGTAAAATAAGCACATAATAGCTTATTTTTACCCATAAAGGAGCGAGATCCCAAGACCCCCCAAATAGTTCCAAAATTGGCTGCTTAATTAAAAAAACAGTGGTTCCTGTTAAGGCAAAAACTAATAAAATTATCAGTACCTGATTAATAGAATTAACCTTCCATCTGCTTTTTAGTTTTTCTAGAAAACTCATGTCTTGCAAAGATAGATTCAGTTTTTGGAATTTTTATGATTTTTGAAGCAAAGCTTAATAACCTAAAACAATTATTTTTAATCAGACTTTAAAATAAAGAAATAAAAAAAGCCAAGGATCACTTGGCTTTATAAAATTATTTTTTGTGAAAGGTCCATAAGGGTACATGACAATGGTAAGCCATTTTTTTGGTTAAGCTAGAATGAAATAACTTTTCAAAGAAATTTCTTTTATGAATGGCCATACCAATCATGTTGTATCCATGATCCAAAACATATTGATTTATTGCATCACTAACCAAATCATCATTAATAATGTTTAATTTTATATTTCGATAATCAATATATTGTTTAAATCGATTAAATTTTGACGCTATAACTTCATTTTCAGACGGATCTCCGTCTTTATTAACATGTAATAAGGTGATTTCAGAATCAAATAGGGAGGCAAATTCAACTAATTTTTCTAAAACAGGAATTTCATCATCAACCAAATCAGATGCATAAACCATATTTTTTGGATTGAAACTAACCATTTCATCTGGTATTGCTAAAACAGGGCATTCAGACTCTTCTATTATCGATGCGGCATTAGACCCAAAAATCATTTCTTTTAAACCACTAGCTCCGGTTGTTCCCATTATTATAAAATCAATTTGGTTTTCTTTGGCATATAATAGAATTTCATCTTTTGGAAATCCTTGTACACATGCAACCCTTGCTTTATTTAGTCCGTTTCTGCTTAAAACCAATTTATCCATTTGTTCTTTTGAGGCTTTCTCGGTTTCTTCTAACATTAACCTGATGGTTTCTGCTGGAATATATGGATCAACCACTGGCACATGATACACATGTATTAAGTGAATTTCTGCACCCGCCAATGCAGATATTTTTTCAGCTACACCCAAAGCATTTAATGAAACCTCTGAAAAATCAATAGGAACTAAAATTTGTTTTAATGAATTCATGGGACTGTTTTTATGGTTATACAAAGTAAAATAACTATTAATTACGAAACTATGATATTAGTCAGTTAATTTGAATATAAATTTGAAATAAATGTCGAGATTTATAAAATCACTATTTTTAATCGCTAGTCTTTTTCTTACAAAAGTTGTTCATGCTCAATCTCTTGAAACTATTGGTGTTTGGCAATTTGAAGTAGGAGCTTCTTATGTTAGTAAATCCTCTTTAAATACAAATTTCGATAATTTAGTTTCACCAATTTTAGGGGTTGGCTTAGGCATTCCGTTAAATAATACTCTTGATTTAATTTTAAATGCTCGTTATATTGGAAATCGATTCACTCAAAATTATACTGATACCGTATTTGCCTCGGGCTCTAGTACTCCAAATATATTAGCTCGATCTCGAAGAATTTCTTATGATAATATCGAATTCCCAATTCACGCTCGTGCCTATTTAAACAGTCAAAAAAACCTGGCTTTAAATTTTGGTCTTGTTCCTTCTTTTTTATTCAATAGAAGAACAGAAATAGCTGATAAAATTGGCTTTAATGTTACCAATAGAGTGCTTGACATTAACAAAAGCGGAAGATTTGATTTGGGTGCTTATTTCGGGTTTTTGTTTCGTTTTTCAAAAAATGTCGATTTTCAATTTGGTTATTATCAATCATTCATAACCTTAGAAAATAATGAGCTTATCGCCTATAATTTTTCTCAAGGCCATCAAGGAATTTTTGAACCTCTTGGAAGAAGACCTGGTGCTCAAGCTTCGGTAATTTTTAGAATCAACCCTGATTTAGGAAAAAATCCAATAATTAAAGAAAAAACCAAAGCCGAGTATATACAATTAAAAGACATGGTTTTATTGGTTAGATTGCCTAGTAAAGCCAGAGAAATGGCTTTTTATAGTTCCAAAGGAAATCAAAAAGAAGCCGATAAAATTAAAGCTGAAAACGACAAAGAAATTTTAGAAATAATTCATGCTTTTGATTCATCTTATACCTTTGGAAAAGTTTTGTTTTTTTATGATACCGCAAGCCGCTTAGTTAGAAATGGCTCCCTTGCGGGGATATTTATCAATAAAGAAACCTTATTGCCTGACCCAAACATTCGTCCCGAATCAAATAATTTATTAGTTGGGGAGTTTGGTAGTGCTTTTTCTGAAGATTTTAATCATTCTACCTCATATGGATTTGTAATGTATGATACTCAATTTAATCAACTAAAATCACCTTTTCCATACTTTATTAATTCAAGATTTGGTATCATTTCTAAAAAAGAAGCCATTAAAAATTTGGATGAAAGATTATATGCTTATCTTCAGCTAAGTAATGGACAATAAAGATTTTATTTACCATAGTAGAAAAATAAAAGAAGACCAAATAAACTTAGTAATTGCAATAGGTTTTGTAATGAGCATGTTTATTTTAAATGGCCTTATTTTAATAGGAATACACCCCTTATTTTTGGTAACTTTATTTATTTTGTTTTGGATAATTTGGTTTAATTATTTTTTAGTTAAGGTTACTTATATCTTAGGTGATGATGGAATTTTAGAAAAGTTATCGGGGCTATTTTCTTGGAGTAGATTGAAACAAGAAGAAAATTTTTACTCCTTTACAGAATTAAAATTTTTTAAAATTGATTATGATTTAAACCGAAGTTTTAAGAAAAGAAATTACATAAAACTACAATTTAGTAAAGACCGAAAACTCAATATTTTTTCTAAAACTGGTGAAGAAGATTTAGACTTTGAAAATTTCAAAACAGGATTTGAACTAAAAATAAAGGCCTTGCCAAATATAAAGTCAACTGAAGTGAACAAAAACTCAGAAAATAAGAGTATAAAAAATTCGGAAAACCCTATCCCGCAAGGGAATATTAGAGAAATTCCGATTGAAAAGCCAGGGTTTTATAAAACTAGGTGGGCTAAAGTTTTAGCTATTTTCCTTATAGTATTATCAGCAATATTAGGTAGTATTTTATGGAATCCGGAGAATTTGGGTATCGAAAGTGTAAAAAACTATCATATCGACAAGTTTTTGTATATTATTTTACCCGGAACAATTTATATAGGCATTAGAGCCTTTTCTAATAAAAAATAGATAGAATAAATAAGTATTGAAAATTTCAATCTCGGGTTTGCTTTCCTATATTTGCGACAAAAGATTGCTATCATGGCTAAAATTAAAGTTGCAAATCCAGTTGTTGAGTTAGATGGGGATGAAATGACCCGAATTATTTGGAAGTTTATTAAAGATAAATTAATTCTTCCTTATTTAGATTTAGACATTAAGTATTACGATTTAGGTATAGAAAAGCGTGATGAGACTAATGATCAAATTACAGTTGATGCGGCTGAGGCTATAAAAAAATATAATGTTGGAATTAAATGTGCTACTATTACTCCTGATGAAGGAAGGGTAAAAGAGTTTAATTTAAAACAGATGTGGAAATCGCCAAACGGAACCATTCGTAATATTTTAGATGGAACGGTTTTTAGAGAGCCTATAGTTATTAATAATATTCCGAGATTGGTACCCGGTTGGACTCAGCCTATTTGCATTGGACGTCATGCCTTTGGCGATCAATACAGAGCTACCGATTTTGTAACTAAAGGTAAAGGAAAATTAACAGTTACATTTACTCCAGAAGATGGCAGTGAGATTCAATCATTTGAAGTTTATAATTTTAAAGATGATGGTGTCGCTTTAGCCATGTACAACACAGATGAATCAATCAAAGGATTTGCTCATGCCTGCTTTAATATGGCCATTAGCAAAAAATGGCCTTTATATTTAAGTACAAAAAACACCATTTTAAAGAAATATGATGGTCGTTTCAGAGATATTTTCGCTGAAATTTACCCTCAATATAAAGAAACTATGGATCAAATAGGAATTGTTTATGAACATAGACTTATTGATGATATGGTTGCTTCTGCTTTAAAATGGCCAGGTGGGTTTGTTTGGGCCTGTAAAAACTACGATGGGGATGTTCAATCAGATACTGTAGCTCAAGGTTTTGGCTCATTAGGTTTAATGACTTCGGCATTGGTTACCCCAGACGGAAAAACTATGGAAGCTGAGGCTGCTCATGGTACCGTTACCCGCCATTATCGTATGCACCAGCAAGGAAAACCAACCTCAACCAATCCAATTGCTTCCATATTTGCTTGGACTCAAGGCTTAGCATTTAGAGGTAAATTAGACGGAAATCAAGATTTAATTAATTTCTGCCAAACTTTAGAAAAAGTTTGCATAGAAACGGTTGAGTCAGGTAAAATGACTAAAGACTTAGCGGTTTGTATTTACGGAAATGATGTAAAATCAGACCAGTATATGTACACAGAAGATTTCTTAAATGCAATTGACGAAAACCTAAAGCGAAAATTAGCTTTAGCATAACTCATTTATCCCGCCCCTAATCAGGCGGGATTTTTTTTATCAATCGTGAATTATTTTTCTCATTATTATTTCGACCATAAAAAGGGCAATCCTTATTTTAATGTTGGTCTTGTATTACCTGATTTTTCCAGATCAGCAAAGGGTGGACCACGAAAATTGAATCCCAATATACAACATTTAAGCGAAACAGAACGGTCAATTTGGGAAGGCTGCCTTTGCCATTACAAGCGTGATGATTGGTTTCATTCGAGCCCGATAATGAGCAATGCCGAACAATTTTTTAATTCACTTTTCAAGAATAAAAACTATTTAATCGGTTATAAAACCTGGTTTGTATTTCATATACTTACTGAAATGGCCATAGATCGAGTGATGATAAAAAAATTTCCACTTGATTTAAAAGAGTTTTATGATGATTTAAATACCGTTAATTTAAATACCCTTGCGGGATTTTTAATTAAATGCGGAAAGTTAAATACTGATAATTTTGAAAGTTTTTATAATCGGTTTACCCAGGCCGAATATTTGTTTTATTATATCAGAGATGATAAGTTTTGTTATTCATTGAATAGGGTGCTTACCAGAAGTAAGCAACCAGAAATGAGTAGTGCGTTTTCAGAAGACTTATGCTATTTATTCCCTCAAATTGAAGACTTTCTAGAAAATCAATTATTAGAATCAGGATTATTATAATTTTTTAATAAAATAAAAAACCCGCTGAATCGTTAAGAGACAGCGGGTTGAAATAATGGAATATGTATTAGTGTTTTACTACTATTTTAACAGGGATACTGTTTATAGAACTAATAAAATATACTCCATTTGGCAAGTCAGCAACAGAAATGCGAGTTTCAGATGAACCGACTTCTGCTCTTACAGTTCTAATTGCTTTTCCTGCCATATCAGTGATTAATAAATCTTCATTGTAATTTTTAACAATCACAAATTCTGACGCAGGGTTTGGATAAGCATTTAGGCTATTTAAAGTAATGTTTTGGGTAGAAACATTTGAAGCAACTTCAGGCAAAGCAATTACTAAACCTTGAGGGCTAACGGCAAATAAACCAAATGCAGCACCATTATTATTGGTTGTTGAATCTAAATATCCAGAAGCAAATACAGTTAAACCAACATTGTTAAAACCAGATAATGGAGCAGAGTAAGATTTCACTATAGTGTTTCCATCTGCGGTTTTTACATCTAATGTATAGGTATTTGAAGGAACATTAAAGGTTGGATAAACATCTCCAAAACGAGCATTATCAACCAATAAAGCTACTCCTCTAGCTTCAACGTCAACAGTTGGAGCATCTGTAGATCCATGAATTACTCTGATATCAATACCAGAACCAGAATTTGCAGTTATTGGAGCATTATCAGCAGCTAATAAACGGAATGCAGTGCTAACACCATCAGGATTTGCAGCAAAGCCAGTTCCTACGTTACCAATAGCCATCAATGTATATGCATTTCCTTCTTCTAAAGTTACTATGGTACCTAAACCTGCAATTGAATCAGCAATTGAAGTTGAATTTGCTGGAGCAATAGCTAGGTAAACTGGAGTTTGAGCAGGAACATCTACAAATGGAGTGGCAGTTCTAAAGTTAAAATCATCTATTAATAAGAAAGTATTTAAACCAAAACTTGCATAAACGTCAACTGAAGCTGCGCCAGGAGCTGCAGAGTTGTGAATAGCTTGAACTAAAGCTGTTGGAGCTTCTAATTCTACTACTGTACCATTAGCTAAAGCCAAGAATAAACCAAATTCTTCGCCGTTGTTATTTGCATCTGGATCTAAGAAACCACTCGCAAATACTATACCTGCTTGTCCACCTAATCCAGTTGTATTTACGCTGTAAGTAAATATTGAGGTGGTAGAATTTGATAAAGTTAAATCTAAATAGAATGCACCTTGAGGTAATGATTGGTAAGGCACCACATCGGTATAGGCAGCATCATTTACTACTTGGCCAACACCTTGAATATAAGCATCAATTGCTGGAGCGTCGGTAGAACCATGGAATACAGCTAAATCAAAGTTGTTTGGGTTAGCACCTGTAGTTTGTCCAACTAAAGCGCTTAAGCCAAATTCAGTAGAAATGCCATTTGGATTAGCCGCAAATCCAGTTCCGATAACACCTCTAGCGAATACTACGTAATTAACGTTAGTATCTAAATTAACAGTAGTACTTAATCCCGCAAGGGTATCAGCTATAGAAGTTGAGTTAGCAGCAGCAAAAGAGATGGTTAAATCAGTTTTTGCAGGTAAGTCAACAAAAGGAGTAGCGCTTCTGAAATTGAAATCGTCTAAAACTTTAACTGAAGTTAAACCGTAAGTGGCGTAAACGTCAACTGAAGCAGCAGCTGGATCAGCAGAATTATGAATTACCTGAACTTTAGTAGTTGGTACGCTTAATTCTACTACGGTACCATTTGCTAAAGCCACAAATAAACCAAAAGATTCGCCATTATTGTTAGCGCTTGGGTTTAAGAAACCACTTGCAAAGGCTACACCTGATTGACCTAATAAAGCATTTGTGTTTACTTCATAAGTAAATAATGGAGTTGTAGAATTACTTGCAGTAACGTCTAAGAAGAAAGTACCAGCAGGTAAGTTTAAGTATGCAGTGTTTGAGGTATAAGCCAAATCATTAACTACTTGACCTAAACCTTGTACATAAGCATCAATTGCTGGAGCATCGGTAGAACCATGGAATACAGCTAAATCAAAGTTGTTTGAGTTAACAGCAGAGGTTTGTCCAACAAATGCTGATAAACCGAAAGCAGTTGAAATAGCATCAGGGTTAGCCGCAAATCCAGTTCCGATAACACCTCTAGCAAATACTACATAATTAACATTAGTATCTAAATTAACAGTAGTACTTAATCCCGCAAGGGTATCAGCTATAGAAGTTGAGTTAGCAGCAGCAAAAGAGATGGTTAAATCAGTTTTTGCAGGTAAGTCAACAAAAGGAGTAGCGCTTCTGAAATTGAAATCGTCTAAAACTTTAACTGAAGTTAAACCGTAAGTGGCGTAAACGTCAACTGAAGCAGCAGCTGGATCAGCAGAATTATGAATTACCTGAACTTTAGTAGTTGGTACGCTTAATTCTACTACGGTACCATTTGCTAAAGCCACAAATAAACCAAAAGATTCGCCATTATTGTTAGCGCTTGGGTTTAAGAAACCACTTGCAAAGGCTACACCTGATTGACCTAATAAAGCATTTGTGTTTACTTCATAAGTAAATAATGGAGTTGTAGAATTACTTGCAGTAACGTCTAAGAAGAAAGTACCAGCAGGTAAGTTTAAGTATGCAGTGTTTGAGGTATAAGCCAAATCATTAACTACTTGACCTAAACCTTGTACATAAGCATCAATTGCTGGAGCATCAGTAGAACCATGGAATACAGCTAAATCAAAGTTGTTTGAATTAACAGCAGAGGTTTGCCCAACGAATGCAGATAAACCAAAAGCAGTTGAAATAGCATCTGGGTTAGCAGCAAATCCAGTTCCGATAACACCTCTAGCGAATACTACATAATTAACGTTAGTATCTAAATTAACAGTAGTACTTAATCCCGCAAGGGTATCAGCTATAGAAGTTGAGTTAGCAGCAGCAAAAGAGATGGTTAAATCAGTTTTTGCAGGTAAGTCAACAAAAGGAGTAGCGCTTCTGAAATTGAAATCGTCTAAAACTTTAACAGAGGTTAATCCATAAGTTGCATAAACGTCAACTGAAGCAGCAGCTGGATCGGCTGAGTTATGAATTACCTGAACCTTAGTAGTTGGTTGTGAAAGTTGAACCACAGAACCATCTGCTAAAGCTGCAAATATCCCAAAGGCTGGGCCGTTATTATTTGCTGAAGGATCTAAATAACCACTAGCAAAAACTACCGCAGAACCACCTGCTAATCCATTTAAATTAGCATCAATGGTAAAGGCAGCGAAATTGGAATTACCAGGAGTTACATCTAGGATGTACCTGCCTTGTGGAACAGAAACATAAGGGGCAAAATCTAGATAACGGATGTCATCAGCTAAAAGCGTGCTAGTTCCTTGAACTTTTACATCAACTGTAATAGCGTCAGGAGAACCATGATTAATAATGAAATCTACATTACCCGGGGTATTTGCAGTCTCTCTGGCGCCAGCAAAAATATTTAAGCCAAAGCCATTGTTTACACCATCTGGGTTAGAAGCAAAACCAGAACCTACATTACCCTGAGCCAAAACCACATAAGTTTCATTAGCTGTAAGATTCACTGTAAGACCTAAACCGCTAATAGTATCAGAAATATTTTGTGAGCTAGAATCTGCAAAACCAATTCTTATGTCTACACCTGCAGGCAGGTTAATGTAAGAAGTAGCAGTTCTAAACTCGAAATTGTTTAATAATTGCATAGGCATACCTGCAACATCAGCCCACACATCTACAAATTTAACTGCAGGATCCGGTGCATTGTGGATGACCTGCACCCGAGCGTTTTGCGCTTGGGCTTGCATTGCAGCAAATCCGATTGCTGTTAATGCTAATAATTTTTTAATAGGGTTCATCTGTTTCAATTTTTGTATAACCCTATAAAGTTTGTTTAAATGCAATTTGTTTGCATTTAAATTTTCATTTTATGTTTAAATTGTTGATTATTAAATATTTACATTCGTCGAATGACAGTTTTATGACATTTTACAAGGCTTTCAGGGGACCGTAAAATAAAAAAACCACCCTTTTGGGGCGGTTTTATATAATTTGAGTAAAAAAGATTAATTATTGTTTAGTAAATGAATATACTATATTACGAGTTTCACCATCAACTACTTCTGAAAAAGAACCTTTAAATGAGTTAGGAGTTTTATCTGAAACATTCATGTCTTGGTTTACACCAAAATCGAGGATACCTCCATTTACAACCCAAGTATCTTGAACTTCAGCAATTTTTGTATCAGCGGCATCGTAAACCCCTATAGTGGCAGAGCCTCCAAGTCTTAAATCCAAAAGCAAATAGGTGGTCATGGTAGCAACTTGTCCATTAATGGTAGCTCCCGTTTGTTCCCATCTTCCGATGTAATCATTTCCAGTACCTGTATTGTTACCAGAGCCAGGTTGAGTGGTAGGCTCAGGACTTTCTATTTTCTCAGAGCAAGATGTAATAAGCATTCCACCAATTAGGGCGAAAAGAAAGAATACTTTAGTAAATTTCATGATCATGAAGTTTAGTTGTTTAAGAATGGCAATTTACAAATTTTTCCTTTAATTGCTTTATCTCTTATCGATATGTAAATATCGGTATCAGATTTAGCATATTCAGTTTTTACATACCCCATTCCAATAGCTTTATTTAAAGAAGGAGATTGTGTGCCTGAGGTAACTTCACCAATAACTTCACCAGTTTCATTTAGGATAGGGTAATGCTGACGAGGAATTCCACGATCTAACATTTCAAAACCCACTAGTTTTTTGATTACGCCATTTTCTTTTAACGATTTATGGTAGTCAGAATTAGTGAAATTTTTAGTAAATTTAGTAATCCAGCCCAAACCAGCTTCGATAGGCGAGGTTTCGTCATTAATATCATTACCATATAAGCAAAAGCCCATTTCTAAACGTAAAGTATCACGAGCCCCTAATCCTACAGGTAAAATATCAAATTCTTTTCCAGCTTCAAAAACCGCATTCCACAATTTTAAAGCATCATTATTGTTAACATACAATTCAAAACCACCTGCACCAGTATATCCAGTTGCTGAAATAATAACATTTTCAATTCCTGCAAAGGTGTCTTGTTTGAAAGAATAGTATTCCATTGATTTTAAATCAACTGAAGTAAGTTTTTGTAAAGCATTCACGGCTTTTGGTCCTTGCACTGCCAATAAACTAGTTTGTTCAGATACATTGGTCATTTTAACGCCAGCTGTATTTTTTGACTGAATCCAATTCCAATCTTTATCAATATTTGAGGCGTTAACTACTAAATAATATTTATTTTCATTGAATCGGTAAACCAATAAATCATCTACAATACCACCATTATCATTAGGTAAACAAGAGTATTGAACTTTACCATCAAACAGTTTTGATGCATCATTACTTGTAACCCTTTGAATTAAATCTAGGGCACCTTCACCCTCTACAATAAATTCACCCATATGTGAAACGTCAAATACCCCAACGCTATTTCTAACTTGATGGTGTTCTTGAATTAGGTTAGAATATTGAACGGGCATATTATATCCTGCAAAGGGAACCATTTTAGCTCCTAAAGAAATGTGTAAGTCGGTTAATGCCGTTGTTTTTAATGATGCTGTTGTCATGATTTATATAGAACAATTAATAATAATAAATGCTTTTAATTTTTAAATATTTCTGGTAAACGAGAGATATAGGCCATTTCTTTCAATGTTTGCCTGCTTTCTTTTGCTGGGTTACCCATATAAACTTTATTTGGCTTTAATGATTTTGTAACCGCAGACATACCCATAATTATGGCGCCTTCACCAATTACCACCTCTTTAGTTACCCCAACTTTACCCCAAATAATAACGCGATTTTCTACTTTTGAAACTCCCGCAATTCCTACTTGAGCTGCAATAATACAATGTGATCCAATTTGGGTGTCATGACCTATTTGGCATTGATTATCAATTTTAGTGAAATCTCCTATAATGGTATCCCCAGAAACTCCACGGTCAATGGTTGTATTTGCACCAATTTCTACCCAATTGCCTAATATGGTTCTTCCGCAAGTATGCATTTTTTTAAATGAACTATAATAAAATGCATCTCCACCAATTGTTGCATTGGCTTGTATAATTACGTTATCTCCAATTATAGTATCATGATAAATCACTACGTTTGGGTATATGATACAGTTATTTCCTATCTTAACATTATCCCCAATTACCACTCCTGAATGTATGATACTATCGTTTCCAATACTTACATTTTCACCAATTGTAAATTGAGGATTTTTAGGATTTGGGACTGGTTTAAAATATTTACATAAAAAAGTATAATCTCTAAAAGGATCTTCTGATATTAGAAGGGCTTTGTTTTCCGGGGCTTCTACTTTCTTATCAATTAAAATAATAGTGGCTGCGCTATTTAAGGCTTTATTATAATATTTTTCTACGTTTACAAAGGTGATATCTCCCGGCTCAACCATATGAATTTCGTTGATACCATGAACTTCAAAATCATCTGCTCCAACATATTGAGCATTAATTAGCTGTGCTATTTCTTTTAAGGAATAAATCCTCGGTAATTTCATATTACAAATAAACTATCTTTATTTGATTTTATCTTAGAATAATTCAAGCTGTTCTGATTTAAGCTTAAAACTTTTTCGGTGAATGGGGCTCATCCCATATTTTTTTAATAATTCCACATGGTTTTTGGTGCCATAGCCCTTATTATTTATCCAATTATATTGAGGAAACTCCTCATGCATATTAAGCATAAATTCATCCCTGTAGGTTTTGGCTAAAATCGAAGCGGCAGCTATAGATTGGTAAATCCCATCTCCTTTAATTATCGTTAAATATGGGATTTTTTGGAAGGGTTTAAAACGATTTCCATCAACTAATATTAATTCAGGAGTTATTTTTAATCCCGCAAGGGCTTGATGCATGGCCAAAATACTGGCATTTAAAATATTAATTTGGTCAATAGTTTCATGGGTGCAAAAGCTGACTTTAAAATCTAAGGCATGGTCTTCAATATATTTTCTTAAATCATTTCTTTTTGAAGCGTTTAATTTTTTAGAATCATCAAGTTCTTTATGCTTAAATTTTGGTCCGCAAATTACGGCTGCTGCAAAAACGGGCCCCACCAAACAGCCTCTTCCAGCTTCATCCACTCCTGCTTCTACTTGTCCTTTTATATGGTGTTTTAATAACATTTTAGATTGATAAACAAAAGTACTTATCTTTGAGCACCATGTATAAGTACCGCGAAGTTTTTTATAAAAAATATTTTGATAATCAAGCAGGAAGGCATATTTCAACGGATATACAAGAAGTTTTAAGAGTTGAAAGTGATCATTTTTTATATGAAATAATACCTTTTTTTCCTTCCGATCGAAAGCTTGAAATTCTAGATATTGGCTGCGGATACGGTGCTCTAATTCATGCTGCACATCAATTGGGTTACGAAAACATTCAAGGAATTGATATTAGTCCTGACCAGGTAGAAGTTGCAAAAAAATTAGGAATTAATGGAGTTCACTGCGCTGATTTACTTCCTTTTTTAAAAGCAAATCCTGCTAAATTTGATTTAATCTGCGGAATCGATATTATCGAACATTTTGGTAAAGATGAATTGGTAGAATTATTAAGCTTAGTTCGTGATTCTCTAAAACCGGGTGCTAAGGCTATTTTTAGAACTCCTAATTTAGATGCTCCTCTGGGCACCATGTATGCTTATGGCGATTTTACTCATGAAAACTATATGAATGGATTTAGCGCAAGGCAAGTAATGTTAAGCTGTGGTTTCTCAGGTGTTGAGGTTTACCCCTCAAAAATTGCCATAAAAGGCTTACTTAAGCAAATATTACAAAAGTTCTTTTTTAAATGCATTCAAGTCAATGCAAAAATTCAATTATTAGCTACAGGTAGGTCTAGTAAACATTTAGTGCTTACTCCAAATATGATTATTGAGGTAACTCGCTAAATATGATTTCTTCCATTTTTGCAACGGTTTTCTCCCAAGAATATTTATTTAATTGCTCAGGTATTTGATTTATTAATTGAGCTCTTAAATCATCATCAAAGGCTAAATCATTTAAAGCTAAGGCTATGGATTCAATGTCTATTGGGTTCACTAATAGGGCTGCATTTCCAGCAACTTCAGGCAAAGAGCTACTAATGGAGCTTATGGCAGGACAATTTTGATTGTAAGCCTCTAAAATAGGTAAACCAAAACCCTCAAAATAAGGGATATAGGTTAAGGCTCTTGCATTTCTATAAAATGCACAAGCTTGTTCATCCGTTATTTTCCCAGCAAAAACAATATCCTTACTAAACTCCGAATTCTGAACATAAGTGTTTAAGGCATCACTCATCCAAGCTATTCTTCCAGCCAGAATTAATTTATAATCACTGCTTTTATTTTTTTTAAATAATTCAAAAGCCTTAATAAGGCGCATTATATTTTTCCGAGGATGTATGGCGCCTAGGTAAAAGAAGTAAGGTTTTTGCTCAGTTAGTTTTTCTAATATCGAATAGTCGGCATTTATTTCCCTTGCGGGATAAGCATTGCCAACAACAGTAATTTTTTCAGAAACTAAATTATAGGTTTGAATCAAATCTTTTTTGCTGAATTCGGAAACGGTAAAAATATGTATGGCCTTTTTCGCAAATTTCGGGAAGAAGTATTTATAGTAACCAGCAACTAGTTTAGGAATATCTTTTGGATAATGCTCAAAAGCTAAATCATGAATTACTGGAATTTGTTTGACATTACTTTTTAAGCATAAATAACCATCTGGTGATAAAAAGACATCGGGTTTTATATTTTTTAATTTGAAATATAGACTCCATTCAAACCAGATATACCATAAGAAAGGGTGACGGGCTGGAGGATAAATTACATGCGGGATCACATTATCCGCATAAATAAAACTGGAGTCAAATTTCCTATCAAAGAAAAAATGAAATTGGTGTTGTGGGTTATTAATTACTAGACGTTTTAGGGTCTCATGAGAGAATCTTCCTATTCCTTCTAGCTTATCCTTTATAAGAAAACGGGCATTAACTGCAATAATCACTTAACAAAGGAAATTAGAAATAGGCAAAAAACAAAAAACCCCGGTTGCCCGGGGTCTTTTATCAAGGGAAAGGGATTAAAAATTATCTTAATAAGGTAACAGTACCGTAGTAAACAAACTCTTTACCTTTGGCATTAGTTACTTTAACTAAATAAGTATAAACATCTTGTTGAGCTGGTTCACCTTTAAAGTTACCGTCCCAACCTTCTTTAATTTTATTTGATTCGTAAACCATTTCTCCCCAACGGCTGAAGATTTGGATATTAAAGGTTTCAAAACCATCAGCGGTTACAAAGAATCTATTGTTTTTACCTTCACCAAAACCATTAGGGGTAAAGGCGTTTGGAATAAATACGGTGATATCCGGATCTACAACTAATAATCTACCCGTTGTATCTTCACAACCATTATTGGTAACTACTCTTAAAACTACAAAGTAAGAACCTGTATCAGTTGGATATTCAAAAGTTGGGTTTCTTTGGCTTGAAGTACTATTATCTGGATCACCAAATGACCACTCGTATTGAGCAATAGAACCAGCACCAGTTAATGTAGAACGATCAAAGAAATTAATCTCTGTCATTGCAACGGTGGTTCTCCATCTAGAGGCATCCATTGCAGCTTCAGGCATTGGCCAAACTTCAATACCAAGAGGTACTGCAAGTCTTTCGCAACCATTAACAGAAGTTACCCTAAAGTTTACTACATAAGATCCATCATTATTAAATACATATTGAGGATTTTGTTGGGTGGAAGAATTTCCATCACCAAATGTCCATTCAAATGTAGAGGTTGCTGGATCAGCATCAGTAATACCTTGGAAACTAATATCTAAAGGTTCGCAACCATTTATCTTATCAGAAGCAATTACTGCTGTTGGGATAGGGTAAATGGTAATATTTAAGTTTTCAGTTTCAGCTGGGCAATATCCATTTTGGGTAGTTACACCAGAAATGCTGAATCCTTTATTTGCATTATCGTTTGGTCCAGGAGTGTAAGTGGTATTCGGAGAAGAGTTTGATGAGAATGAGCCATCCCCATTAGAAGTCCATTGAATACCTCCTGCATTAACAACAGTTGAATTTAATGTAAATGGAATACCTTCACATGCATCAGTACTATTTGATGAAATTTGAATATCGGGTTGTTCTTGAACAAAGATATTTACGGTATCATCGTTAGTACATTGAGTAGCTGGGCTGGTATAAGTATAAGTAACCAAATGCCAACCTGGTCCGGCTGTAGATGGGTTAAATCTATTACCTGTTACACCAGAACCTGCAAACACAGATGATCCTACTGGAGTTGGTGAACCAATTAAGTTAAATTCAGGTGCTGTAATACAATTACCTACATTAGGTACACTAACATCAACCACAGGAAGTGGTTTTACTAATACTCCAACAGAGTCAAATGCCGCACAGCCATTAAGAACGAATGTATATCTAAAGAAATAATTTACATTGTTTTTATTTGGTGCATTAGCAGGATTGAATATTGAATCAGAAGTAATTAAGTTAGGTATTGAGCTAGTCCAGGTACCACCAGCAGGGCTTCTGCCTGGTATCTCATTTAAATTAATTGGGGCAACATCTTCGCATATTGGTGAGGCAAATCCTGCATCAACAGTCGGTACTAATTTAGATGTAATAATTGCTGTATCAGAATTAGTACAACCTCTGAAATCAGTAAACTTATAAATGATAGGATAAGAGTTACCTGGGTTTACAAGAGATAAATTGAAGGTATATCCTGCAAATGGATTTCCAGCAATTGCATTACGTTGAGGTAAAGCCGTATTTTCCCATGTAGGTACTCCATTACCAGGCGCAGGTGTAGGAGCTCTGAAAATAGAGTTTAAGTTTACCAATCCACGATCTGCACAAACTGCAGTATCAACTAAATTAAGTATAGGTTTAGGATTAACTCTCAAGTTAATAGAGTCTCTATTTACACAACCATTTCCATCTGTATAAACATATGTTAAAATATGTCCAGGAGTTGTATTTGGACCTGCTGTTAACGTTTTGAATAAAGCGCCTGCTAAAACCCAATTTGAATTTCTACTGCTGCTCCAAACCCCACCTTGAGGAGTTCCACTAGCTAGCATTAGGTTAAGGTTATAGTTATCTAAATCCTCACAAATTTCTTGAGTTTGTAATAATATTTGCGGTAAAGGATTTACAGAAAGGCTCATAGTATCTTGGTTTTCACAAGTTTTACCACCTTCAGTTTTTATACCTCTTACCACGAATATTTTATCAGTTTGGGCTATATGAGTCAATAAGGCTTGGTTAGAAAGAACTGTGTTTGACAATCCTGATTCCCACCATGCGTATGAATCAGCGCCAGTAGCAGTAATTCTAACGGTATCCCTTTGACAATCGATAATATTAGGCCCAGCATTAACTGGAACTTGGTTAACATTAAGTGTTAAAGTATCGCTATTGTAACAACCTAATGAATCAGTAACTTTTGCCCAATAATTATTTTGAGTATTAATATCAATAGTACGGGTAGTATCACCAGTTGACCATAAATATTTAAGATTTACAGTATCATTACCCGCGTCTAAGATGGTGTTTTCGTAAAAACAAATTCTTTGATCAGGACCTAAATTAATTTCAGGTAATTGGCGGTACGTTACTAATGTAGAGTCTTCATTTTCGCAACCATTATTATCTTTAATTTTGATTCTTACTGTTACTGTAGAATCAGGGCTTGAAGTGTAAGTGCTTAAAGTATCAGTTGTAGAACCATTCCAGCTCCATTTGTATGGAGTGGTACCACCAGCTGAAATTGCATTAAGAACCATTGGATATCCAACACAATAAACAGTGTCAGTAGGTATATCTACAGTTACGTAAGGAGCAACTACTATAGTATCTATATGCGAGTTAAAACAAGGAGTACTGGTTTCTAAATTAAGCGTTACTATATGTCTTCCCGGTTGTAAACGAACGGAATCTGATTTTCTTGGAATAATTTTTACAGTATTACCCAATGAATCTCGTATCACCCAATTGTATTTTAACCCTGGATAATTGTTTTTATTAGGCGTTGCGTCTACTTTTACGTAACCACAATTTAATAATTGAATATTTCTAGCAGCTTTAGGTGTTTCAAAAACATAAATCCTAAAGGCTCGAATTTGCTGACCTGGAATAGGGCAGGCATCATCTTTTGCTGTAATAGTGAAAGTATAAGGAATACTAGACACATCGGCTTCTGTTGGTGTCCAACAAACTTTACCAGTGGCTAATCTTTTTTGTTTATTGGTATTGGTAAATGTAGCGCCTGGGATACCACCGTTCCAAGAGACTACAACAGTATCACCATTATCTGGGTCTGTAGTTTCAATATCAATACAGTTATTGGTTCCTTCACAGAAATTTGCTGTATATGGCGGTTTTATGGTAGGAGTTTTATTGTTCGGACAAGGTATTACAATAATCTGCATATCTCGCCGCGTTACTCCAATTTCGGTCCAAACCCCATTTATTTTCCTCCATTCTTTAACTTCGATAACTACGATACCTACTTCATTTGCTTTAGTAGGACGGAACATTAAGTCACCAGTTTCAGGGTCTAATCTAAAACCAGCAGGGAAATTTAAATTGATATTTGGTGAACCTAAAAAGGTTAATGGTCTGGTAGGACTAAAAGATCCACCATAAGTTACATCTTGACCTTGAGCTTGTTTACCAGCAACCAATGAATAGGATAAAGAATCCCCTTGATCATTGGTATCCAAAGCACCATTGTTAAAGATATAATCTTGATTGTGGCAAATAATTGCTACCGGTGGGTTGGTAAAATCTGGTGAAGAGTTGCACGGAGAAACACATTTGTCTAACTCGGCAGATGTCCAGAAGTTTTGACCAGAAGGCCCTGTGGTAATGTTTCCATTACGGCAGCACTCTGACCAGCTTAGAATAACTTTACAGCAGTTTAAACTGCTTAAGTTAACAACACCTTTCCAAACATGTTCTTCAACACCATATTGGAATGATCCTGAACAACGTGATTGAATTGGGCAAGAAGCATCAATACCTGTAATATCCCTTTGACTTATTTTAGGTAAGTTAAGGTTGATTGTGCTACCACTTCCAGATGCACATCGTGCTTGAACTGGAGTGTTTCCTAACTGAATACCGTTACAATCACGGTAAACACGGAGTGTTACTTCGTATTGGCCATTACCTAGGCAGCGGTAAACGATATCCGATCCCATTACGTGGGATGCCTCTGCCTCTTGGAATGCGGCCATTCCGAAGATTAAAAACAAAAATAAAGTAAATAATTTTTTCATCTTATTAATTCCCTTGATGTATCAATAAGAACCCATTTATTAAAAAATTGTTGCCTCAATAAGAAATTTCAACTAAAATTAATAAATCGATTTTCAACGTAAAAATACAAAAACAAGTCCAAATTAACAAGAAGTTATTAAATTCTTAATTAGCAAAAACCGTTGTTCCTTCAGTGCAATTTTTGCAAATATCAATATTGGCGCGACCTTTCAGAATGGTCGATCTAAAATCTATATATTTTTTGCCCCACCAAATATGGTTAAAAGATGACAGTTTTAAATCACCCAATTGATGGCTTGCATCTTTATCAAAACAACAAGGAACTATTAATCCGTCCCAAGTTACCACGCATGAATGCCATAATCTCCAACAATGATTTAAAAGCTTATTTTTAATAGCGTATTGATTTTCATCTTTTTTATAACGAGCGTATTTCTCGTTCTTGGGGATTAAATCATTCCCCGTTTCGTAGTCATAAACCTGAGCCGTTTTTATTTGTAAATAATCAACACCAAACTCCTTAGCTATTTTTTTGATTTCGGGTAATTCATGCTCATTATGCGAAAAAACAATAAATTGCCAAATAATTAAAGGACCCTTTTTCCCTTTTATTTTTCTGGCCTCCATCAAATTTTTCGTAGCTTCAAATACTTTATCTAATTTTCCACCAATTCTATATTTAGCATAGGTTTCTTGAGTAATTCCGTCTATGCTAATAATTAATCTATTTAGACCGCTTTCAATGGTTTTAATGGAATTTTCTAAATTTAAATAATGCGCATTACTTGATGTAGCAACATACATGTTTTTAGACCGCGCATATTTTACCATATCCAAAAAATCTGGATTTAAATAAGGCTCTCCCTGAAAATACAAAGTTAAATAACTGGTTTTTTTATAGATAGAATCTATTAAGCCTTGGTATAAATCTCCTTGTAACATTCCTGTTGGCCTGCTAAATGATCTTAATCCGCTAGGGCATTGAGGGCAACGTAAATTGCATGATGTTGTTGGTTCTACTGATATGCTTATGGGGTGGGCCCACATGCTTGGTGTTTTGCTGATTTTAGCCCATAAATAAGAAATCATCACCAGTGCGCCATTCCATAAACGCTGTGGGCTTAAGCCCGAAATAAAAACAAATCCATCTTTAATTAAAGCCCAGTTCATCAGTCGTATAACTCAAAAAAGATTTGTTTTTTAGTGTATCCAGCAGCCTTTAAATTATTTTTTGCTTCACGAACCATATTGGTCCAGCCGCAAATAAAAAACTGAGTATTGCTAAGATCTAATAAATAATTTTTATAGTATTCATGCACATATCCAGGGTATTTCCAATTTGTTTCTCTGGATAAAGCAGGAATAAACTCAAATTGAGGATATTGTTTGCTTAGGTCTTCCCATTCTTTCCAGTAAAGTATATCCGATTCTAACCTATTTCCGAAAATCAGTTTAATTTTCCCCCTGTAATTTCTAGAATAAATTAAATCATAAATCATGCTTCTAAAAGGAGCAACTCCAGTACCGGTGCATATCATTACAATTTCTGGAGCAATTTCATCAGGTAAAATAAATTTCCCTTGCGGGGATGATGCTTGTATTAAATCGCCTTTGTTTACTTGATTAAATAAGTAGTTAGAACCTTTTCCATCAGGCTTTTGAACGACACAAAGCTCGATAATATTACTGTCTTTTTGAGGGGCTGATGCTATGCTGTATGAACGAGTATTAAATTGAGATTCAATGGGTAAATTAAGAATAGTGAATTGTCCGGACTTAAAAAAATACTCATCCAAGTATCTAAATCGGAGGAGGAATCTTTTTACGACCGGACTTTCATCAATAATTTCAATTATTTCAGCTTTATATAAATCAGCTTCTTGCATTAAAAATTATTTGTACAATGGAAATTGAGCCATTAAAGCGTGAACCTTTTCTTTGGCTTGATTAATTCGGGTATCATTATCATGATTCATTAATACCTCATCAATAAGGTCAACCACCTGAATCACATCATTTTCTTTTAATCCTCTTGATGTTATTGCCGCAGAACCAATCCTCATTCCACTCGTTACCATTGGAGATTTATCATCAAATGGCACCATGTTTTTGTTAATGGTAATTTCGGCTTTACCTAATGTGTTCTCTGCTAATTTTCCATTTAAGTTTTTGCTTCTTAAATCAATTAACATAAGGTGGTTGTTTGTGCCACCAGAAATGATTTTATAACCTTTAGATACGAAAGCATCGGCCATTACATGAGCATTTTTAATTACTTGCCCACAGTAATTATGGTATTCTTGTGTTAAAGCCTCTCCAAAAGCAATTGCTTTAGCAGCAATAACATGCTCTAATGGTCCACCTTGTGTGCCAGGGAAAACGGCTGAATCTAATATAGATGACATCATTCTCACTTCACCTTTAGGAGTGGTTAATCCCATTGGATTTGGAAAATCTCTGCGCATCATAATTAAACCACCTCTTGGTCCTCTAAGGGTTTTATGAGTAGTAGTGGTTACAATGTCACAATATTCTAAAGGATCATTTAAGTATTTACGAGCAATTAATCCACTTGGGTGAGAAATATCAGCAAGCAATAAAGCACCAACTTCATCAGCTGCCGCTCTTAATTTTTTATAATCCCAATCGCGTGAATAAGAAGATGCACCACAAATAATTAATTTAGGTCTTTCTTTTCTTGCAATCTCAATAACTTTATCAAAATCTATTAATCCGGTTTCTTGCTCTACTCCGTAAAAAGAAGGCACATATAGTTTTCCCGAGAAGTTTACAGGTGATCCATGGGTTAAATGTCCGCCATGACTTAAATCAAAACCTAAGATTTTATCGCCTGGTTTTAATACCCCTAACATTACTGCAGCATTAGCTTGGGCACCTGAGTGTGGCTGAACATTGGCCCATACAGCACCAAATAATTCTTTAATTCTATCAATAGCTAACTGTTCAACTTGGTCAACTATTTCACAGCCGCCATAATATCTTTTTCCGGGTAGTCCTTCAGCATATTTATTAGTTAATACTGAGCCCATGGCTTCCATAACCTGCTTAGAAACAAAGTTTTCAGAAGCAATAAGTTCAATGCCATTTTCTTGACGGTTAAGTTCTTTCTGAATTAAATCAAATACCAGGGTATCTCTGTTCATCCTTATAAAGTGTATTAAAGCCGCAATTTAAAGAATTTTTATATGCTAATGAACACTTATTAGTTATAGCTTGAAATAGAGGGTAAAAAATTCTATTTCCTTTTTGATAAAGGATGAAATTCTTTAATGATGCTACTTAAATAATTTCGATCTATATGGGTATAAATTTCTGTAGTAGTTATGCTTTCATGTCCTAACATTTGTTGAACTGCTCTTAAATCAGCCCCGCCTTCTACCAAGGCTGTTGCAAATGAATGTCTGAATATATGCGGATAAATATTTTTAGATAAACCTGCTTTTACAGCTAAATCTTTTAACATCAAAAAAATCATTTGCCTTGAGATGTTTCCACCTCTTCTATTGAGATATAAATGATCTATTGCTGAGGCTTTTATTTTTAAAGTAATTCTATAGTGATTGATATAATATTTTATTTGTTTTAAAGCCTCATCGCCAATAGGTACTAAACGTTCTTTATCGCCTTTTCCGATCACTCTTATAAAACCTTCATCAAAATAAATATTAGAAATTTTTAATTGAGTTAATTCTGAAACCCTTAATCCGCATGAATATAAAGTTTCAATAATACTTCTGTTTCTATGGCCTTCAGGACTGCTTAAATCAATTGCTTTAATTAGATTTTCAATATCCTCTAAGTCGAGCACATCTGGAAGTTTTCTGCCAATTTTTGGAGTTTCTAATAAGTTAGCAGGGCTGGTATCAATTAAATCTTCCATTAAAAGGTATTTAAAGAAAGCTTTTAGCCCGGAAATAATGCGCGCTTGAGAGGCAGGAGCAATGCCAAGCTCTGCTATAAAATGAATAAAATCTCGTAAATGATTTAATTCAATTTGCAGCGGACTTAACTTAAGATTATTAATATTTAAGAAAGAAACTAGTTTTTCAATATCATGTATATAAGCCTCAATAGAAGCCTCGGATAATGATCTTTCTAGTTTTAAATATGATTTAAATCCTTTTATGTATGAATCCCAAGGGTTCAATTTTAGAAATCGGCTTTTTTGGCATTAAGAACTTCTAAACTCTTGTGAACCATAATAACCAATTCCATATTTTGAGGAATCCAAGCGCTGTTAATAGGAAAGCGAAATTCTTTTTTAAAGATTCTGTTTTTTACTAAATTATCAGCACTATTTAATTGGGCTCCAAAACTTGGCATTTGACGGAGAACATGGTTATGCTCATAATCAGGGATTTCACCTCCAAAATCTTTTTGCGGATTTACGATTCCACTTTCTAAAAAGGCAATGGTATAAAAGTGGGTTTCGCCCGGAAAATCATTGTAATATGCTGCTTCGAAGCCAACAACAAACTCATTAGTAGCGGCATCAATTTCGGCTCGGGTAATTTGCAAGTTTACTCCAGTTTGAGCAGTTTTTCTATTTCTATATAAACCTTCCCAAGTCAAATAATCAGCTGAATTGGATATACGATCTACTGAACCATAAGGTAAACCATTAGGAACCCCAATTAAATTTAAAACTTCTCCAGCTTCTTGAGTTCTGAAATCAATATCAATAGGGCTAGTAAAAATATTTAACCCGGGAGTATTAGGATGCATTGCAATGGCAACAGCAGTATCGCCATAACGGTCTAAGATTTTTTTAACCTCTAACTGAGCTTTTGGGCAATTGGTGCATCTTACACCCGTAAAATCTTCAATTAAAACTGATTTTAGGCCTGGACTAACCGGGGTAGCTGAAATATAGGTAGTGTCTTCAAGGGCTACTGGATCAGGAGTAAAGTTTATAGGGGGAGCTTCTTCTTCGCAAGAAATTAAGCCGAAAGTAAACATCCCCGCAAGGGCAAAATTAAAAATAGCCTTATGATTAAACTTTAAAAACATATTCAAATATACAAAAACTAAAAGGTTGTTGTTAAGCTAAAACGTACCCCTGAAAAGGCAGGTTCAATACGGCATATACCACCAGTACAATTAACCCCTTGTACTTGTTTAATATAACCTAAACCAAACTTATTATTTTTCATGGTATAACTTCCGTAAACATTATAATAATGAATTTGCTCATTGGTAATGGTAGCTTGCGGAGTTCCAGGAGTTCTTACTGGTGCAATATTAACCATATCACCAACTGATAACGACCAATGTGGTGAAACATTGTATTCAACTAAGGCATTTAAGAAGGATCCTTGATCTTGTTTTGATTCTAAATACTGAGCTTCAAAACGTAAGGATTTTCTTTTGTCAATTTTATAAGTTAATTCGGCAAATGGAGTAATGGTAGTAACATCAGGAGCGCTAGGGCTGGTTTCATAAATTCTTTGATTATAAAAAATGGATTGTAGCCCTAAAATCAACTTAAATTTATCATTGATTTTATAATTCATGTCAATATAATATTCGGTGAACAAGTGTTCATTTCTTGAACTTACCACATTAGAATAATTGACATTAAAAGTCATTTTTTTAGTTGGGGAATAAATAAGTTCACCAGCTATGGCGGTTTCGCCCATTTCTTGAACCGCAGGATTGTATCGCGCAAGCAAACGATAGGTGTTTTGACGGGTAATTGAAGGTAAATAATTTACGGTCCCATTTAATAAAACCGCATATGGAGAGGTTCTAAACTGAAAACGATCGATTTTTTTGTATTGTAAATTAATACCTAAACCCTTGCGGGAATAAGACAGGGAAGAAGTATAAACATTTCCGGGGGCACTAAACAAACGCACATCTAATGGGTCTCTTAAGGCCTCAGCTGTTTTACCTGAGTACTCTAAATAAAGGCTAAAATTTTTATAGTTTATGGTTGAGTAAGCGCTATATGCGTAGGTATTGTATTTGGGGGTAAATCTTTCTGACAATGGGAGGGCGTTAATTTGTCCTACCAATTGATTCATGGTGGCTTGATCTAAATTTCTTTTTACGGCAGCAGCTCCAAAATTGAAACTCCAATCAGAATTCAGTAACCAGAAATATTCAGAATTAATACCCTGCATTACTTGAGGCGACATTTTAAAGCGCGTATCTTCATTGGTGCTTAGGTTTAAGAAGCCTTTTTGTTGACCAGAAAATGCCTTTACAAAAAAATTATCCGAAAAATTGTATTGCAAACGTACCCCTTGCATGGCGTAATCTAAACCAATTAGATTATCTACATAAGCTCTAAAAATTTGACCTGAACCAAATTGATCATAAAAATACCCGGCTGTAATATCAAGTTTGTCTAATGATTTTTTTATTGACCAAAAACCAATACCCTGATTTGAATAAGCAATTGCTGGATTTAAGAGAGGTGAATTTAAAAAATGATCATATCTAAGTTGAAATTCAAAACCTCTAACCTGATAATTTAAAAACAACCAAGCATCTACAGAAGCTTTTTCTCTTAAATATTGGGTGGTATTTGCACCAATTCGATCATCACGATCATAAAATTGAGCATTGCTTTGAAAATTTCCGCTTAAAGTACCTAAATCGGGTTTGCCTGATTCTTGAGCCAATACACTAATAGTTGGAAAAAGTAATAGTGCCAGGGTAAATTTTTTTCTCATTTGCAAAATAAAATGGCGAGCAATTTAATATAAAAAATGGAGTAAAAATAAAGCTTTTGAAAGGGCCTTATTTTAAAAGCTTTTTACATTTTTTTATCTGCAATGATTTTTTAAGGAATCTATAAATAAAAAAAAGGGTTAAAACCTAAAGCCTTAACCCTTTTCATAAAATATTTTATATTAGTTGATTACTGTAAATTTAACTACAGAATTATATTTTGAAGAAGCATTTAGTTTAATGAAATAAATTCCATTGTTAAAATTATTTAAAGCTAAATTAACTCCAGTTTCACCTTGCGGGATGCTACCTTGTAATAGCGTTTTACCTAAAACATCAATAATTTCAAAAGATACTTCTCCCTCAAACTGTAAAAGATTTCTTTCAATCTGTATTTGATTAGAAGCGGGATTAGGGTAAACATTTACATTTAATGGTATAGGTTTGCTAATTGAAAGGTTACCGCCATCAGATGATTTCGGGGCTTTACCTTCAAAAAACATTAGTCCACCTCTCAAACTTCCACTTAATAATGAAGGCACGGTATCATTAAAGAAGAAACCTACATATGGGTAACAATTACCTCCAAGAGAGTAATTGAATCCTCTTTGATTTAACTCAGAAAAGAAAATAGTATCAGCAGCGATTAGGCTGTCTTGAAGATTAGTTACATCGAAGAACACAAAAATTTGTCCTTGCTGAGAGCCTATAATTAAATCGATGGTATCATTATCGTTTAAATCAAAAGCAAAAGGAGCGGAATGCCCTGTTGGGCTAAATACTCTAGAGCTATCAATAGGCTCACCTGTAACAGGATCATAATCAAAATTACCCCAATTCCATTCAGCCACGTTAACTTGCCCTGCATTATTAATTGTTGGTACGTTAGAAAATTGTGGAGTATTAGTGCTACCGGTATTTTGAAAATACTTAATGTTACCTGATTCGCAACCAATTAATAAATCTAATAAACCATCATCATTAAAATCAAGAACAGATGGAGTAGCAGAATTTCCAACATCAATACCCCATGCCTCTGCATTTTCTAGAGTAAATGAAGGTAATGTAGCAGACCCTGAATTTCTGTAATATCTAATTTTCCCAGTTCTTTCGCCTATTATTAAATCTTTTAATCCGTCACCATTAATGTCTGCAAAAACGGGACTTAAATCTGCAATTTCTTGGCTCATAAAATCAAGCCAGTTGGTGTCAGTTAAATGGTAAAAAGGTTTATTATTTGAGGGACGATTTTCAAATAAAATCAATCGGTCTTTTGATTTTTGGAAGCTCAGATTTTCGCCTTGAGCTGATAGAATTAGATCTAAGTCGCCATCGCCATCAGAATCAAAGAAATAAGGAACGGTTCTACTTCCAAAATCTAAGATGATATCATTTAAAAATCCTCTTACGGGAGTTTGAAAATTAGGATTATTGCTTGCACCAGCATTTGGATACATCCACAATTGATTTATGCTTTTTCCTTGGTTTTTATCATTTGGTGCTATTAATAAATCTTTTTTGTTATCATTATTAATATCATAATAAAAGGCAACTGGAAAAGAAGGTACATTTATTTTAGTGGTATTTCTTGGGAAAATAGTGTCCGATACTATCATAGTATCATAAGGATAAGTGAAATCGGATTTGCCATTTTTTAAGAAAGTCATTTCAGAGTAGGTAATATCTCCTAATAACATATCAAAATCATTATCGGCATCACTATCAAAAAGCATAAGGGTTGAGCCTACGTGTTTTGATGGGCCTGTTTGCACCCTCGGTGTTTTTGGACCTTCTTCATTTTTATAAAATTTATACCACGGACAGGCTTGTCCGAGCGCTAAATTTCTGGAGCTTTCAGCTTCAGCAAAGGCACCCCAGCAGCCGTCTACCCATTTAAAAACTAAAGTATCGCAGGGTAAACCTAATTCAACACGTTCGTTTCGGTATAACCATACATTAGTACCAAAAACATCAAAAGCTAAAAAATCTAAGTCTCCATCTTTATCAATATCTTCAAAAGCCGGATAATCATCAAAAAAGCAATATAGGCCGATATTATCTACATCAACCATATAGTCTGAGATTAATTCAAACGACAAATTTCCATTGCTTGAAGTATTTTTATAAACCTTAACCCCGCCTAAAACGGATGTAAAAATATCTTCTTTACCATCGCAATTATAATCGGCCAAATACATCCATGAAAAAAGCTTAGGAAATGCAGCTTCGAAACGTGGAGCATGAATAAAATCGCTTTGTCCGGCAGTACCTCTGTTTAAATAAGTGGTTATTTTGGCACCGTTTTTATCAAAAATAACTAGGTCTTTAATTTGATCATTATTGAGGTCCATCATTCCTACTTGGGGATTAAGCATTCCGCCAGTAAAAGGAGCCGCAATGGTATCATTTTGTTTATTGAGTAATTTTAAATCGTTAGACAAATAGAATTTTGTCCATTGGCTATATCCCGCAAGGGAAAAGAGAATAAAAGAAAAGGTGAGTAAATGTTTTTGCATATTAGTGGCCATTATCAAATATAATAATAGACGCCGGATTTTGCAAATCCGTTGCCTTTTATGGCTATTAGTTTAATTTTAATTGGCTTAGAATTAGGTAAATTAAATATTATTAAATTGCGGTGTTTAAATTTATGGGAAAAGACAATAGGATTGCTGAGTTATATAAATATTTTTTGAAGAGTCAGAAAATAAGCACCGATACTAGAAATATTGAGGAAGGAAGTTTATTTTTTGCATTAAAAGGACCTAATTTTAACGCTAATCAATTTGCTAAACAGGCCTTAAATTCAGGAGCCATATTGGCCATAATTGACGAAGAAGAATTTTTGGAACAAAATGATTCCCGATATTTTTTAGTTCCGGACGTTCTACAATGCTTACAAAATTTAGCTAGTTATCATAGATTAAAATTTAAAATCCCTGTTATTGGTATAGGTGGCAGTAATGGTAAAACTACAACTAAAGAATTAGTTGCGGCTGTATTAAACAAGAGGTATAATACCTTATACACTTTAGGAAATTTAAACAACCATATTGGGGTTCCCCTAACCTTATTACGAATTAGCGAAGAAACGGAGATGGCAGTTATAGAGATGGGAGCTAATCATATTGGGGAGATGGAAGAATTGAGTAAAATTGCTCAACCCAATTTTGGCTTAATTACTAATATTGGTAAAGAACATTTGGAGGGGTTTGGCTCTTTAGAAGGGGTTGCCAAAGGTGAGAGCGAATTATATTATTGGTTATTAAAACACGATGGAACCGCGTTTGTAAATGCCAATGATGAGTGGTTATGCCGCATGGCTGGCAGGTTGCATCATACCTATCGATATGGATATGATTATAAAGACAAAAAAATTATAAATACCCAAGTTAAAGCGGAGTTAATTTCTTCAAATCCGGTAGAGTTTAGAGTGGAAGGCTTTAGCGGAACTTGTAAAATGAGTTTATCAGGAGTTTATAATTTTGAGAATGCTTTAACAGCGCTTGCTATTGGCCGATATTTTAATGTTGAATTTTCTGAAATATTTTCTGCCCTTGCGGGATATTTACCAAAAAATAATAGAAGTCAGTGGTTAGAAGGAAAAAAGTATAAGATATTTATGGATGCTTATAATGCTAATCCTAGCAGTATGGAAGTGGCCATTAAAGCATTTGCCGAAGAAGAGGGGAAAAAAGTTTTAATAATGGGCGATATGTTTGAGTTGGGAGAACATGCAGCATCTGAACATAAATTATTATTGAATATTGCAGAGGAATTAAATTTTGAAAAAATAATTTTAGTGGGTTCTGAATTTGTTAAAGCCAATAAAGACGCAAATCATTTAGCATTTGAAAACACTCAATTAGCAAAAGAGTATTTAATTAAAACTGATTTAAAAGCGGACAAGGTAATGCTTAAAGCGAGCAGAGGAGTTGGTTTAGAGAAATTGGTTGAAGTATTATAAGTATTAATAAAGAGGATTTTTTTACAATTTATGTCGATTTTCTATAAAAGTTCGGCAACCTTTTCTACCTTTGTGCAGTCTCAGAAGTAAGACATTTTATTATGAAAAAATTATTTTTTGCTTTGTTCGCATTATTTTCTTTAAATACTTTTTCCCAGCGACTTGATATATCATATCAGGATATTTGGTTTGATAATAAATGGGATGATTTAGGAGTATTTAAAAGTTATTATGGATCTAGTGGTAACTTAGACTCTATCCTTTCATTTAGTGTAGGTGATAGTGCACCTTATGATAAACTATTTAATACTTATACCCTAAGTGGAAGAATAGCTTCAACTTTAAATATTAGATATAATACCAGCAGACAAAGATGGGAAAACCGCAAAAAAATAGCTTATACCTATGATGAAGTAAACTTTTCTGAAATAGAGTTAACAGAATCTTTTAATAATGGTAATTGGGTTAATGAAAGACGAGTAGTTCGAAAGTTTGATTTTGATTCGAGGTTATTAAGTGAAACCATTGAAGAATGGGAGCAGAATACTTGGCGTTTCACTAAAAAGACGGAATATTATTACAAGAGCCCTAACTTAAAAGGATTATTTAATTTTGTTTGGAATCAAATAAATAATTCTTGGGACACAGTAAGTGAAAAAAAAGATTTTCTAAAACCAGGTGTTGGAATTTTGGAAAGTAATTTATTAATTAAAAATAATTCGGTTTGGACAAATACGGAGAGAACCGTTTTTGGTTATAACACCAATGGTTTTGTAGACACGGTAATCATTTTTCAAAACGATAGTTCAAACTGGAAATTTAAAGATAGAAATTATTATACTTATGGACCTAATGGACTGGAAGCGATAACTTATCAAAATTATTGGGGTTTTCAAGAGGAATGGGGTAACTGGATGAGAAGGCGTTATGAATTTAACCAAGCTTTATCTCAAAATTCTAGGTTAAATAATTCAATTATTGTTTTTCCGAACCCTGCGAATAAATGGGTAAAAATTAAATTAGAAGAGGATAAAAATTCTATTGAAATATATGATTTAAAGGGAGATCTGGTTCTAAATGATTTTAGTGATAAGGGTGAAAAAGAATTGGATATTTCTAAATTAAGTTCTGGATTATATTTGTTAAGAATCCAAAATGCCAGTGGAATTTTGAGTCATAAATTACTTGTTAAATAGTATTTAATTCCGCTCAAATTTTATTGAAGCCGATTTACTTAGGTCTGATTTTAATTTAATTATATATTTATTATCACCATCGTAAACGCTGATTTCGTAAGTATTGGGCGGAATTTTTCCTAAATTTAGTGCATGAATTATTAACAAATTCTCTTTATTATTCTGGAGTTCAATTTCAATACAATTTTCACTTTGAGTTAATAATTGGTCTTTTAGAATGTATTCTTCATTAAATAATAAAGCGATGGAATCTCCATCAAAAGTTTGATCATCTTTAAAACAAATTTTTAATTTATTATTGGTCACCTTTTGAATAATAGGGTCTTTGGTTTCACGATAAAATAAATCTACATAAACATCAGAATTTGGTTTTGGAGTTTCATTATATCTTTTTTCTTTATCACCAAAATTCCATTTTACCGAGAGACTAATATGGGTACCTTTATTAATTACATAATTACCATTATATAAATCAGTAGCTAAATATAAATGATCAATAATATTGTAAAAACCTAAGTGGAAACCAGCGTGAAATATAAAAGGGCCAGGTTTGGTAAAATATCCTAATTCAGTTCCCATAAATAAGGTAGGATACCAAATAGGATTAGATTTTATAGTAAATACGGTAGGGGTATTTTCAGGAGTGCTTTTAGCAAAATTAATATCCATTCCTAAGTGCTGACGCCAGGTCCAGAAGCGCCATTTATCATATGTGTTGGTGAAAAATAAGGGTATGGATAAATTTCTGTATGAGATAATATAGGAGGAAGTGGCATTTGAATTTAATCTGTAACCTCTGGCTCCAATTTTAAAACCCGTACTTATAGAAAACTGATCGCTTAAAATAGTTTCAAAGAAAATGGAATAATCTAATTTTCGGGCTAAGTTTTGAGGATAGGGTAATTGTTGTTTGGGAAAGCCAAATAAAACACTAATTAAAGGATCTAATGAGTGTGCTCCAGTTAAATTATCGGGAGTCACTAAATTGGTGCTTCCATTGTCAAAACGTGTCCCTAGACTAATATTTGGCCCTACCGAAGCTAAAATTCTATATCTAAATTTTTTATAATCGCTTTGCCCATAACCATAGTTTATGGATACCGTTAAAAGTAATAATATAGAAATTAGTTTTCTCATGGATTTGAGGCGCTATCCCATACAAATTTAATAGCTGCCGATGATTTTAGGTCGGATTTTAATTCAATTTTACGTTCTGAAAATCCATCAAAAACCAATATTTCATAAGTATTTGGAGGAATTCTTCCTTCATTTACTGCATGAATAACCAGTATATTGTCTAAATTATCGCTTAAATTAATTTGAACACATTCATACTCTCTGACTAAGCGAATATTCTCTGCCTCAATAATTTTATTAAATTCTACGTCGATGGAATCTCCATCGATGGTTTGATCATCGCGGAAACATACTTTTAATTTATTGGATTTTACCCTAAACTCAACTGGAGTTTTTACTTCGCGATAATAAATTTCTAATCTTTCTTGGTTTTCTTTTTCTGATTCAGCTTTATTGGGTTTTCTTATTTTTCCTTTGATGAATTTTTCCCCCAGATTCCATTTAACACCTATTCTTACATGAGATCCGTTGGAGTTGATTTTTATTCCTTTGGTATAATCGATACCTAAATAATTGTCGTTAACTAAATTATTAAAGCCTTGCTGATAAGAGATTTCATAGGAGAATGGACCTCTCATATTTAGATTGGCAATTTCTAAACCGAATATTAAAGTGGGATATAGTTTGGTTAAGGCTTTATTTTCCATTACCTGAGCAGAAAAATAACTACTGGTTCTGCTTTGGTTAATGGCCATGCCTGCAAATTTCCTGAATGACCAGAAATAGCCAAAATGAGTGGAATGGGTTACAAAAAATGGAATGGATAAATTACGATAAGAAATTAATAAGCTAATATTACTTTGTTCGGCTTGAATTTCATAACCTCGTGCGCCCAATTCAAATCCGGTGGTAAAAGACCAATCATCGTTTTTGATGTATTCAAAATAATAAGCTAGGTTAAATTTACGTCCTAAATTTTGCAAACCTTTATATTGTCCTCTTGAGGTATAACCATCAAATAAAGAGATTAAGGGTTTTATTTCATGAGTACCTGTTAAATCTGGAATGGCTACGGATCTTGAGTTTCCATAAAAAGTGTTGCCTGTATTAATAATTCCATGAGAGACAATAAAACTCCGGTACCTAAATTGTGCGTTTAGAGAAAGGCAGGTAGAGATAAGAAAAATTAAAAGTAAGAATTTTCTCATATAAGGTTAAACGTATATTATAAAATAATAGTTGTAAATTTTTTTACTTGATCCTATTGTAAAAGATGCCTATTAAATTATAGTTTAAAACTATGTTTTATTGAGAGATAAATGCAAGATATTGCCATTAATCCTTGGGTTGCAATGGTGGCCCAAGATGCACCGATGGCTTGGTAATCTGGAATTAGCCAATAATTTAAAATTCCATTCAAAACTACGCAGGTAAATGAAATAATATTTAGGGCTCTTACATTTCCTAAGGCTGTAATGTAGGTCCCGAAAACAATTACCAAACTTAAAGGAATAAAGCTGAAACTTAATAAGTTTAGTACCTCAGCACCGTAATCAGAGTAAATATTTGGATATAAAAAGTGATAGATTTCTGATTTGTAAATGCTAACTCCCAATGGCAGTATAATACAAGGAATTAAGATAATTAAATTAGCCTTTATAAAGGTGGGGGTGGAGCTAATTTTGTTTGCTATTTCTTTAGAAAAGATGGGCAATAAAATTCCCGCAAGGAGATAAGAAAACATAGAAGCGGCATCGAGCAAACGATAGGCAGAGGCATAAACTCCGCTATGGTAAGTTCCGTTAGGTAATAATTGCTCAATCATAAAACCGTCCATACGAGTGTAAATACTCATTAATGCTATAAAAACGGAGTAGGGTGCAGCTTTTTTAAGGATTTGAAAGGCTAGTTTAAAATCGGGTGTCCAATTTAATTTAGGAAATTTCCAAATGATGGCTATTAATGCGAAAAATGCTGCTAAAGCAAGTCCAGCAACTTGAGCCGACATAAATTGATTACGAGTAAAAGATTCACTAAAAAAGATAAACCAAGTACAAGCCAAACCCATAATGAACTTATCGGCTACAGATAAAAGCGCGTCTGTTTTAAAGAGTTGGAGAGCGCTGATATTGGATCTAAGAAATAGTGTTAAGGATAATAAAACCTGGGTAGTTGCAACAAAAGCTAAAATATGGAACTGTTCTGCCGAGAAATTAAATATCCCCGCAAGGGAAAATAAAAAACTAGTAAAAAAGACACCTAAGATTAACTTAAGAGTAAAAAGAGAGGGGAATATTTTTTGGAGTTCATTGGAATTGGCAGAAATAATTCGGGTATTATATTGGGTAAGGCCAAAATCGGCAAGAATTAAGGCTAACCAAGAATAATTGAGGATTGCGAAATAATTCCCGTAAGAATCGAGGCCTAATAAATTTTGGGTCCAAACTTCAATTCCGAAAACCCAATACAGTTTTACCAATACGTTTAAAAGTATCATAAAACCGAAGGCCGAAAAGATTTTTTTAGACATTCTAATCTCTTTACTCTTCTTGTTTTGAGAGTTCAGATTTTAAGGTTCTTTTGTATTCCCCTAATTTTTCTAGGATAATTAATATTAAAATCGCGAAGAAAAAGGTAGAAACCGTACTAACTAATACGATAATTGAACGAACGGGTTTCGCTTTTTTCTCAGCTGCGAAAGCAGGAGAGACTACAAATTTTTGAGGTAAATATTCTTCTAAATCAGCTTTAGAACGTTCAAATTTCTTTTTTAAGTGGTTTAATTGTTCAATTTCTAGAGATAAACTTTCGGTAAGGGATAATAGAGTTCCGATATTACCTGATTTAGATCCGGTAATGGAAGTATTTCCGCTTATCATTTCTAAACCCTTATCTTTTTTGCTTCCGCTAGAAAAAGGATTTTTTAACATTGATGCAGAAACATCTTGACCAGAGGTTAGGTTATTAATGGTTTCTTGCAATTGTTCTACTTCTTTTTGCTTAGCTAAATATTCTTTTTCAATAATTTCAAATGCTTTACGAGCAACTTGACGTTGAATGTCAGTTTTTATAGAATCTAAAATTTCGCTAATTCCATTAGCGAGGTTGGCGGCCATCTGAGGATTTTCATCTAAAACCGCTATTTCAATTGAAGAAAACTCTGTTCTTCTGAATTTAATGTTTGATTTAATTTTATCTGAAAGGCGTGTATATGGGTAAGCATCATTTGGATTGATATTGTAATGTTTCATTAAATCAAACCTTTGAATTACTCTATTCATTAGCTCAGAGCTCGATAAAATTTGAAGAGCTTGCTCTGCTTGTTCTTCTTCACCAAATTCCAAAACATCTTTTTCTCTTTGGGTCATATCAGTAAGGATGGTCCCAGAGATGGAGTTATTAGCTGTTGGATAAAAAATTACGGTTGAAAGGTATTTAGGAGTAATAAAAGTTGGACCGGTAAAAACTACCGAAGAAACAGCTGCAAGAGCAGAAATAATCAGTAAATGCCATTTCCATTTATCGAGGAAACGTATTAATCTGATGGTATCAAATGTTGATGCTTGTTGAGCCATTTAGCAAAATATTTAGGGCAAAAATAGCGAATTAGAATTAGATGGGGATGTTTTGGCAGCCCCATCTTAAAAAAAGAGTAATTATTTTAAATTTTCAAGCATGTCTTTAGTCATGCTATTTAAGTCGTAATCAGGTTTCCAGCCCCAGTCAGATTGTGCTCTGCTATCATCAATACTTTGTGGCCAAGAATTGGCAATAGCTTGTCGAGAGTCTGGTTTGTAACTAATGTTAAATTCAGGAATATGTTGTTTGATGCTTGCTGCAATTTCTTCAGGATCAAAACTCATTCCCGCAAGGTTATAAGAAGATCGGATTTTTACGTTTTCTGCTGGCGTTTCCATTAAACCAATAGTAGCTTTTAAGGCATCAGGCATATAAAGCATTGGTAAATAGGTGCCTTTTTCTAGAAAGCACTCATAGGTTTTATCTTTAAGTGCAGCGTGGTAAATATGAACAGCATAATCCGTTGTTCCTCCTCCTGGAGCAGATTTATAACCGATTAAACCAGGGTAACGTAAAGATCTAACATCAACCCCGTGCTTATGAAAATAGTATTCGCAATAGCGTTCTCCGGCTTGTTTACTAATACCGTAAATAGTATTCGGATCCATTACGCAATATTGAGGGGTATTAACTCTAGGGGTATTTGGACCGAAAACAGCTATAGAGCTGGGCCAATAAATTTTTCCGATTTTAAATTCTATTGCGGCGTCTAAAACATTAAAAAGGCCGTCCATATTAAGTTCCCAGCCAAATTTTGGGTGCTTTTCTGCAGTAGCAGATAATAATGCTGCTAAATGATAAACCTGATTAGGTTTATATTTTTTTAATAAATCGCCTAATTGTTGCTTGTTAAGAACGTCGAGAACCTCTGTTGGTCCACTTTCTGCAAGTGGTCCTTCGATGGGTTTAACATCAGAAGCAATAACATTATCAGAACCATGAATTTTTCTAAGTTCTTCTGCTAATTCAGTACCTAATTGCCCGGCTGAGCCGATGATAAGAATTTTATCTGCCATTTCAATAATTTGTGGGGCGAAATTAAAGTATTAAATGAAAGATTAATGAAAAATTAGATTTTTTTTGACAAGTTAATTGGTATAATATTAAACTCTAATTTCCCGATTTTCTTTAGAAGTTTATTTATTTACAAAAAAATTTGACTAATTAAATAAAGTAAAGAAAATAAGGGATTTAAGACTTTGAAATAATTCTTTTAAAGTATTAAACTTGCATAAAATATGTCTCGAGTCCTTTTTCTAATTTTGTTTGCTTTTTTGTGCAATAATTTGTGGGCGCAAGAACAAAATTTGGACCTCAAAGAAACTCGTTTATTAGCTGATTATCAAAGAGCTTCAATTCCATTAGATCAATTAAAAATTTGTAATGATATTCTTTATTTTTATAAAGATGAGCGAAAAGATTTTTACAAGGCCAAACAATATGGATTACATGCAGAAACTTTAATCAATAAGGGTTTGGAGAGTCCTTTGGTTTCTTCAGCATATAGGGGTATTGGCTGGATTTATTTAAATGACGGGGAAATGAGTAGTGCATATTCTTATTTTTCTAAGTCTTTAGAATATGCTGATAAAATTGAAGATGAGGTTGAATATGGAAAATCATTACAAGCATTAGGCGAGCTTTATACCCAAATAAGGAATTATTATTTAGCCGAAAAGCTTTTATATCAAGGTTTAGTTAAGTCATTTATAAAAAATGATACTGCAGAATTAGGAAATGCTTATGTGAAATTGGCTTTATTAAACCATAAACAAAGAAAATTTGCTAAGGCTGGATATTTCTTTGAGCGTTCTATAAGTTATTTCGAGAAAACCCATTTAAAGGCCATGGTAATTTTGGAGACCAATAATGTAGGTTACATGTTTGCAGAGCAAAAAATGTATAAGAAAGCTCGTGAATGGTATGAAAAAGCTTATCATTTGGCTGAAAAATTTAATATGAAAGGCGAAGCGGGTTATGTACATGGTAATATCGGACAAATGTTTAAACTCGAAAAACGTTATGATACTGCATATGCGATGTTTGAGCGAGATAAGGTTTATAGTATTAATAGCAAAGATTATCGTTCTGCTTTTTACGCTTTTCATGGATTAGCAGAAATGGATTATAAATTAGGTCGATTTGATAAGGCTTTAACTTTAGTGGATTCGGCAATAAAAGTGGTTAAAGATTTAAAGGTAAAACCGACCTTGTTTGATTTATTAGAGACAAAGGCATTGATATTGAGTAAATTAAACCGAAACGAGGAGGCTATTGAATTATTAGTTTATGTAAATGACGGAATTGATTCTATGCGTAAACTTAATTTAAATACAGCAGCTAATTTAGCCTTACAAAACTATTTGGTTCAAGACGCTTATGCTTTAGATCAAACTAAAAAAAGTGCTGAAGCGATTAAGAAAAAGGTCATAATTTACGGAATAATTACCTCCATTATTTTTATTGCGGGCTTATTTAAGATTTTATATATCATCAAAACCAGTAGAAAGAATAAAAAATTAAATCAAGAATTAAGGGCACTAAAAATTGAAATAGATGAGCTAGAAACTCGAGTATTAGTTGCTGAATCTAAAGTAAAAAAAGACTTGCTAAATTAAGCTGGTAGCAAAATTTTATAAGTTTTATTATCTTTATTTTTTAAATAGGGTTTACGTAACCAAGGGTTTAATATTTTTAAGGTTTTGTAATTGGTCCCGTTTAAGCGGGCAAACTTAGGTAAGCTAGCGATCTCATAATTAACTTCGATCGTTTTGGTTTTATATGATGGGTAATAATCTGATGGTTTTAAAGTAAAATGAAAATCTTCTGGATTCTTATGAATGAGTTTAATAGCAATAAGTCTAAAAACATAACGAGAGGTTTCTGTATTTAGGTGTAAATCATAATAAGAATCTACTTCTTGATCTTTAAGAGAATTCATAATCCCACTTAATCCCATATTGTAAGAAGCAGCAACCAAAGCCCAGCTTTTTAAGGTATCATAAGAATTTTTTAGGTATTTACAAGCGGCTCTTGTTGCCTTTTCTAAATCATATCTTTCATCAACTTCATCATTTACTTCTAGCCCATATTGTTTGGCAGTGGCTTCTAAAAACTGCCAAAAACCCGCAGCATTACTGGGTGATACTACATTTGCTAAACCGCTTTCGGCCATACATAAATATTTGAAATCATCCGGAATACCTTCTTCTTTTAAAATAGGTTCAATTATTTCCAAATAACGTTTACTTTTTTTCAGCAAAACTAGAGTTTGAGAGTGCCAAAAAGTATTTACTAAAACCTCACGATCTAGGCGCTCTTTAACATCATAAATTTCTAAAGGAACATTTTCACCAGCAAAAGAAATTTCGGCAGGTATTTCTGGAATGCTTGTATTTATGCTCTTTTTAGGCACTGGATTAAGCCGCTCACCTGCGAAAAACAGAATAAATACTAGCGCAATTAAAGAAATGGAAGGCCCTATTTTAATCCAGAAATTTTTCATTGGAATGATTTAAAAGAATAACGTTCAAAAATAGGAAAGATTTTAAGTTATGCGATTTTTCATAAAATAAATGGGTATAACCACAATAATTTCCTTGCGGGATAAAAACCTACACTAATTTACCTTGACAGAAAAGACCATTTTTAGTAATTTAGTAGCACTATGAACGAGCAGTTTCTACATCATATTTGGGGATTGGGTTTATTCAATAAAAATGGATTAACCAGCACAGAAAATGAAGAGATTTCTATTTATAGTCCTGGTTTTTACAATTATAATTCAGGAGCGGATTATTCAAATGCTCGCATCAAAATAGGAAGAACCATTTGGGCGGGAAATGTTGAGATTCATTTAAAAAGTTCGGATTGGTTTAGACACGGGCATCAATTAGATCCTTCGCATAAAAATACCATTTTACATGTAGTTTATGAAAATGATCATGAAATCGAAGGAATGCCTTGTTTAGAGCTTAAAGGGAAAATAGAAGATCATTTATTAAAAAACTTTGAAACATTACACCTTCAATTCCATAATTTACCCTGTGAGCATTTTTTACATCATTTGGATGTTTTATCCACTATCAATTGGATGGAGAGACTAGCCATTCAAAGATTACAGCGAAAAACAGAACAGATTGAAGAATTATTAGAAATTACAAAAAATGATTGGGAGCAGGTTTTATTTATTATGATTTCACGTTATTTAGGAATGAAGGTAAACTCTGACCCAATGGAAATATTAACAAGAGCAGTACCCAGAGATTTTTGCGAGAGAAACAGAGAAAATGCTTTAAGTATAGAGGCTGTGCATTTTGGGATAGCAGGATTTTTGGGTAAACCATTTAAAGATGAGTGGCATGAGCAATTGTATCATGAGTTTATTTTTCAAAAGAAAAAATGGAAGTTTAAAGAAATGGACGCATCCATGTGGAAATATGGAAGGCTAAGACCCGCTAATTTCCCTAGTGTTCGTATTAGTCAATTATCAGCTCTTTCATCCCGCAAGGGAAATTTATTTGAAAAGATTTTGGCAATTGAGGATTTGAAAAGTTTATACCCGGTATTTGATATTAGTGCACATTCTTACTGGAAAAAACATAGCAGGTTTGGGGTTGAAGCAGATATGGGTAATCGAGTAAATACCGGACATCAAACTCTTGATAATTTAGTGATTAACGCTATAATACCAATTTTATTTGCTTATGGCTCATTAAGATCAAAGCCTGAATTAAAAGACAGAGTCTTAAATTGGTTGGATCATATTGAAGCTGAGGACAATAAAATAACCAGAATATGGAAAGGGTTTCAAATAAATGGTGAAAACGCACTGCATTCTCAAGGGTTGATAGAACTGTATACCCGATTTTGTATTGTTAAATTATGTTTAAATTGCAATTGGGGTAATAAATTTTTGAATTTAAAAGATTAAATTCGCATTTATGATTAACGCTATTAAACATTTTTTTGAAAAGAAGGCTTTTGGCGTTTGTTCTTATTTAGGTGATAAGATGAGCATCAATAGCGCCAGAATAAGACTTTATTTTATTTACACGAGCTGCTTAACCATGGGCTCGCCACTTATTATTTACCTAATACTAGCTTTTTGGGTGAATTTAAGGAAATATATTTATCGTGATAAATCTAGAATCTGGGATTTATAAAGTCTACCTTTAATTTTTAATAATTTCATTTTTTTTAATTTCTAGGAATAATTGATTTTCTTGATATGTCTGTTTTTTTATTGTTTTTAAAATAAAAAATCATTTTTTTCGATTAGTATTTAGAAAATAATTAAATATTTTTGACAAGCATTATTTTTTGAAGTAAAAAATTATAATATTCGTTCATTAAAACTTACAGAACCCATGATTAAAAAATTTCTCTACCCTGTAATGTTCCTTATTTGTTGTCCTGCTTTGTTATTTGCTCAAAGTGTAAAGGATGGCTGGAAACAGTTCTATAACAATGAGTGGAAAAAAGCCAGGGAAACCTTTAAAAGCGCCTCGAGCGGTGCTGGGAATCATGAAGCTTATTTAGGCTTATCATTTTTAGATTATTATGAAGAAAAAACTGAAGATGCCTTTAAAAATTTCGTAAAATATTATGATGCTGCTTCTAGTCCTGAAAAATACCATTATCTTTTATCTTTAGCTTATTCTGGAATTCTTCCTTTTACCGGAGGGAAACTTAGTGAAGATGAAAAGAAATTTATTCTGAATTTAGATAAAGATGCTCAATTACCGGGTACAATTAGAGCCATGGTTAATCAAGCCTTAGCAAAAGATTTAAATGCTGTGGGCGACTTCAAAAAAGATAAAGCCTTTTATGATAAAATCGGAGCTTATACTAATTGGTCTATAGTTGGTGAGTTTCAAAACATTTCTGGATCAGGCTTTAACAAAGAATTTGGCCCACTTGATAATGCATCGGCAAGCGCTGAATTTAAGAATGTAAATGGAACTACTGTTAAATGGTTTACCCCTCCAATGTTTAGGGTAGATCGTTGGATAGATTTAGAATACAATTTCTATACTGGAAATCGAACCATTTATGCACAAACCTTTGTAAAATCTAATGGCGACCAAGAGGTACAATTAAGATTTGGAGTTAGTGGATCTATTAAAGTTTATGTGAATGATCATGAGGTAATATCTGAAGAAGAAGACGCCAATAATGATTATGACAATTATAATGTAAAATTAAAATTATCATCTGGCTGGAATAGAATATTAGTTAAAGTAGGCGAGCATGAGGCTAATAGCTGTAACTTTTTAATGCGTATTACAGATGATAAAGGTAATCCGATCGCTTTAGAATCCACAGCTGAAGCACAAACTTATACTAAGAAAAAAGTTGATTTTACTGCAATTAGACCAGAACATTTGGTTTATTTAGAACAAGTTTACGAAAAGAATCCAGATAATCTTTTATTAGGTTATATATTATCAGAGGCTTATTTGGCTGCTGATAAAAAATATTTAACACGTAAAACCTTAAATCAAATAGAGAAGAAAGCACCTAATTCAGCTTTTGTTAAAAGTCAATTATTAGAAGTATATAATAGAGAAGATAATGAAACTGGAGTTAATAAACTTATTGAATGGTTTAAAGTAAACGAGCCTTCAAATAGTTTGTCTTTAAATATTTTATATAGTGAAGCTGTTGAGCAAAAGAAGTATGAAACAGCGGATTCATTATTGGATGTTATAGAAAGAAAATTTGGGACTAATGCTGATGTTTATTCAAAGAAAGTATCTCTTTTACTTGATCGGAAAAAACAAAAAGAAGCCATTGAATTAATTGAGCAAGGTTATGAGGATTACCCAAATTCTTATTTCTTTGTTTATCTTAAATATGTGATTTTAAATAGTCAAAAAGATGTTTCTGGAGCTAAAAAAGTAATTAAAAAATATCTAAAGAAGAACTACAGTCAAGAGGCGTACAATACTTTAGCAAATATTTTATTTGAAGAGGGGGATGTATCTGGAGGAATGAAAATTTATGAGATGTTTTTAGAAAACGTTCCATACTCTAGTGCATATATGGAAACTTTAGGAGATATTTATTATGAACTTAAAGATTATGATAAAGCTTTAGAATATTATAATCAAATCCTTAAGTACCTTCCTTATGTTTCATCTACTTATGAGAGTATTGCTCAAGTTTATATGGACATGGGTAAGGAGAAAATAGCCAAAGAAAATTACGAAACGGCTTTAAGAATTAACCCTAATAGTTTTACAGCTCGTGAAAAAATCAGATCATTTAATGGTCAGAAAGAAAATATTTTTGATGAGTTAGGGATTAAAGAAATAGATGCTTTAGCCATATTTAAAAGTGCACCAGATAAATCGGCTTATCCAAAAGATAATTCAGCCATTTTATTGTGGGATATAAGCAAGGTAATTTATAATGATTGGGTAAGTGAAGAAAAGCATACCATGATTGTTAAAGTTTATGATGCAGCAGGTATCGACCAGTGGAAGGAGTATTATGTGGGTGGATATGGTAATCAAAGATCTAAAATTATTAAGGCAGAGGTATTAAAAGCTAATGGAACTAAGTTTGAAGCTGAAAAACGCGGGGGTAATATTGTATTTACTAATTTGGAACCTGGCGATGGAATTCATGTTACTTACAGCTACCAAAATAGCAAGTATGATAAGTTTGCAGAATATTTTGATGATCAGCACTACTTTGAAACGTTCTTCCCAATAAAAGAAAATCGTTATTCATTGTATATCCATCCTTCTTTGAAATTCCAATATCAATTTTCTAATAAAGGTTTTGAACCGAAAAAAGGAAAAGTAAAAGAATATGATCATTATGTATGGGAAAAGATGAATGTACAATCTCTAAAATCGGAAGATTATATGCCTGATTTGGTTGATTTTGCTGAAGTTTTACATTTATCTGGATATCCTGATTGGAATTATATTTCTCAATGGTATAGTGATTTAACTAAAACTAAATCAAGAGGTGATTTTGAGGTTAAAGAAACCGTAAAAGAATTATTTGAAGGTAAAGAGTCGCTGGGCACCATGGAGAAAGTGAGAGTAATTCATGAATATATTGTTAAAAATATCCGTTACAGCTCCATTCCGTTTAGACAAAGTGGTATAGTGCCTCAAAAAGCATCAAAAGTAATTAACACCAAAATTGGGGATTGCAAAGACGTGAGCACATTATTTGTTGCAATGTGTAAAGAAGCTGGAATTAATGACGTACAATTAGTATTAATTAATACCAGAGATAATGGTAGAAAAGACCAATTACTACCTAATATTAACTTCAATCATTGCATTGCAAAATTAACTCATGAAGGTAAACCTTATTATATTGAATTAACCTCTGATAAGTTAAGTTTACAAACCTACGGATACAATTTAAAGAATGCGTTTGGTTTAGAAATTTATGAGAACTTAGAAGGTAAAGCGGTAAAGCCAATTTATGTTAATTCACCAACAAGAGTAAGTGATGATATTATCAGAAATTCTAACGTTAAAATTAATGGTCGTGAGGTAAGTGTATCCATTAAAACCGTTAAAAGAGGAGCTCCAGCTGCTGGCAGTCGTTATAATTATGCTGATATTTCTGAGGAAGAGCGCAGAAAAGAGTTATTGGCTGTTTTAAGTAAAGAATTTCCTTCAGTTAAAGTTTCTAAGTTTGAGTTTAATGAGACTTTAAAATCATTAACAGATTCAGTAGATTATATTAGCGAGTACACTTTGCAGAACCACGTAACTAGTATTGCAGGTTTAAATGTATTTACTTTACCGTGGTCTGATGCTAATAAATCAATTGGCGCAATGAGTAATGATGATCGTAAGTTTCCTTTAGATATTTGGAAAATGAGCAATTTGGATAAAGAAGTTGAAACAATGACCATTGAACTACCCGCTGGAAAAGTTTTAGCAGAAGCTCCAAAAAACATTAAATATAGCTGTGATGCTGCTACTTACGAATTAACCTTTAAGGTTACTGGTAATAAAATTACAGTTACCAGAACCTATATTCAAAAGAAAGATGTGATTTCATTAGAAGAATTTGATGAATTCAAAAAATTCTATGAAAAAGTAGTTGAAGCAGATACCAAACAATTTGCTTTTAAATAGGAAAATTATTTTATTGAAATATAAAAGAGGGACCGAAAGTCCCTCTTTTTTTTGGTAAAGGAAATTGCTATGAAATCAATATAGGATTTGTTTAAACACAGGCACAACAATAGACTGCAAGTTCTCAAAAATATTTTGATTCAAATTGACATAAAAAACCAATAAAAAAGATAATTTCGCAGGTTAAAAGCCTAATTAAATGTCGACCATCAGGATTAAAGCCCTAGAAACTGCGCAAAACCGTCAGCCGGTTAAAGTTGAGGTACCTAGTACCAAAATTTCTGATTTTTATTCATCTAATGTCTTTAATACCGCAACTATGCGGACATTCTTGAGCAAAGAAGCATTTAAAGCCATTCAGAATGCTATTCAAAACGGAACTAAAATTAGTCGTGAAATTGCAGATCAAGTAGCCTCTGGAATGAAACAGTGGGCAATGAGTAAAGGAGTTACTCATTATACACACTGGTTTCAACCATTAACAGGTACAACTGCTGAAAAACACGATTCATTTTTTGAGCCGTTGGATGATTCATCAGCTATAGAGCGTTTTTCTAGTGGGGCTCTCGTTCAACAAGAACCAGATGCCTCTTCATTTCCGAGTGGTGGTTTAAGAAATACTTTTGAGGCCCGTGGTTATACTGCTTGGGATCCAAGTTCACCTGCTTTTATTATGGATTCAGCTGCAGGTAAGGTTTTATGTATTCCAACTGTATTTGTAAGTTATACCGGTGAGGCTTTAGATTATAAAGCCCCATTATTGAAAACCTTACATTTCTTAGATAAAGCTGCGGTTGACGTTTGTCGTTATTTTGATAAAAATGTAAACAAAGTAGTTGCTACTTTGGGTATTGAGCAAGAATATTTCTTAGTGGATGAAGCTTTATACAATGCTCGTCCCGATTTACAAATTACTGGAAGAACTTTATTTGGTTTTAGTGCCGCTAAAGGCCAACAATTAGAAGATCATTATTTTGGTTCTATCCCTCCGCGCGCCTACAATTTCATGGTCGATTTAGAAACTGAGGCATTAAAATTAGGTATTCCATTAAAAACCAGACATAATGAGGTAGCACCTTCTCAGTTTGAGTGCGCTCCTATGTTTGAAGAAATTAACTTAGCCGTTGACCATAACGTATTATTAATGGATTTATTTGAGAAAGTGGCTAAGAAACACCATCTCAAAGTATTAATTCATGAAAAACCATTTGCGGGAATTAACGGTTCAGGTAAACATAATAACTGGGCATTAGCTACTGATCAAGGAGTTAATTTATTTTCACCAGGAAATACTCCTTTAAATAATTTACAGTTTTTAACTTTCTTTATTAATACCATTAAAGCGGTTCATGATCATGCTGATTTAATGAGAGCTTCTATTGCTTCAGCTTCTAATGAATATCGCTTAGGTGCTAATGAGGCTCCTCCGAGTATAATTTCAATATTTATTGGTGCTGAATTAACCAGAGTATTAGAAGCCTTTGAAAAGGGTAGCGATAAAAAGAGTGATGCCAATGATCTAAAAACCATTTCAGTTATTAAAATTCCTGAAATATTGGTTGATAATACCGATCGTAACCGTACCTCTCCATTTGCATTTACTGGAAATAAATTTGAGTTCAGAGCAGTGGGTTCATCAGCCAATTCAGCTGGACCTATGATAGTATTAAACACTATTATGGCGAATCAATTAATTGAATTCAAAAAAGAGGTGAATGCTTTAATTAACAAAGGCGAGAAGAAAGAAGCGGCAATAATTAAAGTTTTAAGGAAATATGTTAAAGCCAGCAAAAAAATTCTTTTTGAAGGAAACGGATATAGTGATGAATGGGTAAAAGAAGCTTTAAAACGCGGATTAACAAATATTAAGGAAGTTCCAGATGCCATTGATGCTTATATTAATAAAAGCAGCGAAGAGGTATTTGTTAAAAATAATATTTTCAGCAAAAAAGAATTACATGCTCGTTACGAAATTCGTTTAGAAACCTTTATCAAAAAGGTTCAAATTGAAAGCAGAGTAATGGGCGATTTGGGCGAAACTGTTATTATTCCTTCGGCCTTAAATTATCAAAATAAAATTGCAGATACTGTATTTAGAATGAAGGAATTGGGATTATCGAAAGATAGTTACGAGGTACACATGGCTACGATTAAAGAAATATCAGAGCATGTGAGCGTAATTAAAAAATCGATAAAAGAAATGGTTGAAGCTAGAAAGGTTGGTAATAAAATAGAGGATGTAAGAAAACGTGCCGACCATTATTGTTACAAGGTGAAGCCTTATTTCGCGGTTATTCGTTATCATTCAGATAAGTTAGAAAGAATAGTTGAAAATGAGCTTTGGCAATTACCTAAATACAGAGAAATTTTGTTTTTAAAGTAATTTTCCACATATTTATCGACAAAATACTTGTTTTTGGACAATGTATTTTAGATTTTTGACGTTACCTAAATAAATTACGTATTATTGTTAAACCAAAAAGCTCCCGTTAATTGTAAAAAACAGGTAACGGGAGTTTGATTCTGAACAGGGAAACATTGAGGAGAGTGTATTACCGATTCAGAATCTCATAAAATGAGATATTATCGCATGATGAATCAGAAGTTCTACTTATTATTTTTTACAGGAGCTTTGCTCTTAAACTTCGGGTGTAAAAAGCCCCCAACTTTAAAAGAGGCTGATAAATCTTTCGACCGAATGCAGTATAATAATGCTGCTTCTATGTACGATGAGGTTTATGGAGGAGAAATACCTAAAGATAAAAAGGCTGAAGTTGCCTTTAAAACAGCCGAAGGTCACATGGCCTACAATAACTATAAAGACGCTGAAAAATGGTTCAAAAAAGCAATTAAAGATAAATACGGCCCATTAGCTCAAAAACGTTTAGCGGATTGTTTAAAAAATCAAGAGAAATATACCGAAGCAATTATTGAATATAATAATTACTTAAAAGATAATCCGAATGATGAAGAAGCCCTTAAAGGCAAAGAGGGTTGTGAATTAGCACTTAAGTGGAAAGGTGAAAGAAGCCGTTACGAGGTTTCAAACATGAAAAAATTAAACACCAGTGCTAACGAATATTCTGCTATTTACCTTAAAAAGGAGGCCATCATTTTTACCACTGACCGTGAAGGTGGAAATGGAAAAGATCAATATTTATGGACTGGAGAAAGCTTTACCGATCTATGGATTTCTGAAGCTAAAACCAAAAGAGGAGAGACTAATTACGGTTCTCCGGAACCTTTAATTGGTTTAGTTAATACTAAATTCAATGATGGTGTTGCAACTATTGATGGTAAAGGTTCGGTAATGTATTATACCCAGTGTAATGGTGAAAAGGGTAAAGAGGCGAACTGTAAACTGATGATGTCTATCCGTAAGGGAAAAGGTCCATGGGAAGAGGTACAAGTCCTTAGCTTTAATGATACCCTATACAATTTTGGGCAACCTACTTTATCAGAAGATGGAGAACGTTTATACTTTACATCGGATATGCCTGGTGGACAAGGTAAAAAAGATATTTGGGTTGTAAATTATGTAAAAAGAGGCAAAACTTGGGGACAACCAATTAACCTTGGTTCAACCATTAATACCGAGGGGAATGATATGTATCCTTATGCTGCTTCTGGTGATACTTTATATTTCGCATCAGACGGACATCCAGGAATGGGTGGTTTAGATATTTTCATGACTATTGGTAGTGGAGAAACTTGGACAAAACCAGTTAACCTTAAAGCGCCAATTAATTCTGGAGCTGATGATTTTTCTTTCATCATCAATCCAAATGATAGAAATGAAGGATTTATTTCTTCTAACCGTAAAGAAGGTGGAAAGGGCCAAGATGATATTTGGCAATGGAAATTAAAGCCATTGGTATTTACCTTATCGGGTGTTGTTAGAGACGAAAACACAAAAGAAATTATTCCAAATGCTAAAATTCCTATTATCAATAGCCGCGATACCGGTACTTTATTTATAGAAACCGATGAGGCTGGTTCCTATAAAATTTTCTTAACTGCTGAAACGGATTATGAGTTGTTCGCTAGTAAAAAAGAAGATTATTATTTTGATTCCCGCAAGGAATTCCAAACCACTAAAGGCTTAAAAGAATCAACCGACCTAATCCAAGATTTCAATTTAAGAAGATTGGATATAGAAGGTATGTTTAATGTACGTGGTATTTTATATGATTTAGATAAAGCTAATATTCGTCCAGATGCTGCTAAAATCTTAGACGATTCAGTTGTATCTTTATTAAAACAGTTCCCTAGGGTTACTATTGAATTAGGTTCGCATACCGATTGCAGAGCTGATTCAGCGTATAACATTAACCTTTCACAAAGAAGAGCAGATTCTGCTGTAAATTATATTATTAGCCGTGGCATAGAAAAAGAGAGAATTGTGGCTAAGGGGTATGGTGAAAATGAATTAGAAATTAAAAAATGCGTTTGTGATTTATCTGATTGGAAGAAAATTTGTACCGAAGACGAACATCAGTTAAACAGACGTACTACGGTTAAAGTTACTTCAGTAAATTATATGTCGGCTGCTGAAAAGGCTAGAATGGATAAAGAGAAAGTAGAAAAAGAGGAGAAGAAAAAAGGTCCAGCACCAGCACCAGAAGCTAAATCCAAAGAAGATAAAGCTAGAGAGCGTGAAGAGAAAGCTCAGAAAGCAAAAGAGGAGAGAGAACGTAAAGCTCAGGAGCGTAAAGAGAAACAAGAGAAAATGAAAAAAGAGCGCGAAGAGAAAATGAAAGAACGTGAGAAAAAACAGAAAAAAGACTAATATAAAAACCCCGGTAAATCCGGGGTTTTTTGTTAAATGTCTTAGCTAATAAACCTGAATAAGAAACGAATTTCTAATTGTTTTTTTTACCTTTGTTCAAATGTCTGATAAATACGCAAAAAGAGGTGTTTCTTCACAGAAAGAAGATGTTCATGCAGCCATAAAAAAAATTGATAAAGGCTTATTTCCTAAAGCATTTTGTAAGGTAATTCCAGATTTATTAGGTAATGACCCGGCATTTTGCAATGTTATGCATGCTGATGGAGCTGGAACAAAATCGAGTTTGGCGTATCTTTATTGGAAAGAAACTGGAGATTTAAGTGTTTGGAAAGGCATAGCGCAAGATGCCATTGTTATGAATACAGACGATTTATTATGCGTAGGTATTGATAATGATTTCTTGTTATCATCAACCATTGGTAGAAATAAAAATTTAATTCCAGGTGAGGTAATTAGTGCAATAATTGAAGGCACCCAGGAATTTTGTGATGAAATGGCTAACCTAGGAGTGCGTTTGCACCTTACTGGTGGTGAAACTGCAGATGTAGGTGATTTAGTAAAAACCATCATTGTAGATTCTACCGTTACCGCCAGAGTAAAAAGAGGAAATATTATTAGCAATGATCGAATTAAAGTGGGAGATGTAATTGTTGGTCTTGCTTCTTATGGTCAAGCAAAATATGAAAAAGAATATAATGGGGGTATGGGTAGCAATGGGTTAACCTCTGCTCGTCATGATGTTTTTTCTCATGAATATTATAGCAAATACCCTGAAAGTTTTGATCATTTATTACCTGAAGATTTGGTTTATTCAGGTAAATATAAATTAAATGATTCTGTAGAAGGAAGTCCTGTAAACGCTGGTAAATTGGTGCTTTCACCAACAAGAACTTATTTGCCTGTAGTGCGCGATATTTTGGCTGAATTACGCCAATATATTCACGGAATGGTGCATTGTTCTGGAGGTGGACAAACCAAAATATTACATTTTACCGACCGTTTCAAAATTGTAAAAGATAATTTATTCCCATTAGCTCCTTTATTCAGAATTATTCAAGAGTCTTCGGGCACTAGCTGGAAAGAGATGTATAGTGTCTTCAATATGGGGCATAGAATGGAGTTTTATTTACCAGAAACCTATGCTAATACCATTATTGATATCAGTAAATCATACGGTATTGATGCGCAAATTGTGGGCAGAGTAGAGGAATCAGAGCAAAAGCAATTGCAAATAATTTCGCCATATGGCGAGTTTAATTATTAAACATGAAATCCATAATTCAGTTTATTGCTAAACATAAACTTGCTTTTATAATTCAGGCTCTGGCATGGATTATAATATTGGTGGTACTGCAATTAAATTGGGCTCATGACAATAAATATTATAACGATTTAAATATTCGAATTGGCGCTGCGCTTGCCTTAGGCTTATTTACTGCGCCTTTTTATAGTTTTTTTAGTCAAAAGTTTTTCCGCTTTTTCATGGGTGAATTTCCAGAAATGGAGCAGAAATTCGCCTATTCTCACTTAGGATTTTTTATTTTATTGGCTTATGTCATTCCCGATGAACAAAGCTTCGCTGGTTTTCATAAGTTATTGCTGTCATTGGCATTTTTTATTTCCCTTGCGGGGATAATTTATTGGGCCATAATTAAGCGCGAAACTGAATGGAAGCAGCATCTAGAAAATAATGCAAGACCAATTTTTATAGCTATTGGTTTTATTGGTATTTTGGGAGTTCGATTGGTTTTTTTACCCCAATTATCCCAAGATACAGTAAACTGGGTTTTACCTTGGATGGATTTTATTAAAAAGAATGGTTTTTCTGCTTATGCGTTCGATTTTAATAATTATGCTCCTGCTTATAGTTATTTATTAGGATTAGGTATTTTAACCGGATTACCTGATATACAAGTAATAAAATTTATTAGTTTGGCGGCTGATTTAGTCGCGGTTTATTTCACATATAAAATCTTAAGTAGTGTATTTTCGCCCAATGCTTTTAGAACCCATTGGGGCAGTTTAGCCATGTTTGCTTTACCATCCATGCTAATCAATTCAGCCTTCTGGGGCCAGTGTGATATGTTATGGGTTAGTTTTTGTTTAGGATCGATTTCATTTATCCTGCAAAGAGATAATGCTAAGAATAATTTTTATGCAGTATTATGTTTTGCAATAGCCATAAGTTTTAAGTTTCAAGCCATATTATTTGCACCTGTTTTAGTAATATTTTGGTTAAAAAGAGAAGTTAAATTAATTTGGTTTTTGAGTATTCCAGCAGTCTATTTAATTTGGTGCATACCCAGTTTAATTGCAGGTCGCTCATTTAGTGAGTTATTATTAATTTATTTTGCCATAGTAGAAGAAAATGCGGTTTTAACGGCTAATAGTCCAAATATTTATCAGTTCGTGGGTCAAGAATGGGCCATTTTTGGAACGGCGGGTATCGTTTTTACTTTGGCAGTTTTAGCTGCTTTTTATGCTTGGTTTTTTCATTCCCTTGCGGGAAGAAAACCGTGGCCATTATTGTGGATTAGGGTATTTGCATTTATTAGTTTATTAACCCCTTATTTGATGCCCAGAATTCATGAGCGTTATATGTTGATGGCTGAAGTGGGTATTTTACTAATAGGATTATTTGACTTGAGAAGGTTTTGGATGGTTTTTGTAATGGCATTAATCAATTTTTTAAGTTATACTGATTTTTTATTCGGAAAACAATGGATTTCCTTTCAAGTATTGAGTATGGCAACCTTGTTTTTGTTATTATTTATGTTGAGGGATTTATATTTAGAATTGAGCACAAATAACATCCCGCAAAGGAAAAAAATGGAAGAATAAAAATTTTAGAGGGGTTCATAAATAAGTAACGAAATCTTAATCTAAAAAATAAAAAATTCGAATTATTATCCAATAAAAAATGATATTTTCGTTAATTAGAACAAGAATACTTGTTTTGTTAGTAGAATTGAATAGTTTTGAAAAATTAAATCTTAGTATAAAGATGAAAAGAGCATTACTACCTTCATTACTTGCAGTTGTGATAACTGCGCTAGTGGGTATTAACGGTTTGCAAGCGCAAGTTAGATTTGGTATCAACGGTGGTTTAAATTTTACCGGTTTAAAAGCTTCTGATGTTGTGGTTAAGCCAGGGGCCAATCAGTTTGATTTTACCAATATCCGCAGAGCCCGTATCGGTTTTGTATCTGAAATTCCAATTAATCGTTGGTTTTATTTTCAGCCAGAATTATATTATTCACAAAAAGGAGCTATTCACAATGCAGATTCAAGCAGCGATGTAATTGATCAAGTACTTTTTGTGGGATATCAAACAAAGACCAAGAGCGTAGATAATATCGATTTAGGATATATTGAAATTCCTTTATTGGCTAAATTCTCATTTCAGGTTACCAATCCAGATGCGATGTATCCATTTGAAAATTCAGCAAAACCTTTATTTGTTGACTTTTTAATTGGTCCGTATATCGGGTATGCTTTAACAGCAAAATCATCTTATTCAGCAACCACAACTATTACCAATAGTACCAATACTGAAATTCAGCCAGATACCGCTTATAAATTCAGAAGAAGCGGAAATATTACCAATGCTGGTAAAATTGATTTCGGTTTAACCTTTGGTATGCAATTAAAATGGAAGGTAAGTCGCAAAACTTATTTATACCTAGATGGCCGTTATTCATTAGGTTTTGGAAATATTAATAAAGGTTATTTTGATTATTATGTTCCAGACGGTCCGACCAAACAAAAGAAAGTAGAACCTAAGGTTTCTAATGCCGGAACCATTTCAGTGAGCGTGGGAATATTAACCCATTTCTGGAAACGCAGATATTGGAATAATAAATAAAATTAAAAAACATTAAAAAAACCATAAAAAAATGTGGGTGATTAAAAAAACGTAGGCGAAGGACATGTCCTTCGCCTACGTTTTTTTAATGGTATTTTTTAATTGGTTTTTTTACAATTTCGGATTGTTTTTATGCCGGTCTTTATCTCGGATATTCTTTTTTTCGAAATTTTTTTCGAGGGCTTGGTTTAAATCGATATTGCATTGATTGGCTAAACACATCAAAACCCACATGATATCAGCCATTTCATCGCCGAGGTCTTTGTTTTTATCGGATTCTTTAAAGCTTTGTTCTCCGTAAATACGCGCCATTAAACGGGCTAATTCCCCTACTTCTTCCATTAAAATGGCGGTATTGGTTAGCTCATTAAAATAGCGAACCCCAGTGGTTTTAATCCACTGATCAATTCTTTCTTGGGCTTCTTTGATTTCCATTTTTTAAATGATTTACCGACTTAAAAAAATGAAGGAAAAAATAATTAAAATTTATTCTTCCACATCATACTTTCAACCGGTTTAACGGTGCGTTTGTTATATTTAGCGTTGCGTTTTTGATTGTATAAGGTATTGATATCACCTTCAACCACAAAATAAATTAATTGTCCGATAGGCATTCCAGCATAAATACGGACCGGCTGTGAAACGGAAATTTCTAAAGTCCAGGTATTGCAAAAACCTACATCACCTTTTCCGGCAGTGGCATGAATATCAATTCCTAAGCGACCGGTACTTGATTTACCTTCTAAAAACGGAATATGGGCATGTGTTTCGGTATATTCTTCGGTAACTCCTAAATATAAAACGCCAGGATATAAGACATATCCTTCTTCTGGAATTTCGAAAATATCAATTTTATTATGTTCGCGGGCATCTAAAACTCGATCAACGTATGTGCCCAAATATCGGCCTAAATGAACATCATAAGAGTTGGTGCCTAAACATTCGGGACGGAAAGGCTCAATTAATATAGTTCCTTTTTCAATTTCTTCTAGAATACGTTTATCGGATAAAATCATGCCGCGAAATTAATAAACAAAAGCATAAAAAGCATGAAGCCTAAACCGCTGCGTATTTGGGCCATTTTTTCATGATTAATGGATAGGATGCCACCGCCGCTAAAATGATTAAGGTTCCTAGGTAAAAATAAGTGTTTAAATCTTTATGGTCATTAAATATTAAAGCGGCTAAAATTACTCCATAAACGGGTTCTAGATTTAGCGATAGATTGGCCATGTAGGCGGAAATATGTTTTAGCGCATTTAATGAAATTACAAAATTAAACGCTGTACAAACGGCGCCCAGAATGATTAACCAAAACCAATCATCCCGCAAGGGAATGAATTTTAAATCGGGGAATATTTGAAAGTATAGGGGCATTAAAATACTGAGTAATAAAAAACCACTTCCCATTTCAATAATAGTAACGGCTTTGGCTTCGCTACCTGTTGCATATTTTTTGTTTAGGGAGGAGAAAAGCGCGCTTAAAAAAGCCGAAATGAGGCCCATTATTAATCCCGCAAGGAAATTAAAGGCAGCATTGAACATAATCCAAATTCCGATCATGGCTACTAGGCCTAAAATTACTTCTATGGGGTTTATTTTTTTGCGGTTAATAAGTGGTTCTATAAAAGAGGTAAAAAGGCTGGATGTGGCTAAACAGCTTACTGCTATTGAGGGGTTGGAGACTTTGATTGATCCGTAAAAGGTAACCCAATGGGCTGCAACAACAAATCCTATGAGTGAAAATTGTATGAATTGTTTTTTAGGGATTTGCTTTAGGGCTGTAAGTGCACCTGGTACAAACATCAGGACTAATATGGTGATCCAAAGGCGATGCCAAACTAGGGGAACTCCAGCTAGGCTAATTAACTCGCCAAGTATGGCTGTAAAACCCCATAAAAATATGGCAAGATGTAGTTGTAAATAGGCTTTTTTGATTTCGGGTTTCACAGGGGCGAAGATAATAATTGTTTAGAGGAAATAGTGGTTACTTATATCTAGGCATAATGCTTATCCAAACATTCCTAATATGGCATTTTTTTAAATACTTTTTTCGCCCAAAAAAAGTATTACAAAAAAGTGGCAACCGGCCAAAAAATTTGAATTTTTCTTGTCGCACAATCCAGCCCCTCTCAGGCTGAAAAATTCAATTTTCACGCTGGCCGCTTGACCGCCAGCCGCACTAATGGACATTTCTACTGAATTAGTGATTTCGCTTTTTAATAGGTATTTATCAGATTTGTTTAGTTGTTTAGAATATTAATAATTCAATCTCGGCTTCGTTCTTGAATGTTTGCGCTGCGCTGTTGGAATTAAAAAAATTCGAAAGTTTTACCCCCGTAGGGGGTTAATTATGGTAGGAAAAAGTTCCACAAGTGTATTAAGCCCCGTACCCCGACGGCAACGCATGTCGGGGGAGACATTATGGTTTAGAATCCCGATCTCGAATTTATGAGATGTCGTGGAGGCGCTGCGCTTCCCGATAGCATTATCGGGATGGGAGTTTGGGAATCCCGACTTCGAACTTGTGAGATGTCGGGATGCGCTCCACTTCGTTACGCTGTTGGCGCTTCCCGACCCAATGGTCTTGGATGCGCTTCGCTGTTTGTAAATATAATTTAATCGCTATATATTCAGGGACATTAGGGACAAATGGGACGGGATTAATTTTTAGGGTTGATCATTTAATGACCATACAATTTATTTTTCACCATTATCCCATATGATAAATTGTAATTATAGAGCCAGAGCATGCTCTGGCTCTACTACAAACCACCATATTAAAAAAATTCAATTTTTAGGGTTGATCATTTAATAACCATACAATTTATTTTTTGTCCAAATATTAATATCGATCATAAATATGATTTTATGGCAAAAAATCCATTCGTCGAAAGGCGTGTTTAGACAATTTAGATTAAACTTTTAAAAGGGTACCTTTGTTATTAGGTTTTACTGAATTCCAACCATTTCGGTTTGGAAAACATCTAAATAACGCTTACAAAACAAAAGCCTATGATAAAATTATTTACCTTAAAAAATGTATTAGGTATTGGAATGATAACGGGTATTTCCCTTATTAGTTACCATGCTTTTACTTATGGTTCTGGTCAGCCCCCAGCGGCGCATACTGGAGCTCCTGGAGAATCTAATTGTACCTCTTGTCACGGAGGTAGTTTAAATCCCAATCAAAGTAATTTAAACAACCTTACCTTAACCGGTAATTTACCTGGAGGCGGTTATGCTCCTGATTCTATCTATACCATGACTCTATCGTACTCTCAGAGTGGAATAGGCAAATGGGGATTTCAGGTTACCGCATTATTAAAAAGCAATAATGACCCAGCAGGGACTTTAACCCAAGGTTCCGGACAGTCTAAACAAACCCTTAGTGTTGGCGGAAAAACCCGTCAATATATTAACCATAGCTCAGCTGTATTTAATAATAATTCGGTTTCATGGACGTTCACTTGGAAAGCACCAGCTAATGCTAATGATACCGTGGTATTCTACCCAACAGTTAATGCTGCTGATGGTACAGGTGGAACAGGTTCTGATCAAATTTATGCTAAAGCTATAAATATTGTGCCTTCACCTCTATTATCAACTCCAAGTTTTGGACCGGGTAAAATTAATATTTGCGCTTTAGATACAGTTACCTTCCATGGTAGTGGAACTAATAATCCAGTAAGTTATAATTGGACTTTCAGTGGGGCAGGTGTTAATACAACCAGTTCAACCCTACAAAATCCAAATGTGCGTTTTAATTCACAAATTGGTGGAAACGTAACCGTTACTTTAAGAATTACCAATGCAATTGGTGTTTCTAGAACGATTTCTCAAGTTTTCCAGGTAAGACCAGCTCCTTCAGCAACTATTACTAGTTTCTCACCAAATGATACCGTTTGCGCTGGGGAACAAGTAACCTTAAATGCAAGTTTTCAGTTAGGTAATAAATATTTATGGAATACTGGAAATCCTGGAGATACTTTAAATACGGTAACTGTAAATCAAACCGGTTCTTATACTGTTAAGGTTACTAATACTAGTGGTTGTTCTAATACCAGTGCGCCATTAAATATTTTAGTAAAATCTAAACCAGTTATTTCGATCAGTCCGGCAAGCGCAAGCATTTGCGAAGGCGATTCGATTTGGCTTAAAATGAGTAATGTAAATTTTACCTCATACGAAATATTTAAAGACGGAGCTTCATTAGGTACCTTCTTAGGACCGATTGATAGCGTAAAAGTTGGATCTGCAACAAGTGCAAACTTTAAAGTAATTGGATTTGATGGGTCTTGTTATACAGATAGCTCTAATGCGGCAAGCATTACCGTTAATGATCGTTTAGAGGCACCTCAAGCACGTTGTGGTGTAAGAACTACCTCATCTGTTGAATTTGAATGGTTCTCTGTTTTAGGCGCCACTTCTTATGAAGTAAGTACCAATGGCGGTCAATCATGGTCAGCACCAAGTTCTGGAGCTACAGGATTAAGTCATGAAATTACAGGATTAAACTTTAACCAAAATATTAACTTATTAGTTAGAGCAAATAATGCTAGTCCATGCCCTGGATTTAGCACCCCAATTTCATGCAGTTCTTTACCTTGTTCTCAATTTAATTACACTATTGTAAAAGGTAATAATGAAATTTGCCCAGGCGATTCTACCTTTATTGCTGTATCAGATTTAGATATTTCTTCTTTTGGAATCAGCTTTAATGGAGCTGCTTATACTAGTGATACTTTATTCTGGGTTAAACCAGGTGCAACAACAAATTATTCAATAGATATTATTGATTCTTCAAAATTAAATTGCCCTGCATTGAACGAAAATGCTGAAATTATTGTGAAAGTTATTCCGGCTTTAAGCATTCAAGGTCCAAACCAACTTTGTGAAGGAGATGGGTTAAGAATTACTGCAAGTCCTGGATTTGCTAGTTATTCTTATTTAGTAAACGGATCTTCTGTTTCAAGTAGTACTAATAACATTTATGAATTTGCAGGTTTAAATGATGGAGATTTAATTTCAGTAGAAGCTAGTTTAAATGGTTGTACTGCAAAAACTGCTTCAAATGCAATTAGTGTTAATCCGGTTCCAAATGTTGGTTTTACAACATCAATAAATGGCAGAACGGTAAACTTTAGCGATACCACTTCAGGAACAATAGGAACCAGAAAATGGTATTTTGGTGATGGAGATTCTTCTGATGCCGTTAATCCAACTCATACTTATGATGCCAATGGATCATATTTTGTTGATTTGATTATTGTTAATGATTTTGGATGCACCAATACTGCGAGACTTCAAGTAACTGTAACTAATGTTTCGGTTGATTTTGTAAAATCATTAGGAATAGAAGTATATCCAAATCCAGCAGAAAGTGCTTTAAAAGTTAGCCATAAAGCTCATGCAGAACCTTTAAAAATTAAAATCTTAGATTTAAGTGGTAAGACCTTAATAGAACTTAATTCGGCGAATCAATCTGAATTAACTGAGATTAATCTAAGTGATTTAGCTAATGGGGTTTATATGGTTCAAATCAGCAATGGTTCTGAAACATGGATGACCAAAGTAGTTAAGAAATAATTTTATAGCAATAAACTATAAAAAGTTCAGCTTCATATTAAAGGCAGGGATAGCTCCCTGCCTTTATTTTTTCGACAAATAATTTACCTACGAATACCGTATATTTTCCCTACCTTTGCGGCTCCGAATTCATTCATTATTATTAAGGCCATGCTTAAAAATCATTGGTGGAAAATTTTAGCCGTTTTACTTCTGTTTTATACCCTATTTATGGGCTTTTTAGGCGAGGTACCGGCAAGGGTAATTTTAAACGAAAGCATTAGAAACCTTTATTTCCATGTCCCAATGTGGTTTGGAATGGTTGGTTTGCTTATAGCTTCAGCGGTTTATAGTGTTATGCAATTATCCACCAAAAATGCAGGATCCTTAAAAAATGATACTTATGCCTCTGAATTCACCAATTCGGCCCTATTATTTGGATTTTTAGGATTATTAACTGGAATGATTTGGGCAAAATTTACTTGGGGCGATTATTGGACAAATGACCCTAAATTAAATGGAGTGGCTATTGGCATGCTGATTTATTTGGCCTATATCGTATTAAGAAAAGCCATTGAAGATGAAGAAAAGAAAGCCCGTGTTTCAGCGGTTTATAATGTATTTTCATTTCCGATTTTCATCGTTCTGATATTTATTCTACCCCGTTTAAATGTAGATTCTTTGCATCCAGGTAATGGTGGAAATCCAGCATTTAGCAATTATGATTTAGATTCTAATATGCGTTTGGTATTTTATCCTGCTGTTATTGGCTGGTTTTTACTGGGCTTATGGATTACGAATTTACGTGTAAGGTATAGACTTTTAACTCAATAATTTTTGCCTGTAATGAAGAAATTTTTGTTTTTATTAATAAATGCTTTGATTATAAGCATCCCCGCAAGGGCACAAGAAGTGGAAATGGCAACTACCTTTAGATCAGAGGGAAAAATTTATGTAGTTGTTGCTGTTTTAGGAATCATTCTGACTGGGATAATTGTTTATTTAATAAACTTAGACAGAAAAATTTCCAAATTGGAAAAGTCAAAAGAAAACTAATATTTTATGAAGCTTAAGTATATTATTTTATTAATTGTAATGGCGGTGAGTGTGGGTATTATCATCACTCTTTATGCCGATGCTTCTACTTATGTAACCTTTGAAACGGCCTCTGAAAATGAGGGTTCTGAATATCATGTAATTGGCGAATTAGTTAAAGACTCCACTATGGTTTATGACCCAGAAAAGGATCCTAATCATTTGGAGTTTTATATGACCGACTCTTTGCATCAAGTAAAAAAAGTTATTTATCATAGCCCAAAACCACCAGATTTAGAGCGTTCTGAAAAGGTGGTTATTGTAGGTAAAATGAAAGGTGAACATTTTCACGCTCAAAAAATATTATTAAAATGCCCTTCTAAATATAATGACGGCACTTTAGAAACCACTGAATACGAGGCAACAGAATCATGAACGAAATCATTTATACTGGGGAGCACCTGGGAATTGGTAATGCTGGAAAATTAGCCGTTTACCTCTCTTTTGCTGCTTCTATATTAAGTACCATTTTTTATTTTTTTGCAGCTCAGAACACTGGTGAAACTTCACAATTTTGGAGAAAATGGGCTCGTGTTTCTTTTTGGGTGCATAGTACAGCTGCTTTAGCTGTTTTCGCTATTTTATTTGTAATTATTCAGCAACATTATTTTGAATACCAATATGCTTTTCAGCATAGCTCTCGCGAATTGCCTTTGCGATACATGATCTCCTGTTTCTGGGAAGGTCAAGAGGGGAGTTTCTTATTATGGATTATATGGCATGTTTTATTAGGTAATATTCTTATTTACACTGCCAAAATCTGGGAAAATCATGTTATGACCATGATTGGAGCAGCGCAAATTGCATTGAGTTCCATGTTACTCGGTTTTGAGATTATGGGCCAAAAAATTGGCAGCAATCCTTTTATTTTATTACGCGATTTTTCAGCAGGGGCGCCCATCTTCGCGCAAACTGATTATTTGAAATTTATTAAAGATGGTAATGGATTAAATCCGCTTTTACAGAATTATTGGATGGTAATTCACCCTCCTACCTTATTTTTAGGGTTTGCCGCTACTATAGTTCCTTTTGCTTATGCAATCGCTGGTTTATGGCGTCGCGATTATAGCTCATGGATTAAACCTGCATTGCCTTGGTCATTGGTTGCAGTTATGGTTTTAGGTACCGGAATTATCATGGGCGGATTTTGGGCTTATGAGAGTTTAAGCTTTGGAGGTTATTGGGCTTGGGATCCGGTTGAAAACGCCTCTCTTATTCCTTGGCTTATCTTAATTTCTGCCGTGCATACCATGCTTATTTTTAAAAGCACCGGAAATTCTTTAATTACTACCTTCTTATTAACCATTAGTTCATTTCTCTTGGTTTTATATGCAACCTTCTTAACGCGCAGCGGTATTTTAGGAGATTCTTCGGTGCACTCATTTACCGACCTGGGGATGTCTGGACAATTGGTGATATTTTTAATGATGTTTATTGTAATTGCCATCATTTTATTAATTACCCGTTGGAAAGAATTACCAACTTCATCAAAAGATGATAAGGTTTGGACCAGAGAGTTTTGGATGTTTATGGGAGCCTTAGTTTTTGTATTATCAGGCTTTCAGGTATTAATTACTACTTCTATTCCGGTTATTAACGCCTTATTCGGACTTAATATGGCCGAGCCGGTTGATAAAATTACTTATTATAATAGTTTCCAATTACCTTTTGCTATAGTAATCGGAATTTTAACGGCTTTTTCACAGTTTTTAAAATACCGTAAAAACGATCCTGCAAAGGCATGGAAACCGATTTTCAGGACTTTTATCATTTCGGTAGTATTAGGTTTTGTCTTAGTTTTTATTTTCCCCTTAACTCCAGAAGCAGGATACTTTGAAACCCAAGGAGCCAAAGCTTATTACAGTTTCTTTATGTATGCCTTATTATTAATTGCCGGAGTTTATGCGGTAATTGCAAATGGAGCTTACGTTTATCAAGGTTTAAAAGGCAAATGGAACCTTGCGGGAGCTTCGGTTTCGCATATTGGGTTTGGTTTATTATTAATTGGAGTTTTAGTTAGTTCAGCTAAAAAAGAAATCATTTCTTCTGATTTTAGTGGCGATGGATTAAATGAGGTTATTGATATGGAAGCAGTAAAAGAAAATATTTTACTTTTCCGCGAAAAACCGAAGCGCATGGGCGATTATATGGTGACTTACCTCAATGATACCACTGTAAAACCGGATACTTATTTCCGCGTTTTATTTGAGCGTTTAGATAAAAATGGAGTAAAAACAGGGGAGCAATTTGTATTGGAACCGAATGCTCAAGTCAACCCTAAAATGGGCTTAGTAGCAAATCCAGACACCCGTCATTATTTGAGTCGCGATATCTTTACCCATGTTACTTCTATTCCTAAAAAAGACGAGGCTTTGCAGCGACCTTATGAAAATGCAAAAATTCATCAAGTGAAATTGGGTGATTCTATTCAATTAGAAAACGCTTTATTAATCATTGATAATATCAATCCGCAAGAAGATCCTGCGCGTTTCCCAATGGAGCCAAAACCTATGGTATTAGCGAGTTTAGGGGTTAAGGTAATTACTGAATCCGATACATTTAATATGGCTCCTTTATATGCCATTGATAATGATAATGTATATGCAATTGAAGAGCAATTGGCAGAGGCTGGCGTTCAGCTTAGGTTTATGGCTATTGTTCCAAATATGAAAGACAAAAATCAAACGGTATATTTGTTAGAAACCGCTACTCGTAAGCCATTCCGCGATTTTATTATTTTACGTGCTATTGTATTTCCGTGGATTAATTTGTTATGGGCTGGGACCATTATTATGATTATTGGTTTTTGCATGGCTATTTTCAGAAGAATTAAAGAATATAATAAGTCGGTAGTAAATGCATAAATAAGATGAAGGCGCTAATTATTGGCAGCGGAAATTTAGCTTGGCATTTCAGCAAGAATCTGATTAATGCTGGTATTGAGATTCCGCTGTTAATGAGCCGTAATCCGAATCCTAAAGATTTTCCTTTTTTACATCAAACCGAATTTGTTAATAATTTCATAACAAATTCAAATTTTCATCCCGATTATATATTTTTATTAGTTAATGACGATGTAATTTCTTCCCTTGCGGGGATGATTGCAGCGCAAGAATCCTTGCGGGATTCCATTGTTATACATTGCAGCGGTGCCGGCAACTTGAATCTCTTATCCGAATTAAATAATTACGGAATCATGTATCCATTACAGAGCCTAAAGAAAGGTTTGGAAATTGATTTTAAGAAGAACGTTCCTTTATTTATTGAGGCTAATAATAATTTTTCCCTTGCGGGGATAAAGGAATTGGCGAATAAAATTTCAGATTCAGTAACTGAAATGGATTCAGAGCAACGACTAAAAATGCATGTTGCTGCAGTATTTGTTAATAATTTTGTTAATCATTTATTAACTAATTCGGAATTAATAAGTGGTGAACATTTTAAACTATTAATGCCTTTATTAAGAGAAACTATCAATCGTATATCTAAAGAAAGCCCAGCTTTATTACAAACTGGTCCCGCGGTGAGGGGTGATAGAAAAACCATTGAAAAACATTTAGAATATTTATCAAAACACCATCCAGATTTAGTGGATGAATATGAATTTTTGACAAAAATTTTGATGAAGGGATGAGAACGGATTATTATTTTTTATCACAAAACCTGAAAAATGGACCTAAAAAATTTTCATATTCGAATTGCAAAATAATTTAAATATCATGCAGGTAGGCCTTACGGCCTACCCTATAAGGTTTTATTGTTTAATGGGATGATAATTTAATAAGGATACATTTTGTTATTGCAAATAAATTATTTTTCAATCCATTAGAATTTTTCTAAAAAATTCATTTTGAAATCGTTTTAATTATAAACCATATAGCGTAGACCGTAAGGTCTATGCAACAGATTATTATTTTTTATCACAAAACCTGAAAAATGGACCTAAAATAATTTCATATTTGAATTGTATAATAATTTTATTGTTTCGTAGGTAGGCCTTACGGCCCACCCTATAAGGTTTTATTGATTAATTGGGGAGGAATATTTCATGATATTGCAGAAATATTACATCATCTAAATTTCATAATAGAAATAGTTATTGATTAAATTAATTCTTTTTGATTGGTGGTGATTTAGTTTAGGTTTATAGTTCATTAAATATTTTGATCTTTCATTTTATTAATTTTGTTTCATACCAGTTAAGAAAAAATTTTTAAACTATGGGAAAATCATTAAATAAAATTTATTTACATATTGTATTTAGCACTAAAAATCGTATTCCTTACATTTTGCCTGAAGTAGAAAATGTTTTATTTAATTATTTAGGTGGATTATGTAATGCATTAAAATGTTATGTTATACGAGTGGGAGGATTTAGAGATCATGTTCATATTCTTTGCTCGCTTTCTAACGATATCTCACCTGCTAGGTTAGTAAATAAATTAAAATCAAATTCTTCAAGATTTTTAAAAACTAATTTTGAATTTTTAAATGAATTCGGTTGGCAAAATGGATATGCGGTATTTTCAATAAATTACGCTGAAATTCCAATTGTAAAGAGATATATTGAAAACCAACATATTCACCATGAAACTACTTCATTTCAAGAAGAATATGTTAATTTTTTAAAAGGAAAAGGTTTCTAATTTATGGAAATTAGAATAAATCATATCGTTTTATATGGGTCCTTAAATCCTTATGTAATTTTTTACGATTAATAAGGGGTGATTATTTATAATCTATTTTCTGAATGCATCAGTTATACGAAATATGTCCGATTGATCCAGCGGGACTACAATATCGAATATTTTCCATTATTCAATATGATTTTTTAATAAAATTATAAATCGGCGTTAACCCCCTAAACTCCTAAACCTCTAAACCCATAAACAATTTCCATCTTTTTTCCTTAAATTCGTAATGATGAATAAACCTTTACTCTTAGTTCTTATTCTGTTTTCCCTTTATTCATGCCGAAGGGAAGATAATATTTATGATATGGAGTTTTTATTGCCTTTGGCTGAGGCTGAGCTTTCTATGCAAAATATTATTGCCGACTCTAATCGAAATGCTATCGGTGCTAATGCCAACAGCAATTCGGAAGTCAGCTTGGTTTATAAATATGATTTATTCCGAATTTTACCCGAAGATTATTTTAAAATCCCCGATTCCACTGAAATACGCACCTTCAATTTAGAAAATCTTCAATTAGCCAATAGAGAAATTAAACAAACCCTTCTTCTTGAAGAAGTATATCCACCATCTGTATTACTCGACGGACAAACGGTTACTGTCCCAGAACAAACATTTACTGGTGTTCCGCCGGTTCCAGTTGACGCATCTGAGTTTTTCGAAACGGCCACGCTGAAATCCGGTTTCATGGACGTGAGCATATATAACGGCTTCCCCGTAAGGGTAAATACATTGGAATTTCGATTAAAAAATAATGTCAACGGACAAATCATTTTCCAAGAAACTTTTAACAATATTCAACCCCTTAGTACTGCTACCAAATCTATTGACCTCAGCGGTAAAACCATCGATTATGATTTAGTTGCAGAAATAGTGTCATTAAAAACCGACGCTTCTGATGGCCCGGTAATGATTAATAAAGAAGATAGCGTGACTATGACATTTTATGTCCGAGACATGAAAGCCCAGTCTGCTACAGCTATTTTCCCTGCACAAAGTTTAATTAAAAGAGAAGAAAATACCGTTTATGATCTTGGTGGAGCCCAATTGAAATTAGTGAAATTAAGACGTGGTTTTATACGTTTCCGCATTGTTTCTACCATTCAAGAACGTATGTTTTTGGATTATGAAATTCCATATGCATTAAAAGACGGACAAACCGTAAAAAGAAATTTAATAATTCCACCTGCGCCAGCCAATGGCCGAGTGGAGGTGGTTGATGAATTTCCACTGGAAGGCTATACCATTGATATGAGCGGAAGGCCTGGGGAGAACTTAGTCAATGCATTCTTTAATACCCTCGATGCACGTATAGATTCTACGGGACAAAAAACCACCTTATCTTTAAATGATAGTATTTACCTCTATTACGGAATTGAAGATATGTTGCCAGAATATGCCGAAGGCTATTTTGGCTCTCAAACATTCGGATTTCCTAATGGAGAAACTATGATTTCTGCATTCAAAAATTTATCAGGAAATGTAGAATTAGATGATATAAAAATGAGTCTCGATGTTGAGAATGGCTTAGGTGCTAATGGAATTCTCAATATCAATAATATCATCGGAACCAATACTAGAAATGGCAGAAATGTAGTTTTAAATGGAACCACTTTAGGAGTGCCGGTTCCTATTAACTCCGCCACAAAAAATCCCTTTAATCCTTTTTACACCTCCCTTACGGTAAATAAAAACAATTCCAATATTGTGGCTTTTGTCGAGAATTTACCTGATCAAATTCGATATAATGCCAGTGCAGTAATTAATCCTAATCCGGTTCCTAATAGTTTTAGCGATTGGTTAACCGATCGTTCCGTTTTGGCTACTACATTAAATGTGGAAGTCCCCTTGAATGCAAGATTAAATAATTTACAAATTTGCGACACCACGCCTTTTGCATATAATAATAACGGTAGGCAAAGTCAGATAAAAGAAGGAACCATTAATATTATAGCAGATAATTCATTCCCGCTCGATTTTAATATCACCATTTATATGTTGGATAAGTGGAATGGTTTTATTGATTCTTTATACATAGACGGCAATCAATTTATCAGGCATGCAGAAATTAATCCCCTTACGGGAAAAACAATTGGCTTGCAGCGTTCCGTATTAAAATTAAATATTTCTGAACAGCAATTATATAATTTAATTGGAGCTTCTTATTTGGTTTATAAAGCTGGAGTTACCAGTAATAGCGCAGCTGGAATTGATAAAATTAAAATATTTTCTGATTATTTATTACGTTTAAAATTGACGACGAATTTGGTTTATGGGCAAAAATTATAAATTTATTATTAGCGCTTTAATTAGCATTTTACCTCAATTTATATTTGCTCAAAACCAATTAATTCCTTCCTCAAATCTCCAAGATTTTTCTTTGATTTTAGAGGCTGATACAAACAAGAGCATTTATCAAAAAAGCCATTTTAGCATAAATGGCGCATATCTTTTTAATTCAACTGGATTAAACAGTAGCTTTGGAAATGCCTTTGGTTTTGGAGGATTTATTGATAAAGAAATTAAAGAAAATAATCTAAATCAAATGCCGAATCGATTTAAGGCATTTTCCAATTATCATTATGAAATTAATTTCCTTGCGGGAAGAGAAAGGCTAATAAAAAATGAACACTTGTTCAGGTGGGGTTTTAGAATTAGTAGAGAAGATTATCTGGATGGTGAAAGTAATAAAGAGTTTTTTCGTTTTCTTACTGAAGGTAATGCCCCCTTTGCGGGACAATGGATTCGAGGTGAAAAAATCACGATTCAAAGTATGCGATATGATCGTTTTATGTTTGAATTACAGGGAAGAAAAAAGACCAAAATTTCTTTTTTAGGTGAGTCAGGAAATCTTTATTATGGCGCTGCATTAGGCTTGGTTTTGGGCGAGCGTTTTTCACGTCTCGAATTAAACCGTTTTAATTTATTTACTGAAGAGGCAGGAACCTATATTGATTTAGAGGTAGATGGAAATTTATCTAGAACCCCGCCTTTAAATCGAGGGGAGATTAAGATTAATGCTGCAGGTGCGGCTATTGATTTTAATATGGGTTTTATGGGACAGAAACAACAGATAAATTTAAGGGTGCGTAATTTAGGATTTATGCGCTTCGGAAATAATTTTACTGAATATTCTGCCGATGCCAGCATTCGTTTTGAAGGATTGAAATACAGCTCAGGTTCAGAATTTAATTTTGATGGATTAACAGATAGTTTAATAAATCAATTAAATGCCGACTCGATAAAGGGAGGAAAAACGCAAATGTTACCCTTACAATTGGCAATTAATTACGCCTATAAATTGAACGATCGTTCACAAATCAATTTTGAAATAGGAACACGATTATTTTACTTGCCTACAATCTTTTTCGCAGCCAATTATATGCGTCGTAGCGGAACAATTTTATACTATGGAGGATTGTCGACAGGTAATATGGACCTTTATAATATCAATGCAGGAATAATAATTCCAATAAAAAACATCATACAAATCCAAGGTCACGTAACAGGAATAGAATCATTGATCTCCCCAGAAACCATGAGAGGGTTTGGGGTTAGGGTAGGAGTTGTTTTGTCCCCCAATTTTTAGGATTATTGACAATATAATTTACGATATTGTTTAATTCAATTTCGTTTCGAATGATTCGATCGTGGAATCCTTGTTGCCATTTAAATTGATATCCCATTCTGCGTGCAAATTTGGATATGGCCGCTTTATATGATCCTACAATAGTTATCAAAGAGTTTTTCCCTGGATTTTGAAACCTATCTGCCCCACAAATTTTATCCCCTACAATGGGTATTTTTGGCAAACTAATTATACCATGGATATGATCAGGCATAATCACATGAACACCCAATTCCACATATTTATAGTGCTGAGGAATTTCTAACCATAAGGAATGAGCCAGCTTTCCAATTTCAGATAAAATCATTTCGCCATTTTTAATCTCCCCGAAATAAGGATTCCTTGAATCCGTGCAAAAGGTAATAAAATAATTCGCCTCCCATCGATAGTCCCAGGCATCCATCCGCATCAAAGGTTTTTTCCCCCATTTCTTTTTCATAGCAAAAAATTTTAAAACCGAAATTTATTAATAATTCCAATAAAATTAAAATATCAGAACATGCATATTAGTGTAGGTTTTAAATCAAACGTAGGTGGAAGACATGTCTTCCACCCACGTTTGATTTATCCACCATTTGAATTATCCCCCATTTGAATTATCCCCCATTCGATTTTTTGGGGACATGTCTTCCACCTACGTTTGATTTATCCACCATTTGATTTATCCACCATTTGATTTATCCCCCCCAATAATTTTACCCACCTTGGATTTCCGCAAATATTCTATATCTTGCCCTACCCCTAGATTCAACCCCTCATGTTTAGCAATAGTAGCGAAGATCAACAAATGAGATTGCTGCAATCCGTAATTACGCACACTAGCGACGCTGTGTTAATTACAGAAGCAAATCCATTAAACGAACCCGGTCCGCGGATTGTTTACGTGAATGAAGCTTTTAGCCGTATGACGGGCTATAGCGCAAATGAAGTGATTGGCCGCAACCCACGAATGTTACAAGGACCTAATACCAATCCCGATCATGTTCACCGCTTAAGTCAAGCATTAAAATTGCAAGAGTCTATAGAAATTAGCCTAATCAATTATAAAAAAAACGGAGAAGAATTTTGGAATCATATCAATATCTCGCCAGTTTTTGATAATATGGGTAATTGCACCCATTTTATAGCCATAGAGCGTGATATTACCCATCTCAAATTTCGTGAATTACAGAAAACCTTATTAGCCGACATAAGCGCCTTATTCTTTCAAGATAACTCCCTTCAAGCAAGCCTTAAACAAGTGGCTGATTTGTTGATCAATCAAATGAGTTTTGATTTTGTAGAGATTTGGAATATTAATACCGAAGATTATTCCCTTAACCTACTCGCCAAAGCAGCCATGAGCTCCGATTTTGAAAAATTTTATCAGGATTTTGAGCGCCAATTTAATATAGATCAAGGTTTGCCGGGCATAATCTGGCGCGACAAAAAAATGCATATATGGGATAACCTTCAGCTTATACCCGAATTTCATCGCCGCAAGGCAGCAGAAGAAACTGGTTTAAGAACCATGATAGGCATTCCGCTTATGAGCAAAGGAAACATGGTAGGGGTGGTATTGATTGGATTAAAACGTAAACTCGCTGATAAGGGGTTGTTTTCCTATTTATTTGACCGCTTAGGCGAACATTTGGGTAGCGAAATGGAACGTAAACGCCTCGAAATTCAATTAAATAGTCTTTTTGATTCTACCCCTGATATTATTTGTATTTGCAATGAATTTGGTAAAATTTTACGTTGCAATAATGCTATGATCAATATCAGCGCTTATCCTCAAGAAGAGATCATTGGCGATTATATTCATCATTTTATACATCCTGAAGATGAACACTTGTTCATGCGCAGTTTCCATCCCCACAAGGGAGAAAGCATACCCACTTATTATGAAACGAGATTAATTTCAAAAAGCGGACAAATAAAATGGATTGGTTGGACTGGCTCTGCAAATCAGGACGGCTTACAATATGCTTTAGGAAAAGATATTACCGATAAAAAGCAATTAGAGACTTTATTAGATAAGGCTACAGACCTTGCTATAATTGGAGGTTGGGATATTGACTTGCCTTCTAAACGGGTATTTTGGTCAAAAATGATTCGTAGAATTTTAGAGATCGACGATGATTTTACACCAAATCTTCAAAATGCTTTGAGTTTTGTGGCCGATCAAGAGTCGCGTTTATTATTTATTCAAAAATTTAGAGAGGCTTTTTCTCGCGGGACATCCTGGGATATAGAACTGCGTGTTTTTACCCTTGCGGGAAGAGAAAAATGGCTGAGAATAATTGGCGATGCTGAAATGTTAAACGGCCGCTGTGTTCGAATTTTCGGCTCTTTGCAGGATATCAATGCAAGGAAACGTATGGAGGTTAGTCTATTTTCTGCCTTGCGGGAAAAAAGTATAATCTTAGAAAGTATTCAGGATGCTTTTATTGCCCTCGATTCAAAACGATTGATCACTTATTGGAATAATCAAGCTGAACGAATGTTCAGTCTGCAACGCTCTGATGCAAAGGATAAGAACATTGATGAAATATTTCCACAATGGCGTGAAACCGAGTTTTTTCAGATTGTAAATGAGGTTATGCTAAATAAGAAGGGATTGACCATAGAATCCTATCATCCTGGAAATAAAATTTGGGTAATGGCCAGTATTTATCCGTCTCAGGATGGAGGAGTGTCTATTTATTTCAAAGACATTAGCGAGACCAAACAAATGCTGGAGGCTTTAGAAGAGTCGGAGCGTCGATATAGTGAGTTATTTCATTTGAGTCCGCAACCCATGTTTGTTTATGAAATTGAAACGGGTCAGTTCATCGATGTGAATGAAGCGGCAATTGCACATTATGGATATTCGGAGGATGAATTTTTAAAAATGGGAGTAACTGATATTCGTCCGCCAGAAGATGTTCAGATTGTCCAACAGATATTAGAAGAACGCAAGAAAAATCCGAATCGGTTTTTTTCAGGAATATTTAATCACCGTAAAAAAGATGGTACCATTATAAAGGTTGAAATTCAGAGTAATGCTATTCGATTTAAGGGTAAATTTGCGCGTGTAATTTTAGCTAATGATATAACCGAGCGATTTGAATACATTCAAATGATCGAAATGCAGAATAGCAAGTTCAGGGAAATCGCCTGGATACAGAGTCATTTAGTCCGAGCGCCATTAAGCCGCATCATGGGCATTATCGAATTAATATTAATTAGCCAAGACGATACCCAATTAGTAAAAGATTTAATACAACATTTAAGTAATAGCGCCAACGAACTCGACAAAATTATTGAAGAGATCACCTTAAAAGCAACGAGGATTTAAATTGATTAAGATTCCGACTTCGAATTTGAGAGAGGTTGTGGGGGGGAGTTTGGGGCATGCGGCTGTTCTAAGCGGTCGGCAGGGTTAGTTTGCGCTCCGTTGCACTCCGCTGTTTGCGTTTCACTGTTTGCGCTTCACTTCGTTACGCTGTTTGGAATCCCGACTTCGAATTTGTGAGATGTCGTGGATAGGAGTTTGCGCTCCACTTTGTTACGCTGTTTGTGCTGCGCGGTTTGCTCTACGCTGTTGGAATTGCAAAAAATTTTCAATTGTTTTACCCCCGTACCCCGACAAATTGATGCCTCAATTAGTCGGGGCTGATAAATTAAATATTTCCCATTATTGAATTAATCACCATAAACCAACAGATTTAAATAATTCAATATTTTAAATTACCAATTATTTATTATACCGTAGATAGGCCTTAAGGCCTACCCTATAAGGTTTTATAGATTGTTGGGGATGATTATTTAATAATGATACATTTTATTTTTTATCCAATTATTAATTATGGTTGTAATTATGATTTAACCGCAAAAAATTCAGGGGCGTTGGGGATGGGGTTTCGTGTTTTTTTAATTTAATTTAGTAGAGAAAGAGCATGCTCTTTCTCTACCTAATTAAAAAATTTATTGTTTAACAATGATCTATTTTATTTTTTATCCAATTATTAACCCCATAAACCAACCGAATTAAATAATCCAATATTTCAAATTACCCATTATTTATTGATCCGCCGGTAGGCCTCACGACCTACCCTATATGATTATGGATTGTTGGGGATGATTAATTAATAATGATACATTTTATTTTTTATCCAATTATTAATGTTGATTAAAATTATTATTTAAGCGCAAAAAATTCAGTGGGGTTGGGGATGGGGTTTCGTGTTTTTTTTAATTTAATTTAGCAGAGCAAGAGCATGCTCTTGCTCTACATAACCTGCCATAAACCACCGTATTAAATAAATTTATTATTTAATAATGTTCCATGTTATTTTTATCCAATTATTAATGTCGTTAATAAATATTATTTAACCAAAAATAATGCATGGACGAATGGGATAATTGGGTTGCATTATGTTTTTTGTTATCGTAGCGTGCGATGCATGCATCGCACACTACGATACCCCCAATTTATTTTATTTGGACGGATATTTAATTATGAAACGTTTTGTATGCGATTAAATAATTTTTATTTTTAAAATAAATAACCCCAAACCAATTGAATTAATCATCCAATTTTTCAGTTTTCCATTATTTTATTGATCCGTTGGTAGGCCTTACGGCCTACCCTATAAGGTTTTATTGATTATTGGGAATGATTATTTAATAATGATCTATTTTATTTTTTATCCAATTATTAATGATGATTGTAATTATTATTTGACCGCAAAAAATACAGGGATCTTAGGGAACTCAGCGACCATTGGGACGGGTTTCATATTTATTACAATTCAATAATTTTATGGTATCGTAGCTCCGATGCGGGCATCGGAGCCCATGCATGCTGGGTCCCGATGCGAGTATCGGGACTACAATATTAGATATTTTCCATTTTTTGATATTATTATTTAATAACAATACATTTTATTTTTTTAATTATTAATAATGATTAATATTATTATTTAACCGCAAAAAATACAGGGATCTTAGGGAACTCAGCGACGATTTGGACGATTTTCATATTTATTACAATTCAATAATTTTATTGTATTGTAGGGGCCGATGCATGCATCGGAGCGATATCAATATCAGAATGAATAACCCCGTACCCCGACAAATTGATGCCTCAATTAGTCGGGGCCGATAAATTAAATATTTCCCATTATTAAATTAATCACCATAAACCTACCGAATTAAATAATTCAATATTTTAAATTACCAATTATTTATTATACCGTAGGTAGGCCTTACGGCCTACCCTATAAGGTTTTATGGATTATTGGGGATGATTATTTAATAACAATACATTTTATTTTTTCTCCAATTATTAATAATGATTGAAATTATTATTTAACCGCAAAAAATACAGGGAAGTTAGGGATTGGGTTTCGTGTTTTTTTAATTTAATTTAGTAGAGAAAGAGCATGCTCTTTCTCTACATAACCTACCATAACCTACCTAATTAAAAAATTTATTGTTTAACAATGATCTATTTTATTTTTTATCCAATTAATAATGAAACGTTTTGTTTTTAATCCATAAAATACCCAATATTTATATATTATGGAATAAATAACAAAATTAATTCTATGTAACCCCTGTGTTTAAAAATCCGGAATTTAAATTCGTTTAATGGTGTTGGAATCAATCATTCGATTTTATGAAATTCGAAATCAAAATAAATGAAAAAACTATTGAAAAAATAATATTTAAACCATAATGTCTCCCCCGACATACGTTACCGTCGGGGTACGGGGCTTCAAGCATTTTGGAGGATTTTTGCTACCATAATTTACCCCCTAAGGGAGTAGAAACAAATTGAATTCGAACTTCCCAACTCCCATCCCGCCATCTCATAAATTCGATTCGGGACGCGAAGCGCCAAATTTAAGAATAATCCCAACCTTATTCCCTAAACCCCTAAACCTCTATTCCGACTTCGTCGGAACTCTAAACCTCTAAACCTCTAAACCTTTAAACTTTCAAAATAACCCACATTATTTTCACTTTCCCCCAGCCCAAAATTTTTCATGAATCCATTTCCAACCTTTATGAATTTTTCCTCTCTATTTCTTTGGATTTTTAAATTCCATATTTTAATATTGAGTACTTTTTTTACTCATTCTATATTTGTCTCAACAACAATTGGGACTCACCAGGCGAAGCTATGTTGATTAGTTTAGTGTTCCGACGAAGTCGGAATATAAGTCCGATGCAATCGGACTAGGGTTTAGAAAGTAACGTCTATTCAAGCGTTTCGCCGATTAAAAGAATTCCGCCTACTTAAACAGAAATTTTATTTTTTAGTAGTAAGTTCAAGTAGCCCTCCAACAGCGAAGCGCATCCGCGACATCTCACAAGTTCGAAGCCGGGATTCCCAACAGCGTAGCGCCAACAGCGTAGTGCAACGAAGCGCATTCCGATAAATCGGAACGCGCAGCACATCCACGACATCTCATAAATTCGAAGTCGGGAAGCGAAGCGCATCCCGATAATGCTATCGGGAAGTGAAACGCATCCACGACATCTCACAAGTTCGAAGTCGGGATTCCCAACAGCGTAGCGCCAACAGCGGAGTGCAACGAAGCGCCAACAGCGTAACGAAGTGGAGCGCAAACTCTAAATAACCTTTCGGTTCATAAACAACCATCATCTCACCCACAATGCTCGAGACTCTAATCTCTTCCAAAACTCGCTTAAAACTAATTCTCAAGTTTTTTCTTAATAATTCTACTACCGCTTATCTGCGTGGTCTTGAAGAAGAATTTGGAGAAAGCTCTAATGCCATTAGGGTTGAATTGAATAAGTTTGAAGAGGCTGGATTACTCAACTCAGAAGCGGAGGGTAATAAAAAATTATATAAAGCCAATACCAAACACCCTTTTTATAAAGACCTGCATAATATTTTATTAAAATATACAGGGCTTGACCAAATCATAGAAAATGTAATTTCCAGATTAGGGGATTTAGACAAGGTTTATTTGGTAGGTAAATTAAGCCGTGGCATAGAAAGCCCCATCATCGATTTATTATTTGTGGGTGATATCGATCGTGATTACCTGGTTAAATTAGTTAATAAAGCAGAACCGCTTATTCATAAAAAAATTAAATACGTAGTATTTTCTCAAGATGAATTCAAAGAATTAAAAAAAGAAATACTACCCAAAGAACATTATTTACTCTGGACAAAAAAATAATATGACTGAACTAAAAAATTCAAAAATTGCCGTTATAGGTTTAGGTTATGTAGGCCTTCCCTTAGCAGTGGAATTTGCTAAAAAATTCATTACCTATGGTTTTGATATAAATTCTACACGGGTAAAAGAATTAAATGATGGTATTGATAAAACATTAGAAGTAAATAATGATGAATTAAAATCAGTTATTGAAAAAGATTTAAATAATCAAACTAAAAATAATAAAGGTTTATACGTAACAACAGCATTAACCAATATTTCTGATGCTAATGTTTTTATTGTTACAGTGCCAACACCAACGGATAAATACAATAGACCTGATCTAACTCCTCTTTATAAAGCTTCTGAAACGGTAGGAAAGGTCTTGAAAAAAGGAGATATTGTGGTTTATGAGTCTACCGTATATCCTGGTGTTACAGAAGATGAGTGTATCCCTGTTCTCGAAAGAATTTCAGGTTTAAAATATAATGTTGACTTCTTTGCTGGATATTCACCAGAACGTATTAATCCGGGTGATAAGGAACATACGGTTACGAAAATATTAAAAGTTACTTCGGGTTCTACCCCAGAAGTAGCTGAGTTTGTGGATCAATTATATAAATCCATTATTGTAGCCGGTACACACAAGGCTGGCTCAATAAAAGTTGCTGAAGCTGCTAAGGTTATCGAGAATTCTCAACGTGATATCAATATTGCTTTTGTTAATGAATTATCAAAAATATTTAACAAATTGGGTATTGATACTTCAGAAGTTTTAGAATCGGCAGGAACCAAATGGAATTTCTTAAAATTCAGACCTGGTTTAGTGGGGGGCCATTGTATTGGTGTTGATCCTTATTATTTAGCTCAAAAAGCTCAAGAAGTTGGTTATCATCCAGAAATTATCCTTGCGGGAAGAAGATTGAATGATTCTATGGGGGCTTATGTAGCTGAAGAGGTAGTTAAATTAATGGTCAAAAAGGAAGTCCCAGTTAAAGGAGCTCAATGTTTGGTTCTAGGATTTACCTTCAAAGAAAATTGTCCGGATGTTAGAAATACCAGAGTAATTGATATCATCAACGAATTAAAAACCTACCATATAACTCCAGTAATTTTTGACCCATGGGCAAACCCAGCCGAAGTTCAACATGAATATGGAGTTGATGTTGTAAATACCTTACCAAACGGAAAATTCGAAGCAGCCATATTAGCAGTTGCACATAATGAATTTAAAAACTTAGATATTCGTTCTCTAGTGAATGGAGGTGTCGTATATGATGTCAAAGGCATTTTGCCTAAAGAGATAGTTGATAGTAGGTTATAGACTAAGACTAAGACTAAGAACTTTGACGAAGACTAAGACGAAGAACTTGGACTAAGACTAAGACGAAGAACTTTGACTAAGACCAAGACGAAAAACTTTGACGAAGACTAAGACTAAGAACTTGGACTAAGACTAAGACGAAGAACTTTGACGAAGACCAAGACGAAGAACTTTGACGAAGACCAAGACGAAGAACCTTGACTAAGACTAAGACGAAGAACTTTGACTAAGACTAATTTAAAAACTATATATTAACCTTAAAGAGGAACTAAAATAACAGAGTTTCCTTAACTAGTCATCGTCATCGTCTTAGTTTTAGTAAATCAGTCATCGTCTTCGTATAATAGGCATAGTTTTAGCAAATCAGTCATCGTCTTCGTAAATCAGTCATCATTATTAAGGTCTAAAAAATATTGTGAGAAACTTCCGTGAATATGATATTTGGCTTGATGGAATGGGTTTAGTTAAGGATGTATATTCTATTGTAAATTCATTCCCTAAATCAGAACAATATGTTCTTGTGCAACAAATTACTAAAAGCGCTATATCAATTCCAAGTAATATTGCAGAAGGTTCGGCTAAAGAATCTCAAAAAGATTTCGCAAGATTTTTAGAAATAGCTTTAGGATCATCTTACGAATTAGAAACTCAATTAATATTAGCCTCCGAGCTAAACTTTTGTGAGGATCTTACAATTTTGTTAAATAACCTTCATAGTCTACAAAAAAGAATTTCAGGATTTATTAAGAAATTAAAGGAATAAACTTTGACAAAGACTAAGACGAAGACGAAGACGAAGAACTTTGACGAAGACTAAGACGAAGAACCTTGACTAAGACTAAGACTAAGACTAAGAACTAAGACGAAGAACTTTGACGAAGACCAAGACGAAGAACTTTGACTAAGACGAAGAACTTTGACGAAGAATTAAGACGAAGACTAAAAACTTTGACTAAAACTATACAAAAAACATTTAAAGAGGAACTAAAATAAACGAGTTACCTAAACTAGTCATAGTCATAGTCATAGTCATCGTAAATCAGTCATCGTCTTCGCAAAATAGTCATCGTCTTCGTCATAGTTTTAGTGACCAAGACCAAGACTAAAAACCTTGACTAAACTAAAACTATACAAAAAACATTTAAAGAGGAACTAAAATAAACGAGTTTCCTGAGCTAGTCATAGTCATAGTCAAGGTCATAGTAAATATAAAATATGTTTAACGAAAAATTATATAACACCCCATACCATTCAATTGATTTATCACAGTTTAAGTTTCTAATTACAGGCGGTGCTGGTTTTATAGGATCAAATATTGTAGAATATTTATTGAAATTTGGTGCAGGACATGTCCGGGTTTTAGATAATTTATCTAATGGTTATTACGAGAATATCCAAGAGTTCCTTAGCCTTCCTAATTTCGAATTTATGGAAGGAGATATAAGAGACTTAGAAACCTGTAAAAAGGCCGTTGAAGGAATGGATTTTATTTCTCATCAAGCTGCGTTAGGCTCAGTGCCAAGGTCTATTAAAGATCCGCTAACAACTAATGAAGTTAATATTTCTGGTTTTTTAAATATGTTAATTGCAGCCAAGGATAGTCCCAGTTGTAAAAGATTTATTTATGCTGCCAGTTCAAGCACCTATGGTGATAGTCCAGAATTACCAAAGGTAGAAGGAAGAGAAGGCAAACCTTTAAGCCCTTATGCAGTAACAAAAGCCGTAAATGAAATGTATGCTGATGTATTCAGTAAGGTTTATGGTTTTCATACAATTGGCCTAAGATACTTTAATATTTTTGGTCCTAAACAGAATCCAAATAACCCTTATGCAGCAGTAATCCCTATCTTTTGCAAACATTTTATAGAAGGGACACAACCAACCATAAATGGAGATGGTGAAACATCAAGAGATTTCACATTTGTAGAAAACGCGGTTCAAGCCAATATCAAAGCTCTATTACTAGGTTATGATGACCCTACCAAGAAATTATTGAAACACGAAGTTTTTAATACAGCTTGTGGAGACCAAGTTACCCTAAATCAAATGATTGAAATGTTGAAAGATATTTCTGGTAAAAATATTTTTGCAATTTATGGTCCTGAAAGAACTGGCGATGTAAGACATTCAAAGGCAAGTATTGATAAAATAAATAATACCTTAAACTATATTCCAAAATATAGATTTAAACAAGGTTTAGAAATAGTATTTAATTGGTATAAGAACCAAAAATAATGAATAATATTCTTAAGTTAATAGGAAGAGAAAATGCCTTATTATCTAATGATGTTAATAATAATAATTTGTTATTAAAGGAGCTAGTTAATAATAACAAATTCTTAGTAATTGGAGGAGCTGGTTCTATTGGACAGGCCGTAACTAAAGAAATATTTAAGAGAAACCCTAAAAAATTACATGTAGTTGATATTAGTGAAAACAATCTAGTGGAACTAGTGAGAGATATTAGAAGCTCACTAGGATATATAGATGGCGATTTTAGGACTTTTGCTTTAGATATAGGTTCTCCAATTTACGATGCTTTTATTAAATCTGATGGTGAATATGATTATGTTTTGAATTTATCAGCTTTAAAACATGTTAGAAGTGAGAAAGACCCATTTACTTTGATGAGAATGATTGAAGTAAATATTTATAACACTTTAAAAACTATTAATCAGTCAAAAGAAAATAAAGTAAAGAAATACTTTTGTGTATCTACAGATAAAGCTGCAAATCCAGTAAATATGATGGGTGCCTCTAAACGTATTATGGAATTATTTCTTATGCGTGAGAGTATTAATATCCCAATTTCTACTGCTCGATTTGCCAATGTAGCATTCTCTGATGGGTCTCTTTTACATGGATTTAACCAACGTATTCAAAAAAGGCAACCAATTGTTGCACCCAATGATATAAAGAGATATTTTGTAACACCTCAAGAATCAGGAGAATTATGTTTAATGTCATGTTTATTGGGAGATAATAAAGACATATTTTTTCCTAAACTAAGTGAAGATTTACATTTAATTACATTTGCTGAAATAGCGGTTAAATACCTAAACGATTTAGGTTATGAACCTTTTGAATGTAAATCTGAAGATGAAGCAAGGGAATTAATAAATACACTCCCAGACCAAGGAAAATGGCCTTGTTATTTTACCAAAAGTGACACTACAGGTGAGAAAGATTTTGAAGAGTTTTTCATGGATGGTGAAGTGATTGATTTAAATCGATTTATAAATTTAGGAATCGTCAAAAGTAGTTTAATTTATGATGATTCAAAATTAGATAATTTTTTAGTTCAGGTTAATAGAATGAGAAATGAAATGATTTGGACTAAAGAAGAAATAGTAGCTTTATTTTATGATTTAATTCCTGGTTTTGATCATAAGGAAACAGGTAAATATTTAGATGGGAAGATGTAGAGCGGTTGAAGGTTGAGAAGTTGAAGGTTTAGAGGAGTTGAGGTCTTAAGTATGATCGAAATCTTATAAAATTAGAATAAAATTGAAGAAAGAGTTGTTTGGTTTTGAGAAGCTGGATGTTTGGCAGTATGCTAAACAATTAACGGTTTCGGTTTATAAAATAACTAATGATTTTCCTGATAACGAAAAATTTGGCTTAATTAATCAATTGCGACGAGCAGCTGTTTCTGTTAGTTCCAATATAGCTGAAGGCTCTGCAAGAGTTTCAAGAAAAGACCAAGCTCATTTTTTCCACTTAGCATATAGTAGTTTAATGGAAGTTTTGAGCCAAATAATTATTAGTTCAGAATTAAAGTATATAGAAAAATCAATAGAAAATGAGTTCAGAGGAGAAATAATAAAATTAAGTAAAAAAATAAATTCATTAAGAAACGCTGTGTTAAAACAAGAAGACTTTAAAAATCGATAAATTTAATTTTTTTCAACCCTCAACCCATTAACCTTAAACCAAAAATGTCTTATATAAAACAAACCATACAATTCATTCAAGATAAATTCAATACCAAAGATTTTATCCCATTGCATGCACCTATTTTCAATGGAAATGAAAAAAAGTATGTGATTGATGCTTTGGATTCTACCTTTGTTTCATCAGTAGGGGCCTATGTTGATCTCTCCGAAAAAATGATTACAGAAATCAGCCAAACCACGAAAGCAATTGCAACAGTTAATGGAACAGCTGCTCTTCATATAGCATTAAAATTAGCTGGGGTTAAAAGTGGAGATGAGGTAATAACACAAGCTCTAACATTTGTGGCCACGGCAAACTCAATTTTTTATATTGGTGCAGAGCCTGTATTTTTAGATGTGGATTATGATACTATGGGATTATCTCCTACAGCGGTCGCAGAATTTTTGGATGAGTATGGTGAATTTAGAAATGACGGAACTTATAACAAAAAAACAGGTAAGAAGATTGCAGCTTGTGTTCCAATGCATACCTTTGGTTTTCCAGTGCATTTAGATGAGTTGTTAGTTGTTTGTGACAAGTGGAAAATTCCTGTTGTTGAAGATGCAGCAGAATCTTTAGGTAGTTATTACAAGGGCAAACATACAGGCTCATTCGGTTTATTGGGTACATTTTCATTTAATGGAAATAAGATTGTAACTAGTGGAGGTGGCGGAATGATTATTACAAATGATTATGATTTAGGTAAATTAGGCAAACATTTAACCACAACGGCAAAGGTACCACACCCATTTGAGTATGTTCATGATCAACCAGGATACAATTATAGAATGCCAAATTTAAATGCGGCATTAATTTGCGGGCAATTGGAACAACTAAATCAATTTTTAAATAGTAAAAGAACGCTTGCAAAGGAATACGCTGAATTCTTCACAAATAATAATATTTTATTTCGAAAAGAACTTGATGGAACCAGTGTAAATTATTGGTTGATGTGCGTTGAGCTTGAGAACTTAGAGGCTCGGAATACTTTTTTAAAAGAAACCAATGAGGCAAATACTATGACAAGACCAATTTGGCAATTAATGTACCGATTACCTATGTATCAGCACTGTTATAGAGATGAACAAAAAAATGCTGAATTTTTAGAAGAAAGAATTGTAAATATACCTAGTAGTGTCAGACACTAAAAATATTTTCCTTTTCGGATATTCTGGACATGCTTATGTGATAATTGAGTCTTTATTGGACTTAGGTTTTAAGGTAAAAGGATATTTCGATTTTAATGAAGCAAAATCAAATCCATATCATTTAGAATATTTAGGATTTGAGAAAAATGTTAATTTAAAGGACATTGTTAAAGATAATTTTGTTTTTCCCAGTATTGGTGATAATAAAATAAGGGAAAAATTAATAAATTATTTTGATGAATTATCTTTAAAACAAATTTCAATCATTGATCCAAGTGCCAAAGTTTCTAAATCAGCAAGTTTAGGTAATTCAACATTTATTGCCCCTAAAGCATGCATAAATGCTCAAACCAAAATCGGGAAAGGAGTTATTATCAATACAAATGCAGTAATTGATCATGAGTGTTTTATAAATAATTACGCTCATATTGCACCAAATGCGGTTTTATGTGGGAATGTAATTATAGGATCTAACTCATTTATAGGAGCAAATACTGTTGTTAAAAATAATTTAAAAATAACTAATGATATTCTAATAGGTGCAGGAAGTGTAGTTGTAAAATCAATTGAAGAAAAAGGAATATGGTTTGGAAATCCATCAAAAAAGTATGAGTCAAAATAAAGTATTAATTATTGCTGAGGCTGGGGTAAATCATAACGGCGAATTAGACAAAGCAATTGAATTAATTGATAATGCTGCAATGGCTGGAGCTGACTATGTTAAGTTCCAGACATTTAAAGCTGAAAAAATTGTAAATAAAAACGCACAAAAAGCAGAATATCAAAAACAGAATATGCAAGGTGAAAGTGATACACAATTTGATATGCTGAAAAAATTAGAAATGGGGTTAGATTGGTATCCAACTTTGATCAATAGATGCAATGAAAAAGGAATAAAATTTTTATCAACTGGTTTTGATGAAGACAGTATTGATTTTTTAGAAAAATTTGAAATTCCTTTTTATAAAGTCCCATCTGGTGAAATTACTAATAAACCTTATTTGCAAAAAATAGCAAAAAAAAATAAAGATATTATTTTGTCAACGGGCATGGCAGATTTAATTGAAATTAAAGATGCTTTGAAAGTTTTTATTGATGAAGGAATAGATAAGGAGAGAATTACCGTTTTACATTGTAATACCGAGTATCCAACACCTATGGAAGATGTAAATTTATTAGCCATGAATCACATCGCTAATCAATTAAACGTAAAAGTTGGTTATTCTGACCATACCTTAGGAATAGAAGTACCTATTGCAGCAGTAGCATTAGGAGCAAAAGTTATAGAAAAACATTTTACCTTAGATCGAACATTACCAGGACCTGACCATGCTGCTTCACTTGAGCCTGATGAATTAAAAGCAATGGTGAGTGCTATAAGAAATATTGAGTTAGCAATTTCTGGTAGTGGATTAAAAGAACCTAGTAATAGCGAGCTAAAGAATAAAAATATTGCAAGGAAAAGTTTACATCTTAATAAGAATTTAAAGCAAGGAGAAAAAATTCATAGAGAAGATTTGATAGCCTTAAGACCAGGCAATGGTATATCTCCAATGGAAATAGAACTTGTTGTCGGAAAAGTTTTAAGAAAAGATATGCTAAATGGGTCAATTATTATTTGGGAGAATCTTAAATGATTAGAATCGGAATTTTAACAAGTTCAAGGGCTGATTATGGAATTTATTTACCTCTTTTAAAAAGATTTTTAGAAGACAATGAAATTTCATTTGAATTAATTGTTTTTGGAACTCATTTATCAAAATTTCATGGTTACACAATCAATAACATTATAGCTGATGGATTTAAGGTTTCAAAAACAATTGATTCATTATTAATATCTGATTCACCAAATTCTATTGCTTCATCTTATTCTCTAACAGCTTTAAAGTTTTCTGATTTTTGGTCTCATTATCAGAAGGAATTTGATTTAATATTTGCATTAGGGGATCGCTTTGAAATGGCTGCTGCTGTTGCTGCTTCTATCCCTTTTGGAATTAAAATTGCACACTTACATGGGGGTGAGACTACTTTAGGAGCAATAGACAACATTTATAGGCACTCAATTACACTTGCGAGTTCAATACATTTTGTATCTGCTGAACCATTCGTAAATAGGATAATTGAAATAAAAGGTGATTCCAAAAACATTTATAATATAGGTTCAATTAGTCTTGAAAACTTAAATAATTTAAAATTATTAACCACTCAAGAATTTTATGAAAAATGGAATATTAATTTAGATATTCCTACAATTTTAATAACCGTCCACCCCGAAACTGTTGAATATAAATTCAATACTCAAAATTCAAAAGAAATTGCAACGGCAATAATTGAGTTGGCATTAAAGTATCAAGTTTTAATTACTATGCCCAATGCTGATACTTCTGGAAGTATTTTTAGAGATAAATTTAAAGAAATTGCAAAAAATAATAATAAAATAAAATTAGTGGAAAACTTAGGTACACAATCCTATTTCTCTGCAATGCATTTTTGTAAGCTTTTGATTGGAAATACTTCTAGTGGAATTATTGAAGCTGCAAGTTTTGGTAAATTTGTTTTAAATATAGGGGAAAGGCAGATGGGTAGACTTGCAAGTAAAAATGTTGTTAATATTCCTTTTGATTCAAAGTCGATTTTAGAAGTTGTTGAATTATATTTTGATAAATTTTTCAAAGGTGAAAATATTTATTTTAAGGATCAGCCTTCTAAACGTATTCTAGAAGTTATAAAAAAATGGTATGGGTCCTTTTAAAAAGCATATTGTTAGTATTAATACAACTGTAAGAGAAGCACTTAAAACTTTAGACGCTTTAGCTTTAGATGCGATTCTATTTTTAGTAGATGATTATAATAAATTATTAGGGTCTTTAACTGATGGTGACTTAAGGAGAGGATTTATTAATGGATTAGGATTTGAAGATTCTTTGTCAAAATTTATACAAACAAATCCAAAATTTATTCAACAAGGAAAATATGATCTTAAAGAAATTATCTCATTAAGAGAAAAGTTTATCACGGTTTTTCCTGTAGTAAATTCAGATTTGCAAATTATTAATATTGTAAATTTCAGGTATCAAAAATCTTATTTACCTATTGATGCGCTAATAATGGCAGGCGGGAGGGGTGAACGTTTAAAACCATTGACTGACTATACACCAAAACCTTTATTGAAAGTAGGAGAAAAACCAATAATTGAGCATAATATTGACCGTTTAAATACTTACGGAATTGATGATATTTGGATCTCTATTCGTTATTTAGGAGAGCAACTAATTGATTATTTTAGTGATGGTAGCCATAAAGCCTTAAGAATAAAATATGTTAAGGAAGAGATCGCTCTGGGCACTGCTGGTGCTTTAGCTCTTGTGAATGACTTCGTTCATGATTATGTATTAATGATGAACTCAGATCTTTTAACAAATATTGACTTTGAAGATTTATTTTTATTTTTTCTAGAAAACGAAGCTGATTTAGTAGTAGCTTGTATTCCCTATCAAGTTAATGTGCCATATGCTGTAATGGAAACTCAAGATAAAATAGTAACTGGGTTTAAAGAAAAACCCACATATACCCATTATTCAAATGCAGGAATTTATTTAATGAAGAAAAGTGTAGCCAAACTTGTCCCTAAAGAAATTTCTTTTAATGCAACGGACCTGATGGAATTATTAATTAGAAAAAACAAAAAAGTTTTGGCTTACCCTTTAATTGGATATTGGTTAGATATAGGAAAGCACGAGGATTTTAACAAAGCTCAGGAAGATATTAAGCATGTTTCTTTATGAGAAAATTGATATTAATTCCAGCTAGAGCCGGGTCTAAAGGTTTACCCGGTAAGAATGTTAAGGAATTAAATGGTAAACCATTAATAAGTTATTCGATTGAATTTGCTCTCGAAATTGTCGATTCAAACGATGTAATATGTATATCAACAAATGATAAGGAAATTTTAGAAATTGCAAAAAAATATGAAATAAGTATTCCTTTTATTCGACCAGAATTTTTGTCAACAGATTCAGCGAGCACATATGAAGTTATTATTCATGCTCTTGAATTTTATGGAGTTGACAAATTTGATCAGGTTCTTTTATTACAACCAACTTCACCATTTAGAAGACGAGAGGATTATTTAAAAATGGAAAGTCTTTTTAAAGAAGACATAGATATGGTTGTTACAGTAAAAAAATCGAAGGAAAACCCTTATTTTAACTTGTTTGAAGAGAATTCAGAAGGAATATTAGTAAAAAGTAAGAATTCAGATTTCACTCGAAGGCAGGATTGCCCAAGTGTTTATGCTATCAACGGTTCAATGTATTTATTAAATGTAAATTCACTTTTAATAAAAAATATTCAAGAATTTTCTAAAATCTTAAAAGTAGAGTTACCCGAAGAGTTAAGTGTTGATATAGACACAGTTTACGATTGGGTCCTAGCTGAATATATAATTCATAAAAATGAAAACCATTAGAATTATTCCAAGATTAGATATTAAAGGTCCAAATGTTGTTAAAGGTATCCATCTGGAGGGTTTGAGGGTATTGGGCTCACCCTCGGACTTTGCCAAATTCTATTATGATCAAGGCGCGGACGAGATATTATTTATGGATGTGGTTGCTAGTTTATATGAGCGAAACAGCCTTCATGATATTATTAAAAAAAGTTCCGAAGATATTTTTATTCCGCTTACTGTAGGCGGTGGAATTAGAACATTGGATGATATCAAATATATTTTACGTTCTGGTGCTGATAAGGTTTGTCTAAATACGGCAGCAATCAAAAACCCTGAAATCATAAAATCAGCATCCGAAAAATTTGGTTCTTCAACCATAGTTATTGCAATTGAAGTTATTAAACAAGAAGGAGGAGATTTTTTGGCTTTTACCGATAATGGGAGGGAATATACTGGAATAAACGCTATAGAATGGGCACAAAAAGTTGAAGAATTAGGAGCAGGAGAAATCATAATTACCTCTGTAGATCATGAAGGCACAGGAATAGGGTTTGATAAGAATCTTATTAATCAAATTTCAAATAAAGTATCAATACCCTTGATTGTTCATGGTGGTGCTGGAAAAAAGAATGATATTCTTGAGGTACTTCAAAATTCTGAAATAGATGCAATTTGTGCAGCTTCAATTTTTCACTATGAATTAATCAAACATAATTCTTCATACTATAATCATGGAGAAGGAAATTTTGATTTTTTGAAGAGTGGCAGAATCGCTAAGAAAATAGAATCTATCAGCATTGTGGATTTAAAAGAATTTTTATTAGAAAATGGAGTTATTCTTAGAAAATAAAGTTATGAAAAAACCATTAGTAATTATTATTGATTACGGAATTGGGAATCTGCAAAGTGTTCAAAGGGCTTGTGAGAAAGTAGGCATGAATGTGAAAATAAGCAACAAAAAAAATGAGATTCTTGCTGCAAATGCTTTAATACTTCCAGGTGTTGGCGCTTTTGGAGACGCTATGAATAATTTAAAAAAGTTTGATTTAGTACAACCTATAATAGACTTTGCCCAAACAGGAAAATATATTATGGGAATATGTCTAGGGATGCAATTACTGATGACTGAGAGTGAAGAATTTTGCAAAAATAAAGGACTAAATTTAATACAGGGTTCATGTTTACGATTCCCAAATTTCACTACTGATAATCCAAAAATTAAGGTTCCACAAATTATGTGGAATAGAATATATAGTACTCAAGGAGAATTTGATATAGAAAGCCCATTAAAAAACACTATGGATGGGGAATTTATGTATTTTGTACATTCTTTTTACGTTAAACCTTCAAGTTCAAAGAATTTACTATCACTTACTAATTATTGTGGGATTGAATATTCATCTTCAATAAAAAAAGAAAATATTTTTGGGTTTCAATTTCATCCTGAAAAGAGTGGAGAGAAAGGTTTAGAAATTTACAATGCCTTTAATAGTCTTGTTTCATCAAAATAAATTTAAAATATGATTGAAAATAAAAAAACAATGCAAAGATATAATTTGCCTTCTGAAGTTAAATATTGCATAAAATGCACAATTTCTAATCAAAGGCCTAGAATCACTTTTGATGAAAAGGGGGTATGCTCAGCTTGTAATTTTGCTGACTTCAAACAAAATAAGATTGACTGGGATTTAAGAGAAAAAGAATTAATTAAATTACTCGATAGGTTTAGGAGAAATGATGGTAGTTATGATGTAATTGTACCTTGTAGTGGTGGGAAAGACGCAGCTTATATAGCTCACGAATTAAAACATAAATATGGGATGAATCCACTTACCGTAACTTGGGCTCCTCATATTTATACTGATATTGGTTTCCAAAATTTACAAAACATGATAAGGATTGGAGATCTTGCAAACATTTTGGGAACACCTGCAGGTGCTACCCACAGAAAATTAACTAAATTGTCATTTGAAATACTCGGAGATCCTTTTCAACCATTTATTTATGGACAAACAAATTTTCCATTGAAAGTTGCGGTCCAATATAAGGTACCATTAATTATGTATGGTGAAAATGGAGAAGTGGAATATGGTGGAGATATGAAAAACGCATTTAATCCAACTAGGGATTATAAGTCCGACCATAAAAAGCATTATTTTTCTGGTTTAGGTCCTGAGGACCTAGTTAAGTATGGGATTAAAGAAAATGATATAATCCCTTATATGGCACCTTCTAACGAAGACCTAGATTCAATTGGAACCGAAATACATTTTTATGGTTATTACAAAAAATGGGTTCCACAAGAGAATTTTTATTATTGTGTTGAAAATACCGGTTTTAAAGCAAATCCAGTAAGGAGCGAAGGTACATATTCTAAGTATGCATCACTAGATGATAAAATTGATGGTTTTCATTACTACTTAGCGTATATAAAATTTGGTCTTGGTAGATGTACTTCAGATACTGCGCATGAAATTCGCGATGGACATATTACTAGGGAAGAGGGTGTCCAGTTAGTAAAAAGGTTTGATGGTGAATTCCCTGAAAAATACTTTCAAACCTTCCTTGAATATTGCGATATTAAAGAAGATTATTTTTGGGAGGTAATAGATAGTTGGCGATCGGAGCATTTATGGTCAAAAATAAATGGTGAGTGGAAATTGAATCATAATGTTGCTAAAACAGGTATCAAAGATTAATATTAAAATAATGAATTTTTTAACTGTAGGTTTTGGTAACATGGGTTGTCGTCATACACAATCCTTGTTGAATTCTTTTGCTTCATCAAATTTTTGGGTTTTAGAGCCAAGTGAAGATACATTTTTAATAAATTGCGAAAAAATTGGTGCCCTGCCTGAAAGGTTTAAACGAATTAATGTTCTTGATGAATTAAATGAAAACATAGATTTCGCTATTGTCGCAACATCTGCTTTTCCCAGGTTTGAAATCGTAAAGTCTTTGTTAAATAACGGAGTAAAAAAGATTCTTGTTGAAAAAGTAGTATTCCAATCGGGACTTCAATTTAAGGAAATCGCAATTCTTTCTAAATTAAATGGTGCTGAGGTTTATTGTAATTTTGTAAATCGATATTTCCCGAATTATCAACTAATAAAGGCAAAACATAATTCTGGAAAAATAATCATGAATGTATTGGGAGGTGATTTTGGTTTAGGTTGTAATGCATTACATTATATTGACCTTTTTGAATTTTTAACTGGAAATTCAGCCTATCTTGTAGGATCTTTAATGGAGCCAAATGATAATGGTAATAGAAGAGGGAATATTTATAAAGAGCTTCTTGGACAACTTATGTGGGAGACAGGAAATGGAGATCGTTTAATAATACTAGCTGATAAAAACAGGAAAGGCGGAAATGAAATAATAATAAATCAAGAAGGAACGGTAAATGTCTTAAATGAAGAAACCATGAAACATTTCATATATTCTTCAGGTAAAATTAGTTCTACTGATTTTAAAATTTTACGTACCAGCGAACTTACAGCCACAATACTAAATGATATCAATGAAAAAAAATGTATTTTGCCAACCATTCAAGAATCGGAAAATATCCACGTTCAATTTTTTCAAGAAGTCAATAAAGTTTTCAATTTAGCAATTAATGATTTGTGTCCAATTACTTAAAACATAAAATTATGAATAAAACAAAAATACTACTTGTAGGAAGCGGATTTATGGCTAGAGAATACTTAAAAGTGTTAAATCATTTAGATTTAGAGGTTATAGTAGTAGGAAAGAGTTTAGAAAGAGTCAATGCATTAAATCAAGATTTTCCGAATATATTTTGTTATGGGGGTGGTCTAAACAACTTTTTAGAGAAAAATAATCATAAGTTTGATTTTGCAATAAATGCAGTTAATGTAGATTACTTAAAAAATACTACAAATCTTCTTTTAAAAAGTGGAATTAAAAAAATTTTATTGGAAAAGCCAGGTGATTTATATTTAGAGGGCCTAATAGAATTGAAATTAAATGCAGATTTACATAATGCAAATATTTTTATTGCGTATAACAGACGTTTTTATTCTTCAATCAATCAATTATTAACTGAAGTTAAAAAAGATGGTGGTATTAAAAGTGTTCATTTTGAATTTACCGAATGGGTACACACAATTTTTATTAACCAATATAGTATAGAATCCTTAAATAGATGGATTATTGCTAATTCATCTCATGTTATTGATACTGTATTTTACCTTATTGGATTACCCAAAAAATTCAATTATTCAGTATGCAAAACGGTTGATATTTCTTGGCATCCATCAGGAAGTCTTTTTTATGGTTCAGGCGAAAGTATTTTAGGTATCCCTTTTACTTATCATTCTAATTGGGGTAGTTCAGGTAGGTGGGGAATAGAGGTTTTAACTAATGAAAGAAGATTTTATTTAAGACCAATGGAAAAATTATTTTGCCAAATTAAGGGTTCAATAAACATTGATGAAATTTCAATAAACAATCAATTTGAGGAAAATTTTAAACCAGGGATTTATCATCAGATTAAAGATTTTCTTACGGGTAAAGAAGATAGGTTATTGAAAATAGAGGATCAAATAAAATCTTTTAATCATTATGAACTAATTGGTGGATATAATAATTAAAAAGTTTATTTGATAATTACTCATGTCAGTTAATCCTAAATTAATTTTATGTATTGGAGATTCAATAGGAATGCCAAGGGATGGAGTTATTTATGCTGAGACTTGGTTTTACTTATTATCTGAAAATTTTAAAGAACATCATTTTATATACTCTTTTAAAAGAGCTTTGACTACAGACGAATTAATAAATAAAGATTTTCTTGAATTTATTAATCCAAATTACGTAGTTCTCCAAATAGGAATTGTTGATTGTGCCCCAAGATACTTTAGAAAAGGGTCCTTTGTAGAAATATTTGTTAATAAACTACCTAAACTATTGAGGGATAATTTTTGGAAAATTAAAAAAAAAATTAGTCAAAGGAAAAAGAATTTCTCCTATGTTTCTGAACATAAATACAAAGAGAATATCATTAGTTATATCGATAGGTGTATGAAATTAGGAATTGAAAAGGTTTTTATTTTACCAATAATTTTACCAGGCACTAAAATGATTAAATCAAATCCTCAAATTGTCGAACAATTAAATAGGTATAATTTAATATTAAACGAAGTTGAATTAATTTACGAAAAGGTTCATTTAATTAAGTTCAATTTACCATTCACGGAATCTGATTTTGTTGATGACGGATATCATTTAAACTCAAGTGGCCAAAAAATAGTAGGAAGGTCGTTAATTGATAATCTTTCACTTTTTATTTAATTTCTAAATAAAAAGTGTACATTATCTATATTAATTTATTAATAATTCTCTCATCCAGGAAATAAAAATCTTAATAAGTCATATTTAATACCTTGAATTTCAAAAAAATAATTCCCTATAATCAAATTAAGACTGGATTAATATTCGGTTCAAGTACAATGTGGTCAAGCCTGGTAAGTGCATTTGTGGGAATTGTAATTATTCACTTCTTAAAACCAGAAGAATTAGGGATTTGGCAAAGTCTAACCATTTTTATGATGTATACCCCCCTATTAGATCTTGGTGTTACACATGGTTTAAATAGGGAATTACCATATTTATCAGGCAAAGGGTATTATTCAAGGTCAATTGTTTTAGCTAGGACAGGCCAATATTACACTATCATAATATGTATTATTCTTGGGATAATAAGTGTAATAGGCAATTTCATTGTATTTTTTATGGGGTATTCTTCCACGAATATTTTATTTAGTACAATTTCTATAAGTATATTGGCTATAATAGCCATTTATGAAAAATATTTAACAGTTACTTTTAGATCATCTCAATCATTCATTATCCTATCTCGAATTATTTTTTCTCGGACTATTTTACAACTAATTTTATTTCCCTTAATAATATTATTTAGTTTTAAAGGATATATTTTATATCAAACTTTAATTTCATTAATATATTTAATTCTTTTGCATTTAAATCGGCCTATTAAGGACAAGCCAGCATTCAAGAAATTTTTTTTATTAAAACTATTTAGAACAGGGTTTCCAGTTTTTTTGATAGGTTTTCTCAGGGGAATTTCAAATACTTTTATTAAAACAATACTTCTTATATCAGGGGGGGCTGTTGCTGTAGGGATGTTTACTCCAGTAATAGCAATAGGTTCGATTGCGATGCTTATTCCTAGTTTTATGGCGAGTTATTTATATCCCAAAATGTCTTTTAAATTTGGACAAAATTCTGATAAAACCGAAATATGGAATATCGTTAAAAAAGTAAATTTATTTTTTGGTTTATTAAGTATTCCTCTAATATTTGTCCTATGGTTTATCTTGCCAATAATAATGAATAAGTTTTTTTATTCATATATTGACGTTTTACCAGCAATGAGGTTATTCTTATTAAGTTTTATTTTCTCAGGATTATTCGCCACACATGATGCTTTATATACTGTAAAAGAGTATTTTCTTGGGTATGTGTATGTTTTTATCGAATTACTTTTAAAATGGGTTTTACCTTATAGTTTCGTTTTTTTTATAAATGGGAATTTATATACTAATATTTCTTTAGGAATTTTACTATCTAATTTAGTTTTATATATTTTAAATATTTTATTTCTTTATCTCGCTTTAAACTCAAAAACTAAAATTAAATAATTTTGATAATATGGAGGCTTTTAAAAAAAAAATGTCATTTTTATTGTTCATACAGAATATCATTTAACCGTAACCTTTAGTATAATATTTAATAAATACTTAAACAAAGAAGAGTTTAATATCTTTATTTATGAGGCTCATCATTTAAATAAATCTAGACTTAACCTAAATAAAAATACTTCTATTTTAAAAAACGTAATTTTCAGAAAATTTTTTTATGATGAGATTGACAAAAAAACCATTATTGATTTAAGAAATGTATTTACTAATATAATAAAATTAGCTCCTGAAATATTATTTATTTTTAATCAACATGAATTTTTCGATATTGTAATTTCAAAATTGCTTTATAAAGGTTTTAAAACCAAAATAATTCTAGGGCCAGATGGTAGTAAACCCTATAGTGAGAATAGATTGTTAGCTCCAAGATGGGTAATTCGAAGAATGGTATTATTCTTTAAATTTACTAATATTATCTTCGGTTGGCCTTGGGTGCACTTTCACTCATTAAAGTATGGAAATTTAAATTCAATTGATGAAATATTATTACAATTCCCAGAATCTTTTAAAGTTAAGACAAAAAAGATAGTATCACCAATTGAGCTTTTTATAAATGAAAGGGAACGATATTTATTAGGAAAAATCTATAATATCAATTATTTAAACATTCTAGGAAGGACAAATAAATTAGTCTTATATTTAAATCAACCTTTAGTTTCTAAAGATTTAATTGAATCTGAATGTGATTTAATTAAAAAAATTATTTATAAATTTCCAGAATATAAATTAATTATTAAAGCTCATCCATTATCATCAAAAATCCATTTGGAAAAACTAAAGAGTATAGAGAATTCAAATTTAATTTTTGAATCAATACCCGCCGAATTATTGATATTGGGAATTAACGATTCGATAATTTTAAGTATTGATTCTGCAGCTTGTTTGATGAATAATGTTGATTGCAGAATTTATTGGTTATTAAAATATTTTATTAATATTGGTCATAAGCCAGATTATTTAACCACAAAAAATCCTACTAAACACATTATTGAAGTTAAAGAATTAGACCAAATCATTTAATTAAATATGAAATCAAGTGACATAAACTCAAATAATACTGGAATATTGTTTTTGGGATTTTTAATTTGGCCTTTTGCTGGATTAATAATGTCTTTATTATCATATAAAACAAAAGGATCAAACATTGTTATCGTTTTATTTTGTGCTCTATTTGGATTTACTTTTATTATTCCTGACCAAACTGTTGATTCAAACAGATTAATAGAACATTTTCTCTTAATACATGAGCAACCATTTTATAATTTTTTTAATGTTGTAAGCGGACTTTATAGTAATGAAGATATTAAACCAGATTTTGTTTTAACCTTAATTAATTTTCTAATTTCTCGATTTACTAAAAATCCAGATATTCTTTTTTTAGGTCTTGCAATAATTTTTTCAATTTTTCTTTTAATTTTTTCAAATGAAGAATTATTTTATGCCAAAAAAAGTTCATACGGCTGGATTTATTTTACTTTAATATTAATTTTTTTACCTATTTATACTATTAACCAATTCAGATTTTATTCAGCGCTACTTGTATTTTTAATTGGAATTAGTCGATATTATAAAAAAGAAACCTGGGGTAATTTTTTAATTATTGTTTTTTCATCCTTTTTTCATTTTAGTATGATTCTAGGATTTTTAGCATTTATTATCGTTAAATTTGGAAAAGATAAGACTTGGATTTATTATTCATTACTAATCATTTCATTTTTAATTAATGACACCCTCTTCCCATATTTAAAATCATTTAATGAACAAGAAATTGGAAGTTATGAAATGATTGTTAGGGGTTATACAAGTGATTCTTATGTTTCCGCGGTCGAAATTAAAACCCAAAACACTATGTCCTTGTTGTTATATTATTCCGATGTAAATCGATATTTTTTTATTTTTTTATTGATTTTTAGCAAATTAAAAAAAAATTATTTAGATAGCTCTGGTGAAAAATTATTCAACCTTTGCATTGTAATTCTTTCAATTGTGGTTTTATTTGAATCAGTTGATGCCGTAAGCAGCAGATATAGTCATATATTTTGTATTATTGCGTCCATGTATTTGCTTAGGGTTTTAATTTTTAACAATAAAAGGCTTTATGCTTATTTATTAATCCCTATTTTAATTATTAATTTAATTATAAACTTTAGATATTTGATTGAATTCACCAATATTAATTTAATTACTCCTTTGTCTTTGATAAGTGTTTTTTATACAGAAGATATTTCAATCCTTGATATTATTAAGAAATAAAATGTTTAATTATAAAATAATATTCAATTTTTTCAAACACTATCCTGGGTGGTCTTCAAAAGATAAAATTGTTGTTTTCGAGTCTGATGATTGGGGAAGTATGCGAGCTCCAAGTCCAGAAAGTCACGAAATTCTTAAAAAGGCAGGGTTGGATATGAGCTGGACATTTAATCAACTGGACGGATTGGCTTCCTCGCAGGATTTATCGGCTCTTTTTGAGGTTCTTGCTAAATATAAAGATAAGCAGGGCAGTGTCGCCAAATTTACCGCGGTAAGCGTAGTGGCTAATCCAGATTTTGAGCGCATTGCAGCCTCAGGATTTTCTGAATACTATTACGAGCCTTTTACCACCACTCTGAAACGAACTTTTCCGGGAGAAAATACCTGGCAGACATGGAAAGAAGGTATGAACGATGGCGTTTTTGTGCCTCAGTTTCATGGCCGTGAGCATTTAAATGTAGGCAACTGGATGCGTGAGCTTAAGACTAACAACAGGGAGGCACACTTGGCATTTGAACACAAATTTTGGGGTTATATTAATCCTCCCATTAATGGAGTTGAATCGCATTTTTTGGCTGCTTTTGACTTGATATACCGTGAAGACCTGGAATTTCAGAAAAACATCATCGTGGATGGACTTCGACTGTTTGAGGAAATTTTTGGACAGAAAGCAACCTTTTTTGTGCCTCCCAATGGACCGTACAATATAGCATTGAATGAAACGGCTGCTATAAATGGAATTCAATTTATTTCTTTGGCTAAAATGCAAAGAGAACCACAAGGAGAAGGTAAATTGAAAACCCGTTATCATTATCTGGGGCAAAATACTTATGGGGGCCTTCGGGTTATCACACGAAATGCCTTTTTCGAACCACATCTGAAAGGAAGGGATTGGGTGGACTCCTGCCTGCATTCAGTAGAAACCGCATTCAAATGGCAGAAACCCGCGGTTATTACTTCCCATAGGGTAAATTATATTGGAGGGATGAAAATAGAAAACCGTGAATTAGGTTTACGCGAATTGAACAGACTACTGGACCGACTTACAAAAAAGTGGCCAGATCTTATTTTTATGTCTTCGGATGAGTTAGGTTTGAGGATGCAGAATAATTAAAAATGCTGAAAAGACTTAAAAAAAGCTTAGGTAGAAATCTAATAAATGTATTCGGAACTAAAGTGTTCCGACGTTATATAGTTTTTGAATCCGACGATTGGGGAACAGTGCGTATGCCTTCGGTGAAAGCTCGAGAGGCCATGGTTAAATCAGGCATAGATTCGGGTAAAAATCCTTTCAATCAATTCGACACCTTGGAGCAAGCAGCAGACTTGGAGGCTTTGTTTGAGCTGCTTGGCTCAATAAAAGACCAACGTGGCCACTCACCAATAATTACGGCAAATACCATTTTAGGAAATCCAGATTTTGAAAAAATCCAAGCCTCGAATTTTCAGAGCTATTTTTCAGAACCATTTACAGAAACTTACCAACGTTATTATGGAGGCAACCAAACTTGGGAAAGAATAAAGGAAGGAATTAATGCGGGTTTCTGGATGCCCCAGTTTCATGGACTCGAACATATAAATGTTCCACAATGGTTACATGAGCTGCGCAATGGAAATCCTCATTATACTAAAGCTTTTGAATGGCGGCTTTTTGGTGTCGAAATGAAGCGGATAGGTGCCAAAAGAACTAACTTGATGGCTGCTTTTGATTTTGAAAATAAAGATGAGCAAAACTATAATGAAAACCGCATGCGCCTGGGATTGAGAGCTTTTCATGACACTTTTGGTTTTGAATCGGAAAGTTGCATTGCTCCTTGTAACGTATGGCACCCATCTAGCGAGGCCATCTGGAATGAAATGGGCGTTAAGTATATCCAAGGTCTATATGTTCAGTTTAAGCCTGATGTTTCAGAAAAATATGGACGAATACGTCACTACCAAGGGCAGAAAAACAAACATGGCCAACATTACCTGGTTCGGAATAGTTTTTTCGAACCATCGACTCAAAAAAATTATCAATGGGTGGAAGAATGTCTTCTTCGCATTCATACTGCCTTTGTTTGGAAAAAACCAGCCGTTGTTTCGGTTCATCGCCTAAATTTTATAGGGGGGTTGGAGGAACATAACCGAACAAATAATCTGGCAATGTTTAAAACACTTTTGCAAAAGATACTCAAACAATGGCCAGATGCAGAATTTATATCAAGCCCTGAGTTGGGCAGAATCATTACACAAACCAATACCTAACCATGTGCGGCTTAACAGGATACATTAGTTACCGAAAAGACGAGGGCTTTGATGTGCTTGATAGGATGGTAAGTAGCATGCGACACCGCGGGCCGGATGATAAGGGGCACCTGTTTCATGATACTGCTGAATACCAGGTAGCTCTTGGTCATGCCCGCTTGTCAATCATGGACCTGAGTGAACTAGGACATCAGCCCATGGAACGAGATCATTGGGCTATCGTTTTAAATGGAGAGATATACAACTTTAAAGAAATTAGGAAAGAACTGGAGCCCTTAGGGTACCGTTTTGAGTCAGAGTCAGACACCGAAGTGGTTCTGGCCGCTTATGCGCAATGGGGAAAAGCGTGCGTACATCATTTTATCGGCATGTTTGCCTTTGCAATACTTGACCGAAAAAAAGGTGAGTTATTATTATGCCGGGATCGTACAGGTATCAAACCACTTTTTTACCATCAAACGGACGACAACTTTCTCTTTGGTTCTGAGTTGAAGGCTCTAATGGCCCATCCTAAATTTAGCAAGGATATAGACCATCGTTCACTTGCTCTTTTTATGCAATTCGGCTATGTACCTGGCCCAGCCTCAATATTCGAAAACACATGGAAACTGGAGCCAGGTAACTGGTTGGTAATGAACTTAGAAACTAGAAAGAGTTTCACTGAAAAGTACTGGGATCCAATTAATTTTTATAGAAAACCTCTACTGGATATCTCTTATGATGAAGCTAAAAGGGAAACAGAAAAACTTTTACAATCGGCATGTCAATACCGCATGATTTCTGATGTTCCAGTTGGAATATTCCTTAGCGGAGGCTACGACAGCACTTTGGTAACCAGTATTCTCCAAAAAGACTCAACACGGAGGCTTAAAACATTTACCATCGGTTTTCCAGACGGGCAGGACGAATCGCCTGATTCCGAGCGCATTGCGAGCGCCTTAGGAACCGATCATACTTCTTACCCTTGTACCTTTGAAGAGGCTCGTGCCATTATTCCAGACTTACCATTGTTTTTTGATGAGCCGAATGCCGATATTTCCTGTATTCCCACTATGTTGGTTAGCAAAATGGCAAGAAAGGAGGTCACCGTGGCTTTATCGGCTGATGGTGGCGACGAAGTATTTGCAGGCTACAATGGATATAGAACCTATCAGGAACGTTTTGCCAACCTGAATCGTTGGCCAATAGCACTTCAATTAGCAGCTGGATTGGGGTTGCAAGTTTCGGCTAAACTGATTGCCAAAAGTGATGCTAGGAATAAGCACCGTTTAGAGGGTCTTTCTGAGGTTTTGCGAGCCCCTGCTTCCAAGAAAATGCAGGTGTTGATCGAAAAAACCCTGCAGATTCCGCGGTCTTATTTTGAGAATCTGCTGGCAACACCGATAATACCAAGGCATCCAGTTTTTGAAAAGAATTTGAGTGATTTGAATGATCCTAGTGCTGTTCCGTTGTTAGTAGACTATTATAGCAGCCTTTGCGACTTGCTCTTGGTAAAAGTTGATCGTGCCAGCATGTCTGTATCGCTCGAAGGAAGGGAACCCCTTTTGGATCACAGGTTGTTGGAATGGTCGGCTCAATTGCCCCCGCAGTACAAGTTACAACAAGGGGTTCAAAAGCGAATACTAAAAGATATTGTCCACAAATATGTAGACAAAAACTTGATGGATAGGCCCAAAACAGGATTTGATTTACCTATTTATAATTGGCTTAACAAGGAACTTGCCTATTTAATTGAAGAGAATCTTAACGAGAGGGATATAAAAACGAGTGGCGTATTTCAATTCGAAGAAGTTAAGAATATAATTTGTCAGTTTAAGGAAAATAAGCTGGTCTATAAACCCATTCTTTGGAGGTTGATTGTCTTCCAACAATGGTATAAACAATGGATTTCAAACTAAACATTATATGAGTGGAAAACATTACGATGCGGGATTTTATAGCGACCGCGAAGGCACGCTAAAATCTGCTGAAATTCTAGCACCAATGATAGAAAAGGCAGTAGCCCCTAAATCTATCGTGGATATTGGTTGTGGTCTAGGTGAGTTTTTGGCTGCTTTTAATACATTAGGCATTACCGATGTTCTGGGTATAGATGGACCATGGGTAAATAAAGAAAGTCTAAAAATAAATCCTGCGAACTTTGAAACGGGCGACTTAGAAAAGCCAATCAAGAAGCAAAGAAAGTATGATTTGGTTATCTCCTCAGAAGTTGCCGAACACATCCACGAACATGCATCTGATACTTTTGTAGCCTCCCTAGCTTCTTTGGGTGATGTTGTGGTATTTTCAGCCGCTATTCCCCTGCAAGGTGGTACCTACCATGTAAATGAGCAATGGCCTCAATACTGGGCAGAAAAATTTGCAGTTCATGATTTTGTTGGCATTGATTATTTGAGACCGAAAATATGGACTAATCCGGGAATCAAATTCTGGTACAAACAGAATTTGCTAGTATTCGTGAAAAAAGAAACTTTAGACAATTATCCACTATTAAAAGCCGAATACGTTGAAAATGGCGAGTTGCTTCCATTGGTTCATCCTGTGATTTTCAGTTTCTACGCTAGCAGCTACAGAAAGATGACTGGCTGGGTTCCTAAATGGATGAAGTTTATAATTAGAAAATTCCGATAAAGTACTAGTAAATGCCGAGCAAACTACGTTATGGAAAGAAGCTGAAAAACCTCCGTCACTTTTTTAAAAAGGTACTGAGCATTCTATACCCTCTTTTCTTTAAAATTTACAGATTTCCCAAAGTAGCTTCCATAGAAGAAACTTTGGATATTTTGTTGCGCAATCATTATTCTATATCCAGGTTTGGAGATGGTGAGTTTCTCTATATAATGGATAAACTAGACCTACCCTTTCAAAAATATGATATGCGCCTTGCGAACAAGATGAAGGAAATTTTAAAAAGCAATAAAGAAAGCGTACTGGTTGCCTTACCAATTGGCTATCAGTCATTAGAAGAGCTTACTGATGACGGAAGATTGTTTTGGAAAGCCCAGGTAGTTTGGATTTATCCACGTATTAAAAAGTACTTGAATCTTGATAAACAGTATTATAACGCTCACATGACTCGGGTTTATATTACCATCCGAGACAAGGATTCTAGTAAGCGCTATTTTCAAAAATTGATGCAACTTTGGGAAGGGCGTGAAGTTGTAGTTATAGAGGGGGAAAAGAGTCGCTTAGGCGTTGGGAATAATCTTTTTGAAAAGGCTAAATCGCTTCGACGCGTATTAGCACCCGCTCATCATGCTTTTGACAGATACGATGACATAATTTCGTTTATAGTATCTAACATCCCAAAAGAAACCCTGATACTTATTGCATTAGGCCCAACGGCCACAGCAATGTCCTATGATTTATCCATTGAAAGTTACCAAGCAATAGACATTGGTAACATTGATATAGAATATGAATGGTTTCTTCAGAATGCGGTTGGAAAAATTAAAGTACCGTATAAATATACAAGCGAAGCTGTTGGAGGAAGGGATGTTGAAGATTGCTTAGATGGGAAGTATTTAAATGAAATTATAGGCCGTTTCAATTAAATTCATGGATAATTCCAGTCGTATTTGTATTGTTGCTCCTTGCATTGCAATGGGCGGAATCGAAAGGGCCAGCGTGAATCTGGCCAATGAGCTCAGTCAAATGGGCTATGCGGTTACCTTTATAGCATTGTTCAAAAAGGAACATTTCTTTGAATTAAATTCAAATATTGATTTCATAGAGCCTGTTCATTTCAATATACGGTCTTTAAGCATCCCACGCAGTCTCTTATGGTTGCGAAAAAACATTCGAAGCAGCCACCCGGACACTGTCTTGGTGTTTAACAAATTTTATTCGGCTCTGGTAATCCTTAGTCTGGTTTTTGCCCGAAAGTTTCCGGTGCATATTTCAGAAAGGTCCAGTCCATTTTTCCGATGGGCGTTTAAATTGCGTATCATACAATGGCTCGCACTAAAAAATATGCCTCCTGATGGAGTGATTTCTCAAACCAAAATTGCCTCAGAATATCAACAACAATATTATCCCAAAGGCGTTCGCCATAGAATTATTCCAAACGCTCTGCGAGAAATTAACCTTTTCTCAGAGCTTATTCGTAAGCCATATATTTTGGCTGTTGGAAGGTTCAATGACCCCTTAAAAGGATTTGATCAGCTCATTGCCGCACTACCCTACTTAAAAATGGAAGGGTGGAAACTTCTCTTTGCTGGTGGAGATGAAAATGGAGAATACTTGAAAGAACAAGCTGTGAAGTTGGGAGTACGTGAACAGATAGAATTTTTAGGGAAAGTAAAAGAAATAGACCGATGTTATGCTGAAGCCTCTATTTTTGTGATTCCTTCACGCAGTGAGGGCTTTCCGAATGCATTGTGTGAGGCAATGGCAGCTGGTCTGGCTTGCGTCAGTTTCGATTTTGTTGCTGGCCCAAGAGATCTAATTGAACATGGAAAAAACGGACTCTTAGCAGAAAATGGCAATGAGAAAGAACTGGCCAGACAGATTCAATTATTAATAGACAATGAAACCCTTCGGAAGGCCTTGGGGGCGGAGGCAATGAAAATAGCAGAAAGACTGAATCCAAGAAAGATTGCAGAGGAGGTTGCTTCTTTTATAATACCCAATTAATAAGTTTAAATGACAGAAATCAGTATCATAGTTGCTGTTTATAACGTCGAAGATTCTGTGAGTCGGAGCATCAACAGCATTTTGAATCAGAAAAAAAACAGTTTAGAGTTGATTTTAGTAAATGATGGTTCAACTGACCGCTCGGGTGAAATTTGCGATGAATTTGCTCTTCAAGATAGCAGAATAAAGGTAGTACATAAGGAGAATGGCGGACTTGCTTCAGCCCGAAATGCGGGGTTAAACATTGCAGAAGGAGAGTTTCTGTTTTTTATGGATTCTGATGATTGGATTGAAGAGAATCTTGTCAATGATAATCTCAAATTGATCAAAAATTCAAATGCTGACGTTTTACTTTTTGGTTTTGTAAAGGAAATTACCCTTAAATCCGGGGGAAAGAATGAAATGCTTACAATACCGCCCAAATGGATGCCCGAATATAACGAAAATTTAGAGGAACATTTGGTTAATATATTTACTTCTGGATGTGGTTTTTCCATCTGGAACCAATTAATAAGAAAAGATTTTCTCAAACAGTATGGATTGAAATTTCCTGGATTTAAGAGAGGATCAGACATGTTCTTTTTGTTCGAGTTGTATTCTAAAAAGCCTAGAATTGCCACGTGTCAAGTACCTTATTATCATTATATTGCATATTTCAGCCAAAGTAAATTTAATCCTGAATCATTACAGAACCACGTAGTTTATTTCGACAGGTTTAATAACATATTTCCTGGATGGACCAAATCTGGAGAGGCTCGGGCATTTTCTGTGCGCCTTTTTTTACTTTGGTTTTCTCATGTTATTCCAACAGGTATTGTCCTAAGTAATTCCTTCTCATTTAAAGAGAAAATAAAACTAATTGAACAAATATTCCTGAACGAAAAAGTTGAAAAGTGGATAAGAGAGTTTAGGTTAAATGAAGGGGGAAATAAGCTGTCTTATTTTCTGTTTCTAATTTTTAAAACCCGAAGTCCCATCTTGCAATACATCTTCACTAAGGTGAAAATCCAAGCGAAGAAAAGAGCTAGTTTTAATTATAAAAGACTTATTTATCAAACTAAATCTATTTAAAAATCATGTGCGGCATATTTGGATATACAGAATTTAACATACAGGAGCTCGATACAGCAAGAAATGCTCTGAATTCTTTGATACATAGGGGGCCTGATCAATGGAATGACTTTCATAATGAAGAGGTTTTCATGGGGCATAGACGGTTAAGCATCTTGGATTTATCAGAGTTAGGTCGTCAGCCGATGATTAGCCAAGATGGCAACACCGTGATTACAGTGAATGGGGAGATTTACAATTTTCAACCTTTACGTGCGGAGCTTATAAATAAAGGTTACTCCTTCGAAAGTCAATCCGATTCAGAGGTGGTTTTACATGGCTACGCTGAATGGGGGATAACAGGATTATTGGACCGAATTGACGGTATGTATGCAATAGTCATTTATGACAAGGCACGTAGCAAAATTTACTTAGTTCGTGATCGCGCGGGCATAAAACCAATTTATTATAAAATCAATGGAAAGCGCCTTTACTGGGCCAGTGAATTAAAAGCAATTACTGCGGCTTTAGGTAAAGAACATTTGAAATATGACTATACCGCCATTTATGATTTTTATACCTACAGTTATATCCCAGCGCCTAAAACCTTGTACCAAGGAATAAATAAATTGGTACCTGCCACATTTCTTGAATTTGATTTGAAAAATGGTGATTACCTGTTGAATAAATACTGGGAATTAAGCACAATAACTGAATCAATATCTTCAGAAATCGCTGCTGATAAGCTTATGGAAGCCATGACCAACTCCATAAAGGAACAGATGGTCTGTGATGTGCCGGTTGGCTTTTTCTTAAGTGGGGGATTGGATTCAAGTACCGTGGTGGCTTTAGCAGCAGAACAAAACCAGACTGTTAAAACATTTACAATTGGTTTTAAAGATGACCCGGAAACAGAAACCCCTTATGCACGAATGGTTGCTGATGAACTTGGGCTCGTTCATAGGGAAAAAATATTAAACCAAGAGGATGTCAATACTTCTTTTTCATCAATTTATTCTTGGTATGATGAACCATTTGGAGACATTTCCTGTTTCCCTTCATTTTTGGTTAGCAGGATAGCTAAGGAAGAGGTCACAGTTGTATTAACAGGGGATGGAGGAGATGAATTATTTGGCGGGTATAAATGGTACAAGGCATTTAAAGTCTGGGAAAGATATAAGCTTCCCTATCTTTCTTTAATTCGCCCAATTTTTACTTTAATGAGAGAAAAGGAGGGAATAATTGGAAAAATTGCGAAAAGATTAGAATTACTTTTTCTGAATGAGTGGGAGGTATACACTCGTCTAATGGGAGGTCAAATAAAAAGTGAAAAGAAGGCATTGAGAAAACGATGGAATATTTCTGAAGAATATGATGATTATTGGCTGTTTCGGAAGTTTTATCGCCCAGAACTTCCTACCTATACAAGATTGCAATATTTAGATTTTCATAGTTACCTTCCTGATGACATTTTGACTAAAGTTGATCGTGTGAGCATGGCTGTTTCCTTAGAGTGTCGTGTGCCTTTTCTTTCAAGGGAAATTATCGAATTGGCGTTTTCTATACCTGAAGAAATTCGAAATCCCAATGGTCAATTGAAAGGATTATTAAAAACTACCATGACGGGTCTCTTACCTGAATCTATAATAAATCGTAGTAAAAGGGGGTTTAATGTACCAGCAAGTACATGGAAAAAACATATTCGCGGAAAATATGCCAATCGTCATGAACGCATCGTTTCTGAAATTTTTAAGATAAAATAATACGATTTACCTGAATGAAAATCTTTGTTACCGGAGTTGCTGGATTTATCGGCTATCACCTTTGTAAAAGGCTTCTTGAGGAAGGTTATGATGTGGTGGGTACCGATTCCTTAAATGATTACTATTCCCCTGAACTGAAAAAAGCAAGGCTTCGACAGCTAGGAATAGAATTTCCTCAGCAAATTGGGAAAAAATGGAACAATTTTGAGTTTCAGGCAATTGACCTAATTGACACGAAAAAAATGTCTGATTTGTTTAATAAGCATCGTTTCGATCGTGTAGTTCATCTTGCGGCACAAGCTGGAGTCCGCTATTCTTTAGACCATCCAAAAGCTTACATGGATAGCAATATTCAAGGGTTTTTCAATATTCTTGAATGTTGTAGGGCATTCCCTCCAGGGCATTTGATTTTCGCTTCGTCTAGTTCTGTATACGGGCTAAACGCAAAAATGCCATTTTCAGAACAAGACCATACTGGGCATCCAATTAGTTTGTATGCCGCCACCAAAAAATCAAACGAAATGATGGCTCACACTTACTCCCACCTTTTTGATTTGGCCTGCACTGGTTTGCGCTTCTTTACAGTTTATGGGCCTTGGGGAAGACCAGATATGGCTTATTTCAGTTTTACAAAAAAGATATTGTCCGAAGAACCTATAGACGTTTATAATCATGGAAAACTAAAAAGGGATTTCACCTATATAGATGATATAATTGAAGGAATTTGTTCGATTTTGCACAGACCTCCAACTAAAAATGCTGAATTCGATAGAGTCAACCTAGACCCCTCTGTTTCTAGTGCTTCTTATCGAATATTGAACATAGGAAACCACACCCCTATTGAATTAATGGACTTTATCAAAACACTTGAAGATTCCTTGAGTAAAAAAGCTATTTTGAATTTTCTTCCTATGCAACCAGGTGACGTGGATGCTACATTCGCAGATGTAAATTCAATAAAAAGAATTTCCGGTTTTACTCCGAAAATTACTTTAAAGGAAGGATTACTGGCTTTCACGAATTGGTACAAAGAGTTTTATAGTTGATTGTAATTGAATAGAAAACCTAAAATAATTCGGATAACAACCGCCTCATCGACGATGGCAGTTATCCTTAAAGGTCAGCTTGAATTCTTAACCAATGAATTTGAGGTTTTGGGCGTTTGTTCACCTACCATGCATTATTTTGAAGAGCTAAAAAGAAATAATGAAATAAAAATTGTAGGTATTCCATTGTCTAGGAAGATTGATATTATTTCCGATTTAAGATCCATTTGGAGTTTATTCAGACTTTTTTTAAGTGAAAAACCTGAAATTATTCATACTCAAACACCTAAGGCTGGCTTATTAGGAATGGTAGCAGCTTTCTTCGCTCGAGTACCAGTAAGAATTCATGGTGTAACAGGGATGCCTTTTCAGGAAGCTAAAGGAATTAAAGCAAAATTACTATACACAACAGAATTTATTACTTATTGGTGTTCAAGTCACATTATTCCAAATTCATTTGGTTTAAAGACCTTTATAACGGAAAATTTCCCTTCTAGTAGAAGAAAGATTTCAATGATTGGATTTGGGAGCAGCAACGGAATAAACTGCCATTACTTCAGTCCGAATTCTGTATCAGAGGAGTTAAAAAATAGGTTAAGAAATGATTGCCAAATTGAACCATCCCAATTCGTTTTTTCTTTTGTTGGTAGGATTGTTAAAGACAAAGGAATTCAGGAATTGTTGGATGCATTTTTGTTATTATCCAGGAATAATCCAAACATCATGTTACTGGTCATTGGTCCTCATCGCAGTGAAGATGATCCTTTGGATGACGATTATTTTCAGATTCTTAATAATCATAAGCAAATTCGCTATGTTGGTTTGCAAAAAGACATCAGGCCTTATTTGTCGATAAGTGATGTTTTCGTTTTTCCAAGCTATCGTGAAGGATTACCTGGAGCAATCATGCAGGCCTTTGCCATGAGTTTACCTGTAATCTCGACCAATATTATAGGGTCGAATGAGTTAATTTTTCCAAACGAAACGGGTTTATTGGTTGAGGTAAAGAATAGTCAGGCATTGTATGAAGCCATGAATGAATTTTATTTAAATCGTTATAATCTAGAAAAAATGGGTAGGAAAGGAAGAGAAATAATGATTCAACGCTACAGTCAACCTGAGTTTCATTTGAATCTTGTTCGTTTTTACAAACAATGTATCGAAGAGTATAATGTATAAATATTTTAAAAGATTAGCTGATTTAGTTGTGGCTGGAATTGTTTTGGCAGCCTTTTCACCAATAATCATTTTGCTTACTCTATTATTGGGTATTTCTAATAAAGGTCCTGTTTTCTTTATTCAAGAACGGCCTGGAAAAAACAATAAAGTTTTTAGAATCGTTAAATTTAAGACTATGAACGATAAGCGAGATTCGTTTGGAAAATTTTTATCAGATAAAGATCGCATTACAAAAGTAGGGAAGTTCATTCGGAGTGCATCACTTGATGAGATCCCTCAATTTTACAATGTGCTAATAGGTCAGATGAGTATTGTTGGACCGAGACCCCTTCTAACTCGATATCTTCCTTTGTATACCTCTAATCAATTAAGAAGGCATGAAGTTAAACCTGGTATAACTGGTTGGGCTCAAGTTAATGGCAGGAATGCTATTTCTTGGCAAAAAAAATTTGAATTGGACGTCTGGTATGTTGATAACCAATCTTTTTTTTTAGATATCAGAATTATTTTTTTAACAATCAAAAAAGTATTCATCAGAGCAGATATAAATCAAGATTCTAATTTGACAATGGAAGCTTTTAATGGGAAAAATTAATGAAAGAAATAATAATAATTGGAGCTGGTGGCCATGCTGCTGAACTTTACGAATATATTAGGGTAATTAATAAAATTAATCCTACTTTTAATATTAAAGGATTAATTGATGATGATAAAAATAATCATAATCATTATGCCTATAATCATGATTATTTAGGAGAGATAAAAAATCATGAAATTCGTGAAGATGTTTATTATTTAATGGGAATTGCGAACCTTAAGTTCAGAAAAGAAATTGTGACAAATTTTTTAGAAAAAGGAGCAAAATTCACTGGATTAATTCATCCAACTGCGATTATTGCTAGTACAGCAATAATTGATGAGACGGTTATTATTTCTCACAACGCTTCCGTTGGTCCTATGGCAAAAATCGGTGCATTCTCTATGTTAAATTCTAGGTGTACGATAGGACATGATTCTGTGATTGGTGAATATAATTTTATCAGCCCCCAAGTTGCTATTTCTGGAAATACGAAAATTGGTAATGGAAATTTATTAGGAACTAACTCCGCAACAATTCCTGGAGTTAAAATTGGGAATAATAATAAAATTGGCGCTGGTGCAATAGTTATTTTTGATGTTCCCTCTGATGTCACGGTAGTTGGAAATAAAGCTAGAATATTAGAGAAATGAGTAAAGGTAAAATTTGGTTAAGTTCCCCTCACATGGGAACCCAGGAACAAGAGTTTGTGAATACCGCTTTTGAAACCAATTGGGTAGCTCCTCTTGGTCCAAATGTAGATGGTTTTGAAAAGGACTTATGCGAATTTACTAGGGCTTCAAATGCTGCAGCCCTTAGTTCAGGCACAGCGGCCCTTCATTTAGCTCTAATACAATTAGGGGTTGGGCTGGGTGATTATGTGTTTTGTCAAAGTTTTACTTTTTCTGCTTCTGCTAACCCAATTAAATATCAAGGCGCCCATCCTGTTTTTATAGATTCTGAACCTCATACTTGGAATATGTCGCCTATTTATTTAGAGCAAGCTATTCAGGATTTAATTAGTCAAGGTAATAAAGAAAAATTAAAAGCTATAATACCCGTTCATCTTTACGGCATGCCAGCTAAAATGAATGAAATAATTGAAATTTCTAAGAAATATGGCATCCCTATAATTGAAGACGCTGCTGAAGCTTTAGGCTCTAAATTTTTCTTAAAAAATTGCGGAACTCTTGGTGATTTTGGAGTTTTAAGTTTTAATGGAAATAAAATCATAACCACTAGCGGAGGTGGAGCCTTATTAGCTAATGAAAAATCTGTAATTGATTTCACTCGCTTTTTAGCCACACAAGCTCGTGATAATGCCCCTCATTACCAACATTCTCATATTGGGTATAATTACCGTATGAGTAATATAGTTGCTGGAATTGGCCGTGGACAAATGATAGTTTTACCCGAACGAGTAGAACAACGTCGAGCCAATTTCGCTAGGTATTTCGATCGTTATAGCAATAAACCCGGCATCGAATTCCAACCCGAAATCTCAGGCAACTATAGCAATCGTTGGTTAACTTGTATATTAATTAATCCAGAAATAACAGGTTTCACCAGAGAAGATTTAAGATTGGCACTAGAAAAAGAAAACATCGAAAGCCGTCCACTTTGGAAACCTATGCATCTCCAACCCGTATTCGAAAAAGAACTCTATTATGGAGAGACTGTGTCGGAAAGATTATTTGATAATGGATTATGCCTTCCGTCGGGATCTAATCTTAGGGATGAGGATTTTGAGAGGATATTTGAGGTGATGGACGGATTTTTTGTTTAGAGGTTTATAAGTTTAGAGGTTTATAAGTTTAGAGGTTTAGAATTGTATTTATTTTACTAATAATAAACCCCTAAACCTCTAAACCCCTAAGCCCCTAAACCCTTAAACGCCTAAACGCCTAAACGCCTAAACCAATTACACTAATTAGCCGCTGAAATAATGCAAATATTTGATATTTTGCAGATTCAATGACGGCTATGAAAATTCTTAAAAATTATTCTTTCGAAAAACTAGATGCTTGGAAAGAAAGCAGAGAATTATTAAAAATTATTTATTTAATCTCAGCAAAATTTCCAACTGAGGAAAAGTTTGGACTAGTTTCTCAAATAAGAAGGGCTGCAGTTTCGATTCCTTCAAATATTGCAGAAGGTTCAGGAAGAATATCAAAACCCGACCAAAGAAATTTTTATAAAAACGCCTACAGCAGTTTAATGGAAGTTCTTTGTCAACTCTTACTTTCTTATGATTTAGAGTTTATTGATAAAGAAGAATTAAACAAAATCCGTTTTCAAATCGATCATGTTTCGAGACTTTTAGTTGGATTATATAAAAGCACTGAATAGAATAGACGTTTAGAAAAGGGTTAAACATATGGTTTCGTTCATGATACCCTAAACCCTTAAACCCCTAAACTTTTAAACCACACTAAACCATTCTAAAAAATATTGAATGAAAATCATTACTTTTGCCCATATGCCTCGTCAAAAAATTCTCTTTCTAGCATTATTATTCATAAGCCTTTTAAGCTCATGTATAAGTAATAAAAAAGTGGTGTATCTACAAGATTTAAAAAAATCTTCGGATACCCTAAAAGATGTTTATACCTTTAATCCACAAGAATATAAAGTGAGGAAATACGATGTATTAAGTGTCGATATACGTACCTCTGATGAAAATGCCAATAAATTATTCAATTTACCTGCTCCTGCTGGTAATGCCGGTCAATTTGGTATACAAGGTGGGGGAGATATGTATTATATGTCGGGCTATTTAGTGGATGATTCGGGTCGTATTGATTTACCTATGATCGGGAAATTAAATGTTGCAGGTTTTACAATAGCAGAGGTAAAAGAGAAGGTTAATAAAGAAGTAAGTAAATATTTTAATTATTATTTTGTGGTGGTTAGATTGGGTGGAATGCGATATAGTATTTTAGGAGAAGTAAATGCCCCTGGTAAATACACCATTTTACAAACCCAATTAACCATTTTTGAGGCATTATCTAATGCTAGGGATTTAACTATATTGGCCAATCGTTCAAACGTCAAAATTTTGAGAACTTATCCTGATGGGGTAAAAATCCATGAAGTGAATTTATTGGATAAAAATATTATTAATTCTCCTTTTTATTATTTACAGCAGAATGATATTATTTATATAGAACCTCTTCCTGTCCGTCAATATGGAGTAGGGGTACAAGGTTTCCAAACGGTTACTGCAGTTCTATCTGCTTTGAGTAGCACTTTACTTATTTTCTCATCCTTACGTTTATTACAACAATAGTACATGCAATCCAATCCCATACAACCTGAAAATCAAGATTCGGTTATAGATATTAAACTTTATATTTTCAAAATTTTAGCTTTTTGGCCTTTTATTTTAGGCTCATTATTAATTGGCTTTGCAGGTGCATGGCTAACAAATAGATATGGAAATGAAATGAATTCGGCAGAAATTGTTTTATTATTAGATGATGGAAAGAAAAATTCAGGTGTAGGGCAAGAAGCTATTTTAGAGGCTATTGGGTATGGTGGTGGGAATCAAAGTTTAGAAAATGAAATTATTAAATTAAAATCTAGAACTCTAGTTGAACGAACTTTAAATAAACTGGATTTTGATATTATTTATAAAACCCAAGGGAGAATCAAAATAACAGAAGTATATAAAGAATTATTTCCATTAGAGTTTAAACTTGTTTCTGGAGATTTAGATTCATTTAAAAAATATGTGACCTTTTTCATTGACGCTAAAATAAAAAATGATAAAATCATTTTAAATGAAATTTCATCCTCTCACAATTTATTTGATGAAATAATATTGAAGAAAGAATTAATACCAAACAAAACATACGAAAGAGGAGAATTTAAATTTAAATTTATTTTAAATAATGATGTTAAATCTAATATTGTTATAATTAATAAAAAAAAATTAGAATCTCTGGTTAAGGATTATCAAAATTATTCAGTTGAAATTGTAACCAAAGGTGCTTCTGGTGTTAAACTTTCAATACAAGGAGAAAATGAAAAAAAACAAGTAGTATTTCTAAATGCATTGGCCAGTGAGTTTATTCTGATGGGCTTAGAAGAGAAGAATAAAATCTCAGAAAATACCATTAAATTCATCGACGAACAATTATCAGCTATAGGAGATACATTGCAAATAATTGCAACGGCAAGAGAAAAATTCAAAGCTGGTAATAAGGCTATTAATTTAAGTGAAAGCGGTATCAGGTTTCTAAGTTTATTGGAAGAATTTAATAAAGAAAAATCCATGCTCACCGCTCAAAAGGCATATTATGAATATTTATATAATTATTTAGTTAGCAAAACCCAATATTCAGATGTAATTTCTCCAACTGTAATGGGTGTAAGTGATGAAATTTTGATTCGTTTGATAGGAGAATTAATTTCCTTAAGCAGCCAAAGACAAAGTTCATTAGTTGGAGGTAAAGAAGGTAATCCCATTATCCGTGATTTGGATGTAAAAATTCAATCCGTAAAATCGGCTTTAAAGGAGAATTTAAATTCGGCTTTACGTGCAGTGGAAACTCAAAATAAAGAAATAGATCGTAAAATTTATTTAATAGAATCTCAATTATCACAGTTGCCTAAAACTGAACGCCAATTCTTGAACATTGAACGTCGTTATATTTTAAGTGAGCAATTATATACCTTTTTATTAGAGAAAAAATCAGAGGCACAAATTGCTTTAGCGGGTAATTTACCGGATAATAAAATAATAGACCCTGCAATTTCTAAGGGCTTAGTTAAACCTAAGAAAATGCAGAACTATTTAATTGGTCTTTTATTGGGATTATTAGTTCCTATTATTTTTGTAATTGTCCGTGAGCAATTTAATAATGTTATTGAAAACAAAGATGATATTGAACGTATTACCAAAGCTCCTTTATTAGGTACTATTGGGCATAATCGTAAAAGTTCTGGTTTAGTAGTTTTAGATTTTCCTAAGGCGGTGGTTTCAGAGAGTTTCCGTGCCTTACGTTCTAATATTAAGTTTTTAGGTAAGGATGAAGGCAAACAAACCATTTTAATTACTTCCAGTATTTCTGGGGAGGGTAAAACCTTTTGTTCTATTAACTTGGCTTCTGTTATTGCCTTAGGAGGTAAAAAAACAGTTTTAGTTGGTTTAGACCTTCGTAAACCTAAAATTTTTAATGATTTTGAAATTTCTAATGATATTGGTTTAAGTACTTATTTAATTGGTCGCCATACGGCCCAAGAAATTGTTAGTATTTCTAAAAACGAGAATTTACATGTTATTCCAGCTGGTCCTATACCTCCTAACCCAGCGGAATTATTAATGAAGCCCGAGTTTTTTGAACTCTTGGAACAATTAAAGAAAGATTATGATTATGTAATCTTAGATACTCCACCAATTGGTCTGGTAGCCGATGCATTAAACATTATGCCAAGTGCCGATATGATGTTATATGTTTGTCGAGCAGGATATACCCAAAAAGGTCTATTAAAAGCCATGGAGGAGTGGAGATTACAGAACGGTGCTTCCGTAGGTCTAATTGTAAATGATATAGGTGGCGCTGGAGGCGGTTACGGATCATATGGCAAAGGATATGGAGGATATGGATATGGCTATGGTTACGGCTATGGTTATGGATACGGTTACGGCCAAGGATATTATTCAGACGAGGATGAGGAGAGACCGTCGTTTTTTAAACGCATACTTGGAAGAGGTTAAAATTTCCTTTTTAAGGAATTCGTCTTTTAAAACGTCATTTCCCAAAAACAAACAAACTTAAAATGGCTTTATTTTACCTACTTTTTTCACCCAAAAAAAGTAGGGCAAAAAAGTGGCAACCGGCTGACAAATTTGAATTTTTCTTGTCGCGCTGACCAGCCCCTCTCAGGCCAAAAAATTCAAATTTCGCTCCAGCCGCTTGACCCCCAGCCGCACAAATTGACATTTTTTAATATTTTATAACCATTCATAAATGGTGATAGGCCCCGATAAATTGAATAATCATTTTATTGGGGCCTTATTTTTTTCAATGGGGTATACCATTTTAATTTATTGAATTATTATAAATATGAAACCCGTCCAAATCGTCGTTAAGGTCCCTAATTTCCCTATATTTTTTGCGGTTAAATAATAATTCTAATCAAAATTAATAATTGTGTAAAAAATAAAATGTATCGTTATTTAATAATAATATCCAAAAATGGAAAATAACTAATATTGTAGGCCCCCATGCATGCATGGGGGCCTACGATACCATAAAATTATTGAATTATTACAAATATGAATCCAGTCCCAAATGTCCCTGTATTAATGGCGGTTAAATAATA
>VFQN01000202.1_pt1 | contig 124066 bp, 127 predicted proteins | sample 3512371 | NCBI WGS metagenome assembly VFQN01 (sample SAMN10412370, study PRJNA504923) | tailings metagenome | isolation source: Replicate 2 from Balatoc abandoned mine | place: Philippines: Itogon, Benguet | collected 2017-08-28 | reverse complement strand
TCAGCGGCATGCCGTGCGTCAGGTGGCCGCCTTCGGCCAGGCTCATGCCCATGATGGTGTCGCCGGGCTTGAGGAAGGCGAGGAAGACGGCCTCGTTGGCCGAGGCGCCGCAATGCGCCTGGACGTTGGCGGCGTCGGCGCCGAAGATCTGCTTGACGCGGTCGATGGCCAGCTGCTCGGCCACGTCCACGTGCTCGCAGCCACCGTAGTAGCGCTTGCCCGGGTAGCCTTCGGCGTACTTGTTGGTCAGCTGCGTGCCCTGGGCCCACATTACCGCCGGCGAGGCGTAGTTTTCGCTGGCGATCAGCTCGATGTGGTGTTCCTGGCGCGCGTTCTCGGCCCGGATGGCGGCGAAGAGTTCGGGGTCGGTCTGTTCGACGAGGATGTTGCGGTCGTACATAGAGGTGGCAGTCCTTCAGGAGGTGGGCCTTGTTCGTGCACAAGGGCTGCCCAGGCGAACGGCTGGAACACCCGCAGACGCGGGCGGCGCGCTCCCCAGTGGTTGTCGGGGCAGGGGCCCCGGGGTCCACGTCAGCAGCGGCGCCGAGGGTGTCGGGCCGCGCCTATCGCCAGTCGCGCGCGGGCGCAAGTGTACCTGAGGCCGCCCGCCCGGGTGGCCTCAGACGGGCAGGCCATGCCGTGCGCGGGCGCGCATGCAGGCGTCGCTGCCGGCCTCGAATTCGCGGCAGGGCGAGGGGCGCCACTCGTAGATGCCGCAGGGCGCGCGATGGCCGACGCGCCCTGTCAGCGCCGCGCAGCGCGGGCTCGCGTGGTCGGTGCCGCGCATGCGCGCCAGCCGGCCGTTCAGGTCGACGGTCAGGCCCGAGGGCACGCTGCCACCTTCTTCGTCGAGTTCGAAGCTCGAGAAATCGACGCGGAAGCTCGCGCAGCACGCGCCACAGGCCAGGCAGTCGTAGTCGTCCATCTCAGGTCTGCGGTCCGTACAACTCGCCGCGCGCCAGCGCCTCGATGGCATGGGCGAGGTTGAGCCGGGCCTGCGCCTCCAGGCGCGCCCGGAACCACGGTGTTCCGTAGATGTGTTCGCGCGCCGCGAAATGGCCGAGCACGCCCTGCCGGCGCAGGGCATAGCGGCGCCAAGGGATGAATCGGTACTCTGCGCGCACATCGCGCTCGAACTGCCGGTACACCGCGTCGGGCTGGCCCAGGATGGCCAAGTCGATGTCGATCAGCCATTGCGCGTCGCCCGGGGGTGGTGGAGCCACATGGCGTGTGTCGAGCACGTGCTGGTGCACCGTGTCGGCCAGCGACGGCGGCAGGGGCAGGCTGCGCAGGAAGCGGCCGGCCCATTCGGCGCTGCGGGTTTCGTTGTGGCGGCTCCACGGCCAGTAGATCGCATCGTGGTACCAGAGGGCCAGTTCGACCGTCTGTGGCTGCGCGAGCTGATCCGCGACGGCGTCGAAATGCCGCAGGCAGGCCGCGAGGTGATGCTGGTCGTGATAGGCGCGCGGCCAACGGTTCCAGCTGCGCAGCAGGCGCCGGCCTTCGTCGCTCCACTCGCTACCGACATCGGCGGGCAGGCCGAGGGATCGGCCCAGCGCCTCCCAGCGCCGGCCCATGGCGGCCGGCTGCGAGGTGGCGTCTGTGGCGGCCATGCGCGTGAACCGCCGGATGAAAATCAGAGCCTGCCCAGCAGCAGGTACTCCATGAGCGCCTTCTGCACGTGCATCCGGTTCTCCGCCTCATCCCAGACGACCGACTGCGGGCCGTCGATCACGTCGGCTTCGACCTCCTCGCCGCGATGCGCGGGCAGGCAGTGCATGAAGAGCGCGTCGGGCTTGGCCACCTTCATCATCTCGGTGTCTACACACCAGTCGGCAAAGGCTTTCTTGCGGGCCTCGTTTTCGGCCTCGTAGCCCATGCTGGTCCATACGTCGGTGGTGACCAGGTCGGCGCCGCGGCAGGCGTCCATCGGATCCTTGAAGACCTTGTAGCTGGACGAGGCGCGCACGCCGGCGATCGACTGGTCAACCTCGTAACCACCGGGTGTGCTCACGTGGACGGTGAAGCCCAGCAGGTCGGCCGCCTGCAGCCAGGTATTGGCCATGTTGTTGCCGTCGCCCACCCAGGCCACCGTCTTGCCCGCGATCGAGCCGCGGTGCTCGATGTAGGTGAAGATGTCGGCCAGGATCTGGCACGGGTGGAACTCGTTGGTCAGCCCGTTGATCACCGGCACGCGCGAATGCTCGGCGAAGCGCTCGATCTTCTCCTGCCCGTAGGTGCGGATCATCACCAGATCGACCATGCGGCTGATCACCTTGGCGCTGTCTTCGATCGGTTCGGCGCGCCCGAGCTGGCTGTCGCCCGTGGTCAGGTGGACCACGCTGCCTCCCAGCTGATACATGCCTGCTTCGAAGCTCACGCGCGTGCGCGTGGACGCTTTCTCGAAGATCATGGCCAGTGTGCGGTCGGCCAGCGGATGATGGCGCTCGTAGGCCTTGAACTTGGCCTTGATGAGCGCAGCGCGCGAGAACAGGTAGGCGTACTCGTCGGCAGAAAGGTCGCTGAACTGCAGGTAGTGGCGGATGCTCATCAGGCCTCCGACAGGAACTGCCTGACGAGAGGCGCCAGCCGCGCCACGATCTCGTCGGCCTCGGCTTCGGTGAGGATGAGCGCGGGCACGAGCCGGATCACGCTGTCGGCCGTGACTGACAGCAGCAGGCCGGCGTCGCAGGCGCGCTGCACGATCACGCCGCAGGGGCGGTCCAGTTCCACGCCGAGCATCAGGCCCTGGCCACGCACTTCGCGCACACCCGCCAGGCCCTTGAATTCACGCTCGAGCGCGGCCTTGAGGTGCGCACCCACGCGAGAAGCGTTCTCCAGCAATCCGTCTTCTTCCATCACACGGATGGTCTCGATCCCCGCGCGCATGGCCAACGGATTGCCGCCGAAAGTGGTGCCGTGGTTGCCGGGCTGGAAGATGTTGGCGGCCTTGGGGCCGGCCACCACTGCGCCGATCGGTACGCCCGAGCCCAGGCCCTTGGCCAGCGGCATCACGTCGGGCACGATGCCGGCCCACTGATGGGCGAACCACTTGCCCGTGCGGCCCATGCCGCACTGCACCTCGTCGATCATCAGCAGCCAGTCCTGTGCCGTGCACAGCTCGCGCACCTGCTTGAGGTAGTCGGCGCGCATGGGATTGACGCCGCCTTCGCCCTGGATGGTCTCAAAAAACACGGCCACCACATTGGGGTTGCCGACAGTGGCCTTCTTCAACGCCTCGATGTCGTTGAGCGGCACGCGGATGAAGCCTTCGACCAGGGGGCCGAAGCCGGCCTGCACCTTCGGATTGCCCGTGGCCGAAAGAGTCGCGATCGAGCGGCCGTGGAAGGCTTTCTCGTACACCACGATCTCGGGCTTCTCGATGCCCTTGTCGTGGCCGAACTTGCGGGCCAGCTTGAGGGCAGCCTCGTTGGCCTCCAGCCCGGTCGAGCAGAAGAACACATTGGTCATGCCCGAGAGTTCGACCAGCTTGGCCGCCAACTGCTCCTGCCCGGGTACGTGGTAGTAGTTGGAGCTGTGGATGATCTTGCCGATCTGGTCGGTGAGGGCGGCCACCAGCTGCGGGTGGGCATGGCCCAGCGTGTTGACGGCGATGCCGCCCAGCCCGTCGAGGTACTCGCGGCCGTTCACGTCCCAGACTCGTACGCCGCGGCCGTGCGAGAGGGCAATCGGCAGGCGGCCGTAGGTGTTCATGGTGTGGGGCGACGTGGCCTCGACTTGCGCAGTCATGCTGATCTCCGGGGAAAAATCGACGGAAGGAAACGTGGATTCAGCGTCCGGGCCGACCCCGCGGGCCGCTGAAACGCGATTCTAGGCTGGGCCACTGTCTGACCGGGATGACGATTGCGCATCGCTGCGATGCGGGAACCCTTGGCATGCTGTCCGGTCACAGCAGATCCAAGTCTTATATAAGATAGAATTACGCCCCGGCCGGTCAGTGATCCTGACGGTCCGAGCGAACAGCCAGGAACGCCCGATCGATGGTCTCCCCCACCGCCAAAGAAGTCTTCATCCAGGGGATCACCCGGGATGGCAGGACTTTCCGGCCCAGCGACTGGGCCGAGCGGCTCGCCGGGGTGATGAGCCAGTTCCGCCCCGGTGGCGCGCAGCCCGGCAGCCATCTGAGCTACTCCCCGTGGTGCATCCCCACCACCATCGACAACGTCAAGTGCGTCATCATCCACCGCGATCTTCGTGACGCCGAGCCGATGGCGTGGGACTTCGTGCTCAACTTCGCGCGCGACAACAACCTGCAGGTGGCCGATTCCGACTCGGGCGGCGACCGGGCACCCGGCGGCAACAAGTAAGACGCTCTGGCCTGCCGGTGGCCGTTTTCTGGTCCGTCACAGAAACTCTCCAGGCAACAAAAAACCGCCCGAAGGCGGTTTCATGCTTTTGCTGACAGCGCACCCGTTTCAAACGGCGGATCGCGCAGGGCGATCCGGGCTGTTTGCCTGAGGCGTCAGGCGGCGGCTTGTGCCAGGGCCTTGACCTTGGCAGACAGGCGGCTCTTGTCGCGAGCGGCCTTGTTCTTGTGGAAGATGCCCTTGTCAGCCACGGTGTCCAGAACGCTCTGGGCCTTGGCGAACAGTTCGGCAGCCTTGGTCTTGTCGCCGGCCACGACGGCCTTCTCGACATTCTTGACGGCGGTGCGGTACTTCGAACGCAGCGAGGTGTTGGCTGCGTTCAGCTTGACGTCCTGGCGGGCGCGCTTGCGGCCCGACGCGAGACGGGGGTTCTTTTTCTTCGGCTTGGTGGCCATGATGGATATCCTTTGTGTCTGAGGATGTTGTCAGCAAAGCCCACGATTCTATCAGACGGCGCCTGGCGCTCGGCCGGCGCCGCCCGGGCGGGCAGGGCGGGGCTACACTCGCCGGCGTGTCGTTGCTCAAAGCCGCCTCCACTGTCTCGCTGCTGACGCTGCTGTCCCGCATCACCGGCCTGGTGCGCGAGCTGCTGATGGCCTCCACCTTCGGTGCCAGCGCGCTCACTGACGCCTTCAACGTCGCCTTCCGCATCCCCAACCTGTTCCGCCGCTGGCTGGCCGAGGGCGCCTTCAGCCAGGCCTTCATCCCGGTGCTGGCCGCCACGCGCGAGACCGAAGGCGACGAAGCCACCCGGGTGCTGGTGGCGCGGGTGGCGACATTGCTGGCCTGGTCGCTGGTCGTGCTGTGCACGCTCGGCGTGCTGGCCGCGCCGGTGCTGGTCTGGGCGCTGGCCAGCGGGCTTGGACAGGACCCGCGCGCGATGGATGCCGCCGTCGTCATGACACGCTGGATGTTCCCGTACATCGGCTTCATGTCGCTGGTGGCGCTGTCTTCGGGCGTGCTCAATACCTGGAAGCGCTTTGCCGTGCCGGCGGCCACGCCCGTGCTTCTCAACGTCGCTTTGATCGTTGCCGCCTGGCTGGGAGCACCCTGGTTCGCCCGCATGGGCATCGAGCCGATCTATGCGATGGCTGCGGGGGTACTGGTCGGCGGCATGTTGCAGCTCGCCGTCCAGGTGCCCGCGCTTGCGCGCGTCGGGCTGTTGCCACGCATCGGCCTGTCTCCGGTCGCCGTACGCGCGGCCTGGCGCGATCCTGGCACGCGGCGTGTGCTGACGCTGATGCTGCCGGCCCTGCTGGGCGTGAGCGTCGCGCAGGTTTCGCTGCTCATCAACACGCAGATCGCCTCGCACCTGCAGGCCGGCAGCGTGAGCTGGCTAGGCTATGCCGACCGGCTGATGGAGTTCCCGACCGCCTTGCTGGGCGTGGCGCTCGGCGTGGTGCTGATGCCGCAGTTGGCGGCGGCAAGGGCGTCCGGCGACGCTCAGAAGTACTCGGGCATGCTCGACTGGGGCTTGCGCCTCGTCGTGCTGCTGTCGGTGCCGTGCGCAGTGGCGTTGCTGGTGTTCTCCAGACCCGTGGTGTCCGTGCTCTATCACTACGGTGCTTTCACCGATCGCGACGTTCAACAGACCACACTGGCGCTGATGGGCTACGGCGCCGGCCTAGTCGGACTGGTGGCGATCAAGGTGTTGGCGCCCGGCTTCTATGCGGCACAGGACATCCGCACGCCGGTGCGCATCGCCATCGTCGTGCTGGTGTGCACGCAACTCATGAATATCGGCCTGGTGCCGTGGCTGGGTCACGCGGGGCTGGCGCTGTCGATCGGGTTGGGGGCGTTGCTCAATGCGGCGTGGCTTCTGGTGGGCCTGCTGCGGCGCGGCAGTTACCGGCCCTCGCGCGGCTGGTGGCTGTTCTCCCTGCGCGTGATCGCTGCCAGTGCGTTGCTGGCGGTGTACCTTTTGTGGTCTGGAGGGCATTTCGACTGGGTGGCGCTGCGGGCCGAGGGCTGGCGGCGGCTGCTGTTGTTCGTCGCCGTTCTGGCCGGAGCCGCTGTCGTGTATTTCGGTGCGCTGTGGGCCGCCGGCCTCAAGCTGCGCCGCGTGCTGCACAGGCAGTGACCCGCCACCCGGCAGGGCCAGCGCGTTGACGCCCGTCGCCTGCTCAAGTAAAAAACCTCATGCCACCGCTCAGCCTGCAAGCGCCCACGCCGCTGGAATACTTCGCCCAGCTGGTTCAGAGCGACGAGCACTTTCCACTGCTCGAAGCCGCCGCGAGTCTGGCGCAGGACGAGTACCCCGACCTCGACGTGCAGCAGGTGCTGGGTGATGTCGACCAACTGCTGGCCCGCCTGCGCCGCCGCGTGCCGGCCGATGCGGCGCCCCTGGCGCGCCTGCGTGCGCTCAACCAGTTCTTCTTCCGCGATCTGAGTTTCGGCGGCAACGTCAACGACTACTACGACCCGGACAACAGCTACCTCAACGCCGTGCTGCGGACGCGGCGCGGCGTGCCGATCTCGCTGGCGGTGGTGTGGCTCGAGCTGGCCCAGGGCATGGGCCTCAACGCACGCGGAGTCGGCTTTCCGGGTCACTTCATGATGAAGGTCAGCCTGCCCAAGGGCCAGGTGGTGATCGATCCTTTCACCGGCCATTCGCTCAGCCGTGAAGAATTGTCCGAGCGGCTGGAGCCCTACCGGCAAGGCTCGGGCGACGACTTCGACGTGCCGCTGGGCCTCTACCTGCAGTCGGCCCAGCCGCGCGACATCATCGGGCGCATGCTGCGCAACCTCAAGGAGATCTACCGCGCCCAGGAAGACTGGCCGCGGCTGATCGCCGTGCTCGATCGCCTCGTCGTGCTGCTGCCCGAGGCCTGGGGCGAGGTGCGCGACCGGGGCCTGGCCCACGCGAGCCAGGGCAACACGGCCCGCGCCGTGGACGATCTGGAGGCCTACCTGTTCGGCGCGGGCGATGCGCTCGATCTCGACCTCATCGGCGAGCGCGTGGCGCAACTGCGCCGTGCCCTGCAATAGCACGCACGCCGTTCGCTCCACGACATCGCCAGCCAGTCGATAGAATCGGGCATTTCGCGCGCGCAGGCCCGGCCCTGCGCGGCGACGCCGGAGCCACGCGAGGCGCCTGCGCACCGCTTTTGCCACCCGAGCGTCCGAGCCTGTTGCCTGTCATGCCGCCCCGTTCTCTCCCTTTTCCTGCCGGTCTGCGCGCCGCGTGGCGCGTGGGAGCGCGCCCGTGAAGCAGATCGCGCTCGACATTGGACTCGCTCCCGGTCCGACGTTGTCGAGCTTCCTCTCCGGCCCCAATCAGGAAGCCGTGGCCCATCTGCAGTTGTGGGTCGGCAATCCGGCCCGCTCGCCCGTGCCCACTTATCTCTGGGGTGGTGCAGCGAGCGGCAAGACCCACCTGCTCAAGGCCGTGGCCGAGGCGCTGCGCGTGCAGGGCGCTTCCTGCGGCTGGATCGATGCGACAGTGGCCGGGCCACCCGAGTTCTCGCCGACATGGTCGGCCGTTCTGATGGACGACGTGCATCTGTACACGGCGGCGCAGCAGCACACGGCGTTCAACTGGTTCGTCAATGCGCAAACGCATCAGCGCTGGGTGCTGGCCGCTGGTGTCCACGCCCCCGCGCACCTGGCGCTGCGCGAAGACTTGCGCACACGCCTGGGCTGGGGGCACGTGTTCCAGTTGCAGGCTCTGGCCGAAGCCGAACGACGTGCCGTGCTGCGCCAGCAGGCCGATGCCCGCGGCGTATTCCTCGGCGACGAGGTGATGGATTTCATGCTCACCCGGTTCTCGCGCGACCTGGGCAGCCTGACGGCGCTGCTCGACCAGCTCGACGGCTATGCGCTGCGCACCAAGCGCGCCATCACCGTTCCACTCATCAAGTCCATGCTGGAGGAAGAATGACGGCCGGCGCGCCCACTGCACCCCGGATGAGCCTCGCGCTGTTCGATCTGGACCATACCTTGCTGCCGATCGATTCCGACTACTCCTGGGGAGAGTTCACCATCGACATCGGCTGGTGCGACCCGGTGGTGTTTCGTCGGCGCAACGAGGAATTCTTCGCCCATTACAAAGCCGGAACGCTGGACATCCACGACTATGTGCGCTTCGCCACCGATGCCGTGCGCGAGCGCGGGCCCGAGGCGGCGGCCGCGGCGCACGAGCGGTTCATGCGTGACGTGATCCGGCCGCAACTGGTGGCGCCGGCGCGCGAACTGGTGCAACGGCACCAGCTCGCTGGCGACACCGTGGTCATCGTCACGGCCACCAACGAGTTCGTCACGCGTCCGATCGCGCAGGCCTTCGGCGTTCAGGAACTGATCGCCGTGCAGCTCCAGCGCGGCCCCGACGGCTGGATCACCGGCGAGATCGCGGGTGTACCATCGGCCCGCGAAGGCAAGGTCACGCGCGTGGAGCAATGGCTTGCGGACCGCTCGCTGGACTGGTCCGACGTGGACAGCACCTTCTACACCGATTCGCTCAACGACCTCGCGCTGCTCGAGCGCGTCGACCACCCCGTGGCAACCAACCCCGACGATCGATTGCGGGCGCTGGCTTCCGATCGGGGCTGGCCCATCCTCGATTTGTTCGCCAAGCAATGATCAAGAAATTCATCGACAAGCTCCTGGGCAAGGGTGCCGCCGGCAGCCGGCAGGCCCGCTTCGGCACGCGCCAGGAGATCGGCCCGGCCGTTCATGGCATCGACCCGACCCTGGTGGACGAACGCGCGGCCAACGTCGTGCGCACGCTCAAGCAGGCCGGCTACGAGGCCTACATCGTCGGCGGTGCCGTGCGCGACCTGCTGCTGGGACTGCGTCCGAAGGACTTCGACGTGGCCACCAATGCCACGCCGGAGCAGGTGAAATCGCTGTTCCGGCGCGCCTTCATCATCGGCCGGCGCTTCCGCATCGTCCACGTCGTCTACGGGCGTGGACGCGAACATGAAGTGATCGAGGTGTCCACGTTCCGCGCCTACCTCGACAACGCGGCGGCCGAACAGGTGGCCGGCAACGAGAAGAGCAGCAAGGGCGAGCTGGCCGGCATGAAGCATGCGGTGGATGCGTCGGGCCGTGTCCTGCGCGACAACGTCTGGGGGCCGCAGGAAGAGGACGCCGCGCGGCGTGACTTCACCGTGAATGCGCTCTACTACGATCCCGAGACGCAGATCGTCGTGGACTATCACAGCGGCATCAAGGATGCAGGCAAGAAGGTCCTGCGCATGATCGGCGATCCGGCCACACGGTACCGCGAAGACCCGGTGCGCATCATCCGCGCCGCCCGCTTCGCGGCCAAGCTCGATGCGCGCGGTTTCAAGCTCGAGGCCAAGACGGCCGCACCTCTCGTCAGCTCGCTGGCCTTGCTCGCCGATGTTCCGCAGAGCCGGCTGTTCGACGAGATGCTCAAGCTGCTGCAGACCGGCCACGCACTGGCCACCATCGGGCAATTGCGCAAACTGGGCTTGGCGCGCGGCATCTATCCACTGCTCGACATCGTGGTCGAGCGCGCCGACCTGCCGTTCGTGAAGGCCGCGTTGCAGGACACCGACCGCCGCGTTGGCGAGGGCAAGCCGGTGGCCCCCAGCTTCCTGCTGGCCACCGTGCTGTGGTCCGATGTGCGCGAAGGCTGGGAGTCGCGCCAGCAGAGCCAGCCGCCGTTCCCGGCGCTTCAGGAAGCCATCGACCACGTTTTCGACTCGCGCATCGGCGACGTGTCGGGCCGCGGCAAGCTGGCGGCCGACATGCGGGAGATCTGGATGATGCAGCCGCGCTTCGAGAAGCGGACGGCGCAGTCGGCCGGCAGCCTCGCGGAGCAGCCCCGTTTTCGCGCCGGCTTCGATTTCATGCGCCTGCGCGCCGACGTGGGCGAGGTGGAAGAGGCGCTGGCCGAATGGTGGCAGGAGTTCAGCACGGCGGATGGCCTGCGCCGTGACGACCTGCTCGAGCAGGCGCGCGCCGAGATGAAGAAGCAGCCGCGCCAGGCCGGTGCCAAACCTGCCCGCAGGCGCGTGCCGAAGGCAGCCGGCTCTGGCGGCGAGGTTTCGACGTCCACGGACTCTGCGTCCGCGGCCGACCGCGACGATGAACCGGGGGACAGCGCCGCAGCCTCCTTCGATGACGGCGCTGCGACGGACGCACCTGCGCGCAAGCGCCGTCGTCGCCGGCGTTCCGGCGCAAGGCGCGCCGGTGGCGAGGGTGACGCAGCGCCGGCGCCGCAAGGCGACGGTGGCCCGCACGACTGACCCTGTGCCGCCGCTGCCCATCCTGGCGTGGGTGGCGCTGGGTGCGAACCTGGGTGACGCGCGTGCCACGGTCGAGCGGGCCTTCGACGCGCTGGCCGGGCTGCCTCGTACTCGACTGCTCGCCCGCTCCTCGCTCTATCGGAGCGCTCCGGTGGATGCAGCCGGCCCCGATTTCATCAACGCCGTGGCCGGAATCGACACCGCGCTGACTCCGATGGAGCTGCTCGATGCCTTGCAGGCCATCGAACGATCGGAGGGGCGTGAGCGGCCTTACCGCAACGCGCCACGCACGCTCGATCTCGACCTCTTGCTCTATGGGGATCTTTCGCTCGACCATCCCCGATTGACACTGCCGCACCCCCGCATGCACGAACGCGCTTTCGTGCTGTTGCCGCTGGCGGAGGTGGCGCCCGCCCAGGTGCCTGAAGATGCGCTCGAACGTGTCGCCGGGCAGCCGATCGAGCGGCTCGATACGGGCGCTTCCGGCACTGGCCGCGCGGATCAATAATCCGCGCCATGCAAGTCCTCCAATCGATTCCGCTGCCAGCGCAGACCGTGCTGCTGCTGCTGGCCAGCAACGTGTTCATGACCTTCGCCTGGTACGGCCACCTCAAAGGTCTGGCGACGGCGCCGTGGTGGACGGCAGCGCTCATCAGCTGGGGTATCGCGCTGTTCGAATACCTCCTGCAGGTGCCGGCCAATCGCATCGGCTTCCAGCAGGCGGGCTTCACGGTCGGACAGCTCAAGATCATGCAGGAAGTGATCACCCTGGCCGTCTTCGTGCCGTTCGCGGTGTTCTACCTGAAGGAGCCGCTGAAGCTGGACTATCTCTGGGCCGCGTTGTGCATGGTCGGCGCGGTGTACTTCATCTTTCGCAGCAGCTGAGGCGCGCCGCACGTCGTGGCTCGCGCCCCCCAGCCTGCGGGGGCGGGGAGGGGCGGGTACACTCCCGCCTGTCATCAAAACGACATTCCCCTGTCATATTTCCCCCAGGAGCCGGCCATGCTGTTTGGCAAGCTGTTGCCGCGAGAAGGCAATTTTTTCGAGATGTTCAACCAGCACGCGGACCGGATCGTCGAGGCCGCACGCGCGTTTTCCCAGCTGGTCGCCAACTACAACGACCCTCATCTGCGCGACAAGTACAACCAGGACGTCGACAACGCGGAACGGGCGGCCGACCGTGTGACGCATGACGTCAACCGCGCCATCCACAAGACCTTCATCACCCCGATCGACCGCGAGCAGATCCACGGCCTGATCAACACCATGGACGACGTTGCCGACCTGATCCAGGATTCGGCCGAAACCATGGCGCTGTACGACGTGCGCGTGATGACGGACGAGATCCGGCGGCTGACCGATCTCAGCCTCAAGTGCTGCGAACGCCTGCGCGACGCCGTACGCCTGCTCGACAAGATCGCCGATCCGGGCACGGCCGAGGCCGCGCTCAAGACCTGCGAGGAGATCGACAAGATCGAATCCGACGCCGACCGCGTCATGCGCTCGGCGATGAGCAAGCTGTTCCGCGAGGAGCCGGACGTGCGCGAGGTCATCAAGCTCAAGGCCATCTACGAGCTGCTCGAGACCATCACCGACAAGTGCGAGGACGTCGCGAACCAGATCGAGGGCATCGTCCTCGAGAACTCCTGAGCCACGCGCCGCTGGAGTTTCCCGGATGGACAACATTCAGACCGCGCTGTGGGTCGTGATGATGCTGGTGCTGCTGGCACTGGCGTTCGACTTCATGAACGGCTTCCACGACGCGGCGAACTCGATCGCCACCGTCGTCTCCACGGGCGTGCTGCGGCCCGGCCAGGCCGTGCTGTTCGCAGCGTTCTTCAACTTCGTCGCCTATTTCGTGTTCCACCTCAGCGTGGCGGCCACCATCGGCAAGGGCATCGTCGATCCGAACATCGTCGACACGCACGTGATCTTCGGCGCGCTCTCGGGCGCCATCGCCTGGAACATCGTCACCTGGTATTACGGCATTCCCAGCAGCTCGTCGCATGCGCTGATCGGCGGCATCGTGGGCGCCGTGATCGCCAAGGCGGGCGCAGGTTCGCTGATCGCCGGCGGCATCCTCAAGGTGGTCGCCTTCATCTTCGTCTCGCCGCTGCTGGGCTTCCTGTTCGGCTCGCTGATGATGGTGGCCGTTGCCTGGGTCTGCCGCCGCACCACGCCGTCGCGCGCCGATCGCTGGTTCCGCCGCCTCCAGCTGGCGTCCGCCGGTGCGTACAGCCTGGGCCACGGCGGCAACGATGCCCAGAAGACGGCCGGCATCATCTGGCTGCTGCTGATCGCTGCCACCAACGAAGGCGTGATCGGCCTGCCGAGCTGGATGCAGGCGACCACCGACCACCTGCCGGTATGGGTGGTGATTGCGTGCTATGTGACGATCGGCCTGGGCACCATGTTCGGCGGCTGGCGCATTGTGAAGACCATGGGCCAGAAGATCACCAAACTCAAGCCCGTGGGCGGTTTCTGTGCCGAGACGGGCGGGGCGATCACGCTGTTCTTCGCCACGGCGCTGGGTATTCCCGTGTCGACCACCCACACCATCACCGGCGCCATCGTCGGCGTCGGCTCCACGCAACGCGCGAGCGCAGTGCGTTGGGGTGTCGCGGGCAACATCGTCTGGGCCTGGATTTTCACAATCCCGGCCAGCGCGTTCATGGCCGCCATCGCGTACTGGGTCAGCATGCAGGTCTTCTGACCGGGTCTGCCCGCCGCGGCGCCACCGAAGGTGAGCGCGGATGGGCAGAGCGGCTACTGCGAGATTTGCCGCGCCGCCTCGATCTGGTATTCGAAATAGCGCTGGAAGCTGAAGGCCAGGCTGGCCATCAGCACCGCGGTGCCGAGCATCAGCGACGCCACCAGCGCGCCGACCGTCATCCAGTTGGTGCGCCCCTGCGCGGCGTCGGCGCTGGCCTGCGGGTTGAACCGGGCGTTCCACTTTTCCTGCGCCATCAGGCCGTACACGATGGCCGTGAGTGCACAACCTGCGATAGTGAAGCCCAGCAGCGGAATGAGCACCCAGCTCCACTGGTCGTCGACGCCGAACTCCTGCACGCGCTCGATGCCGTACAGACCGAGCGCGGTCGGGATCGGCAGCAACCAGCCCAGCCAGTCGCCCAGACCACGCAGGTAGAAGCGGTGAACGCCCAGGGGCCCGAGCGTCAGCGCGAGCCAGGTGGCGACGGTCTTGTTGCGCGGCTTCATGGAGAGGCCTCCGCGCCGGTGGAGTCGCCCACGCCGAGTGCGCGCTGCATGAGCACCGTGTCGTGCCAGCGACCGAATTTCCAGCCGCTGGAGGCCAGCTTGCCTGTGTGCGTGAAACCCAGCGCACCGTGCAGGCCGATGGAGCCCGCGTTGTCGGAGCCGCCGATCACGGCCACCATCTGGCGCGCGCCCGCAGCTTCGCATCGGGTGATGAGCTCGGCCAGCAGTGCACGACCGAGGCCACGGCCCTGCCGCTCGGGCGCGAGGTAGATCGAGTTCTCGACGCAGAAGCGATAGGCCGGGCGTGGGCGGAACGGCCCTGCGTAGGCGTAGCCGGCAACGGTGCCGGCGTCTTCCACGACCAGGTAAGGCAGGCCGCGCGACAGCACGTCGTTGCGTCTGCGCGCCATCTCGGCTTCGTCGGGGGCATCCAGCTCGAAGCTGGCCGTGCCGTGGAGCACATGGTGCCGGTAGATGGCTGTTACTGCCGGCACGTCATCGGCGCGGCTGGGTCGAACGAGAGGCATGGATGGGGAGCGTCTGGCGCAGGGCTATAATGTCGGGCTTTCCAGCGTGTCGCTGGCCGGGTGGCCATGTCGCGTGTCTCAAACGTTGGGGAAATTACCACCACCCGAAGGATAAATCATGGTCGTCATTCGACTCTCCCGCGGCGGCTCCAAGGCCCGTCCGTTCTTCAACATCGTCGTTGCCGACAAGCGCGTGCGCCGCGACGGCCGCTTCATCGAGCGCGTGGGTTTCTACAACCCGCTGGCCCGTGGCGGCGAAGAGCGCCTGCGCATCGCGCAGGACCGCCTGACCTACTGGAAGGGCGTCGGCGCGCAGGCATCTCCCACCGTGGAGCGCCTGCTCAAGGAAGGTGCCGCTGCCGCGGCATGAGGTCGGCATGGCGGCATCCGCGCTGCCTGTCCGCGCGATGACGCCCGCTCTCGAATCCGCCGAACTTCCGGCGGATGCCATCGAGGTCGGGCGCATTGCCGATGCCTGGGGCATCAAGGGATGGTTCCGCATCATCCCGCACAGCGCCCAACCCGAGGCGCTGTTCTCTTCCAAACGCTGGTATCTGCTGCCGGCCGAACGCGGGCCCAAGGCCTTCGACGGAACGGTGCTACTGCGCATCCGCGAGGCGCGCGAGCATGCCGCCAGCGTGGTGGCCAGCTCCGCCGACATCCCCGATCGCAGTGCCGCAGAGGCGCTCAAGGGGGCGAGGGTGTTCGTTCCGCGGTCGAGCTTTCCGTCGACCGGCGATGACGAGTATTACTGGATCGACCTGATCGGCCTGGATGTCGTCAATCGCGAAGGTGTGGTGCTGGGTACCGTTCGCGACCTGCTTTCCACCGGCCCGCAAACGGTACTGGTGCTGCACCATGAGCAGGACGGCAAGCCGGCCGAACGCATGATCCCATTCGTCTCGGCCTATGTCGATGCGGTGGATGTGCCGGGCCGCCGCATCACGGTCGACTGGCAACCCGATTACTGACCGTCGTCCCGCACGCCCGATGCGATTCGACGTCCTCACGCTCTTTCCCGAACTGTTCGAGCCGTTCCTGCGCAGCGGCGTGACGCGGCGTGCCTACGAGGGCCGCCTCGTGGACGTGCGCCTGTGGAATCCGCGCGACTACGCAGAGGGCAACTACCGACGCGTGGACGACCGCCCGTTCGGTGGCGGCCCCGGCATGGTGATGATGGCCGAGCCGCTGGCACGCTGCCTGGCGGCGGTCCGCGCTGAGCGGCAGGACGCGGCCCCGGTGGTGCTGTTCTCCCCGATCGGCGAACGTCTGGACCATGGTGCTGTCAGCCGCTGGGCCGCTGGCGAGGGGGGCATCCTGCTGTGTGGACGGTACGAGGGTATCGACCAGCGTTTCGTCGATCGCCACGTCGACCTGCAGATCAGCCTGGGCGATTTCGTCCTCTCCGGCGGCGAGATCGCTGGCATGGCACTGCTCGATGCCGTCGCCCGGCTGCAGCCCGGCGTGCTGGGTGAGCCCGGCAGCCACGCGCAGGACAGCTTCAATCCTGAACTCGATGGCCTGCTGGATTGTCCGCACTACACGCGTCCCGAGGTCTGGGACGACCTGCCCGTGCCGCCCGCATTGCTGTCGGGCCACCACGCCCAGATCGAACGCTGGCGGCGCGATCAGCGGCTGCAGGTCACCGCGCGTCACCGGCCCGACCTGATCGCCGCCGCCCGCGCCGCCGGGCTGCTGACCCGGCAGGATGAAGCTGTGCTTGCAGATACGCCGCGGGCAGCCGCCGACTTGCTATAATGGCAGGCTTTCCGATCCTCTGCCCGGCCGCGGCATTTCCTGTACACCAACCGTAGCGGCGGGTGTGCGGGCTCTCGAAGACCCAATCGCCCTGTGCGAACGGTCTGCCGAAGGGGCCGCCTTCAGCGTAGCGCGGGCACGATCTTCAAGAGGAAACCATGAACCTGATCCAGACCCTCGAACAGGAAGAAATTGCCCGCCTGGGCAAGAAGATCCCCGAGTTCTCCCCCGGCGACACGGTCATCGTGAGCGTCAACGTCGTCGAAGGCACCCGCAAGCGCGTGCAGGCCTACGAAGGCGTGGTGATCGCCAAGCGCAACCGTGGCCTCAACAGCGGCTTCACCGTTCGCAAGATCTCCAGCGGTGAAGGCGTCGAACGTACCTTCCAGACCTACAGCCCGCTGATCGCCGGCATCGAAGTCAAGCGCCGTGGCGACGTGCGCCGCGCCAAGCTTTACTACCTGCGCGAGCGCAGCGGCAAGTCGGCCCGCATCAAGGAAAAGCTCAACCTGCGCGCCACGCCGGCAGCTGCTCCCGCCGCCGAGTAAGCCAGCGCTTCATGCGCCCCGAGGCCGCCGCCAGCGTCAAGCTCGTGGCGGCTTCGCCGTTCTGGCTCCTGCAGATTCCGTATCCAGAGGCATGACCACTCCGCTGTCCAAGATCCCCAACTTCAGGCCCGAAGCCATGCCGGTGCTGGGGATCGACTCGCATCTGCCGGCGGTGCCAGCCGCGCGGCTGACCGGGCAGGCGCTGCGTGAGCGCTTCGCCGAGACGGGCCGCGCCTGGGAGCCGGAAATCATGCGCGAGCACCGCTTCGTCGACAGGCAGCCCGCGCAGGCCGCCGTGCTCGTGCCCATCGTGCAGCGCGCGCAGCCCACGGTGCTGCTCACGGTACGCACGGCCCACCTGTCGTCGCATTCGGGGCAGATCGCTTTCCCTGGCGGCAAGACCGACGACACCGATCCCGACGCCGCGTTCACGGCGTTGCGCGAGGCGGATGAAGAGGTCGGTCTCAAACCGGCGTTCGCCGAGGTCATCGGCACCCTGCCGACCTATGTCACGGGCACGGCTTTCGTGATCACGCCCGTGATCGCGCTGGTGCGTCCGGGCTTCGAGTTGCAGCCCAACGAGTTCGAGGTGGCGGACGCGTTCGAGGTGCCCCTTTCCTTCCTGATGGACCCCGCGAACCACCACCGCCACGCCATCGAGTTCGAAGGTGTGCGCCGCGAGTGGTTCTCGATGCCGTTCGACGATGGAGGGCGTAAGCGCTTCATCTGGGGCGCCACGGCCGGGATGCTGCGCAACCTGTACCGCTATCTGTCGGCCTGAGCGTCGCAGGCCGGGGTCCCGGGGCTAACGAGTCTGCCGGGCCGCTATCATTCCGGCATGAGTTTCTTTGCCATCCTGGTCGCGTTGCTGATCGAGCAGGTCCGGCCACTGTCGCAGGACAACGGCGCGCATGCGGCCATGCGCAATTGGGCACGCTGGTGCCGCGTGAATTTCGATGCCGGCCGGGGTCACCATGGCTGGGTGGTGTGGGGCCTCGCCGTGGGTCTGCCCACGCTGGTCACGCTGATGGTTCACGCCCTTCTGCTGGCTTATGTAGGTTGGCCCGCAGCCGTGGTCTGGAGCGTGGCGATCCTGTATCTCACGCTGGGCTTCCGGCAGTTCAGTCACCACTTCACCGACATCCGTGACGCCCTCGACGCCGGCGACGAAGCGCTGGCCCGTGAACGCCTTGCCCGCTGGCAGCGTGTGGACGCCGCCGACCTGCCGCGCAGCGAGATCGTGCGCCATGTCATCGAATACTCGGTACTGGCGGCCCATCGCCACGTGTTCGGCGTGCTGTTCTGGTTCTCCGTGCTGGCCGCTGTCGGACTGGGCCCCACGGGCGCTGTGTTCTACCGCATGTCCGAATTCATGTCGCGCTACGGCGCGTATCGCCGCAAGGGGCCGGCGGCGCAGCCGATCAGCGAATCGCTGGTGCGCGCTGCGCAGGGCAACTGGGCCTGGATCGACTGGCTGCCGGCGCGCATCACGGCGCTGGGCTTTGCGGTCGTCGGGAGCTTCGAGGACGCCATCGACGGCTGGCGCAACTACGCCCAGCGGTTTCCCAACGACAACGACGGCGTGATCCTCGCAGCGACGGCCGGCGCGCTCGACGTTCGCCTGGGTGGCCGGGAGCTGCAGCCAGCCTTCCTGCCCGACAGCTCGCAAACCCTTCAGGGTTCTCCGGCCGCCGCCGCTGTGCCGCCGGCTACACCCGGTCGGGAACCGGAGGTCGCCCATCTGGCCCAGGTGGTGGGGCTGGTGTGGCGCACGGTCGTCATGTGGATGGTGCTGCTGGCACTGCTCACGCTGGCGCGCCTGCTGGGGTGAGCCGGCCATGAGCGCCTTGCCTCAGGCGGAGCCGACGTCGCGCTTCTGGAGCCCGCAGATTTGCTCGCTCGTGCCCTACGTGCCGGGCGAGCAGCCGCGCATCGAGGGTCTGGTCAAGCTCAACACCAACGAGAATCCCTATCCGCCTTCACCGCGGGTGATCGAGGCCATTGCCCGTGCGGCCTCCGAGGGCCTGCAGCTCTATCCCGATCCTTCGTCCAGCGCCCTGCGCGGCGCCATCGCGACGGCCTGCGGCACGACCCTGGATCATGTGTTCGCGGGCAATGGATCCGACGAAGTTCTGGCGCTCGCGTTCCATGCCTTCTTCCGTCACGGCATGCCGTTGCTGATGCCTGACATCAGCTACAGCTTCTATCGCGTCTACTGCGACCTCTACGGCATCGAGCCGGAATGCGTGCCGCTCGACGCGCAGATGCGCGTGGATGTGTCCGATTACGCCCGCGCAAGCGGGCAAGTCAGTGGCGTGGTGATCGCGAATCCCAATGCGCCGACGGGCATCGCGCTGCCGCTGGCCGACATCGAGCGCCTGCTGCTGGCACATCCCGGCCGTGTCGTGCTCGTGGATGAAGCCTATGTGGATTTCGGCGCCGAATCGGCGCTGGCGCTGGTGGATCGCCATCCTAACCTGCTGGTGGTGCAGACGCTGTCGAAGTCGCGCTCGCTGGCGGGTTTGCGTGTGGGCTTCGCCATCGGTCAGCGCCATCTGGTCGAGGCGCTGGAGCGCGTGAAGGACAGTTTCAACTCCTACCCTCTGGACCGGGTGGCTCAGGCAGGCGCCCAGGCGGCCTTCGAGGACGTGGCGCACTTCGAGCGGACGCGCCGGGCCGTGATCGACTCGCGCGACACCCTGGCCGCTGCGCTGGCTCGCCTGGGCTTCGAGGTGCTGCCCTCGGCGGCCAACTTCCTGTTCGTGCGCCATCGTGCGCACGACGCTGCCATGCTGGCCGCGCGATTGCGCGCCCAGGCCATCCTGGTGCGGCACTTCAGAATTCCACGCATCGAGCAGTACCTGCGCATCACCGTCGGCACGCCGGCGCAATGCGACCGCCTGGTTGCAGTCATGGCCCAACTGCTGGCCTGAGCGCGCGCGTCAGTAGCGCGCGGGCTGCGAGAGTTCGTCGAACAATTCCCGGTAGATGCGATGCCGGTTGGGCGTGATGCCACCTGTCTCGGGCGGCGCATCCACGGCGGCCAGTACGCCGCAGCCCGGCTCGTGAAGGTGTGTGCAGTTGTAGAAGCGGCAATGTTCCACCTGCGCGCGGATGTCGGGCATGCAGGCCGCGAGCCGCGCAGGCTCCAGATGGCGCAGCCCGAACTCCTGGAAACCCGGCGAATCGATCAGCGCGCCATGCCGTGCGGCATCCAGCCAGTACCAGGTGGTGCTGGTCGTCGTGTGACGGCCGGAATTGAGCGCCTGCGATATCTCTCCCGTGGCCGCAGCCGCACCAGGCACCAGCAGATTGATCAGCGTACTCTTGCCAGCACCCGACGGGCCCAGCACCAGCGTGGTCTGGCCGCCCAGCTGCGCGATCAGCCGCGTACGTTCGGCGTCGCCCGACTGCTTCAGTGCCAGCGGCATGACGTCGTAGCCCATGCGGCGGTAAGGCGCAAGGCGCTTCCAGGCGGCCTCGAATGGCACGGCCAGATCGCTCTTGTTGAGCGCGATCAGCGGATGGATGTGTTCGGCCTCGGCGGCGATCAACGCGCGCGCGAGCTGGCTTTCGGAGAACTCGGGCTCGGCCGCCACGAGGATCAGCACTTGGTCGAGGTTGGCCGCGAACGATTTCGTGCGCACTTCGTCCTGACGGTAGAACAGGTTGCGGCGCGGCTGCACGCGCTCGATGCTGCCTTCGTCACCCGTGGGTTGCCACAGCACGCGATCGCCGACCACGCTGGCGCTCTTCTTGCCACGCGGATGACAGATGCGGCGCGTGCCGTCGGGCGACTCGACCAGGCAATGGCGCCCGTGGCTGGCGATGACCAGGCCTTCGGCGAGCTCCGCCGGCCGGTTCAAGCCGGGCCCTTCATGCCAGCAATGCGTCGGCCTGCGCCGCGCACTCGAGATCGGTCTCCGAGATGCCGCCCACGTCGTGCGTGTTGAAGCGCACCACGCATCGGTTGTAGTGCACCGAGAGATCGGGATGGTGGTCCTGCCGGTGCGCGATGAAGGCCAGTGCGTTCACGAAGGCGATGGTCTCGTGGAAGTTGGCAAAGGTGTAGGTCTTCTCGATCGCCACGGCCGGGCCGTCGCCGTCGAGCTTCCACCCGGTGAGTTGCGCCAGCCGCGAGACGATCTCGGTGGCATTGAGGGCACGGCGCGGCTGGCCGGACCAATTTTTCGCCTGGAACATCGAACTCATGCGGCGGCTCCCTGAGTCATGCGCGCCAGCCGCTCGGTGGCGGGCGGATGCGAGTAGTAGAACTTCACGTACAGCGGATCTGGCGTGAGGGTGGAGGCGTTGTCTTCGTAGAGCTTGAGCAGCGCGGACGACAGGTCGGCGCCGCTGGTGCGTGCGACGGCATAGGCATCGGCCTCGAACTCGTGGCGGCGTGACAGTTGTGCGAACAGCGGCGCCACGAAGAAGCTGAACACCGGCACCGCCAGCAGGAAGAGCAGCAGCGCCAGCGCATCGTTGGGAGCAGCCACGCCAGACACCGCTTCGAGGTTCGGCCGCACACCCAGGCCGGTATAGAACCACACCTGAGAAGACAGCCAGCCCAGCAGCGCGAAGCCTGCCAGGCTGAGCGCGAACAGGCTCGCCATGCGCTTGATGATGTGCCGGTGGGCGAAGTGGCCCAGTTCGTGCGCGAGCACGGCATCCACTTCGCCAGGCGCCAGGCGTGCCAGCAGCGTGTCGTAGAACACCACGCGCTTGGAGGCGCCGAAGCCGGTGAAGTAGGCGTTGGCGTGCGCGCTGCGGCGGCTGCCATCCATCACGAACAGGCCCTTGGCCGCGAAACCACAGCGTTGCATGAGGGCCGTCACGCGTGCGCGCAGCGCCTCGTCATCCAGCGGCTTGAAGCGGTTGAACAGCGGGGCGATGCAGGTGGGATAGACCAGCATCAGCACCAGGTTGAACGCCGTCCAGGCGCCCCAGGCCCAAAGCCACCACAGGCTGCCGGCGGCACCCATGAGCCACAGGATCAGGGCCGCGATCGGCAAGCCGATGGCGGCGCCCACCAGTGTCGATCGCACGAGGTCGGCCAGCCACAGACGCGCCGTCATGCGGTTGAAGCCAAAGCGCTGCTCGATCACGAAGGTCTGGTAGAGCGTGAACGGCAGCTCGATCAGGCTGCCGATGACGACGAACGAGGCCAGCAGCGCCAGTTGCTGCCACATGCCGGGCCCGACCAGCGACAGCAGCCACTGGTTCAGTGCATCCAGCCCGCCCAGCAGCGTCCAGCCCAGCAGCACGGCCGCGCCGAAGGCGGTTTCGAGCAGGCCGAATCGCGACTTGGCCAGCGTGTAGTCGGCCGCTTTCTGGTGCGCCTGCAGTCCCACGGTGGCGGCGAAGGCTTCGGGCACGGTGTTGCGATGCAGAGCCACATGGCGCATCTGGCGCGAGGCCAGCCAGAACTTCACGGCCAGGCCCGCCAGCAGGAACGCGGCGAAGGCGAGGGTGAGCAGCAGGGAAGGCGAGATCGGCTCTGACGACATGGCGGGGAGTGTAGGCGGCTTTGGCCGGGGCCCCGGGCCTTGGGTGACAATTCCCGCATGCCCGAAACCCTTCCCGATTCCGTGCCGGCGGCCACACCCGCCGCGGCCCCCATGCTGGCCCGTTCCGACCAGAACCTCGTCTGGCTCGACTGCGAAATGACCGGCCTCGACCCCGAAACCGACCGCCTCATCGAAATCGCCGTCGTCGTCACCGGCCCCAACCTCGAGCCCCGCATCGAAGGTCCGGTATTCGCGATCCACCAGAGCGACGAACAGCTCGACCGCATGGACGCCTGGAACAAAGGCACGCACGGGCGAAGCGGCCTGATTGATCGCGTGAAGGCCAGCACCGTGACCGAAGCCGAGGCCGAACAGCAACTGCTGGATTTCATCTCGAAATACGCACCGCGCAGCGGCTCGCCCATGTGCGGCAACACCATCGGGCAGGATCGCCGCTTCCTCGTGAAGTACATGCCGAAGCTCGAGGCTTACTTCCACTACCGCAATCTCGACGTCAGCACGCTGAAGGAACTGGCGCGGCGCTGGCGGCCCGAGATCTACAGCGCCTTCAAGAAGCAGCAGGCCCACACCGCGCTGGCCGACGTGCACGAGTCCATCGAGGAGCTGGTGCACTACCGCACCCACTTCCTGCGCATGCCCGAAGCCTGAGCGCATCTGCGCTCGCCCGGGCGCCCATCAGACCGACCGCAGGGCTTATTTTGCGGGCGCTAGGTAAAAACCCGAGGCCATGCGATAATCCTGGGCTTCGCGGCGCTGGCATCCTGGCGCGCCCCGAATCGCGCACATCTTCCTCACACATTGAAGCCGGGCCCTGCGGGGCTGCCGGCCCTCGCGCCCACCGGATCTGGCCTGCCAGATCCAGCCTTCGCGGCTTCGGGCGTTGAACTTCGTCTGATGGTTGATGTTGTATTTCAACCTTTGGACGAGCCGCCCGCGCAAGCCGTGGCGGCGTACTTGCACATGACCGATTCCTACGAACTGGATGGCCGCGCCGTGGCCGACCTGGATGACAACACCGTTGTCTCCGACCTTTCCCACTCCCTGACCACCGAGGCCGAACTGGCCGTGGTGATTGCCGACGACGGCAGCGACATCGCCGAAATCGATAGCGGCGCCGATGCTGCCGAAACCGTAGAGGCTTTGCCCAACGGTTTCGTGCGTCTGGGCCTGGCGCCCGAGCTGGTGTCTGCCGTGGCCCAACTCGGCTACAGCCAGCCGACGGCCGTACAGGAGCGCACCATTCCGCTGGCCCTGCAGGTCGAGGGCACTGCCGCCAACGATCTCATGGTGTCGAGCCAGACCGGCAGCGGCAAGACCGCAGCCTTCCTGCTGCCCGTGCTGCACACGCTGATCCAGCAGCAGCAGGCCCAGTTCGATGCCGAAGCGCGCGAATGGGACCGCCAGGTGGCCGAAGCCGCCGAGCGTGGCGAGCCCGCACCCAAGCGCCCGCGCCGCAAGAACCCCACCGATCCCCGCAACTTCCGCGCGCCCACGCCGGGCGCGCTGATCCTGTGCCCTACGCGTGAGCTCGCGCAACAGGTGGCGCACGATGCCATCGGCCTGGTCACGCATTGCCGTGGGCTGCGCATCGCCAGCATCGTGGGCGGTGTGCCGTATCAGTTGCAGATCGCGAAGCTGCAGAACGCCAACCTGGTCGTGGCCACGCCTGGCCGCCTGCTCGACCTGCAGCGCTCGTCGCAGATCAAGCTCGACCAGGTCCAGTTCCTCGTGGTCGACGAAGCCGACCGCATGCTCGACCTGGGCTTCTCGGACGATCTGGCCGAGATCAACCACCTCACCGAGCAGCGCCGCCAGACCATGATGTTCTCGGCCACGTTCGCCCCGCGCATCCAGCAACTGGCCATGCGCGTGATGCACGACAACGGCGCCAACGTGCGCAAGGTGCAGATCGACGCACCACAGGCTCGCCACGCCAACATCCGCCAGTCGATGTTTTGGGCCGACAACCCCAAGCACAAGCGCGAGCTGCTCGACCACTGGCTGCGCGATGCATCGATCGACCAGGCCATCGTGTTCGCCAGCACGCAGGTGGAGTGCGACGGCCTGGCCACCGACCTGCAGCAGTCCGGCTTCGCGGCCGTCGCCCTGCACGGCGCTCTGAGCCAGGGCCTGCGCAACCGCCGCCTGATGGCGCTGCGCAACGGCCAGGTGCAGATCCTGGTGGCCACCGACGTGGCCGCGCGCGGCATCGACGTGCCCACCATCACGCACGTCTTCAACTATGGCCTGCCCATGAAGGCCGAGGACTATACGCACCGCATCGGCCGTACCGGTCGTGCGGGTCGCGACGGCGTGGCCGTCACCTTTGCCGAGATCCGCGACCGCCGGCGCCTGTCCGACATCGAGGCCTACACGCGCCAGCCGTTCACCATCGAAACGGTGCCTGGAATGGAGCCGCAGATGCGCTTCCCTGTGATCGGCGCGCGTCCGGAGCGCGGTGGCCCGCGCAATGGTGGCGGCTTCGGCCGCCCGCAAGGCCGCGCAGGCTTCGGTGGTGGCCGCCCGCGCGACGACCAAGGCTATGGCCGCAAGCCGGGCTTCGGCGACCGCCACGGCGATCCGCGCTTCGGTGGCGAGGCACCGCGGGGCCGCAGCGACTTCGATCGTGGCGCGCGCCCGGGATGGGGCGATCAGCGCCCTTCCTTCGGCGATCGTGACCGCGCGCCGCAGGGCGAGCGTTCCTTCCGCGGTGGCGAGCGCGATCGCGCGCCCCATGGCGATCGCGAACGCAGGGCCTACGGCCAGCGGCCGGACCATGGCCACGGTTTCGCTGGCCCTCGTCCCTCCAATGGTCCTGGCCATCCGGCCGGCAAACCCAAGGTGTTCGTGCCGCGCGACGCCAAGCCGCGGCCCTACGTAGGTGCCGCTGGTGGCGCGCCGAAAAAGGGCGCCAAGGCCGGCCGCTGAGCATCGTGGTGCGTTGGCGCGCACCACGAAACACCGCACGTGGGACGCGTCCCACACCAAGCGCAGCAGAGGTCCGGCAGGGCCCCACCGGTGAGCGCTCCTAGAGTCTGAGGGTGGCGGAATCGATCCGCCGTCCACCGACAGGAGCGTTCGATGCAACCCTTTTCTGCAGCCATTCCTTCATCCGTTCCCGTGCGTGCGGGAGTGACGCCGCGGGATGCATCGGCGCAGGACCTGCGTCCGGCGTGGGCCAAGCCTCAGCCGGCCTGGCCTTTCCGTGTGATCGATCCGCAGGCGCATCGGCCGGGGGCGCCGGCCGCAGCGCCGGCCTGGAGCACCTGATGCTCCAGCCCAGTGCCGCGCCCCATGTGCCGCAGCATCTGCTGGGCGGCCTGCATGTCGCGATCCTCGCCACCGACGGCTTCGAGCAATCCGAACTGGCCGACCCGCTCCACGCCCTGCAGGAAGCGGGAGTCATCACCAAGATCGTCGCTCCCCGGCGCGGCGCTATCCAGGGGTTCAACCACGACATCCCCGCGGATACCTTCGCGGTCGACCTGACGCTGGACGAAGCACGTGCCGACGACTTCGACGCTGTCTTGCTACCGGGTGGCGAACGCAATGCCGCAGCGCTGCGCGGGCACGAGGCGGCGCAGTCTTTCGTGCGGCAGATCGACGGTGAAGGCAAGCCCGTGGCAGCCATTTGCCACGCGCCCTGGCTGCTCATCTCGGCGGGCCTCGTGGAGGGCAGAACACTGACCAGCGTGCCGCATCTCGAAAAAGATGTGTGCCAGGCAGGGGGCCGATGGGTCGATGAAGCGGCCCGTGTCGACGATCACTGGGTGACGAGTCGCACGCCCCGCGACATTCCGGTCTTCAACGAGCGCTTCATGGAATTGCTGGCGCGCCGTACACGGCGCAGTGTGGTCGGTACCGCGGACGAGGAACCCTCGGCTGCGGCGACCGGAGGTTGAATATGGCTTTCTCTACCCCGTCCACTGCGAATTTTTCACGGTCTTCTGCGGCGAGCGTGCGACTGGAGACCGCGATAACCGACTACGACTTCCTGCGTGCCACCTACGAGGCCCTGCTGCGCGCGCGAGACGCAGATCCGGTAGCGCTCGAAGCCGCCTTTGGTGCCCTGGACGCCGCGCACGAGCGTCTGCGAGTGGCGCACGCGTCGCGCCTGCGCCTGTCGGCGGCCGAACTGGCCGTTCACTGAAATCGAGCAATGGCCACGGAGATACCCATGCATGCATCCAACGCCGGCGGCACGCCGCACCCAGAACCGTTTCCGCCCGTGACGCCCGATCCCAAGCCGGGAAGTCCAGGCCCCGATGCCCCGGTGATCGATCCCGAGAAAGGCGTCATCCCGCCCGTCAAGCTGCCGGGAGATCCGGATCAGCCTGATCAGAAGCGCGTCTAGTCACGCGCACCGCTGCCAGCGGCGGTCACCGCATGTAGTAGGCCGCGCTCATCAAACACGTGCCCAGCGCCACATAGAACAGCCTCGCGCCCTCGCGCCCGAGCGCCTCGACGAACGGCTTCGCGCGCCAGTTGTCGAAGAACCATGACCAGTCGAGTGCTGCGCCCGCCATACAGAAAAGGCCGGCGAAGAAGAGGAAGGCGGGTTCCATTGCACGATGCTACCGGACCATTGAATATGGGAACGATCTCGTGATGCTTCCGGTGTCCGGTCCAGAAACGAAAACGCCGGCTTGCGCCGGCGGTTCGTTCCCCAGAGGGGAAATGTTGGTGGGCCCTGAGTGACTCGAACACTCGACCAACGGATTAAGAGTCCGCTGCTCTACCAACTGAGCTAAGAGCCCTGATCTGCAAAGATCAAATTCGTTGTGGTGGAGAGGAGGAGGATCGAACTCCCGACCTTCGCATTGCGAACGCGACGCTCTCCCAGCTGAGCTACCCCCCCACAACTGGCTGCCATTCCAGCAACTCTCGTCATCGGTTGGCAGCCGAGCCCGCGATTATGCCGTATTCAAGCGCTTGTCCGCAAGCCCTGCGCGGCAGACTTCACATCAGCAGGTGTTCGCCCGCGTTGTCGCCGCCCAGGATCACGTAGTTCACCTTGCGGATGTCCATCAGCTTCTTGCCGCCGGCGTAGCTGATCGAGCTCTGCACGTCCTGCTCCATCTCGATCAAGGTGTCGGCGAGCTTGCCCTTGATCGGCTCGAGGATGCGCTTGCCTTCGACGTGCTTGTACTCGCCCTTGTTGAAGTCCGAGGCCGAGCCGTAGTACTCCTTGAAGCGCTGGCCGTTCTCTTCCACGGTGGCGCCGGGCGATTCCTCGTGGCCGGCGAACAGCGAGCCGATCATCACCATGGTGGCGCCAAAGCGCACGCTCTTGGCGATGTCGCCGTGGCTGCGGATGCCGCCGTCGGCAATGATGGGCTTGGTCGCCACGCGCGCGCACCACTTGAGCGCCGAGAGCTGCCAGCCGCCCGTGCCGAAGCCGGTCTTGAGCTTGGTGATGCAGACCTTGCCCGGACCCACGCCCACCTTGGTGGCATCGGCGCCCCAGTTTTCCAGGTCGATCACCGCTTCGGGCGTGGCCACGTTGCCGGCGATGATGAAAGTGGCCGGCAGCTTGTCCTTCAGGTAGACGATCATGTTCTTCACGCTGTCGGCGTGGCCGTGCGCGATGTCGATGGTCACGTACTCGGGCACCAGGCCTTCGGCGACGAGGCGGTCCACCGTCTCATAGTCGGGCTGCTTCACGCCCAGCGAGATCGAGGCGAACAGCTTCTTGCCGTGCATGTCGCGCACGAACTGCACGTTGTCCAGATCGAACCGGTGCATCACGTAGAAATAACCGTTGGCGGCCAGCCATTCGCAGATGGGCTGGTCGACCACCGTCTTCATGTTGGCGGGCACCACAGGCAGGCGGAAGGTGCGGCCGCCCAGCTCGATGCCGGCGTCGCACTCGGAGCGGCTTTCCACGCGGCACTTGCGCGGCAGCAGCAGGATGTTGTCGTAGTCGAAAATTTCCATTGAAACCAAGCTCCAGAAAGCTGTTGTCGAACAGATGAGCGCTTGGCCTGGCCGGTTCTCCTGCCGCGGCGGGCAAAAAGAAACCGGGCGCAAGAATCTTGGGCCCGGTGCGCGATTCTAGACCGATGGCCCGTCCCTCGCCCGGTATGGGGTTCATATGCCCCCACGTATGGAGCGGCCTGCGCGCGGGCGCTTTCTACAATCCGTCGATGCCCCTGGACACCGCCCCGAATCCCTCGCCGCTGGTCGCCGGCCTCAATGCCGAGCAGGCCGCCGCCGTCACCCTGCCCGCCGAACACGCGCTCATCCTCGCGGGCGCAGGCTCGGGCAAGACGCGCGTGCTCACCACGCGCATCGCCTGGCTGCTGCAAACGGGCCAGGTGGGACCGGGCGGCGTGCTGGCCGTGACCTTCACCAACAAGGCGGCGAAGGAAATGGTCACCCGCCTGTCGGCCCTGCTGCCGGTGAACGTGCGCGGCATGTGGATCGGCACCTTCCACGGCCTGTGCAACCGCCTGCTGCGCGCGCACCACCAGCTCGCGGGCCTGCCGGCCACCTTCCAGATCCTGGATACCCAGGATCAGCTCTCGGCCATCAAGCGCCTGTGCAAGCAGTTCAATGTCGACGACGAGCGCTTCCTGCCCAAGCAGCTGCAGTACTTCATCGCCGGTTGCAAGGAAGACGGCCAGCGTCCGCGCGACGTGCCCGCGCGCGATGAAGAGACGCGAAAGAAAGTCGAGCTCTACGCGCTGTACGAGGAGCAATGCCAGCGCGAAGGCGTGGTCGATTTCGGCGAGCTGATGCTGCGAAGCTACGAGCTGCTGCGCGACCAGGACGCCATCCGCGCGCACTACCAGCGGCGCTTCCGCCACATCCTGATCGATGAGTTCCAGGACACCAACAGGCTGCAGTACGCCTGGATCAAGCTGTTCTCGCCGCCCCCCATGGAGGGCCTGGACGTGGCCGCGGGCAACGCGGTGTTCGCGGTGGGCGACGACGACCAGAGCATCTACGCCTTTCGCGGCGCGCGCGTGGGCAACATGGCCGACTTCGTGCGCGAGTACCGCGTGCAGCACCAGATCAAGCTGGAGCAGAACTACCGCAGCGTCAGCAACATCCTGGACGCCGCGAACCACCTCATCGGCCACAACCAGCGCCGCCTCGGCAAGAACCTGCGCACCGACGCGGGCGCGGGCGAGCCGGTGCGCATCAACGAGTCGCCCAGCGATTTCATCGAGGCGCAGTGGGTGGTCGACGAGATCAAGTCCCTGGTGCGCGAGGAAACGCCGCGCAGCGAGATCGCCATCCTCTACCGCAGCAACGCGCAGAGCCGTGTGATCGAGACCGCGCTGTTCAACGCCGGCCTGCCCTACCGCGTGTACGGCGGCCTGCGCTTCTTCGAGCGCGCCGAGATCAAGCACGCGCTGGCCTACCTGCGCCTGCTGGAAAACGGCGCCGACGACACCAGCTTCCTGCGCGTCGTCAACTTCCCGCCGCGCGGCATCGGCGCGCGCAGCATCGAGCAGTTGCAGGATGCCGCGCGCGCGGCCGGCGGCTCGCTGTGGGACGCTGTCGCGCAGGTGCCCGGGCGCGCGGGGGCCAACTTCGCCACGTTCACTGCGATGATTCAGGCGCTGCGCGACGAAACCGGAGGCTTCGCGCTGCGCGAGATCATCGAGCGCGTGGTGCAGGCCAGCGGTCTCGAGGAGCACTACCGCAACGAACGCGAAGGCCAGGAGCGGCTGGAGAACCTGGGCGAACTGGTCAATGCCGCCGAGAGCTTCGTGATGCAGGAGGGCTTCGGCCGCGATGCGGTCGCGCTGCCGGTCGATGAACACGGGCCGGGTGTGCTGCGACAGTCGCCCGCCAGTCAGGGGCTCGATCCAAGCCAGCCCGAGGTCAACGAGCCTGCGCCCGATGACGCGGACCCTCAGCGCCTGCGGGGGGGCGCGGATTCGCTTGGGGCGGCGCTGCGCGATTCCCTGCCGCCCGACGCCGAGACCGGCGAAACGCTGAGTCCGCTCGCTGCCTTCCTCGCGCACGCCGCGCTCGAAGCCGGCGACAACCAGGCCCAGGCCGGGCAGGATGCCGTCCAGCTCATGACCGTGCACTCGGCAAAGGGACTGGAGTTCGACTGCGTGTTCATCACCGGTCTCGAAGAAGGCCTGTTTCCGCACGAGAACTCCATGAACGACTACGAGGGGCTGGAGGAAGAGCGGCGCCTCATGTACGTGGCGATCACGCGCGCCCGCAAGCGGCTCTACCTCAGCCATTCGCAGACGCGCATGCTGCATGGCCAGACCCGTTATCACATCCGCAGCCGCTTCTTCGACGAGCTGCCCGAGGCTGCGCTCAAGTGGCTCACGCCGAAGAACCGCGGCTTCGGCTCGGGTTTCGATGCGCCGGGCATGCGCGGCGGCGGGCAGGGCGGCAGCAGCTGGGGCACGCGTTCCGGCGGCGGCTGGGGCGGTGCACGCGCCGGGCAGGGCGACACGTTCGCCTCGCCGCCGGTGCCGGCGCGCAAGGAAGAGGCCCAGCCTTCGGCCTCCGGCCACGACATCCGCGCCGGCATGAAGGTGTTCCACAACAAGTTCGGCGAAGGCGTGGTGGTCACGCTGGAAGGCGTGGGCGACGACGCCCGTGCCCAGGTCAAGTTCACGCGCCACGGCGTGAAGTGGCTGGCCCTCTCCGTGGCGAAGCTCACGCCCGTCTGACCCGCCATGGCCCACACGCTGTTCCCGCCGCCCGTCATTTCCCCCGCGCAGCTCGACGCGGGCTTGCGCGATCGCGGCTATGGGGTGCTCGACGCGGCCGGCGTGCGGGCCTGGAGCGGCGCGAGCGCCGACGACCTCGCGTCACTGCTGCCGGGCTGGGATCGCCTCGCGCCCGACAACTATCTCAAGGACGGCGGACGCTACCGGCATCGCCGCCATTCGTGCTTCGTGGTGGAGGAGGGCGACGCCGTCCGCCAGGTGCCGCACCGCGCGCACTGGCAACCGGTGGAGTACAACGCGCTGCACGGCGGCATGGAGCGCTGGTTCGAGCCCATGGCAGCCGATGACGTGGCCAGGCCCGCATGGGCGCAACTGCTGCAGGCGCTCGCATCGACCGCCTCGGCATTGAAGGGCGGCCGACCCTGGTTCATCGAGGCACACCAGTTCCGCATCGACACGGAGGGCGGCATTGGCCGGCCCACGCCCGAAGGCGCGCACCGCGATGGCGTGGACCTGGTCGCCGTGTTCATGATCGGCCGCCATGGCATCAAGGGCGGCGAGACGCGCGTGTTCGAGGCCGCCGGTCCCAATGGGCAGCGCTTCACGCTCACCGAGCCGTGGTCGCTGCTGCTGCTCGACGACGAGCGTGTGATCCACGAATCCACTCCCATCCAGCCGCTCGATCTCGACGCCGGCGGCCACCGAGACACGCTGGTGCTGACCTGCCGCGCGGGCGGCTTCCAGGGCAGCACGACCTGACGCGTGCCGTTGCGCTGCATCAAGTACGGCGCGATGCATGCCTTGCGGCGCATTGCGCGGGCTTGGCGGGCACAGGGCAACGTCCTACAGTGAGGGACGAGGCCCGCCACTACAGTGGACGGACCGACGAACCACCCCAGCGCACGAAAGGACCGCATCATGTTCAAGCACATCCTCGTTCCTGTCGATGGATCGTCTACCGCCCTGGTGGCGATGGACAAGGCCGTGCAGCTCGCACGCGCCTTCGACGGCCGCATCACCGTGATCCACGTCATCGATCCGTACCCGTTCGTGGGCATCGGTGCCGACTTCGCTTTCGGTCAGGCCGAGTATCTGACGGCGGCCAAGGCCAGCGCGACCAAGGCCCTGGCGACGGCCGCTGAAACCGCGGCAGCCGCAGGCGTGCCCTGCACCCAGCGCACGATCGAAGGCCAGTCGGTGTTCGAGGGCATCCTCGAAGCCGCCACCGGTGTCGATGTCGATCTCATCATCATGGGCTCGCACGGCCGCGCCGGGCTGGAGAAACTGCTGCTGGGCAGCGAGACGCAGCGCGTGCTCTCGCACACCACGCTGCCGGTGCTCGTGGTCAAGAACTAAGCCCACCCCAAGCGCCTGCGGCGCTCCCCCTCAAGGGGGCGGCATGGGCGGCCCGGCAAAGCCGGTTCCGCCATGCCCTGTCCTCGGTGCGCTGAGGTTCAACCTGCGCGCACGTCCGACACGGGGTCGCTACCGAAATCCGGCCTTGCCAGAAACGCCAGCACGCGCCGTGCCGCGTCGTCGGGCGAGGTGAGCTGGCCTTCGGCTTTCATGCGCGCGAAACCCTGTTGATCGGCGAACGTGGCAGGGTCGGCGCTGCGCAGATGGGTCTGCATGTCGGTGTCGATCACACCCGGGGCCAGCGAACATACGCGCGCACCGTTGTGCCGCGCGGCTTCTTCCAGGGCAAGGCAGCGCGTGAAATGGTCCATCCCGGCCTTGGCTGCGCAGTAAGGCCCCTGCGAGGCCATCGCGCGGCGGCCCAGGCCTGACGAGATGTTGAGCACGCGTCGCTCGCCCACCCATCCGGACGTTGCCGACAGGAACGCCGCCGTCAGCAGCATCGGCGCTTCCAGACCCACGCGCAAGCCCAACGCTATGTCCTCGGACCGCGCGTCGGCCAGCGGCGTGATGCGCGGCACCACGCCGGCGTTGTTGATCAGCGTGGCCGTGGCGTAGGTATCGGCGGCGGGCGCGGCCAGCCACGAGGCCAGCTGCGCGGCCGCTTGCGAGGCGTCCGCGAGGTCGAAGCTCCATTGCTCCACGCGCGCGCCGATGGCCTTGGCCTCGGCGTCCAGCGATGCGTTGCGCTGGCGTGAGATGCACAGCAGCAGCCGGTCGGCCGACAGCAGTTGCAACGCCATGGCCAGGCCCATGCCGCGCGATCCGCCCGTGAGGATGGTGAGGTGGCGCGGGCCTGGCGGCGACTCGATGGCGGCCGGCGTGGCTGCGGCGTCGGTGGAGGAGGTGAGCAGCATGCCTGCGATGGTAAGCGCGACGCCGCAGCGCCCGCGTTCAGGCCGCGACCACCACGGGCAGGTGCGCGATGCGGCCGTCGCCGCCTGCCGTGAAGGGCACGGTCACGGCGGCGCGTTCGGCATCGGACAGTCGCCGCCACAGGAAGTCGCGCGCATTGCCCGGATGGCCTTCGACGTAGACCTGCGTGGTGAGCAACTCGCGCGAGCCGAGCTTCACCTTCAGATGGATGTGCGGCGTGCGTCCGGTATAGGGCACGGGTTCGATGGTCCGGAAGCGGTAGCGGCCATCGGCACCCACGCGCACGCGCCCGAAGCCCTGGAAGTCCGGATCGGCGCGCCCGCCATCGCCGGAGTGGTGGTAGTGGCCGTCGGCATCGCACTGCCAGATCTCGACGTCGGCGCCGCGCACGGGTCGGCCCTCCACGTCGGTCACCTCGCCCTCGAGCCACACGGGCGTGCCGCGGGCGTAGCGCGCGGCGCCGTGGGCCAGCAGATCGTGGTCCCGGTCGGCCGGAAGTTGCAGCGGATAGAACGGGCCTTCGGTCTGGGAAGGTGTGAGCATGCGGCGGCCCTGCGCGCGGGCCGTCGGCATGCCCAGCAGCAAGGCAGGCGCGAAGACCAGGGCGGCCGTGGCGAGCCGGCGATCGGCGGCTGGGTCAAAAGTAAGTTGGCGCGGATGGCTGGGCATGGCGGCTCGTCCCGTCGAGCGCCTCACCGGCGCGATGAAGCGTCAGAGCGCCTCGAGCCGCGGGAGTTCCTGGATCGCCGGGGGCCGCGTTCAAAAGGGCGCGCGACTTTCGAAGCGCATCGGCTCACCGCTCACCGGATGGCCGAAGGCGATCTCGCTGGCGTGCAGCAGCAGGCGGGGCGACAGCGCCTGCACGTCAGGCGGCGCATAGAACGCGTCGCCCAGGATCGGGTGGCCGATGCTCATCAGGTGCACACGCAACTGGTGCGAACGCCCGGTGACCGGCTCCAGCAGCACACGCGTGGCCGGCGTGCCGCCGCTGCCGTCCCATGGTCCGAGCGTGCGCCAGCGCGTGAGGCTGGGCAGGCCATCCACGGCATCGATCTTCTGCAGCGGGCGGTTGGGCCAGTCGGCGATCAGCGGTGCATCGATGCGGCTCCAGCCGTCGCCCGTCGCCGCGTGCAGATCGTTCTGCGGCAGGCCGTGCACCACGGCCTCATAGCGCTTGTGCACGCGCCGCCCTGCGAACGCATCGCCCAGCGCGCGCAGCGGACCGGCGCCGCGCGCCATCAGCATCAGGCCGCTGGTGGCCATGTCGAGGCGGTGCACGATCAGCGCGTCGGGGTAGAGCGCCTGCACGCGGGCCGACAGGCAGTCCTGCTTGTCGGGTCCGCGCCCGGGCACGGACAGCAGCCCGGCCGGCTTGACGAGCACGAGCAACGCGTCGTCCGCGTGCAGCACGCACAGGTCGTGATGCGCCGGCGCCGGATTCATCGCGGCGGCCCTCCGCGCACGCGCGCCACGTCGAGCGCGCTGACGGCTGGCGCGCGGTTGCCCCACTGGCCTCGGATGTGCGTGAGCACCGAGGCCACGTCCTCGTCGCTGAGCGCCAGCACGTAGGGCGGCATGCCGAACGGGCGCGGATGGCCGGTCGTGGCCGGGCCGAAGCCGCCGTACAGCACGATCTGCACGAGGTTGGCCGGGTTGTTCATCGTGACCGCGCGGTTACCCGCCAGCGGGGGATAGGCACCGGGCACGCCTTCGCCGCGCGCGCCGTGGCAGTTGATGCAGTTGGAGGTGTAGATGGCCTCGCCACGCGCGGCCATCTGCGGCGGCACGTCCACGCGTGGACGCGGCGCGACATCGCGCGGTGGCAATGCCTGCAGGTAGGTGGCCATGGCGTCGAGATCGGCCGCGCTCAGGTACTGCGTGCTGTGCAGCACCACCTCGGCCATCGGACCGGTGACCTGGCCGTGTGCCGAATAGCCGTCGCGCAGCAGCTTGACCACTTCATCGCGCGGCCAGTCCGCCACACCGGCCTCGGTGGGGGCCGAGAGCGAGGGCGCATACCAGTTCTGCACCGGTATCAGTCCGCCGGCCAGCGCCGACGCGTCTTCGCTGCCGCCCAGCGCGTTGCGCGCCGAATGGCAGGCGGCGCAATGGCCCAGCCCGCGCACCAGGTAGGCGCCGCGATTCCACTGCGCGCCCTGTGCGGGGGCCGACTCGAACGTGCCGGGTCGGAAGTACAGCGCCCGCCACACGGCGAGCGCGGCCTGCGTGTCGAACGGCGCGGCGAGATCGTGCGCCGCATTGGGCCGTGTGGCTGCGGGCAGGGTGCGCAGCCACGCATAGAGCGCGTCCGAGTCCTCGCGCGTGATCTCGGTGTAGTTCGGATAGGGGAATGCCGGGTAGAGCAGGCGGCCATCGCGCGAGCGGCCGTTGTGCAGCGCGCGCCAGAAGTGGCTGGCGTTCCAGCGGCCCAGGCCGGTGTCGTCGTCGGGCGTGAGGTTGCTCGAATAGACGATGCCGAAGGGCGTCTCTATGGGCCGGCCACCCGCGCCGGCGGCACCGCCGCGCGCCGTGTGGCAGGCCATGCAGTTGCCCGCGCGTGCAAGGTAGGCGCCGCGTTCGACCTGGGCGGCATCGAGGGCTGCGACGGCCGGCGGCGGCGCGTCGTCGATGGCGTCTTCGCCACGCAGGTTCAGCCAGGCGATCGCGGCGGTGGCCAGCGCCAGCGCCAGCAGCGAGCCGAGCGCGATGCGCGGCCACAGGCGCGGGCGGGTCGGGAGGGGGGGCGGGGTGTTCATCGGCGGCTCTCCGTGCCGGCCGCTGCCGGCGGTGCGCGATCGGGCAGCACGGCGCTGCCGCAGGCCATGGGCCAGGCTTGTGGCGGGGCGGCGACCGGATGCGTGTCGGCTGGCAACGGCTGTGCTGCGAGCCAGTTCGACGCGGCGGCCAGGTCTTCCGGGGCGAGGCGCTCGACGATCTGCGCCATGCAATCGGGCGCGTGGGCGCTGCGCACGCGAGCCTTCCAGGCGCCGAGCTGACTGGCCAGGTAGTCGCGCGGAAGGCCCAGCAGGCCCGGCACGTTGGGTGCCACGCCGGTCAGCGCTGCGCCGTGGCATGCAATGCAGGCCGGCACGCCGCGCGCGCTGTCGCCCTGCTGCACGAGCTGGCGGCCCCGCTCCAGCAGCGCCGGCGGCGCCGTGGAGGGCTGAGGCGCGGGGTAGGGCAGGTCGAGCGCGGCGAAATAGTGCGCGATCTCCCACAGGTACGCATCGGAGAGCGGATCGACCATGCGCAGCATGAGTCCGTAATGGCGGCGCCCGTCGCGGAAGTTCAGCAGCTGGTTGTAGAGGTAGCCGGCCGGCTTGCCCGCGATGCGCGGGTAATAGCCATCGGGACCGGCGCGGCCCTGGGCACCGTGGCAGGCGGCGCAGCTTTCCATGCGGCGCGCCAGGGTGTCGGCGAAGCGTGCGTCGGGCACGTAGGCCGGGGCCGCCCAGGCGGCGGGCAGCGGCGCGAGCCACAACAGTGCCACGAACGACAGCAGCGCCAGCAGCGACAGCACGGCGACCCACGGGCCGCGGCGGTGGATGAATGCGATCTTGGGGGTCATGTTTCGTCCAGGTCTTGAGCGTTTACAGCGCCATGGCGCCGCTGGCGTGTGGATGTTCCAGCACATGGACCACGCGCTGCAGCGCCTGCTCGCAGGCGGCGGTGGACTGCGGTCCGCCCAGGCACAGGCGCAGCGCGGCGGGAGGTTCGCCATCGGTGGCGAAGGCCTGGCTGGCCACGGCGGCGACACCCTGGGCGCGCAGCAGCGCGGCGGTGTCGGTGGCGTCGAAGCCGGCCGCGAGCGGCAGCCAGGCATGAAAGCCTTCGGGATGAGCCTGCAGGCCATGCGCGCCCAGCAGCCGCGCGGCGATCTGCTGGCGCGCCGCACTTTCGCGGCGCACGGCGTCGAGCATGGCGGCGGCCGTGCCGTCTTCGATCCAGCGCGTGGCCAGGGCCTGGGTGACCGGCGATCCCATCACCGTGGTCGCGCGAAGCGCGGCGGCCAGTCGTTGTGCCTGGGCCGGCGAGGGCGCGAGCACACAGCCGCTGCGCAGGCCGGCACCGAAGCACTTGGACAGGCCGCTCAGGTACCAGGTGAGGGCGGGGGCGAACGTGGCCAGCGGTGGCGTCGGCCGGGAGGGCAGCAGACCATAGGCGTCGTCTTCGACGATGGCCAGGCCGTGGCGCACCGCGATACGCGCCAGCGCTTCGCGCCGCTCGATCGGCACCGTGGCGGTGGTGGGGTTGAGCAAGGTCGGGTTGCAGTAGAGCGCTCGCGGCCCGAGGGTGCGGATGGCATGTTCCAGCGCGTCGGGCAGCGGGCCGTCGGCGTCCATGGGCAGCGCGTGCAGCCTCAATCCCAGGTGCGCGGCGATGGCCTTGAGGCCCGGGTAGGTGAGCGATTCCACACAGATCCACTCGCCCGGCCGCGCCAGCAGCCCCAGCAGCGTGGCCAGCGCGGCATGCACCCCGGGCGTGAGCACCAGTGCATCGAGCCGCGCTCCCGGCAGCACTGCGCCCAGCCAGTGCGCGGCCACGGCACGATCGTGCGGCGCGCCGCCGAACTCCTGATAGCGCAACAGCTCGTGCGGCTCGGTGGCGGCGAAGAGGCCCGCCGCGCCGTCGCGCAGGCGCGCCAGCAGGGCGGCGTCGGCGGGCTCGGGCGGCAGGTTCATGGTCATCTCCAGCGTGCCGCGCGTGCGCGGCGAGGCGCTGCCAGCGCGCACGTAGGTGCCCATGCCCACGCGCGAGTCGATCAGTCCGCGCCGCCGGGCCTCGGCGTAGCCGCGCGCCACGGTGCTGTAGTTCAGGCGCAGGTCGTCGGCCAGTTCGCGCAGTGGCGGCAGCCGGTCGCGCGCGGCCAGCCGGCCGTGGCGTACGTCCTCGGCGATCAGGTCGGCCAGCAGCAGGTAGGCCGGCTGGCCGCTGGTGCGCAGCCGGCGGCGCCAGTGGGTGGTGATCGCAGTCATGGCGGAGCGGGTGAAGGGCCGAAGGGGTTGTCGGGGATGTCGATGGCCGCGTTGCGCTACACGTTCCAGCGCTGTACCGGCAATGGAATTCTAGGCATTCGGGCGTCGGAAATTGATCGGACATTGATCGCATCTGGCGATTGCATCGCAGCGCTGGCTGGTGCTCGCTGCAGAGCAAGCCGAAATCTGCGACGATGCCGGCCGGCGCTGCCCGCCCCGAGCGCAGTCCTGCGTGCCCGTCCTGCCATCTTTTCGCGTGTCTCCTCCATCCCCGCTGCCCGCCGAACGGCCCGCGCTCTCCGAGCTGTTCCGGCACCGCGCTTTCGTCCGTTTCTGGTATGCGCGCCTGGCTGGCCTGCTGGCCAACCAGATGCTCATGGTGGCCGTGGCCTGGCACATGTACGACATCACCGGCAGCGCCTGGGATCTGGGCCTTGTCGGGCTGCTGCAATTCGTGCCGGCGCTGCTGCTCACCCTGCCGGCGGGACAACTGGTGGATCGCGCGCACCGGGGCCGCATCTTCGCGGCTTGCATGGCCGTGCAGACCCTGGTCGCCGTGCTGCTCGCATTCGCCACGCAAGGCGGCTGGGCCACGCGCGGGCTGATCCTGGCGCTGTCGCTGCTGCTGGGCAGCGTGCGCGCATTCCAGATGCCGTCGCAGCAGGCGCTGGTGCCGCTGCTGGTGCCGCGCCACCTGCTGCCGCGTGCGATCGCGCTGTCCTCCATCGGCACCCAGGGCGCGGTGATCTGCGGGCCGGCGCTGGGCGGGCTGGTGTACATGGCGGGCGCCAGTGCCGTCTACGTGCTCTGTACGGGCCTGCTGGCCATCGCCTGCGCGCTGACGCTGGGTGTGCGCTACACCGCGCCGCCGCAGCCGCCGCGCGAGGGCTGGCGCGGCATGTTCCGCGGTGTCGGCTTCATCTGGAACCGCGAGGTGCTGCTGGGTGCGTCGTCGCTCGATCTGTTCGCTGTGCTGATGGGCGGTGCCGTGGCGCTGTTGCCGATCTTCGCGCGCGACATCCTGCAGGCCGGGCCGGTGGCGCTGGGTCTGCTGCGCGCGGCTCCGGCGGTCGGGGCGTTGGCCATGTCGCTGGTACTGGTGCGCTGGCCGCTGGAGCGCCACGTGGGATACAAGCTGCTGGCCGCGGTGGGTGTGTTCGGCCTGGCGACGCTGGTCTTCGGCCTGTCGGAGAGTTTCTGGCTGTCGCTCGCCGCACTGGCGGTCACCGGCGCCGCCGACGAGGTGAGCGTGGTCACGCGCATCACACTGGTGCAGCTGGAGACGCCCGACGAGATGCGGGGCCGGGTGGCGGCCGTCAATTCGGTGTTCATCGGTGCGTCCAACCAGCTGGGAGAGTTCAGGGCGGGTGCGATGGCGACCTTCCTCGGCCCGGTCGGTGCCGTGGCTTTCGGCGGCGTCGCCACGGTGATGGTGGCGCTGGCCTGGATCCGTCTGTTTCCGGGCCTGGCGCGGCGCGACCGCATGGCGCCTTGATGCGCGTTCCAAGCCGAAATCCGGCCGGCCTGCCGCGCTGGCCCGCAATACCGTGCGGCCCCGCCGTCCTTTGCCGGCATCGTGACGCCCCTGGGCGCCACCCGTGGTAACTTGCGCCCCCCAACCAGAAGAATCCCGAGGGTCCAGACCGCCATGCCGATGATCGAGGAGCGACTCGCTCGCCTGCCCGATGCCGCGTTCGCCGGCATGCGCCGCGGCATCGAGAAGGAAAGCCTGCGGGCGCAGCCCGGGGGCGCGCTGGCGCTCACGCCGCATCCGGCCGCGCTGGGCTCGGCGCTCACGCATCCGCACATCACCACCGACTACAGCGAGTCGCAGCTCGAGCTCATCACCGGCGCGCATCGCGGTATCGACGCCACGCTGGCCGAGCTGCGCGAGGTGCACCAGTTCACGGCACGCGCCCTGCGCGAGCTGGGCGACGAATCGATGTGGGTGTCGAGCATGCCCTGCCACCTGCCCACCGACGAGACCATTCCGCTGGGCCGCTACGGCAACTCCAACGTCGGCCGTGCCAAGAGCGTCTACCGCATGGGCCTGGGCCACCGCTACGGCCGGCGCATGCAGACGATCTCGGGCATCCACTACAACTGGTCGCTGCCCGGCGTGGACAACGAGGGCTACTTCTCGCTCATCCGCAACTTCCGCCGCCACGCCTTCCTGCTGCTCACGCTGTTCGGCGCTTCGCCGGCGGTGTGTTCGAGTTTTGTCGAAGGCCGCCCCCACGAGCTGCAGAAGCTTGGCGCCAGCGGCACGCTGTACATGCCGCACGGCACCTCGCTGCGCATGGGCCGCCTGGGCTACCAGAGCGAGGCGCAGGGCACGCTGGCCGTGAGCTACAACGGCCTGGAGGGCTATGCGGCCTCGCTGCACGACGCGCTCACGCGGCCCTGGCCCGCGTACGAGACGGTGGGCATCCGCAACCCGGGGGGCGACTACAACCAGCTCGCCACCACGCTGCTGCAGATCGAGAACGAGTTCTACGGCACCATCCGCCCCAAGCGCACCATCTTCCCCGGCGAGCGTCCGCTGCACGCGCTGCGCGAGCGCGGTGTCGAATACGTCGAAGTGCGCCTGATGGACCTCGATCCGTTCGAGCCGCTGGGCATCGCCGCACCCACCATGCGCTTCCTCGACGTGTTCCTGCTGCACTGTCTGCTGACCGACAGCCCCGCCGACACGCCGGCCGAGATCGCCGAGCTCAAGCACAACCAGCACCAGACGGCCGCTCGCGGGCGCGAACCCGGCGTGACGCTGCGCCGTGCCGGCACCGAAGTGCCGCTGGTGCAGTGGGGCGCCGAGATCCTGGCGCAGTGCGAGCCCATCGCCGCACGGCTCGATGCCCAGGCCGGCGGCACGGGCCATGCCGACGCCGTCGCCCACGCCGCTGCCATGTTGCGCGATCCGGCGCAACTGCCTTCGGCGCGTGTGCTGGCCGCCATGGCCGGCGAGCACGCGGGTTCTTTCGCCGGTTTCACCCGGGAACGTTCGCGCGCCACGCACGAGGCCCTGCTCGCGCTCCCCTGGAGCGACGCGCAGCAAAAGCGCTTCGAGGCACTGGCGGCGCAGTCGGTGCAGGACCAGGCCGCGATCGAGGCCGCCGACACATTGCCGTTCGAGGTCTACCGGCAGGAATACGTGTCGCCGCAGCGCCTGGGCGTGCCCGGCCGGGCGGCGGCAGCCGCCGCCTGATCCGTCCGGCCGGCGGGGCTGCGCCCGCCCGGGTGCGGCGCGCGGCACAATGCCCGCAGCCGCCACCACCACTGTGTGGCGATGGTCTTTCGCATCACACGTGTCCGACCCCTTGCTGCCCCCGACCATGAACCGGCGCCTGCGCGCATTGCTGCGCGTCGCGCTGAGCTACTACGTCACCAATGGCGTCACGGTGGCGCTGGGCCTGCTGGTGATCTCGGGCGCCGTGCACCTGTGGCTGGGCGCCGTGGCGGCCGCCGCTGCCGGCGTCGGCGTGATCGTCACTTCGCCGCCCGATCTGCCCTCGCCGCGCCGCGCCAAGCTGCGCCAGATGCTGCCTGCGCCGCTGCTGGGCGTGCCGCTGTTCGCGGGCGTGCAACTGCTGGGCAGCGATCCGCTGCACCTGGGCCTGCTGCTGGTGCCGGCCACCTTCGTCGCCTTCCTGTTCATGGCCTGGGGCAAACGCGGCATCCCGATCGCCATCGCGGTGATGTTCTCGATGATCTTCTCGATGGCCGTGCCGGCCGACGACGACCTGCGCAGCGTGCTGCGCACGACCGGGCACTTCGCGCTGGGCGCGCTGGCCTACGTGGTGTGGTCGGTCACGATGAACGCGCTGCTCAACAGCCGCTATCGCGTGCAGCACATCGCCGACACGCTGCATGGCGTGGCCGCGCTGATGCGCGCGCAATCGCGCCGCGCGGTGGGGGATGCCAACGCACCCCCCGATGCCGCCACCGGCCGCCTGCTCGCGCTGCACGCTGCGCTGGCTGACCAGCTGCAGTCCGCGCGCGATCTGGTGCTCGAATCGCCCGGTACGCCGCGCCGCCAGCAACTGGCCGGCCTGTTGCTGCTGGCGCTGGAGCTGCGCGACCACCTCGTGGCCGTGGAGCTCGACGCCGATCTCGTGCGCCGCCATCCGGGCCACCCCGCCGTGCTCGCCGAGATCAATGCCGTGTTGCTGGCCCTGGCTGCACAGGTCGACCTGCTGGCGGACGAGATGTTGCTGGCGCGCATACCCGCGCTGCCCGCCGACCTGCGCCCGCGCCTGGCCGCGTTGCGACTGGCGGACACGGGCGCGACATCGCCGGACGCCGTGCCCCTGCCTGGCGAGCCCACGCCGGAGGCGCTGCTGCAGGGCCTGGCCGACCGCGCCGGCCACATCAACGACGAGGTGCAGCGCCTGGCCCGCCTGGCGCGCGGCGAAGCGCCGCCCGACCTGGCCGTGGTGCGCGCCAACTGGCAGATGTTCGTGAGTCCCGCCGCCTGGTCGATCAGGCCCTTCCTCGCACTCTGGCGCTGGGACGCGCCGCCGTTGCGCCATGCCATCCGCGCGGCACTGGCCATCGCGGCGGGCTACATCGTCTCGCTGGTGCTGCCGTGGAAGGCCCATCCGTACTGGATCCTCATCACCATCGTCGTGGTGCTGCGCGGCAGCCTGGCGCAGACGGTGGAGCGGCGCAACCACCGCGTGGCCGGCACGCTGCTGGGCTGCGTGCTGGCCGTGGGCCTGCTGGCCGCGCATCTCTCGCATGCCGCGCTGCTGTGGGCCATGACGGCGGCGCAGGCTGTGGCGCACGGCTTCGCCATCCGCCGCTACCTGATCACCGCCGTGGCCGCCACCGTGCTCGGCCTGGTGCAGGCCCACCTGCTGAACACGGGGGTCAGCGCCTCGCTGGCACTGGTGGAGCGCATTGCCGACACGCTGCTGGGCGCGGGCATCGCCTGGGCGTTCAGCTACGTGCTGCCGTCCTGGGAGCGGGGGCAGATTCCGGCGCTGGTGCAGCGCACGCTGGCCGCGCAGGCGCGACATGCGCGCGAAGCGCTGGCGCTGGGCCAGATCGAGGCGGTGGACAACACGCCCGAGCTGCAATGGCGGCTGGCGCGGCGCGAGGCCTACGACAGCCTCTCGGCGCTGGTGCAGGCCACGCAGCGGTCGCTGTCGGAGCCGCGTGCCGCGCGCCCGCCGCTGGAACCGCTCGAGCGCCTGCAGGCGCGGTGCTACCAGTTGCTTGCACAGCTCTCGGCAGTGAAGTCCATCCTGCTGTTGCGGCGCGGTCACATCCACGCCGAGCGGGTGCGCGATCCGCTGCGGCAGGCCGCCGAGCGTATCGACGCGATGCTGCTGGGTGCGCCTGCAGCGGCCGGTGTCGCCGTTGCCGAAGCGCCGCCGCTGGCGGCAGTGGTGGCAGTGGCGGCAGTGGCGGTCACGGGCCAGGCGGCCGAAGTGCAGGGCGCCGGGCCCGTGCCGCTGCCAGACCCGTTCGAGAGCAATCTCACACCCTGGTTGCTGCGGCGCCTCCAGCTCGCCGAAACGATCTCGGGCCAGTTGGGCGACGACGCCCGCGCCGCGTTGGCCGCGCCCGGCGCGACACCCATGGGGCGCGGCTGATCCCTTCCCTCTTGTCCGGGGGCTGGACGGGCGCGGTCGGGGAATTGGTAATAGTTTGAAATGGACTATTCCGAATCGGCCTTGACCATCGTTCGATGGTCCTGTCCATCCACCACCAACGCTACGAGTCCATGCGCGCGCGCATGAAGGCGATGCGACTGGAGGCGGGCCTCACCCAGGCGCAGATGGCCCGCCGGCTGAAGATGGTGGACCAGTCGTACGTCTCCAAGATCGAGCGCGGCGAGCGATATGTCGACGTGATGTTCTTCCTGGACTGGTGCACCGCCTGCGGCGTGCGCGCTTCGGACATCGTCAGCGAGTTCGAGGCCGACTGACGGGCGTCTGCGGCCTGCCCGTTATCCTCGGGCATCGGGTGCCGTGCCGGCGGCCGCCACCCGCCGATCCACCTGCCTCAGCGTTTTTCACCATGACCTCTCTTACTCCGATCGAAATCGAGACGGCCCCCCAGCCGCGCGCCAGCGTGATCCTCATGCACGGCCTGGGCGCCGACGGCAACGACTTCGTGCCTATCGTCGGCGAGATGGACCTGTCGTCCGTCGGCCCCGTGCGCTTCGTATTCCCCAATGCGCCGCGCCAGCCGGTCACCATCAACGGCGGCTACGTGATGCCGGCCTGGTACGACATCCTGCATGACCGCATGCAGGAAGACGAGGCGGGCCTGCGCCGCTCGATGGCTGCCATCGAGGAGCTCATTGCGCGCGAGAAGTCGCGTGGCATTCCCGCCAGCCGCATCGTGCTGGCCGGGTTCTCGCAGGGTTGCGCGATGGCGCTGCTCACGGGCCTGCGCCATGCCGAACGGCTGGCCGGCATCGTCGCGCTGTCGGGCTACCTGCCGCTGGCCGGCACCACGGCGGCCGAGCGCAGCGCGGCCAATGCCGGGCTGCCCATCTTCATGGGTCACGGCCAGCGCGACGACATCGTCGCGCCGGCGCGCGCCCACCAGTCGCGCGATGCGCTCGTGGCGCTGGGATACGACGTCGAGTGGCGCGACTACCCGATGCCGCACTCGGTCTGCGCCGAGGAAATCGCCGATCTCGAAGCGTGGCTGCGCCGCGTGCTGAAAGCGGCCTGAGGTGCAGGGCGACGTGCGCCGCCGCGCGCTGATGTCGGCGGGCCTGGCGCTGGCCGTGCTGCCGGCCGCCTGCGGTCGCGGCGGCCCCAGGGGCTCTCCCGTGGCGGCCGGCGCCACCGTGCTGGCGCTGGGCGATTCGCTGACCTTCGGCACCGGCGCCACGGCCGAGACGAGCTACCCCACGGTGCTCGCGGGCCTGACGGGCTGGAACATCGTCAACGCCGGCGTGCCGGGCGAGACCTCCGCCCAGATCCGCGACCGTCTGCCGGTCCTGCTGGCCGAGCACCACCCCGCGCTGGTGCTGGTGTGCGCGGGCGGCAACGATTTCCTGCGCGCCATGCCTGAGGCCGGCACGCGCGACAACGTGCGCGCCATCGTGCAGGCCTGCCGCGACGCGGGCGCGCAGGTGATGCTGATCGCCGTGCCGCGCCTGTCGGCCATGGCGGCCATCACCGGCTCCCTCAAGGACCACGCGCTGTTCGCAGACGTGGCGGGCGAACTGAAGGTGCCCCTGCACGCAGGGGGCTGGTCGGGCGTGCTGGCCGATGCCTCGCTGCGCTCCGACCAGGTACATGCCAACGCGCGTGGCTACGAGCGCTTTGCGCGCGAGCTGCACGGCTCGCTCAAGGATTCTGGGCTGCTGCCCTAACGTGAAGGGCAGGGCCGGGAAGGCCGCCGCCCGCAATCCCTGCAGGGGCGCGGCCTGCCCCAAGGGTGATAAGCTGCCCGCCTTTCGCACCCATCCGCGCGCACTTTTTCGCTGCAGCGCGTCATTGCCCCAAGGAGACCCCCCATGCCCGGACTGCTGCCCGACGTCGATCCCGATGGACTGCTGGAGTTCTCGGTTGTCTACACCGACCGCGCGCTCAACCACATGTCGCAGAACTTCCAGGGCGTGATGCGCGACATCTCGGCCATCCTCAAGGAAGTCTATGGCGCGCATTCCACCGCGCTGGTGCCCGGCAGCGGCACTTTCGGCATGGAAGCCGTGGCCCGCCAGTTCGCCACCGGCCGCGATGTGCTGGTGATCCGCAACGGCTGGTTCAGCTACCGCTGGACCCAGATCTTCGAGATGGGCGGCATCCCCGCCTCGTCCACCGTGCTCAAGGCCCGCCAGCTCGCGCCCGGCGCCACGCAGCCGTGGCAGCCCGCGCCCATCGCCGAAGTGGTGGCCGCCATCGCCGAGAAGAAGCCGGCCGTGGTGTTCGCCCCGCACGTCGAGACGGCCAGCGGCATCATCCTGCCCGATGGCTACCTGCGCGCCGTGGCCGATGCCGTTCATGCGGTGGGCGGCCTGTTCGTGCTGGACTGCATCGCCTCCGGCGCCATGTGGGTCGACATGAAGACCACCGGCGTGGACGTGATCGTCTCGGCACCGCAGAAAGGCTGGAGCAGCTCGCCCTGCTGCGCCATGGTGATGATGAGCGAGCGTGCCCGCAAGGCCATCGACGGCACCACCAGCACCAGCTTCGCCTGCGACCTCAAGAAGTGGCTGCAAATCATGGAAGCCTACGAAGGCGGCGGCCACATGTACCACGCCACCATGCCCACCGACGCGCTCACGCGGCTGGCCGTGGTGATGCGCGAAACCCGCGCCTACGGCTTCGCAAAGGTGCGCGCCGAGCAGGCAGAGCTGGGCCGCAAGGTCCGCGAACTGTTCGAGCGACGCGGCTTCGCCAGCGTGGCCGCCGACGGCTTCAAGGCGCCGGGTGTGGTGGTGAGCTACACCACCGACCCCGACATCCACAGCGGAAAGAAATTCATTGCCGAAGGCCTGCAGACTGCCTCGGGCGTGCCGCTGCAATGCGATGAAGGCCCCGACTTCAAGACCTTCCGCGTGGGGCTGTTCGGTCTGGAGAAGTGGCACCACGTCGACCGCACGGTGGCCCACCTGGCGGCCGCGCTCGACCGCATGGGTGTGCCTGCCGCCACGACCGCCGCCCGCAACGCCACCGCCGCCCAACCCGCATGAACGACACCGCCACCGCCCCCACGCCCGCCGAGCGCCCCGCCTTGCCCGACCGCCTGTCGGTCGATCCGAAGAGCCCGCATCACCAGTCCTGGGTGTTCGAGCACGACATCGGCATCCGCTTCAACGACAAGGAGCGCTTCGACGTCGAGGAATACTGCCTGAGCGAAGGCTGGATCAAGGTGCCCGCAGGCAAGACGCTGGACCGGCGCGGCCGGCCCATGCTCATCACGCTCAAGGGCCGCGTCGAGGCGTTCTACCGCTGACGTTGCTGCCGGCGCCCTTTACCAGGCGCCGGGGCGGCTACGAGGACGTCGCGCCTCCGCACCCGTAAAGCACGTTTCATTCTCCTGATAGGCGAGATCGGTCGGCCATCGTGCCGCCGCGCCTGCCCGGTTCCAGAATCCCGGCCCGGCCCGCGCAACGTGGGCCGCAGTCGGCCGATGAGCGGCCGCTTTGCCGAGGAACCGAGAATGCCTGATCAATCCCCCAAGGCCAGAGTCCGCGCCGTGCTCGAATCCATCGAGACAGGCGATCCGTCTGCCTTCCAGTACATCCATCCCACGCGCTACCGGCAGCACAATCTCATGTTGCCCGATGGCGTCGAAGGCATTGCCGGCGTGCTGCGCTCCCAGCCGCCCGGGAGCTTCAAGGCACGGGTGGTGCGCGTCTACCAGGACGACGATCACGTCTTTGCGCACACCGAGTACGACTTCTTCGGGCCCAAGGTCGGGTTCGACATTTTCCGCTTCGAGGACGATCTCATCGTCGAGCACTGGGACAACCTGCGCCCCACGCTGCCGCCCAACCGCAGCGGCCGCACAGCCACCGACGGCCCGGTCCACAGCATCGACGTGCGCCGCACCGAGTCGAGCCGGCGCATCGCGCGCGAGTTCGTGGAACAGAACTGGCTGCACCGGCGCAACACCTACACGAACTTCATCCGCGATGATCGTTACGTCCAGCACAATCCTGCCGGTGCCGACGGCCTGTCGAGCTTCCTGGACACGCTGGCGCAACTCGAGAGCGATGGCGTGACGCTGCGGTTTTCCCGTGTGCACAAGGTGCTCGCCGAGGGCGAGTTCGCGCTGGTCGTCAGTGAGGGTGTCTACGGGGCCGATGGCGGGGTGCCCACGGCCTTCTACGACCTGTTCCATATCCAGGACGGGTTCATCACCGAGCACTGGGACGTCATCGAACCGATCGCCCCGGTGCACGAGCACCGCCACGGCAACGGCAAGTTCTAGCCGTCGCCCGCCACCCTGGCTCGGGCTCTGCGAATGAAAACCGTCGGACGCGCGCACGTGGCGCACCGGACGGCGGCCCCGGCGAGGAGCCGGCTGGGCGACCGCAGCGGTTGACCGATCAGCGCTGGCATCCATGCCATGGCTGGACGCGCTGCTACCATGGCTGACATTCACAGCGCCCCGGATGACCACGCCAGAACGTACCCTGTACTCCGAGAGTTCCGGTGGCGGAGAGCAGACGTCGCCACTGACCGAGATGGAGCAGTTCGCTGCGGCCGCGGCGCCGGTCTGGCCTGCGTACCTGGCGGCGGCGGCGTTGTGTCTTTCCCTCGCCTGGAACTACCTTCCGCGTGCATGGCTGCTGTCCTGGGTAGCGGTCTACCTGACCTATATCGGCGTGCGCAACATGTTGTTCAGCCGCTACGGGCAATTGCCGCAGGCACAGCGCGTCGCCGCGGCCGACGCATGGCGCTGGCGCTTCACGGCCATCATGCTGGGCTACGGCCTCCTGCAGAGCGCGCTGATCGCGCCGGCCATTCCTCTCGTGCCCGAAGGCAGCGCCATGCTGCTGACGTTCATGATCTTCTTTTCGTGTGCACTGGTGTCGGCGTTGATGCCGCTGAGTGTCCAGAGCCTGCGTCTGTACCTCGCCATCACCTTGCTGCCCACCGCGCTGGCATGGACTTTCGTCGACGTCGAGAAGGCCTGGTTCCTGTCGATCGTGCTGTTCGTCGCGGCCATCCTGTTCCTGAAGTTCGGCCGCGACCGACTGGCCGACGTGCGCCAGCGGCACGATCTGGCCCGGCGTCTGGCGCAGAGCGTCGAGCAGCTCCGCCGCAGCAACATGTCGCGTACCCGGATGATCATGGAGGCCAGCCATGACCTGCGCCAGCCGGCCCACGCGCTGAGCATGATGGCCGAGCGCCTGCGGCATGCCACACCTGGCCCCGATCTGCAGGCCCGCATCGCGGACATGGAGCATTCCATCGTCAGCCTGACGGACATGCTGGGCGAGCTGATGGAGTTCTCGCAACTCGACCTGGGTGAATACGCTCCGCGCCTCGAGACGGTGAACCTCAAGTCGATGATGGCCGATCTCGAGACCCGCTTCGGCCCGGTGGCGGCCCGCAAGTCGTTGCGTTGGGTCTCCGGTGCAACCGATGCCTATGCGATGGCGGATCCCTGGCTGCTGCGACGTGTGATGGACAACGCCGTGTCCAACGCCATCCGCTATACCGTGGCAGGCACGGTCTCCGTCAAGTGCGAACCGAGCGGCGGCAGGGTCCTGCTGCGGGTGCAGGACACCGGCCCGGGTATCGCCGCCGACGATATCGAACGCGCATTCATGGAATACGTGAGGCTGCCCCGGAGCGCCGGTGACGAACCGGGTCGTGGCCTGGGACTGGCCTTCGCGCGCCGCGCTGCCGAGGCGATGGATGGTCAGCTGGAACTCGTGTCCCGGGCGGGCGAGGGAACCACGGTCACACTCACCCTCGCCGCAGCGCAAGCATGCGAACTCACTCCCGACTCGCGTCCCGTGTCCACCGACACGTCCTTGCCGCTGACGGACAGACACCTCGTGCTGGTGGAAAACGACGAACTGCTGCGGCGCAGCATGCAGGACGTCCTGGTGGGCTGGGGGGCGACGGTCGACGCCGTGGCCGACGTCGAGGCCATCGACCGCCTGAGTTCGCGCCCTGCGCTCGTGCTGGCTGATCTGCATCTCGACAATGGAAGCAATGGACTGGACGCCATCTCCCGTGTGCGGTCCCGCCACCCGGGCGGATGGATTCCGGCCATCCTGATTACGGGCGACACGGATCCGCAGATGTTCGAGCACGCCCGCCGACAGGGTGTCGAAGTGGCCTACAAGCCCCTCCGACCGAGTCGGCTGCGGCAGATGATCGACGAAGCCCTGGTGTCCGCCCGTGCCCCCAGCTGATCAACGTCCGTTGGTTGGACGGCGGCCCGGCTTGCCGCCCAGCCGCTTGCTCAGGACGAGTCTCGCTTGCCAGGCAGGGGCTGGTCGTTGGCCGGGTACTCGCCGCCGGGAAACTGCGGATCGGCATCCCGCTCGGCCGGCACAGGGGGCGCGTTGCCACGCACATCTTTCGGGCGGCCAGCGTCCCTTTCCTGGAGGACATCGGTTTGGGGCTTGTCGTCCGTCATTGGAGGCTCCTTTTTGTGTTGAGCCCCCAGCATCCACCTGACGAGACGGGCGAACTGTAGGACAGCGCTGCGAATACTGCGATGCCGCTGCATGGGTGCTTGCCTCGATACGGCAGCCCCTCCTCGCACATGCCAGGGCCCGATCAGGACGGCGTGCGTGTCTGGAGCACCCGCCCCAGTAGCACCATCTCTGCCACCAGTTCGGCCACCCCGCTCAACGAACGGGCGTGCCGCTCGGCCAACCCCGGGTAAACCTCGTGGCTGATGCAACAGACGGTGCCGTAGATCTCGCCACCGGGCAGCACCACCGGCACCGACAGATACGCCTTGATGTCCAGCGCAGCCGTGGCGGCCATGCCGCGGAGCACCTCGACGCGCGCAGTATCGGGTACGACCTGCGGAATGCGGGCCTCCAGCATGAGACGGCAGTAGGTAGCGGCCATGTCGGTGGACAGGCCCTGCAGGCGCATGTCTTCAGCCAGTCGCGTGTCGACCAGATGGAGCACCTGGCGACCCTGCGCGATTTCGCCGATGAAGATGATGTCCATGTCCAGCACGTCGCGGGCGCGGCGCAACAGCACGACGATGTCCTCGTCTTCTGCCTGCGTGCCGTCGGCGGTCGTGACGCGGAAGTCCGAGAGGGCCAGACTGATGGTGTCTTCAGGCAGCTCGGCGATGGGGCTCTTCTGCATGACGCATGGCTACGGGTGGTGGAAAGGGACGAGCGTAAGCAACGCGCGCATGTCAAAAGACAGGTTGCAGCACGGGCGTGCGCTGCAGCATCCTCGGCCGCGTTGGGCGGCGGGGCCGACAATGGTCAGCGTCATGCCAGGCTCCACGCCAGGTCGCTTCCCGGGGCACGGCTGTCGGCAATCGCGCCGGTTGGCGGCGATGGGTATCGGCTTACAGGACCAAGCAAGGCGGGCGAACGTCTACCGGGCCCAGGCTGTATCTAACCCGAGCCCAGATCCGACTGGCGCTTGCGCGTCGGATGGCCTTCTGCCTTTGGCGAACGTGTCGGGTCCGGCCCGCTGTCGCGCGCTTCGCCGGGGTCGACTTCGACTGGCGGCAGGCCGATCACCGCGCCCACACTGCCCAAGGCCTCACCGATCTTCGATGCCGTGCTCTTGCGCGGCGCCTGGTTGCCGCTCGTGTCCAGCGCTGCGCCGGGGTCCTCTTCACCCACGGCGGACTCTTGCTGCAGATCGACGGGCGCCTTGTCCTGACGGGATGCGGGCATGGTCATGATGTTCTCCTGATCATTTCGGCGCGTGGCCGGTGCCGCCCGTGGCGCTGCCGCCAGTACCGCGCACGTCCTTCGCGCTGGAGCGGTCGGCGCCTGCATCGTGCGGATCTGCGCGGTTGATCGGCGGTGCCGACCGGTTGGTGCCGTCGTTCGGGCGGGTGCTGGGCGAGCTGTGATGCTCGGGATCGACGCGGTTGTTGCGCTGCAGTCCCTGACTGCCTGAGTGGCGGGCGGTCGACGAAGGATTGCTGGCGGCCGGCGAGGGGCGGTTGGGGTGGCCGTCACCCACGCCATCCGTGCGCCTGTCGCTGGCAGCAGAGCCCTGATTGCCCGGAATGCCCGCGCCGGACTGCGCAATGGCCGCGAGCGGCAGCGCGGTCGTGATGGCCAGCGCCATGGCGGCTATAGGGGTGGTGTGCCGTGGCGCCCGAGGGGTCGTGGTGTGCATGTGCGTCTCCTGCAGTTGGCCCGCGCCGGATGACGAGCAGTCAGCGCGGGGTGGGATGGATGCGATTCACCTTAAGGCCGCGCCTCTGCGCTCGTCTGTAGGACCTTGCGCATGGCCAAGTGCCACCCGTTGCGAGGTGTGATGCCGGTCGGTGTGGCATTCCGCAGGTGGTGAGGCCGCCACAGAGCGGCGCGGATGCGGTGCCGAGGGCGGCACCTCGTTCGGCCAATCCAATGGAAGGCGCGCGACGTGCGGTTCATCGACAGCCGCAAACTGTTCGGCCTTGTCCCTCGCGCCGGCCCGGGCTGGGTGCCAAGCGTTCATGGCGTGGCTGCTACTTCGTTCGGCTGCCCGCCACGTAGGGGCGCAGGTATTCCCACAGCGCCAGCCACTGCCGCGCCGACTCGTGCTCGCGCAGGCCCTCGGCCACGGCGAGTGTGCCGTCCGCCGGCATCGCGCCCGGCGTCCACTGGATGCCGCTTTCCACCGTCGTGCGTTCGCCCGTCACCGGATGCGGAAAGGTCAGCGCCTGCGCATGCAGCCAGAGCCGCTGATGCCCCAGCCGCTCGGCCCACCAGCGGTTGAGCGGCCCCTTGCCATGCGTGGCATCGCCGATGATCGGATGCGCGATGTGCTTGAGGTGCCGGCGGATCTGGTGGCGCCGGCCTGTGAGCGGCTGCGCCTCCACCAGCGCCACGCGCGTGGTCGAGAAACGCCCGTCGCTGGATTCGGGAATCTCGAAACGGGCGAGGGCGCGGATGCGCGTCTGCGCGGGCTGCACCGCCGCATCGTCCGGCGCGTCGTCGGGCTTGAGCGCGTGGTCCACCAGCACCTCGTCCATCGACGGCCAGCCGCGCACGAAGGCCAGGTAGCGCTTGTGCACCTGATGCGTTTCGAAGGCTTGGCCCAAGGCGCGAGCCGCGTCGGGATTCAGCGCGACGAGCAGGACGCCGCAGGTGCCTTTGTCAAGGCGGTGGACGGGGTAGACCCGCTGGCCGAGCTGATCACGCAGGGCCTGGAGGACGATGCGGGTTTCGTGGGGGTCGAGGGGGGAGCGGTGGATGAGCCAGCCGGGGGGCTTGTGGACGGCGAGAAAATCGTGACCTTCAGAGAGCCCTGCCAGTAACGGCGTCATATCGTGAGTTCGTCTCCAGCGGCTCTCATTGCTCATCTTCTATGTCTGTGCGCCAAGCTTTCGACGTGTTCGACATCGGTTGCCTTTGTGATGGCCAGCCGCGCGGTCTCAAGCCGTCCTACGCAGAACTGAACTCGGTTGATAGACATAAGTTCGTGCGTTTGTGAACGAATGTGATCCAAAAATTCTGAAAGTGTGAATACGCCTGTCGGAGCCGCGGCTTTGAACTCAGCGCTGCCTGTAAAAACTACGGCAGACTTCACTGACTCTGGCGGCAGGAAGTCTAGAAGTGCTTGTACCGCGAGCAAATGTCGATGGTTCTGAAAGATTGGGTTCTGAAAGCGGAACTTGCGCTGAAAGAGAACTTGGGTCCAACTGCCATGCCGCGGATTGGCAAAAATCCAGCCTCGATAGTCCTTGGTCTCAATAACGAATACACCGAACCGAGAAACCAGGATATGGTCGATTTGTGTGGTCCCATCTGCCAGCCGGATGGTGACGTGGTTTAGCAGGTGATAGTCAGGTGCGCAGCAATGCTTGTTTATCAGACCTCGCAAGCGTTCTTCGCCGGCGTTCTGAAATGAATATCGCTTCTGGAGCCTACCCAGAACGAAGCCGATAGCCAACGCGACGAGAACGCTGACGATGGTCACCATCTTTCGTACTCGAATTCACGTCAGCTCAGGTGTGCGTCCTGACGAAGTTCCTGTAGAAAGGCGACGATTTCATCGGTGCCACTGACCACTTGTATTTCGCGCCACTTCGCTTGCAGAGGGCCTGGTCCATCTGCTTCCTGTTGTATTCGTAGTGTTCTTTCAGCCGACTTTCGAATTGTTTGTTCCACATGGGAGCCGACTCGAAATGTTCGTCGAAGCGCTCGATCAGGGCAGCCTCGCAGTCGCGATAGGCTTCAGGGTTTCGTCGAACTCGCGGAACTGCGATGCAAACTTGGAACGTGAAGTCACCGACCAGTTCGCGAAGCTCCTTGACCCAAGCCCTGTGAGCATTGATCCTCTGATTGAAGCGCCCTTCGCCAATGTAGAGCGTGGGTGACTCACCCTTGGGATACCTGATGCAAAAGTCGCCATTCAAGCGAATGACATAGACGCTTCGGCTCAAGTCCTTTTCTTTGAGCCCTACTGCCTCCAGCTTGGGGAGTGTCTTCTTTGTCCAGGTTTCATCCGGCATCCAATCGATGCGCTTCCAATCCAATGCAACCGCTACCATGTCTCTTCCTGTTTTGCCGTGGCGTTTCTCGGGTAACAGCTCTCGCCGGTCTGCAGCGCTAGACCTCGATCTACTTCCCCCAACTATCTTTCATCCCCGCCACCCGATTGAACACCGGCTTGCCCGCCGCTTGATCTTTCCGATCCGCCACAAAGTACCCGTGCCGCTCGAACTGGAACCGGTCTTCCGCCTTCGCATCGGCCAGTGACGTTTCCACATAGCCCGTCACGACCTTGAGGCTGTTCGGGTTGAGTTCGGTGAGGAAGTCCGCATCGCCCGTGCCCGGTTGCGGCACAGCGAACAGTCGGTCGTACAGGCGAATCTCGGCCGGCACGGCATCGGCGGCACCCACCCACGTGATGACGCCCTTCACCTTCACGCTGTCGGCACCAGGCGTGCCGCTCTTGGTGTCGGGCACGATGGTCGCCAGCACTTCGGTCACGTTGCCGTCGGCGTCCTTGTTGGCGCCGGTGCATTCGATGACGTGGCCGTATTTCAGGCGCACCTTGTTGCCGGGGAGCATTTGGCCGTCCACCCCTTGCCGGGGCGGAAAGAGTCGGAAGAAGCCCTTGGGCGGCGTCTCTTCGTAGTCCGTGCGTTCGATCCAGACTTCGCGGCCGATCTGGAAGTGGCGCTGGCCCCAGTCGGCGTGGTGCGGGTGTTTGGGTGCGCTGCAGGCGTCGAGCTTGCCTTCGCCCATGACGTCGTCCCAGTTGGTGATGACGAGCTTGACGGGGTCGAGCACGGCCATGGCGCGCGGTGCCTTTTCGTCCAGGTCGTCGCGCAGGGCGATGTCGAGGTTGCTGTAGTCGATCCATCCGCCGGCCTTGCTGGCGCCGGTGCGTTCTGCAAAGAGCTGGATGGCTTCGGGTGTGTAGCCACGGCGGCGCAGGCCGGCGATGGTGGGCATGCGGGGATCGTCCCAGCCGCTCACGTGGCCTTCGTCCACCAGTTGCTTGAGTTTGCGCTTGCTGGTGATGACGTAGGTGAGGTTGAGCCGCGCGAATTCGTACTGGCGCGGCGGGGGGGCGGCCAGCAGCTTGCCTTCGGCCAGGCGCTCGAGCAGCCAGTCGTAGAAGGGGCGCTGGTCCTCGAATTCCAGCGTGCAGATGCTGTGGGTGATCTGCTCCAGCGCGTCCTCGATGGGGTGCGCGAAGGTGTACATGGGGTAGATGCACCAGGCATCGCCCGTGTTGTGGTGGGTGGCGCGGCGGATGCGGTAGAGGGCCGGGTCGCGCAGGTTGATGTTGGGCGAGGCCATGTCGATCTTCGCGCGCAGCACGGCGGCGCCGTCGGGCAGCTCGCCGTTCTTCATGGCGCGCAGGCGGGCCAGGTTCTCGGCCGGGGTGCGGTCGCGGAAGGGGCTGTTCTTGCCGGGCGTGTTGAAGTCGCCGCGGTTGGCGCGCATGTCGTCGGCGCTCTGCTCGTCGACGTAGGCGTGGCCGGCTTCGACGAGGTACTCGGCGGCGCGGTACATGAAGTCGAAGTAGTTGCTGGCGTAGTAGAGGTGTTCGGTGCCGTTGGCCGTCCACCCGTAGCCCAGCCATTGCACCGATTCGCGGATGCTGTCGACGTATTCCTGCTCTTCCTTCTCGGGGTTGGTGTCGTCGAAGCGCATGTGGCAAACGCCGCCGTAGTCGCGCGCCAGGCCGAAGTTCAGGCAGATGCTCTTGGCGTGGCCCACATGCAGGTAGCCGTTGGGCTCGGGCGGGAAGCGCAGGCGCACGCGGGCGGGGTCGGCGGGGCCGGCGGCGTGGTGGGCGGCGTCGCCGGGGGAGCCGCCCCAGTGGCGGGCGGCGTAGGTGCCCTGCTGCAGATCGGCCTCGATGATCTGGCGCAGGAAGTTGGTGGGCTTGTTGGGATCTTTGTCGGCGGGCGAGGTCATATGCGGGGCATTTTAGGCGTCGGCACCCGGGGAGTTACGTCTGGCAACTCCGTTGACCGTGCATGCCGTAGTCCGTTACCGGCTCACCGCGTTTAATTGGGGCAGGGGCCAGATCCATGAGCCCCCACAAGGAGCGAAGAGATGGCTTTCATCAGACGATTCATCATGGCCGGCGCGGCCGCAGTCCTGGCCCTCGGGGCGGGTGCTGCCAGTGCGCGGGACAACATCTACTGGTCGGTGGGCGTGCAGGCGGCGCCGGGCGTGGTGGTATCTGCCGGTAACGCGCGGCCCTATGTGCCGCCGCCGGTGTATTACCAGCCGCCGGTCTACGTGCAGCCACCGCCGGTGTACTACCACCCGCGGCCGGTGTATTACTCGCCGCCGCCGGTGATCGTGGCGCCCCCGCGCTACTACGGGCCGCCGCCCCGCCATTGGGGCGGGCCTCCGGGCCACCGGCAGGGCCACCGCCACCATCACCACCGCCGCTGATCTGGCTGGATACGGCGCAAACGACAAAGCCCGGCATGCCGGGCTTTGTCGCGTCTGGGGGCCGGACGTTCACATGGCCTTGAACAGGTGGCCGTAGAGGCGGCTGACCACCAGCTTGTCGGGGCGGCCGTGCAGCGTGAGGTTGAGCTTGCCCGATTCGTCGCGCGTGACGGCGTCGATGGCCTGCGCGCGCACCACGGTGCCGCGATGGATCTGCCAGAACTCGGTGGCGTCGAGCTGGGGCAGCAGGTCTTTGAGCGGGGTGCGCACCAGGTATTCGTGGTCGGCCGTGAGCACGCGTACGTATTTGTCGGCGGCTTCGAGGTACAGCACTTCGGCCACGGGCACCATGCGGATGCTGTTGCCTACGCTGCACTGGAACACCTTGAGCGGCTGCGGCGCGGGCGCGCCGGGCTCGGCCAGGCCGGTCTGCTGCAGCAGGGCGCGCAGCTGGCGCACGGCGTCGTCCAGGCCCGCCACGGGAGCGGGCCCGGATGCTTCGTCGGCCGTGACGGCTTCGGCTTCGCGCGCGGCCAGGGTCTGCTGCACACGGGCCACGGTGCGCGCCAGGCGGTCGGGCTGAACGGGCTTGAGCACGTAGTCGATGGCCTGCGCCTCGAAGGCCTGCACCGCATACTGGTCGTAGGCCGTCACGAAGACCAGCACCGGAAACGGTTTGCCCGGCGCGTGCTCGGGCGGCCAGGCGTCGGCCAGTTCGGCGGCGGCTTCCAGGCCGGTGAGGCCGGGCATGCGGATGTCGAAGAACAGCACGTCGGGCGCCAGTTCCAGACCCTGCTTGACGGCAAGCCGGCCGGTGCCGGCCAGGCCGACGATCTCCACTTCGGGCCAGGCCTTGGTCAGCTCGGCCTTGAGGGCCTGGGCCAGCAGGGGTTCGTCTTCGGCGATGAGCAGGGTGGGGCGGGCGGTCATGAAACGGCGGTGGCAGGCTGTGCCGGCAGGGCGGCAGGCGAGGGTTGCAGGTCGATGGTTTCTTCCAGCGGCAGGCGCAGGGTGATGCGCGTGCCGTGCGGTGTCTCATTGGCCAGGTTCACGCTGGCGCGGCCGCCATAGGCCTTGGCCAGGCGTTCACGCACGTGCACCAGGCCGAAGCCGCCGCCGCTGGCCACGCGGTGGCTGGCCGATTCGGACATGCCCACGCCGGTGTCGGCCACCTCGAGCCGGAGGCCTCCCGACTCGAGTGAGGCGCTCACGCGGATGCCGCCGCATTCCTCGCAGGGCTCCAGGCCGTGCTTGATGGCGTTTTCCACCAGAGGCTGCAGCAGCAGCGGCGGAATGTTCACGCCGCGCAGCTCAGCCGGCAGCTCCAGCGTGTAGTGCAGGCGTTCACCCATGCGGATGGCCATGAGCTGCAGGTAGTCGTCGAGCCGCTCGAATTCGGCCGATAGCGGGTGCGCCGTGGCACGCGAGGCGCCCAGCGTGGCGCGCAGGTAGGCGATGAGCCGGTCGAGCATCTGCTGCGCGCGGCACGGGTCCAGGTTGATCAGCACGCGCAGGTTGGCCAGCGTGTTGAAGAGCATGTGCGGTTCGAGCTGGGTTTCCAGCAGGCGCAGCTGCGCCTCGGCGGCGGTGCGCTGGGCCGATTCGATGCGCATCTGCTGGCGCGCCGTACGGCCCGAGAAATAGAAGAACAGGCTGGCCGCCAGGCCGGCGAGCAGCGTCACCGACAGCACCAGGCGCAGATCGGCCGAGGGCATGTCCCAGGTCGACTGGCCGGTGATGGCATCGCCGATCTTGGATCCGATGAGAAAGCCGCCCACGATGCCCAGCGGCACGATGGCGATGCCCAGCAGGCCCTTGTGCCAGCCCGAATCGGGATCGAGCGGCGCCACCAGCCGGCTCAGGTCGATGATGGCCCACATCACCGTGCCGATCAGCACGCTGTAGAGCAGGTCGAACTCGTAGGCGTGCTGGCCGTTGATGAGGTGCAGGACAGCCGACAGCGTGAAGCAGAACGCCTGGGTCTGGATGAACCGGCGCAGCAGCGCGTCGCGTTCGAGCGATGCACCCAGGCGGGTGTCAGCTGCCGCTGCCATGGCGTTCGCGCTGCAGCCGTTCGCGCTCGCGGCGCACCATGTTCTCGCGCATGCTGCAGCCGGGGCCGAGGATGAACACGCCGATCCCGTGGAACGCCAGGCCCAGGCCCCAGCCGATGGCCGGGTACACGGACCAGCGGTGCCCGCCCGTCTTGGTGGCCAGCACGAACAGGAACAGGTTCACCAGCACGTACACGGTGGCGTGCGCGTACCAGCCGAGCTTGGCCGCGGCACGTCGACGCGCGAGGCGGTCGAGTTCTTCGTCGGAGATCGTGGTCGAGTTCATGATTGTTGCAATTTTGACCGATTCGGATGACAGCACTTACAGGGTAAGCGCGCCACCGAACCGGTCACCGCGCAGCGACAGTTGCCACAGCCGCAGCGACTTCGAAACGAACAAGCCGGTGAAGACGCCATACAGAGCCGCCACCGGCACGGAAAACCCCCACTGCATGGCCAGCGCTGGCTGCAATGCCAAGGCCACGCCCACCGCGTACTTGGTGCCGAAAATGCCCATCATCAAGGCCAGCGGCTGCCAGCTGCCCGGCAGCGTGAAGACGCGCTGCCAGCTGTCATAGCGCGTACCGCGCGGCAGGGGTCGACGCACGGCCCAGCCGAAGACGACCAGCGCCGCGAGGGCCCAGGCCGTGAGCGCCAGCGCCGAGGCGCCGAAGCCCGTGATCGCGCCGTACACCGACAACCCGGCCAGGGCCAGGCCGGGGCCGAGCACGCGGGGCAGCGACGCGGTGCGGGTGGACATCGCATTCACGCCCAGCCACAGCAGGGCGGCGAACACGGCGAACACCCACAGGGGTGTGTGCTGGATGATCTGGAGCGGCATGTTTCAGGGGTGAAGAGGTTGACGGGATGCCGCCACTGTGAACCAAAGCCAGTTGCGTGCCACATGACCTGAGACAAAACGTCCCACCCGGGCGATGAAATGCGCTGGCGCCGCGCCAAATGCAGGCACCTCGCGGGGTCTGCGCGTCTCGCGTCAGGTTGCCAGGCCCATAATTCCCGCCTTTGCGACGAACGAGGACTGTGCGTGGATATCGTTTTGCTGGCCAAGGCGGCCGTGATGGGTGTGGTGGAGGGCCTGACCGAATTCCTGCCGATCTCGTCCACGGGGCACCTGATCCTGGCGGGGGCGCTGCTGGGTTTCGATGACGCCAAGGCCAAGGTGTTCGACATCGCCATCCAGACCGGCGCCATCTTCGCGGTCATCATCGTGTACTGGCAGAAGATCCGCGACACGCTGGTGCAGCTGCCCACCGAGCGCCAGGCCCAGCGCTTCGCGCTCAACGTGCTGATCGCCTTCTTCCCGGCCGTCATCCTGGGCCTGCTGTTCGGCGCCGCGATCAAGGAACACCTGTTCACGCCGGTGGTGGTGGCGTCCGCGTTCATCCTGGGGGGCTTCGTGATCCTGTGGGCCGAGGCCCGCCAGCGCAGGCTGGAGCAGGTGGCGGGCAAGGCACTGGACGCCGACGGCGCCTTCCGCCCCACCACGCGTCTGATCGCGAGCGTGGACGACATGACGCCGCTGGATGCGGTCAAGGTCGGACTGGTGCAGTGCCTGGCCATGATCCCCGGCACCAGCCGCAGCGGCGCCACCATCATCGGCGGCATGCTGCTGGGCCTGTCGCGCAAGGCGGCCACCGATTTCTCGTTCTTCCTGGCCATGCCCACGCTCATTGGCGCGGGCGTGTACAGCCTCTACAAACAGCGCGACCTGTTGTCGTGGGCCGACCTGCCGATGTTCGGCGTGGGCCTGCTGTTCTCGTTCCTGAGCGCCTGGGTGTGCGTGCGCTGGCTGCTGCGCTACATCTCCAGCCACAGCTTCGTGCCGTTCGCCTGGTACCGCATCGTGTTCGGTATCGTCGTGCTGCTGACGGCCTACACCGGCGTGGTGACCTGGGCCGAATGACGCCCTGAGGCTGCGCGGGCCGACGGCGTCAGGCCGGCGGCCCCTGTGTGGCCAACGACAGGTCGGCCAGCCAGCGTTGCCAGGCCTCGTCCTGCGCGGCGCGGTCCATGCGCAGCAGGGCCGAGGGATGCAGCGTCACCAGCACGGGCAAGCCATCCTCGCCGCGCTGCAGCCAGCGGCCCCGGTCGCGCGTCACCTGTACGCCATCGCCCAGCAGCGCGCGCGCGGCCGTGGCGCCCAGAGCCACCAGCGCCTTCGGGCGCACCAGCCGGATTTCGTCCTCCATCCAGTGGCGGCAGGCCATGGCCTCGCGCTGGCCGGCCGTCTTGTGCAGGCGGCGCTTGCCGCGCAATTCGAACTTGAAGTGCTTGACCGCGTTGGCCAGGTACACCGATTCGCGCGCGATGCCGAGCTGGCGCAGGGCTTCGTCCAGCCACTGGCCGGCCGGGCCCACGAAGGGCCGGCCGGCCAAGTCTTCCTGATCGCCGGGTTGCTCGCCCACCAGCATCAACGGTGCGCCCACCGGCCCTTCGCCGCACACGGCCTGGGTGGCATGTTCGCCGATGGGGCATTCGCGGCAGCGCGCGGTGGCGGCGCGCAGGTCGTCCAGCGAGGCGATGACCTGCGGCACGCTGCGCGCGGGCAGCAGGCGCACCGTGCGCGCGGGCACGCTGGCCGGCTGCGCCACCATGGCATCGCTGCGCGCCTGTGCGGCGGCGGCCAGCGGCGCGATCAAGGCGGCCTCGGGCAGGTTGTGCCAGTAGCGCCGGGGCATCTCCTTTTCCATCATCGACAGCTTGAGCCGCGCCGGATTGAAGATGTGCTGGTAGTACGTGAGCCACAGCGCCTCGCCCGCGTCGGCGGGCGGCGCGTCGGCCCGTCGCGCGGGCGGGCCGCGATGCAGGCGGCCCGGCGCGCCATCGGCGCCAGGCGGCTGCCAGCGCAGGCTGCCGCGCGGCGTGAGGATGGCCCACGCCATGTTGGTGAAGCGGCGCGCGAAGAACGGCCCCACCGCGCCGACGACGTGATGGCCGGGCTCGAACCAGGCTACGTGCAGCGTACCGTCGGCGACGTCGTCGGCGGCCACCGGCCGGAAGCGCACGAAGGCCTTCATCTTGTGCGCGTCCCGTCGCACGGCCTGCGCCATGTGCGCCAGGCGCAGCGTGTCGGCGTCCAGCGGGTCGTGGCGCAGCGCGGGCTGCTGCTGCAGCCGCCACAGCAGGCGATAGATGAGCGCGAAGCGCTGCGCGTCGTCATGCAGCGCGGCGTGCGAGATCGTGCGAAGCAGGGCGGCGGGCAGGCGCAACGCATCGGGGCTGCGGGCATCCGCCGGGTTGGCGCCGTACGGCGGATCGGGCTCGCGCGCAAGCGAAGGCGTGGCCAGAGGCGCATCGAACAAGGTGGCTTCGCCCGTGGACCAGTGCACCTGTTCGGGTGGCACGCCACCCTGCAACAACGCGCGCGCGGCCGAGCGGAAGCCGGCGAAGTCGTCGTCGGCCGCGAGATGAAGGGTGCGCAGTGCCGGCGCCATTGCGCTGCCCTCAGAACAGCGAGGGCTGCAACTGCGACTGCAGCGCGCCCGCGCGGGGCAACGCAGGCTGCGCCGGCTCGGCCAGTTGCGCGGCCAGCGCCACGGAGTCCAGCGCGCGGCCAGGCCGCAAGCCGTCCACCTCGATGAACGGCATGACCTTGCGGCGCGGCACGTGCAGGCGCGAGAGATCGTCCAGCCGCAGGCGGCGCACACGCCGCGCGGCCAGCAGGCGATCGACCGAGCGCACGCCCAGGCCTGGCACGCGCAGCAGCATTTCACGCGGCGCACGGTTGAGGTCGACCGGGAACCGCTCTCGGTGCGCCAGCGCCCAGGCCAGCTTGGGATCATGTTCCAGCGACAGCATGCCGCCCTGCGTGGCGGGCACGATCTCGTCATGGGTGAAGCCGTAGAAGCGCATCAGCCAGTCCGACTGATAGAGCCGGTGCTCCCGCATCAGCGGCGGCGCCACCAGCGGCAGCGCGCGCGAGGCATCGGGGATGGGGCTGAACGCGGAGTAGTACACGCGCCTCAGCCGGTAAGAGCCGTACAGCGTGGCACTCGTCTGCAGGATGGTGCGGTCGTCGGCAGCGTCGGCGCCCACGATGAGCTGCGTACTCTGGCCTGCGGGCGCGAAGCGCGGCGCCGCCGCCGCCGTGACGCGGCGACCCGGCAGGCCCGCGCGTGACGCCGGCGCGGCGCGCTGCTGCTCGCGCGCGGCGTCCTTCGCGTCGTCGATGGACAGGCGCAACCGCGCCATCGAGCGGCGGATGGCGGCGCTGTCTTTCTCCGGCGCCAGGCTGTCGAGCCCGGCCTGCGTGGGCAGCTCGATGTTGATCGACAGGCGGTCGGCATAGCGGCCCGCGCGTGCCAGCAACTCGGGCGCGGCGTCGGGGATGGTCTTGAGGTGGATGTAGCCGCGGAAGTCGTGCTCTTCGCGCAGAACGCGGGCCACCTCGGTCACCTGCTCCATCGTGTAGTCGGGCGAGCGGATGATGCCGCTGGAGAGGAACAGCCCCTCGATGCAGTTGCGCCGGTAGAAATCCAGCGTGAGCTGCACCACCTCGTGCACCGAGAAGCGCGCACGGGGCACGTTGCTGCTGGCGCGATTGACGCAATAAAGACACTCGTACTGGCAGAAGTTCGTCAGCAGGATCTTGAGCAGCGAGATGCATCGGCCGTCTGGCGCATAGCTGTGGCAGATGCCCATGCCCTCGGTCGAGCCGATGCCCCGCCCGGCGGACGAATTGCGCGAAGTTGTGCCGCTCGAAGCGCAGGAGGCGTCGTACTTGGCGGCGTCGGCCAGGATGGCCAGCTTGGCGATGGTTTCCACTGTATGAATGTACAGTGATTCGATCCCGCAGGTTGTAACCGCCCCGGTGCCTTCCGGGGCTTGTCGTGGGTTGCGGGAAGTCGCGAAGTCAGCGTGCCGGCGCCAGCCGCTCGCGCACCAGCGCGGCGGTGCGCGAGAAATGCTTCTCGAGCAGGGCGCAGGCGCCATCCGCGTCGCGGGCAATCACCAGATCGAGCACTTCGCGATGCTCGTCGCCCCGCTGGCGCCGCCGCAGCTTGGAGACGCGCGAGAGATGGCGATAACGGTCGGCCGCGTCGAACAACTGGGCGCAATAGCCCACGAGCAATTGCGAGCGGCAGGCCGCGATCATCTGGAGGTGGAACGCGCGGTGCGCGGCTTCCCATTGCGGATTGGGCACGGGCTCGCCTTCTCCGGTGTCGTCCAGATAGCGCGGCGCGCGCGACAGCCGGTGAAAGGCGAGCACCAGCGCCTCTTCCCACGCGGCGTCGCCATGGGCCACCGACTCGCGCAGCGCCAGCGCATACAGCCAGCTGCGCGTGCGGGTGAGCTCGTCCAGCCGCTCCAGATCCAGCTGCGCCACCGAGAAGCCACGCTGGTCGCTCTGCTCGACCAGACCGTCGCCGGCCAGGCGGTTGAGCGCCTCGCGCACCGGGCTGAGGCCGGCGCAGTACCGCGCGCACAGGTCCTTGAGCAACAGCTTGTGGCCGGCCGGGAAGACCGCCTGGATCACGTCGCGGCGCAAGTCCTCGTAGACCCGCGACGCCAGCGTGGCGGGCAGGGGGGCGGTCAGGGCAGCACTCATCGGATCTCCAGGGTCGGCCAAATGGCGTGGGCATTTTCGAATATTTCACCCGATTGACAAAATTTCGAATTTCGAAATTAATCGGGACCTGACAACAGGAGACACGCGACATGCATCCACACGACATCCATGCGGGCGGCACCGAGACCCACCTGCCCCCCGATTTCCGATGGCCAGGCGGCCGGCGTCTGGCGGTTTTCTTCCGCGTGGCGTTCGAATGGTGGTCCGATGGCAAATGGCCCGGCGTCGGCCCGATGGGCAACCCGCTGGCTGGCGGCTCCGTCGACATCAACGCGCTGGGCTTCGCCGAATACGGGCACCGCCGCGGCATCCCTCGCGCGATGGATGCGCTTACGCGCCACGGTGTGCGCGCCACCGTGCTGGTGAGCGGGATCATGGCCGAGCGCCACCCGGAGATCGTGCGCGACCTTGGCCAGGCCGGCCACGAACTGGTGGCGCACTCGTACGCGATGGACATCGTGCCGGTGTACCTGGACGAGACGGCCGAACGCGACAACATCCGCCGCACCACCGACCTGATCGAGGCCGCGTCGGGCCGCCGTCCCGAAGGCTGGGTGAGCCCGCGCGGCACCCCCAGCGTGCGCACGCCACGGCTGCTGGCCGCCGAGGGCTACACCTGGCATGGCGACACGCTCAACGACGACCTGCCCTACAAGGTGGACTTCGGCGCGGGACAGTCCATCGTCGCCTTCCCCGGCAACATGGAAGTCAACGACCTGCCGGTCTACATGCGGCACGGCAACTCGCCGCGCCAGCTCATGGAGCTCTACGAAGACTGGTTCGAGTACGCGCGGGACGTGGAGAAGGGGCCGGCGCGGCTCGATCCGACGATCCATTCGCACGTCTTCGGCCGGCCGATCGGCATGGCCGTGTTCGAAAAGATGATGGCCCACGCCCAGGCCAGCGATGCCATCTGGACCGGCACGCGCGGCGAAGCCGTGGCGCACATCCGCCAGCTCGGCATTTTCTGAAGGAGACCGCCATGCAACGACGTCACTTCCTGGCGGGCGCCGCCATCGCCGGCGGCACGGGCTGGACCCTGCCCGGCCTGGTGCGGGCCCAGGCCGCCGACTATCCCTCGCGGCCCATCCGCATGCTGGTGGGCTTCGCGGCCGGCGGCACGCCAGACACCATCGCGCGCACCGTCGCCGAGGCCATGTCCCGCGCGCTGGGCCAGCCGATCACGGTCGACAACCGTGCCGGCGCCAACGGCATCATCGCCGCCGAGGCGCTGGCCAAGGCGGCCCCGGACGGCTACACGGTGCTGGTCACCACGGCCTCGCTGGTGGTCAACCCCAGCGTCTACCGCAAGCTGCCCTACGACCTGGACCGCGATCTCGCGCCGGTGACCAACATCGCGCTGGGCGATGGCTACCTGCTGATCTGCAACCCCAGGCTCGGCGTCTCCAGCGTGCGTGAGCTGGTCGACTACGGCAAGAAGAACAAGGGCCTGACCTTCTCCTCGCCGGGCGTCGGCAACACCTTGCACCTGGCGGCGCAGACTTTCGCCGACAGCACTGGCTTCGAGCTCACGCACGTGCCCTACAAGGGCGCGGCGCAGGCGCTCAACGCGGTCATGAGCGGCGAGGTGCAGGCCATGGTGATACCGCCCACGGTGGCGCTGCCGCAGATCAAGGCCGGCAAGGTCACCGTGCTGGGCTTCACCGGCACACGCCGCTGGCCTTTTCTGCCGGACGTGCCGACGATCGCCGAATCGGTGCGGGGCTTCGAGTTCGACAGCGGCTGGCACGGCCTGTTCGCGCCGGCCGGCACGCCCGCGCCCATCATCGAGCGGCTCAACGCCGCCGCGCGGCGCGCGCTGGCCGAGCCCAAGGTGCGCGACTTCCTGGTACAGGGCGGCTACGAGCCCGATCCGCAGAGCCCCGCCGACTACGCGCGCTACCTGCAGGGCGAGCGCCAGCGCTACGCCGCCATCGTCAAGTCGGCGCGCATCGAACCCGAATGAGCCCCGCGGGGCAGGAGATACAACTTGGATCTGGGCATCAACGGGCGGCGCGCCATCGTCTGCGCCTCGTCGCAGGGGCTGGGCCTGGCCTGCGCCACGTCGCTCGCGCGCGAGGGCGTGGAAGTCTTCATCAACGGGCGTGACGCCGGCCGGCTCGCGGCCGCGGCGGCCACCATCCGTGAGGCCACCGGGCGGCCGGTGCAGACGGTGGTCGCCGACATCAACACCGACGCCGGGCGCGCCGCCCTGGTGGCCGCCTGCCCACAGGCCGACATCCTGGTCAACAACAATGCCGGACCTCCGCCCGGGAAGCTGGCGGACTGGGACCGCGCCGCCTGGACGGCGGCGATCGAGGCCAACATGCTGGCGCCGATCTTCCTCATCCAGGCACTGCTGCCGGGTATGCGCGAGCGGCGCTTCGGCCGCATCGTCAACATCACGTCGGCGATGGTGAAGTCGCCCAGCCCGGCCATGGGCCTGTCGACCGCCTGCCGCGCAGCGCTCACCGCGCTGTCGAAGTCGGTGCAGCGCGAAGCCGTGGCCGACAACGTCACGCTCAACAACCTGCTGCCCGAGCGCATCGACACGGATCGCCAGCGCTTCATGGCCGAACGCATCATGAAGCAGCGCGGTGTCACGCGCGAGCAGGCCATCGCGGAGATCGTGCAGACGGTGGCCGCAGGCCGCATGGGCCGGCCCGGCGAGTTCGGCGACGCCTGCGCCTTCCTGTGCAGCGCACAGGCCTCGTTCATCTCGGGGCAGAACCTGCAGCTCGACGGCGGCTCGTACAAGGGCCTGATCTGATGCGCGTCGTCTGGCTCGAACGCCCCGGCGGCCCACAGGCGCTGGCCGTGGTCGAGCGGCCCCGGCCCGAGCCGGGCAGGGGCGAAGTGCGCGTGAGGGCGCAGGCACTGGGCGTGGGCAAGCCCGACATGCTGATGCGCCGCGGCATCTACAAGTGGATGCCGCCATTGCCCACCGTGGTGGGCAACGAGCTGGCAGGCGTGATCGACGCCGTAGGCGAGGGCGTGCGCGGCGTGCGCGAGGGCGACCGCGTGTTGGTCAGCTCACGCGAACTGGCACAGCGCGGCGGCTGTCACGCCGAGGCCGTGTGCGTGCCGGCCGCGGCCGTGTTCGCGCTGCCGGGCGGTGTCTCGGCCGAAGACGCAGTTTCGGCGCCCAACTACCAGATGGCGGCGGCCATGCTGTTCGATGCGGGCGGCGCCAGGCCGCGTTCGGTGCTGGTGCACGGCGCCGCGGGCGGCGTGGCCACGGCCGTTCTGCAACTGGCGCAGGCCCACGATGTGCTGGCGATCGGCACGGCGAGCACGGCCGCCAAGGCAGCGCACGCGCGCGGGGCCGGCGCGCTGCATGTGATCGACCGTTCGTGCACCGACGTGCACGCCGCCGTGATGGAACAGACAGCCGGGCGCGGCGTCGACCTCGTGCTCGACCACGTGGGCGGCCCCGGCTTCGTGGCCAACCTCGACCTGTTGGCGCCGCGCGGCACGCTGCTGTCGTTCAACGTGCTGGCGGGTGTGCCGCAGGACAACCTGGTGGAGGCGCTGCGCGCGCGGCTGGACCGCAGCCTGGCGGTGCGCTGTTATTCCATCCACACGCTGGACGACGATGCGCCGCGGCGGCGCGAACTGATGCAGGACGTGCTGCGGCTGATGGGCGAAGGGCGGTTGCGGCCGCCGCCCGCCGTGCGCTTCGCGCTGGACGACGTGCGCGCGGCCCATGAGTTGCTCGACGCCGGCAGCAGCCCGGGCAAGATCGTGCTCGTGCCCTGAGCCTCCTGTACCGGCAGCGCTCAGGCGCCCAGGTTGCGCAGCGACGCCTCGATGGCCGCGGCCGTGGCTTGCGGTTTTTCCATCGGGAACAGGTGGCTGCCGTCCAGCATGGCGATGCGGCCCTGCGTGATGCGCTGCGTGAGCGCGAGGCCGACCTGGCGGTTTTCCACCGACGACAAACCGCCGATGAAGGAAGCCGGGCACTTCAGTGCATGCCGCGTCAGCAAGGCCGGCAGATGATGGGGAATCGTGTTGTAGATCGCGGTCTCGATGTCGCGGTCGAACGAGAGCACGCGCAGGCCGTCCTCGTCGTGCGTGCAGTGCTCGACGTAGTCCATCAGCACCTGCTCGTCCCAGGCGGCGAACGCTTTCTTGCCGCGCAGGTGTTCGAGCGCGCTCATCATGTCGGGCCAGCTGTTGCGACGCCGCGCGCTGATCGCACCGGGCGAGAACGAGCCCACCAGTTGCGTGCGCTTGGCCACGCCCACGGCGGTGGCCTTCCAGCCGCCGAGCAGGGGCGAGTCGATCATCACCACGCCGCGCGCCAGATGCGGGTGGCGCGCCGCGCACATCACCGACAGGAAGCCGCCCAGCGAGTGCCCGACGAAGAACGCCTTCTGGCCTGCCTTCGCCACCTCGTCGGCGGCGAAGTCGGCCAGCTGGCGCACCAGGTAAGGCCAGTTGCTGGTGACCGGGTAGGCTGCGTCGTGGCCGAACTTCTCTATCGCGCGGACGGTGAAGCCGCGCCGGCGCAGGCTGTCGAACAGCACGCGGTAGGTGCTGGCCGGAAAGCTGTTGGCGTGGGAGAAGACGATCAGTGCCATTGAAGCCGACGCGGCCGCCGGCCGCGTTCACGCGTCAGATGAGTTTCTCGTCGGGCGTGGCGATCTTGCCCAGCGGCTTGTGGCGCTGCGAATCCACCATCAGCGGCACCTCGGTGGTGGCGGTGCCACCGGTCCACAGCGGATCCTCGATGCTGTCGAACACCTGGCGCAGCTTCTGGCCCCAGCTGCTGTGCAGCATGCGGAAGTAGGGGTTCTCGTGATCGATGCAGATGACCTTGTCGGTCTGGAACGCATCGGCGTCATACACCACCAGATCCAGCGGAAGGCCCACCGACAGGTTGGACTTGAGCGTCGAATCCATCGACACCAGCGCGCATTTGGCGGCTTCGTCCAGCGGCGTGTCGGGCTGGATGACGCGGTCGAGCACGGGCTTGCCGTACTTGGATTCGCCGATCTGGAAGTAGGGCGTCTCGGGCGTGGCCTCGATGAAGTTTCCGGCCGAATAGACCTGGAACAGGCGCATGCCCTCACCCTGGATCTGGCCGCCGAAGATCAGCGAGACGTTGAACTCCACGCCCGCGTGGCGCAGCGCCTCGGCATCGCGCTCGTACACATGGCGCACGGCAGATCCCAGCACACGGGCGGCGTCGAACATGCTCCTGGCGTTCCAGATGGTGATCGGCTCGCCAGTCTCGACGTCCTTGATCTGCTCGGTCTGCAGGATCTCGCGCACCGATTGCGAGATGGACAGGTTGCCCGCCGACAGCAGCGTCATGAAGCGGTCGCCGGGGCGCTCGTACACGATCATCTTGCGGAAGGTGCTGAAATGATCGAGCCCGGCGTTGGTGCGCGAATCCGAGAGGAAGACCAGCCCGGCCTTGAGCTTGATGGCGACGCAATAGGTCATGGATTGTTCTGGTTCTGCTGCTGGAGTTTCTTGAGGGCGTAGAGGGCGTCGAGCGCCTCGCGCGGGCTCATGGCATCGGGATCGAGCGCGCCCACGGCCGATTCTACGGCGCTGGGCACGGCCGCCTGGACCTCGGGCGGCGGCGCGAACAGGTCCACCTGTACGCGGCTTTCGCTGGCGCCAGTCTCCAGCTGGGCGAGGGCGTGGCGCGCGTGCTGCACCACGGCCGCCGGCATGCCTGCCAGGCGCGCCACCTGGATGCCGTAGCTGCGGCTGGCCGGGCCGCTCTGGATCTCGTGCAGGAACACGATGTCGGGGCCGCCGCGTCCGCTGGTTTCGGTGGCGCTCACGTGCACATTGACGGCCGCATGGTGGCTGGCGGGGAACTCGGTCAACTCGAAGTAGTGCGTGGCGAACAGCGTGAACGCGCGCGCCTTGTCGTGCAGGTGCGCAGCGATGCCCGAAGCCAGCGCCAGGCCGTCGAAGGTGGAGGTGCCGCGGCCGATCTCGTCCATCAGCACCAGCGATTGGGCGGTCGCGGCGTGCAGGATCTGCGCGCCCTCGGTCATCTCCAGCATGAAGGTGGACTGCGCGTTGGCCAGGTCGTCGGCCGCGCCGATGCGCGTGTGGATGGCGTCGATCGGGCCCAGGCGGCATTCGGCCGCCGGCACGTGCGAGCCGATGGAGGCCAGCAGCACGATCAGCGCCACCTGCCGCATGTAGGTGGATTTACCGCCCATGTTGGGGCCGGTGATCACCTGCATGCGCGCCCTGGGGCCCAGCACGGTGTCGTTGGGAATGAAGCTGCCGCCCGTGGTTTCGGCCAGGCGCGCCTCCACCACCGGATGGCGGCCGGCGCGGATCTCGATGCAGGGCTCCTTGACGAACTGCGGGGCGCACCAGTTCAACGTGAGCGCGCGCTCGGTGAGCGCGGCCAGCGCGTCGAGCGTGGCCAGCGCGCGCGCCAGGCGCCCGAGCGCCGGCACGTGGGGTGCGAGCTGGTCGAGGATCTGCTCGTACAGCCACTTCTCGCGCGAGAGGGCGCGCTCCTGCGCCGACAGCGCCTTGTCCTCGAAGCTCTTGAGCTCGGGGGTGATGAAGCGCTCGGCGTTCTTGAGCGTCTGCCGGCGCCGGTAGTCGTCGGGCACCTTGGCGGCCTGGCCCTGCGTGACCTCGATGTAGAAGCCATGCACCTTGTTGAACTGCACCCGCAGGTTGGCGATGCCGGTGCGCGCGCGCTCGCGTGTTTCAAGGTCGAGCAGGAAAGCGTCGCAGTTGTCGCGGATGCCGCGCAACTCGTCGAGCTCGGCGTCGAAGCCGGGCGCGATCACACCGCCTTCGCGCACCAGCGCGGCGGGCTCCTCATGGATGGCGCTGGCCAGCAGCGCGCCGCAGTCGACAGGCGGCACCAGGTCGGCCGCCGCCGCATCCAGCAGCGGGCTGCCCGTGGGCAGCAACGGCACCAGCGCCTGGGCCCGACCCAGCGACTGGCACAGCGCGACCAGCTCGCGCGGGCGCACCTGGCGCAGCGCGATGCGCGCGGTGATGCGTTCGACATCGGCCGTGCCCTTGAGCTCGCGGCGCAGCGCGCTCCAGGGCGCGGCGCCCCCCGCAGGCGCCTCGCGCAGCCGCGCGATGGCATCGAGCCGCTGCTGCGGCACGGCGCGCTCGCGCGGCGGCTCCAGCAGCCAGCGGCGCAGCAGGCGGCTGCCCATGCCGGTGGTGCAGGTGTCCAGCAGTGAGAACAGCGTGGGCGAATCTTCGCCGCGCAGCGTCTGCACCAGTTCCAGATTGCGGCGCGTGGTAGCGGGCAATTCGAGCAGCTCGCCGCTGCGCTGCACGGCGATGCTGCGCACGTGCGTGAGCGCCCGGCCCTGCGTGTGCTCGGCAAACGTCAGCAGGGCGGCGGCTGCGGCATGCGCGTCGTGCAGCGCGTCGGCGCTCCAGGCGGCCAGGCTGGCGGCCTGCAGCTGCTCCAGCAGCTTGCGCTGGCCGAGCGCCGCGTCGAACTGGAAGGCTGGCCGCACGGTGACGGCGCACTGCGCGCCCGCTGCCTTCAGGCGTTGCTCGAACGCAGGCGTGACCTCGCCGCCGTACAGCAGCTCGCGCGGGCCGATGCGGCCAATCCAGGCGGCCACCTCGTCGGCATCGCACTCGGCCAGTTGCAGCTCGCCCTGCGTCACGGCCATCCAGGCCAGGCCCGCGCGGTTGCGCGCGCCCTGGTGCACGGCCAGCAGCACGGCTTCGGACTTGTCGGACAGCAGTTCGGTATCGGTGAGCGTGCCGGGGGTGACGACGCGCACCACCTTGCGCTCCACCGGCCCCTTGGCGGTGGCGACGTCGCCCACCTGCTCGCAGATGGCCACCGATTCGCCGAGCTTGATGAGCCGCGCCAGATACGTCTCGACCGAGTGGAAGGGCACGCCCGCCATGACCACCGGCTGCCCGGCCGACTGGCCGCGCTTGGTGAGCGTGATGTCGAGCAGACGCGCGGCCTTTTCGGCATCGTCCCAGAACAGCTCGTAGAAATCGCCCATGCGATAGAAGAGGAGCGTGTCGGGGAAGTCGGCTTTCAGGCCGAGGTACTGCGCCATCATCGGCGTGTGGCCGGCCTGCGCTGCATCGGGGCGTGTCACGCCGTCGTTGTGCATGGGAATCGAGTGGATGAGGGTTCTGCGCCGCCGCAGGACAGCCTGCGCGCGCGTTCGGTAGTGGAGGACAGGCCACCGATTATCGTTGACCCCCCCCGGTGCCCCCGGCGATGGCTGGGCTGCGCTAGCGACGCAGTGTCGTCGCCACCTCGAGCACCGCCTCGCGCAGCCAGCGATGGCCGCTGTGACCCTGGGTGCGTTCGTGCCACAACATGCTCACCGCGAAACCGGGCACAGGGAAGGGTGGGTCCATGACCTTGAGCGTGTCGCGGCGATGCCGCACCAGCCGATGCGGCACCAGCGCCACGAAGTCAGACTGCGCCACGATCTCGGGCACGAACAGGAACGACGCCGCCGACAGGGCCACGTGGCGCTGGTGGCCCAAGGCAGCCAGCCCGTCGTCCACGGGCGTGGTGAAGCCGCCGCCGCGCAGCGAGACCACCACCTGGTCGAGCGCGGCGAATCCGGCCACCGACAGTCCGCGCTTGAGGCGCGGATGGCCGCGTCGGCCGATCAGCACGTAGCGCTCGTCGAAAAGGTGCCGGCTGCGCAGGCCGGGTGGCCCGTCGTCGGGCGTCATCAGGGCCAGGTCGATCTCGCCGGCCGCCATCTGTGCTTCCAGTTGCGAGGGGTCGAGATGGCGCGCGGCGATCCTGATGCCGGGCGCGCGCTGGCGCAGCGCCACCGCCAGGGGCTGCACCACCGTGGACTGCAGGTAGTCGGTGCCGGCAATGCTGACGCTCAGGCGCGCCGTGAGGGGATCGAAATGCCGGTGGCCGGACAAGGTCGCCCGGACGTGGTCCAGCGATTCGCGCAGCGGCTCCAGCAGCTCCAGCGCCTTCGCGGTGGGCGTCATGCCCCGCTGGGCCGGCAACAGCAGCGGATCGTCGAACAGCTCGCGCAGACGCGCGAGCTGCGCGCTGACGGCCGGCTGGCTCAGGTGCAGCCGTTCGGCAGCACGCGTGACGTTGCGTTCCACCAGCAGGGTTTCGAGCGTGACCAGCAGGTTGAGGTCGAGTCGTTTGCCATCCATATGGTGGATGGTAGAAGAAAAATCTTTCGATTTCACGGATAGCTGGCTGTGGTCGAGACTGCGGGCCATCGCCAACAGCTTTCGTGAAAGACCTCCATGCAGTCCCCACACGGCAAGACCGTCCTCATCGTCCATGCCCAACCCGAGCCCACCTCAGTGACGCGCCAACTGGTGCACGCCTCCGTCGCCGCGCTTCGGGCGCAAGGCCACGCGGTGCTGCAATCCGACCTCTACGCCATGGGGTGGAAGGCGGTGTTCGACGCCGACGATTTCCCCGATCGCGCCCGTGACGCACGCCTGTCCTTCGTCGACGAGTCGGCGCACGCGTACGCCCATGGCAAGCAGACGGCCGACGTCGAGGAAGAGCAGCGCAAGATCCTGGCCGCCGATGCGGTGATCCTGCAGTTTCCGCTGTGGTGGTTCGGCATGCCGGCCATCATGAAGGGCTGGATCGACCGCGTCTGGGCGTACGGGCTGGCGTACGGTTTCCGCGGCGAGGGCAACGCGCTGCGCTACGGCGAGGGTGGCTTCGCGGGCAAGCGCGCCCTGCTGTCGGTGGCCGTGGGCGGGCCGGCCATCGACTACTCGCCGCGCGGCATCAACGGCCCGCTGGAGCAACTGCTGTTTCCCATCACGCACGGCGCGCTGTTCTTTCCGGGCATGCAGGTGTTGCCCACCTTCGCCGTCTATGGCGCGGGCCGCATGGATGCGGCCAGCATGGCGCAGGCATGCGGCGATTGGCGTGCGCGCGTGGAGCGTCTGTTCGACGACGAGCCGATCGCGTTCCGTCCGCAGAACGGCGGCGACTATCCCGACCGTCACGTGCTGGCCGACCACGTCGCGCCGGGGCAGACCGGCCTTCTCGCCCACATCGGCAATGCGCGCGACACGGCTGCATCGCCGGTCCCGGCCGCCGCCCTGCAGGAGGCGTGACGTGAAGACGATCGTCATCCTCACGCGCCGCGAGGGCGCCGCAGCCGAGGCCCTGGCCCGGCTGGCCGCGCCCGAGGCCCGCGCCGTCTGGCAGGGATTCGCAGACGGTCGCGTGAGCGCCGTGCATGGACTGCAGCACGGCGCCGGTGCCGTGCTGGAACTCGAGACCCCCACGCATCCGGATGCCGTGCGTTTCGTCGAGGCCCTGCCCTATGTGGAAGAGCACCTGCTGGACGTGCAGTACGTCGCGCTCAAGCCATTTCCCGGTTTCGCCACGCTGGCGTCCTGAATGAACCGCGCGGACGCGAGTCCGCCACCGATACATCTGTTCCGCGAAAACTCCAAGGAGACCTGTTCCGTATGACCACCCTCGTCGTGATCGGCAGTGCCAAGGCCAAGCCTGGCCGGGCCGACGAATTCCGCACTGTCCTCAAATCCCTGTTGTTGCCGACCCTGGCGGAGGAGGGCTGCCTGCGCTATGAGATGAACGAATCCGAAGACGGCGAGAGCTGGATCTTCACCGAGCTGTGGGAGAGCCGCGAGTTGTGGGACCGGCACATGGCTTCGCCCCAGCTCGACAGCTACCGCGCCGTGGTGCACGACATGGCGGAGTACTGGACACTGTTCCTGGGCCGCATGATCCGGCCCGGAGCCTGAGGCGCGCCGCACGATGCCTGCCCTCAGCCTCTTCCACATCGCCATCAAGACAGCCCGGCCCGAGGCCACCCGGCGTTTCTATGCCGAGGTCTTCGGCATGTCGGAGGCACCGCGTCCGGCTTTCGAGTTTCCGGGCTTCTGGATGCAGCTCGACATGCCCTACGGCGGCGCGATCTTCCACATCTACACCGGCAGCGCGGCGCTGGGGCAGGGTGGCCACGTGCCCACGGGCAGTGGCGCCATCGACCATGTGGCGCTGGCCGCGCAGGGCTTCGCTGCCATGCGTGCACGATGCCGCGCGCTGGGCCTGCCCTACCGCGAGCGCGAGGTGCCGGGCTTTCCGCTATGGCAGCTGTTCTGCTACGACCCCAACGGCATCCAGTTCGAGATGAACTTCCATTCGGCGCACGAGCGGGCCGGGGGCGTGCAGGTCGCCCCCGACAACTGGGTCAAGGCCGGATCGGAGTGGTTCGAGCCGGCGGCCTACGAGCGCTTCGGCACGACATGACGCATGGCGTCCGGCGCACCGGCCGGACACGGCTTCCCGCACAGACATACCGACAAGGAGACACACAGATGACAACCCCCCGATTCCTCCGCCAGCTGGTGACGGCCCTGGCCTGGCTGGCGGCGGCCGCCGCCGCCGGCGCACAGGACGTGCGGCCCCTCACGATCGGCGTGATCGAACTCTTCCCCAACCCGCACTTCGCCCAGGCGCGCAAGGGCATCGAGGACACCGCGCGCCGTCTCGGCGTCAAGGTGGTGATCCAGAACGCCAATCTCGACGCGACGCGCGAGGCGCAGTACGTGCAGACCTTCGTCACGCGCAAGGTCGATGGCCTCCTGATGTCGGCGGTCTCGCCCACCGGCTCGCTCGCCGCCCTGCGGCAGGCCCGGGCCGCCGACATTCCGGTCGTCTGCTACACGACCTGTGTCAATCCGCCCGACGACCGCGAGCTGGTGCGCGCCTTCGTCATGAGCGACAACCGCGGGCTGGGCACGACCACCGGGCGCCAGGTGGCGGCTTACGTGCGCGAGCGCCTGGGCGGGCAGGCCCGCGTGCTGATGCTGACCTGCGAATCGCACGATGTCTGCAAGGAGCGCCGCAAGGGCATCAACGAGGCGCTGGCGGGGCTGGATGTGCGCATCCTCGCGGAGCAGGAGGGCTTCGTGGTCGACAAGGCGCGACCCATCGCCGACTCGATGCTGGCCGCCCACCCGGGTGCCAACGTGTTCATCGCGGAAAACGAAGACGGCATCATTGCCGCCGCGCAGGCCATCAAGGCCAAGGGCCTGGCCGGCAAGGTGGCCGTCTTCGGCATCGACATCAACACGCAGGTGGCGCAACTGGTGGCATCGCCCGACGGCATCGTCCACTGGACGACCGGGCAGGATCCGTATGCCCTGGGCGCCATGGGCCTGCAGGCCCTGGTGAAGGCGCTACGCGGCGAATCGCCCGGGGCGTTCAACCAGTACGCCGGCTCGCCCACCTTCAGCCGCGACGATCCGGCCGCAGCGCGCCAGTACGCCGCCGACCGCCGCTGAGCGGGCAGCGCCATGGATGCGAACGCCATGCGGCATGACGCGCCGCCGGCCGGCGGGCCGCAGCACGCGGTACAGGCCTGCGCGCTGGGCAAGGCCTACGCCGGCGTGCCGGCGCTGCAGCAGGTGGACTTCTGCCTGGCCCCCGGGGAGATCCGCGCACTGCTGGGCAAGAACGGCGCCGGCAAGTCGACGCTGCTGAGAATCCTTGCCGGCGCGCACGCGCCCGACAGCGGAACGCTGCACGTGGGCGGGCGCCGGGTCGCGGCCTTTACGCCGCGCGATGCGCGCGCGCTGGGCGTGGCCATGGTTCATCAGGAACTGAGCCTGGTGCCTGCACTCGGCGTGGCCGAGAACATCCTGCTGGGCCGCTGGCGGCGCGGCCGCCTGTTCGTCGACCACGCGGCCATGCGGCGCGAGGCCGCCGCCGCGCTGGCGATGCTCGGCGCGGCCATTGATCCGGCGTTGCCCGTGCGCCGCTTGTCCATCGCGCAGCAGCAGATGGTGGAGATCGCCCGTGCGCTCTCGCTCGATCCGCGCGTGCTGATCCTGGACGAGCCGACGAGTTCGCTGTCGGCCGCCGATGCCGCCCGGCTGCTCGGCTGCGTGCGCACGCTGGCGGCGCGCGGCGTGGCCGTGATCTACGTATCGCACCGCATGGACGAGATCCAGCAGGTGGCCGACAGCGTGACGGTGCTGCGCGATGGCCGCCATGTCGGCACGGTGCCGATCGCGCAGGCGCCCACGGCGGAAATCGTGCGGCTCATGACCGGGCGCACGGCCGCTGCCGCGACCCGTCCGGCGGCGCGCACGCCCGGTCCGGTGGCGCTCGAGGTGCGCGGGCTCAGCACGCGCGGCAAGCTGCGCGGCGTGAGTCTGGACGTGCACGCCGGCGAGATCGTGGGCCTGGCCGGCCTGCTGGGCGCGGGGCGCACCGAACTCCTGCGCGCCGTGTACGGGCTCGATCCCGCAGAGGTGGGCGAGGTGTCCGTGCGCGGCGAGCCGGTCGTGCGACGCTCGCCGGCCCGCATGATCGGCCATGGCGTCGGGCTCGCACCGGAGGATCGCAAGAAGGATGGCCTGGTGCTGGGCATGGGCATTGCCGAGAACCTCGTGCTGGCCTCGCCCGCGCGCGTGATGCGCGGCCCGTGGCTGTCGCGCACGCGGCAATCGTCCCTGGCGCGCCACGCTGCCGCGCTGACGGCAGTGAAGTGCGCCTCGCTCGACGATCCGGTGCGCAGTCTCTCGGGCGGCAACCAGCAGAAAGTCGTGCTGGGCAAATGGCTGAACGCCGGGGTGCAGGTGCTGTTGCTCGACGAGCCCACGCGCGGCGTCGACATCGACGCCAAGCACCAGATCTACGACCTGCTGCGGGCGCTGGCCGCGCAGGGCACCGCCGTGCTGGTGGCCTCGTCCGAGCCGGAGGAACTGATGGCGCTGTGCGACAGGCTGCTGGTGATGAAGGAGGGCGCGATCGTCGCCCGGCGCGAGGTGCACGGCACGACGCTGGCCGAAGTGATGGCGCTGGCGATGGGCGAGCACGTACACGGCCACGACACATAACGATCACAACGGAGACTCTGATGAATACCGACACCATGGAACTGCACGCGGGCCGGGGCGCGCACAGCGCGGCAATGGCGCGCCTCGACCCCGAGATCCGCGGTCTTTTGCTGGCGCTGGGCGTGCTCTGCGCGGCGGCCGTCGCCTTCGCGCCGCACTTCGCGACGGCGGGCAACCTGCTGGACGTGCTGCGCCAGCTGGCGTTCACCGGTATCGTTGCCTACGGCATGACGCTGGTGATCGTGGCCGGCGAGATCGACGTGAGCGTGGGTTCGGCCATCGCCTTCTCGTCGGCGCTGTTTGGCACGCTGGTGGCGTCGCTCGGCCTTCCCCTGTGGCTGGCGGCCGTCGCCGTGGTCGCGCTGGGCACCGCCATCGGAGCGGGCGCGGGCGCGATCCGGGCCTGGTTCAACATTCCCTCGTTCATCGTCACGCTGGCGCTGTTCTCGGCGCTGCGCGGTGCGGCGATGCTGATGACCGATGCGATCCCGGTGCCCATCCTGGAGGCCGGCTTCGAGCGCTGGGGCAGCGGCACGCTGCTGGGCATTCCGGTGCCGGCGCTGGTACTGCTGGCGCTGTTCGTGGTGTTCTCGGTACTGGCCTCGCGCACGGCGTTCGGGCGCGCGGTCTATGCGATCGGCGGCAACGCCGAGGCCGCGCACCTCTCGGGCATTCCGGTGGCGCGAACGCGTGTGCTGCTGTTCGCGCAGACGGGCGGCCTGGCGGCGCTGGCCGGCCTGCTGATGACGTCGCGGCTGGGCTCGGGCAATCCCAACATCGGCTACGGCGTGGAGTTCGCGGTCATCACGGCGGTGATCGTGGGCGGGGCCAGCCTCTACGGTGGCAAGGGCAGCATGCTCGGCACGCTGCTCGGTGGCCTCTTCATCGTGGTGCTCAACAACGCGATGGTGCTGCTGGGCATCAACTCGTATGCGCAGGACGTGGCCAATGGCGTCGTGGTCCTGCTGGCGGTGCTGGTGAGCAGCCGTGCGGGCCTGCCCGCCGGTTGGCGCTTGCGGCGCATGCCACGCGCCTGAGGACAGCGCGCGGCCCCCGCTATCCGGCGCGCACCGCGCGCGCCGACGCCGTCCGTCCGGCGCGGTTGGAGGCCAGCATGTCGTGCAACTGTTGCGCCGCAGGAGTGAGCGACTTGCCGCGCCGGCGGATCAGGCCCATCTTGCGCGTCACCACCGGGTCGGTGAGCGCAATGCTGATCAGCGTCGGGTGATCCTTGCCCGGCATTGCCAGGGCCGGCACCGCCGCCACGCCCAGGCCGGCTTCCACCAGGCCCAGCAGCGTCGTGACATGGCGGGCCTCGTACTGGCATTGCGGCCGGTCGGGCACGTTGGCCAGCGCCAGATCCATCAGCAGGCGGTTGCCCGAGCTGCGGCCGACGGACATGAAGTCGTGCTGGCCGAGTTCGGCCCACGTGATCTTCTTGCGGCGCGCCAGCGGATGGTCGCGCCGGCAGGCGGCCACGAAGCGCTCGGTCAGCACCGGCCTGAACTCGATCTCGGCTTCCTGGCTGCCGATGAAGTTGAGGCCGAAGTCGGCCTCGCCCTGCGCCACCGCCACCAGCACTTCGTTCGCGCTGGCGTCGTGCACCTTCACGCGGATGCGCGGGAACTTCTCGTGGTAGCGCCTCACCACCTGGGGCAGGAAGTAGTAGACGGCCGATGGCACGCATGCGATGGTCACCTCGCCCACGCGGCGCGCGGCGATGTCGCCCATGCCGAGCATCATGGCGTCGAGGTCGTCGAGCCACTGGCGCGTCTTGCGGAAGAAGTCGCGGCCCACGGCGGTGAGCGTGACGCGCCGTGTCGTGCGGTCCAGCAGGCGCACGCCCAGCGCTTCCTCCAGCTTGTCGATGCGCCGGCTGAAAGCGGGCTGCGAGATGTGCACCGCTTCGGCTGCGGCACGGAAGCTCTGCAGTTCCGCCACAGCCGCGAAAGCCTGCATGTCAGCGAGATCGAACTTGTTGGCCATGGTGTCGTCCGTCGTGGAAAGGGTGGATCCGATTATTCCACCAGATGCATCAATGCATCCGAACGTTGCAATTCACAGAAGCGGCGCCGTTGCCGATCATCGCTGCATGGCTCAAACGATTCCATGCGTCCTGATGCGCGGCGGCACCTCGCGGGGACCTTTCTTCCTCGGCGACTGGCTGCCGTCCGACCCGGCCGGGCGCGACCGCGCGCTGATCGCGGCGCTGGGATCGCCGCACGAGCTGCAGATCGACGGCCTGGGTGGCGGTAACTCGCTGACCAGCAAGGTGGCCATCGTCTCCCGCTCCTCGCAACCTGGCTGCGACGTGGACTATCTCTTCGCCCAGGTGAGCATCGACGAGGAGCGCGTGGACGTGGCGCCCAACTGCGGCAACATGCTCGCGGGCGTGGGGCCCTTCGCCATCGAACAGGGCCTGGTGCCGGCGCGCGAGGGCAGCACCCGCGTGAACATCTTCAACGTCAACACCCGCTCGCGCATCGAGGCCGAGGTGATGACGCCGGGCGGCCGCGTGAGCTACGACGGCGACCAGCGTATCGACGGCGTGCCCGGCACGGCCGCGCCGATCCGCCTGGCCTTCGCCAACGCCTGGGGCGCGGTGACCGGCCACGTCTTCCCGACAGGCCAGCGCAGCGACGTGATCGACGGTATCGAAGTCACCTGCATCGACGCCGCGCAGGTCATGGTGATGGTGCGCGCGGCCGACCTGGGCCTGGCCGGCGACGAAGCGCCCGCGGCCCTCGACGCCAATGCGCCCCTGATGGCCCGGCTCGAAGCGCTGCGTCGCGCGGCCGGCCTGCGCATGGGCATGGGCGACGTGTCGCGCAGCGTGCTGCCCAAGCCCGTCATCGTCTCGCCCGGGGCACAGCCAGGGACGATCGTCTCGCGCTACTTCACCCCGTTGCGCTGCCACCGCTCGCACGCGGCCACGGGCGCCATCGGTGTCGCCGCTGCGCTCGCGCTGCCGGGCTCGGTGGCGGCCGACGCCCGCTGGACACCTGGGCCCGGCTCGCACCGGGTCGGTGTGCTGCATCCGGCCGGCTGCATTCCTGTCGACCTCGAACTCGGCGGCGACGCCGCATCGCCCACGTTGCAGCGCGCGAGCCTCGTGCGCACGGCCCGCAAGATTCTCGAAGGCACCCTTTACATCCCGGTCCGCGCGGCGGCCGCATGACACCTGGGCCGGCATGGCCCATCATCAACGTAGACAAGGAGACAACACCATGCAGAGCAATTCCTGTCGGGTCATCGGCCGCCGATCGGCCATCGCCGCGCTCGCCCTGGCGGCCTGCGCCGCCAGCGGCCTGGCACAGGCCCAGAGCGCCTATCCCGAGCGCATCGTCACGCTCGTCGTGCCCACGGCGCCCGGCGGCGGTAACGACGCCATGGCGCGCGTCGTGGCGCAGAAGCTCTCGACGATGTTCGGCCAGCAGGTCATCGTGGAGAACAAGGCCGGCGCAAACGGATCGATCGCCGCCGAATACGTGGCGCGCGCGCCGGGCGACGGCTACACGCTGCTGTTCGGCTACATCGGCACGCACGGCATGAATCCGGCGCTGCAGAAGCTGCGCTACGACCCCGTCGCCAGCTTCGAGCCCATCGGCATGGTGTGCACCTCGCCCACACTGATGGTGGTCAACCCGGCCGTGCCCGCCCGCAGCGTGGACGAGCTGGTCAAGGCCATGCGCGCGCGGCCCGACCAGTTCAACTACGCCTCGGCCGGCAATGGCACGGCGCCCCACTTCGCGGCGGAGATGTTCAAGCTCGCCACCAAGGCGGAGATGGCCCACGTGCCCTACAAGGGCTCGGCGCCCGCGATGGGCGATACCGTGGCCGGCCAGACGCAGGTGATGTTCCCCAGCCTGTTCACTGCCTATCCGTTCGTCAAGGCCGGCAAGCTGCGCGCGCTCGGCGTCGCTGGCCCGAAGCGCTCGAGCACCATGCCCGACGTGCCCACGCTGGAGGAGCTCGGCATCAAGGGCGTGGACGTGACGCAGTGGTACGCCATCTTCGCGCCTGCGAGGACGCCGCGGCCCATCGTCGACAAGCTCAACACCGCGCTCAACGCAGCCCTGGCCGACAAGGACGTGGCGAACCGCATCGAGTCGCATGGTGCCGTCGTGGAGACCAGCACGCCCGACCAGTTGCGCATGAAGGTGCGCAGCGAAGTCGCCAAGTGGCGCGGCGTGGTCGAAAGCGCGAAGCTGCAGCCGGACTGATCCGCCGCCCGTGTGCGTGCATCAGTCCAGGTGCACGTGCGGATGAACGTGCGGATGGGTATGCGCCGGATCGTGTCCGTGCACGTGGTCCGCATGCCGGTGACGATGCCGGTGGCGGTAGGCCAGTTGCGTGCGCTCCAGCAGTTCGACGTCGTGCAGCGCCGCGTGCGCCTCGCCGTCGTGGGCGATGCGGCCGTCGGCGCCCAGGATGACGCAGCGTTCGCCGAACTCCGCCGCGAAGGCATGGCTGTGCGTGCTGACGATGACGGTGGCGGGCGTGTCGAGCAGGTGCTCGGCGAGCCAGCCGGCGGTGCGCGGATCGAGGTTGGCGGCCGGCTCGTCCAGCAGGAGCAGGCCGGGCTGCAGGGCCAGCACGCAGGCCAGCGCCACCTTCTGCTTCTGGCCACCGGAGAGCGAGAAGGGCGGCTTGTCCAGCAACGGGCCCAGTTGCAGCGCCTGCGCCCAACGGTCCACGCGCGCCGGCGCGTCGGAAAGGCCCAGGCGCTCGGGTCCGTAGGCGATCTCTTCGCGCACGCTGGGGTTGAACAGCATGGCGTCGGGATTCTGGAACAGCAGCCCCACGTCCGCGCGGAAGCGCCGCACCCAGGCCTTGTCGCGCAGGCTCGCGGCGTCCACCGGCATGCCGCCGTGCAGGTGACGGCCACTGTGGGCGAACACCAGTCCCGCGAGCAGCTTGAGCAGGGTGGACTTGCCAGTGCCGTTGGCACCCATCAGCACGATCTTCTCGCCGCGCAGGACGCGCAGGTCGATACCGGCGAGCAGCGGCTCGGCATCGGGCCAGGCGAAGGAGACGTCATGCAGTTCGATCAGTGGCATGTCATTCATCGAAGCAACCCCGCGATCGCATGGCCAGCGCGGTGTCTTCCGCGTTGGCGAGGGATTTGTCGAGCAGGTGCGCCGCCTGCGCCGCCGCGTGGCGGGTGCGGTCGCGCCAGCGAGCCTGGCCCACATCGCGGCTGGCGAAGGCCAGGCGGAAGTCGCGCAGGACACGCGTGAAGGTCCGGGCCTGGCCGCTGGCCAGCGTCGCCACCAGCGACAGCGTCGGCGAGCAGCGCAGCGCGCGCAGCAGGTTGACGCGCGAGACCAGCCAGAAGCCCAGGAACACCATCAGCAGCACTCGCAGGTTGATGCGAAGGAGGTACTGCCCCGTGGCCGCCGTCCACAGGTCGCCGCGCCAGAGCGCCAGCAGCGCATAGCCCAGGCTCACCGACAGGTTGAACAGCAGCACCGACAGCACGGCGCGGCGCAGCAGGCCGGAGCGCGCCGGCCCGGCGGCCAGCGCCGCGATCGCCAGCAGCGCACCCAGCACGGCCGGATCGTGGATGAAGCCCAGCGCCAGCAGCGCTGCGGCATAGAGCGCCAGCCACAGCGTGTCGCGGCTCATGCGTGCTGCCATCGGCGCTCCTGTGCGTGCCGCCACACCAGCAGCGTGATGGCGGCTTCGGCCCCCCCCAGCAGTGTGTGCGGCAGCAGCACGGCGGGCAGCACGATGCGCCAGCCGAAGGGGAAGAACAGCGGCTGGCCGCTGCCGGTGTGCGCCAGCAGCGGCTGTGCGCCCAGTACCAGCGCCACCGCCGCGGCCGACGCCATCACCGAACACCACGTGGCCAGCACGACGGCGGCAGGCTCGCCCAGGCGCCGCAGCGCATGGAACACCGCCAGCGCCACCGCGCTGCCCACCACACCCATGGCCAGCGCATTGACCGGCAGCGCCGTCAGCCCGCCGGCGCCGAACAGCAGCGACTGCAGCAGCAGCACGACGCTGTAGGCGAGGAAAGCGAGCCGGCCGCCGAACAGCAACGCCAGCAGGGCCACGCCCACCACGTGGCCGGAGGTGCCGCCCGGAATCGGCAGCATCACCAGCCCCAGCGCATAGACCAGCGCCGTGAGTGCGGCCAGGCGCGGCACCATGCGGTCGTGCAGCCGGTCGCGCAGGCCGCGTGCGGCCCAGGTCCAGGCACCGATGGCCAGCGCCGATGCCGGCAGCCACGTGATGGGGGCGAGGAAGCCGTCGGGAATGTGCATGGCGTGCCTGGCTTCAGTCCTGCGCCGACCGTGCGCGGGCGCGGCGCCGCCGGCGCGCGAACCACAGGCCGTAGAGCGCCGCGATCGCCGCCACGCCCGCAGCGCCACGCGCGAGGCGGTCTCCTGCCGTCGGAGCCGCGGTCAGTGCGATGGGCGCCGCCGCAGCGGGCCGTGCGTTCACGGCCGGCAGCAGCAGGTCGATGCCATGGCCGTCGGCCGAGAAGGCGCGCAGGCGCAGGGCGACGACGTCGCTCACGCGCGGGTCGATCACGACCCCGCCCGTCTCGCTGGTGCGGCCGGCCTGTACTGGCGAGGCCTCCGCTGGCGCGCCCTGAGCGCGCAACTCGTAGGCTTCGTAGGCGAAGGGTTCGCCGTCGCCGTAGGCGAGCGTCACGCGGCGCGGCGGGCCGTCCTCGACGACGGCCTGCACGTCGTGCGCGATCGCTGGCCCGACCGCGCCCAGCGCCGAAGCGGCGACCACGAGCAGGGCGCAGTGGACGAAATGACGTGACATCAGGGCGCGGCGAGCACGAGGTTCGCCTCCATCGACAGAACGTCGGCGCGTGCGTCGCCTGTGAGCGGCTGGCGGTGGGCGACGGAGATCATCTGCACGCCGGGCGGCACGGGCACGCGGGCCTGTCCCCTGGCGTCAGTGACCACGGGCGCGACGGTGTCCGTCGTGAAGCGAGAAACCTTCGCGCCCGCCAGCGGCTGGCCTTGCACCAGCACCTGCACCGTGACGGCACCGCCTGCGGGCGCGGCCAGCGGCACGATCTCCAGCGTCTGCCCCACGGGCTTGAGCGCGGGCGCGCCCCAGGCGAGCACGGTCTTGCCGAACTTCACGGCGTGCGAGGCGCCCAGGGCGCCGGGCACTTCGTTCATCGGCCCGGGTTTCGATCCTTCCTTCGTGCGGCTGTGGAAGCCGTTGTCGTAGCTCGACGTGATGACGGCGGGCGTGCCGTCCACCTGCACGCGCGGGGCGCCGCTGGTGGGCACCAGCCGTGCGGCCAGTGGCTGGCCGGCCGCGTTCACGGCTGCCAGCGCGCTCACCTTGGCGGCGGTGGCGGCCTCGAGCTTGCCGGCGTGGCCGAACAGGAAGACCAGTTGGCCGTCCTGCGGCTGCACCCAGGCGTCGTGCGCCCGGGCGGTGCTGGCGAGGCCGGCCGCCAGCAGCAGGCCGCTGGCTCGAAGGATGAGTCGTGTGTTCATGGCTCGGGAGGATGAAGGGGTAAAGGGTCAGAACTGGAGCGAGGTGCCCAGCGTGATGCTGCGCGGCGCGCCGGGGTTGTAGGTGCGGGTGCCGCCCGTGATGCCGGCCGAGGTGGCGTAGCGGCGATCGGTGAGGTTGCCCACCTGCACGTAGTAGCGCTGCGACTTCGCGCCCAGAGGCGAGGCGGCGTTGCCGCGCACGTCGTGGCTGGCCATGAGGTCGATCGTGCGGTAGCCGCCGTAGTACGCGGCCGGCGTGGTGGCCGAAGGCTGCGAGATCGCGTAGCGGCCCAGCGAGCGTGCGATCGCCGTGACCGCGAAGCCGGCGGCGGGGCGCACCGTGGCCGTGAACGTGGCCAGGTAGCGCGGCACGCCGGTGATCTCGGATCCCACGAGCCACGGCGTCGTGGGCAGGCTGGCGAGCACCTCGGTGCGCACGCGTGCCAGCGCGGCGGTGAACTCGAGCATGTCCGAGGGCATGAAGCGGATCTCGGCTTCGAGCCCCTGGCGCCGCGTGCTGCCGACGTTGGCGTAGGTGAGCGTGGCCGGGTCGGCCAGCGCCACCTCGTCGCGGCTGTCGGTGCGGAAGTGCGCCACGTCGATCAGCCAGGACTCGCCGGGCGTGAACGTCAGCCCCAGTTCGCGCTGGCGGAACGTGGTCGGCTGCACGGCGAGTCCGGCCGTGAACTTGGCCGCGTCGCCCGGCAGCGCGAAGCCTTCGGCCACGCTGGCGCGCGCCTCCACCACGCCGGGCAGCCAGGTGGAGCGCACGCCGACCTTGGGCGTGGTCACGTGGAAGTCCTGCATGTCGTTGCACTGCGCGCTGGCGCCGGTGCGCGTCTCCAGGCCGCGCACCTCGCAGCCGCCGCCCACGTGGTCGTGGCGCACGCCCAGGCTGGGGCGCAGCAGCGGATGCAGCGCCCATTCGCCCTGCGCGAAGAGCGAGTCGGTGCGCGTGGCCAGCAGGCGGTCGAGCGTGCCGCTGCCGCCGGCCACGCCGGCGGTGGTCGTGGTGGGCGTGAAGACACCGTTGGCCAGCGCGTCGGCATAGGTGTAGTGCGTGTCTTCGGAGTAGCGTTCGATGCCGGCCACCCAGTTCAGCGGCCGGTCCGCCAGGCGGTGGCTGCCGTTGAGGTTGAGGCCCGCGCCCAGCACGTCGCGGTCGTAGGCTTCTTCGCGCTGCTGCCAGGTGGCGGCGTTGGTCAGGCGCGTGAACGAGCGGCGGAAGTCCTGCTGCGTGCCGTAGGCGAAGGCCAGCAGCTTGAGCTCAGGCGTGATCGTGTGCGAGAGGTCGGCGCGCAGCGTGGCGAAATTCTTGTCGGAACTGTCGTTCTGCACGTTGGGGTTCTTGCGCGCGTAGAGCTCGCGGTTGTCGAACTGTGCCTGCGTGATGACCGAGGCCGTGTCGGCGCTGCCTGTGTGCAGGCGCGTGGACAGCGCCAGTTGCGTGCCGGGCGCCAGTTGCATCGCGCCGCGCAACGCGACGGTGCCGCGCTGGTTGCCCGACTGCTCGCGCCAGCTGTCGGTGCGATACAGCTGCACCGCACCGTTGAGCGTGACGCCGCCGCCCTCGGCGCCCGCGTGTGCGCCGAACGCGCCCTGCAGGTCCAGCGTGCCGTGATCGCCCAGCTTGAGGTCGAGGTCGCGGTAGCGGCCACCCTTGCGCGAATCGAATGCCACCACGCCCGCGCGGTTGTAGTTGCCGTACAGCGCCGACACCGGGCCTCGGTACACCTTCATCGACGACAGCTCCAGCGGCACCAGCACGTTGAGGTCGGCATAGCCATCGGCATGGCTCGACGCCTCGTTGAGCGGAATGCCGTCGATCACGAAGCCGATGTCGCCGCCGTGACCGCCGCCCGAGAAGCCGCGCAGCGTGATCGAGTTGGCCACGCCGCCATAGCCGAGGCCGCGCACTTCCATGCCGGGCACCTCGCGGAACAACTGCTCGGGCTGCGTCACCTGGCGTTCGCGGAACTCCTCGCGGCCGAAGGCCTGCATGCTGTACGGCTGGTCACGGCTGGCGGTCACGGCCTCGCCCTTGACGGTGACGGCTTCCAGTTCGCGGGCGACGGTCGTCGCCTGGGCCCAGGCCAGCGCGGGTGCGATGAGCGCGAGGCAGGCGAGGGTGGAGGGAGGATTCATTGGCGACGGACTTTCATACGAATTATCATTTCTTCATACAAATTCCGTGCCAGATGCGACGCATCGTGGTGCACCGAAATGCGGCACCTGCGGCCCACGGCGGGCGACGTTGTCCGCTGCTCATTTCGCAGGCAATGCGGTGCCAACCCGCGCCGGTGCTCGCTCCGGCACAACCATCCGACGCATTTCCACAAAGTTGTCCACACAAAGGCGGGACAACTTCGCAGGCACCTCGACAGTGCACGCGGTGACACACGAGGTGGCTGCCCTTCATCGGGGCACACCCTATGAATGAACCCGCGCGGCCGCGGCATGATCCGGCGCCCATGAATGCTGTTCCGCTCCGCCTCCTGCGCGCCGTGGCCGCAGCCGCCACGCATGCCAGCGCCAGCGGCGCGGCGCGGGCACTGCATCAATCCACGTCGTCGGTCACGCGCGGCATCCAGGCCGCCGAGTCGATGCTGGAGGAGCGGCTGTTCGAGCGCGACACGCGCGGCATGGTGGCCACGCCCGAAGCGGCCGTGCTGGTGGAGCGTGTGCTGCGCGCCCAGCAGGTGCTCCATGCGGCGTCGGCCGGCCTGCGTGTGCGTGGCGCGCCCGCGTCTGTCGAGGCGTTGCCCCGGCTGGTCACAGACGGCCTGCTGCGCGCGCTGGTGGCACGCGCGGAGCACCCGTCGGAGAGCACGGCGGCGGCGAGCCTCGGCCTGTCGCAGCCCGCGCTGCACCAGGCGCTGCGCAAGCTGGAACATCTGGCGCGGCTGCCGTTGTTCGAGCGCACGCGCGTCGGCACGCGTCTCAATGAATCGGGGCAATGGTTGCTGTTGCATGCGCAGCAGGCGCTGGCCGAACTGCGCATCGGCCATGAAGAGCTCGCGCGCCGGGGCCGTCATTCCGGCGGCCAGGTGGTGATCGGCGCGCTGCCCATGGCCGGCGACGTGCTGGTGCCGCGCGCGGTGACGCTGGCCCTGCGCGCGCAGCCCCGGCTTGACATCACCGTCAAGGACGGCACCTACGAATCGCTGCGCCACATGCTGCGCGCGGCCGAGGTGGACTTCGTCGTCGGCCCGCTGCGCGGCAGCGCGCTGCCGTCCGACCTGCGCGAGGAAACACTGTTTGTCGACCGTTTCGTGGCCGTCGCGCGCAGCGGCCATCCGCTGGCCACGCTGCGGCGCCGCCCCTCGCTGCGGCAGATGGCGCGCCATCCGTGGGTGGGGCCGCTACCGGGCACGCCGGCCGAGGCGGCATTCAGCCGCCTGTTCGCCGAGGCGGGCCTGGCGCAGCCCCACCTCTCGCTGCGCGGGCACAGCGCGCCGGTGGTGCGGTCGGTGTTGCTGTCGGGCGATCACGTGGCGTTGCTGTCGCCGCTGCAGGTGCATGCGGACGTCGAGGCCGGACTGCTGGTGCATCTGACGGATCCGATCGCCGGCACCGAACGCCCCATCGGCATCGCGCAACGCGCGCACGCGTTGCCATCGTCGGCCAGCGAAGGCGTGCTGGCTGCCCTGCGGCAGGTGGGCCTGGAAGCAGCGCGGCACTGGCGATAAGCAGAACGCAACACCAGCAAGCTGCTGCGCAAGGCCGTCGCGGGCCGGCGATGCGCGCGCGGTGGATACTGTCCTGGGGTGGAGCACCCGCGCGCCGATGCGCGCCGGCGCTGGAACCACGACAACACATCAACTCGAAACGGAGAGACAACCATGACCGTCAGGCCTGGCAGCGCCGCCGCGCGCACCGAGGGTGTTCGCGCACGCGACCGCCGCAACTTCAACACCCGCCTGCTCGCCGCTGCCGCGGCCGGCCTGCTGCCATCGGCGGGCGCCTTCGCGCAGGACGCGGCGGCCGGTTATCCCAACAAGACCGTGCGGCTCGTGATTCCGTTCACGCCGGGCGGATCCACCGACATCCTGGGCCGCACCATCGGCCAGCAGCTGAGCATGCTGTGGGGGCAGTCGGTGGTGCCCGACAACGTGCCGGGCGCGGGCGGCAGCATCGGCGCCGACAAGGTGGCCAAGGCACCGGCCGATGGCTACACGCTGCTCATGGGCCACATCGGCACGCTGGCGGTGACGCCTTCGCTCTATTCGCGCCTGCCCTACGACCCGATCAAGAGCTTCCAGGCCGTGGCCTGGGTGGCGCGCGTGCCCAACGTGCTGGTGATCCATCCGTCGGTGCCGGCGAAGAACATCGCCGAGCTGATCGCCTATGCCAAGGCCAATCCGAACAAGCTCAACTACGGCTCGGGCGGCAACGGCAGCGCGGCCCACATCGCCACCGAATACCTCAAGCTGCAGGCCGGCATCCAGATGCAGCACGTGCCTTACAAGGGCACGGCGCCGGCGGTGAACGACCTGGTGGCCGGGCAGATCCAGCTGATGTTCACGGGCGTGCCCGCCGTGATCGCACAGGTGAAGGCCGGCCAGTTGCGTGCGCTGGCCGTCTCGTCGCCGCGCCGCGTGAAGGCCGTGCCCGATCTGCCCACCGTGGCCGAGAGCGGCTACAACGGCTTCGAGGCCGACCAGTGGTACGGCGTGGTAGCGCCGGCCGGCACGCCGCCGGCCATCGTCGCCAAGCTCAACAGGCAGATCAACGAACTGCTGTCATCGCCCGAGATCTCGTCCAAGCTCGCATCGGAAGGTGCCGAACCCACGCCCAATCCGCCCGAAGTGTTCGCGAAGCTGATCGAGACCGAGATCGCACGCTGGCGCACGGTGATCCAGGCCGGCGGCGTGAAGGTGGAATGACGCACTCGCCCACAGGCGGAATGTAGACGGGGCCCTTCGGGGCCCCGTTGCATCTGACGCGTCGTGGCTGTCAGTCCTCGTGCGTGTCGTGCGTGCCCGCGCTGCCCCGGCGCCAGTAGCCCGAGGCCTTGACGCGGCGCGGCGCCAGGCCGCGTTCCTTCACGAGGTGGTGGCGCACGGCCTTGGCACTGGCCGACTCGGCCGCCACCCAGGCATGGGTTTCGCCCGGCGGCAGGTGCAGCGCGGCCACTGCGCGCGCCAGCAAGGCATCGGCTGGCGCGGCGCCGGCCTGGCGGTGGACCCAGTGCACGTCCAGCGTGGCGGCGCTGGCCAGCGGCACGTGGTCGGCCGCGCTGTCCACCTCGGCCACCACGATGGCGCGGGCGGCGGCCGGCAGTTCGGCCAGGCGCCGTGCGATGGCGGGCAGGGCGGTGTCGTCGCCCACCAGCAGATGCACGTCGAAACCCGTGGGCAGGATGAACGAGCCGCGCGGCCCGCCCAGCCCCACCTGCTGGCCTGGCGCGGCCTGCAGTGCCCATTGCGTGGCGGGACCGGCGTCGTGCAGCGCGAAGTCCAGCTGCAGCGTGCGCGCCGCGGCGTCGTGCGCGCCGGGCGTGTAGTCTCGCATTACGGGCTTGGCGCCTTCGGGCCAGACCATGCCGTCAGGCGTGGCCTGGGGCAGGCGCAGCGCGCCGGTGGCCGCGTCGGGCAGGAACAGCTTCACGTGGTCGTCGAAGCCCGGGCTGTGGAAGCCTTCGAGCTCGTCACCCGCGAGCGTGATGCGCAGCAGGTGCGGCGTCACGCGCTGCACCTGCTGCACGGTGAGGACGCGGAAGCGCAGTTCGTGCCGCACGCGGCGCGGTGCCAGCGCATCGTCGGCGGGCAGATTGTCGTTGTTGATGGTCGGTGTGGTCATGGGGTCAGATCTTTTCGAGGTCTTGCGCCGCGCGGTCCAGCACGGCGGCGAACGCATGGGCCTGTCCGGGCGTGAGGGGTTCGCCCGCCAGCCGCAGCCGCACGGCGAACTTGAAGTTCTCCAGCGCGCGCACCACCTGCGGCGGCCGGCCCGCCAGCGTGCCGCGCTCGCCCTGCGCGCCGCTGTCCATGCGGGCCAGCAGGGCGCCCAGGATCTCGCGCTGGTCGGCCAGATGGGCCTGGCCTGCGGGGGTGATGCTGCAGAGCTTGCGGCCGCCGTCTTCGGCGGCCTGGGCGATCAGGCCCTGCTCTTCGAGCAGCGTGAGCGTGGGATAGACGACGCCCGGGCTCGGGCTGTACTGGCCGTGCACGCGCTCCTCGATCTCGCGGATGAGTTCGTAGCCGTGCCGGGGCTTTTCGGCGATGAGGTGAAGCAGCACGAGGCGCAAGCCGCCGTGCTGAAAAAAGCGGCCGCCTCGGCCGCCAGGGTGAAGTCCGCGCATGCGCCGTCCTTTCCGGAAATCGTTCGTGTTCCGGCGGACTTTATTAGATATATCTAAAAGCTGTCTATTTTGTTTCGAAAGACCCTGCGGGCGTCATCCCGCCGGGCGCGCCTGCGGCGCCGGCGCGTCGGCCTGCGGCGTGTCGATGTGCACGGCATGTTCCATCTTGGGGGCATCGCTGCCGGCGGCAGGTGGCGCGCTTTCGTGGCGGCCCAGCGGCTGGAAGTCGGCCGCCGCCTGGATGCGCAGCTGGGGCAGGAACTGCGGGTATTCGCGCTGCATGAAATCGATCATGCCCTCGCGGATGCGGCAGCGCAGATCGAACGCCTTGCCCGACGAGCCGGCCGTGGCCAGCACGCGCACCTGCATGGTTTTCTCGGTGGTGTCGGTGATCTGCAGCACGAAGACACGGCCATCCCATTCCGGCGCGGCGCGCACGATGCGCTCCATCTCGGCGCGCAGTGGCGCCATCGGCATGCCGAAGTCGACGTAGAAGAACACGGCGCCCAGCAGTTGCGAGTTGTTGCGTGTCCAGTTCTGGAACGGATTCTCGATGAACCACTGCAACGGAATGATGAGGCGGCGCTCGTCCCAGATGCTCAGTACCACATAGGTGCCGGTGATTTCTTCGACGCGGCCCCATTCGCCCTGGACGATGAGCACGTCGTCGATGCGGATCGGCTGCGCCAGCGCAATCTGCAGGCCCGCGATGAGGTTGCTGAATACCGGCCGCGCCGCGATGCCGCCCACGATGCCGATCACGCCGGCAGAAGCCAGCAGGCTGGCGCCCACCTGGCGCGCGCCGGGGAAGGTCATCAGCATCAGCGCGCCGCCGGCCATCAGCACCAGGATCTGCGCGGTGCGCGCGAGCACGCGGGTCTGCGTGAAGATGCGGCGGGCCTGCAGGTTGTCCTCGACGTCCTGGGGGTGCTTGGCGATGATGCCGTCGGCAATGCCGGAGATGGCGTTGGTCAGCAGCCAGATGAAGCAGCCGATGAGTGCGAGGCCGTTGAAGTGGCGGACGGTGTCGATGAAGCGCAGGCTGTCGGGCGCGGCCTGCCAGACGCCCTGCAAGGCGATGAGGGGCAGCACGAACTGGGCGGGCCGGTGCAGCGACTCGACCACGTGCTGGAGCACGACGGACAGGCGCGCCGCGCGCCGCAGCACGACGCCACCGATGCGATGGATGACGAGCGCGATGATGACGGCGATGGTGGCCGGCACGAGGGTCGCCAGCCAGGGCGATGAGCGAAGGGAGGACAGCAGATCGTTCATCCGCCCCATTGTGCGCAGGGCACGGCGCGATCACGTAAGGGCTTGTGAATGTCTCGGGTGCGGGGTGCGGTTTGGTTGACCGGGCGCGGCGAGGGCGCTATTCGCATGCGCGATGGCCACCGTCGTGGCTCGCCGGTCGGGACCGCGGGGTGGCTGCATCCGCTCGTGTCCCCCGCCGGCTGCGCCGGCTCCTCCTTGACCTCGCTGCGACAGCCACCCCGCGTTCCCGACGGGGCGTGTCGCGCTGCGAGGCTTCAGTTGCGGCGCGGAGGGCGTTGCGCGGGGCGAAACTCGCCGGGTTCGCTGGCGGGTCGGGGGATGGCCTTGAGGCGGCGGCGCGCGGGGGCGGCGGGGACTTCGTCCTCTGGCGTTTCGGCCGCGGGGATTTCTTCTTCGACGGAGGCGGCCGATTCACCGGCGGCGGCTGCATGCACGGCCATCTTGTCGGCCACACCGGCGAATTTGCTGTATTTGGCCAGCAGCGGCACCAGTTGGCCGTAGATGCGCGGGTTGCCGGCCACGCATTCGCGTTGTTCGATGAAGTCGGCCTCGCCCGTGAAGTTGCCGATCAGGCCACCGGCTTCGGTGACCAGCAGCGAGCCGGCCGCCACGTCCCAGGGGTTGAGGCCGGTTTCGAAGAAGCCATCGGTGAAGCCCGCGGCCACGTAGGCCAGATCGAGCGCGGCGGCGCCGGGGCGGCGCAGGCCGGCCGTGCGCTGCATCACGTCGCCCATCATCTGCAGGTACTGGTTGAAGTTGTCGGCCGGGCGGAACGGGAAGCCCGTGGAGATCAGGCATTCCTGCAGGCGGGTGCGCTTGGAGACGCGGATGCGCCGCTCGTTCATGTACGCGCCGCGCCCGCGCGTGGCGGTGAAGAGGTCGTTGCGGCTGGGGTCGTAGATGACGGCTTGTTCCACGCGGCCGCGCACGGCCAGAGCGATGCTGACGCAGTACACGGGAAAGCCGTGGATGAAGTTGGTGGTGCCGTCCAGCGGATCGATGATCCAGACGTGATCGGAATTCGGGTTGCCGTGCGTGGTGCCGGTTTCCTCGCCCAGGATCCCGTGGTCGGGGTAGGCGGTGAGCAGGGTCTCGATGATGATCTGCTCGGCGGCCTGGTCCACTTCCGTCACGAAGTCGTTCACCTGCTTTTGCGAGATGCGCACCGATTCCACGTCGAGCGCGGCGCGGTTGATGATGGCGCCGGCGGCGCGTGCGGCCTTGATGGCCACGTTGAGCATGGGGTGCAGGTTGGAGGACGACATGGATTGTGTGAAGAGCATCCGCGCACGGCGCGCGCAGGTGGAAGGCGGGGGCCGGCGATGCGGCCAAGGGCGGGATTTTAACCCCGGCGGCCTTCCGCTGCAGGGCGCCGCCGGCCGGCTGCGACAATCGCGGGCTGCCCGCAGCGCATCCCGCCGTCCATGATCACCCGCTTCATCCTCATCCAGACCAGCCACAGCGGCAACGTGGGCGCTGCCGCGCGGGCGCTCAAGGTGATGGGCTTCGACGATCTGGTGCTGGTGGCCCCGCGCTGGCCCGACGTCCTCACGCGCGAGGAGACCGTGCAGCGTGCCAGTGGCGCCACCGACGTGCTGGAGCGCACGCGCATCGTCGCCACGCTCGACGAGGCGCTGGAGGGCATCACCCACCTGTGCGCCACCGCCATGACGCCGCGCGACTTCGGCCCGCCCACGGTGGCGCCGCGTGCGCACTTCGCGCAACTGGCTCCGCGCATGGCGGACGCTGCGGGGCAGGGCGTGGCCTTTCTTTTCGGTTCCGAACGCTTCGGCATGCGCAACGAAGACGTGTATCGCTGCCACACCTGCCTGTCGATCCCGACCGCGCCGGGCTACGGATCGCTCAACCTGGCGGCAGCCGTGCAGCTGATCGCCTACGACTGGCGCGAGGCGCTGGCCGCGCAAGGCCAGGGTTTTGCGGTGACGCCGGCCACGCCCGAGGCGGCGCCGGCCGATGCGCAGGCGGTGGCGGGCCTGCTGGCGCACTGGGAGCAGTCGCTCACCGCCATCGGCTTCCTCGATCCCGCCGCGCCCAAGAAGCTCATGCCCCGGCTCAACCAGCTGTTCAACCGCGCGCAGCTCACGCAGGAAGAGATCCACATCCTGCGCGGCGTGGCCAAGGCGATGGCCCAGCCGCCGCGCGATCGCTAGGGCCTGAGTCTCAAAGGCCGCGGTGCGAGCGGGGATGGGGGCGCGGCGATAGACTTCCCGCTCATCTGCTGATAACGACAAGACATGTTCGCCCGCCTGCGCTCCGACATCCAGTGCATCCTCGACCGCGACCCGGCCGCGCGCAATGCGTGGGAGGTGCTCACGTGTTATCCGGGCCTGCATGCGCTGGTGATGCACCGCCGGGCGCACTGGTGCTGGAACCATGGCTTCAAATGGCTGGGCCGTTTCATCTCGCACGTCTCGCGCTGGCTGACCGGCATCGAGATCCACCCGGGTGCGAAGATCGGCGAGCGCGTGTTCTTCGACCATGCCATGGGCGTGGTGGTCGGCGAGACGGCCGAGATCGGCGACGGCTGCACCATCTACCAGGGCGTGACGCTGGGCGGCACCTCGCTCTACAAGGGCGAGAAGCGCCACCCGACGCTGGGCCGCGACGTGGTGGTGAGCGCCGGCGCCAAGGTGCTGGGCGGATTCGAGGTGGGTGACGGTGCCAAGATAGGCAGCAATGCGGTGGTCATCAAGCCCGTGCCGGCCGGTGCGACGGCGGTGGGTATTCCGGCGCGCATCATTCCGTCGAAGACCGGCACCAGCGCCGACGTGACCGACGCGCCCCGGCCGCAGTTCACGGCCTACGGCATCACGCAGGACGACGATCCGCTGAGCCAGGCGATGCGCAAGCTGATCGACAGCGCCTCGGGTCAGGAGAACCAGATCGCGCTGCTCTGGCAGGCCATCGAGAAACTCTCTGCAGCGCAGGTCACGCCAGACTGCGTGCCCGACGAAGCCGCCCGCAAGGCGCGCTTCGAGGCCGAGCAGCTCAACCAGCTGGTCGGCAAGTAGGACCCAGGGCGACAGCGCCGGGCCGCGTCACTTCTTCTTCGGCCGGAAGGCGCGGCAGATGGCGTCGTCGGTCTCGATGAAGGGTCCGCCGATGAGGTCGATGCAGTAGGGCACGGCTGCGAAGATGCCGGGCACGAGTTGCGCGCCGGCGCTGTCCTTCAGGCCCTCGAGCGTTTCCTGGATCGACTTCGGCTGGCCGGGCAGATTGATGATCAGGCTCTGGCCGCGGATCACCGCCACCTGGCGCGAGAGGATGGCCGTGGGTACGAAGCGCAGGCTGATCTGCCGCATCTGCTCGCCGAAGCCGGGCATCTCTTTTTCGGCCACGGCCAGCGTGGCCTCGGGCGTGACGTCGCGTGCGGCCGGGCCCGTGCCGCCGGTGGTGAGCACCAGCGAGCACCCGGCATCCACCAGCTCGATCAGGGCCGCACTGATGCCTGCCTGCTCGTCCGGGATGAGCCGGGGTTCGAATTCGATGGGGTTGCGCACGGCGCGCGTGAGCCAGTCGCGCAGCGCGGGCAGGCCCTTGTCTTCGTAGACGCCAGCGGAGGCGCGGTCGCTCACCGAGACGATGCCGATGCGCACGGGTGCCAGTGCAGGGGTGCTGTCAGTCATTGCCGTCGTCGATGTCGTCGGATTGTGCGGTGTCATCGTCGCCGCTGAGCGCCGCGCGCACCAGCTGGAAGATCTCGCGGTAGGCGCGGCCGTGGCGCGGTGCCAGGCCGGGCTTCTCGGGCACGGCGTCCTTGCGGGCCTGGCGCACCAGCGCGCGCAACTGCTGGCTGTCGGTGGCCGGGTGGGCGTTCAGCCAGTCGCCCACGTCATCGTCGTGCGCGATCAGGCGCTCGCGCCATTGCTCGGCCTGGTGCAGCACCAGCGTCTGCGCAGCCGAGCCTTCGCGTTGCTCGTCGAGCGCGGCGCGCACGGCGGCCAGCGTCTCCTCGTCGAGCTGGCGCATGAGCTTGCCGATGAACTGCATCTGGCGGCGGCGGCCTTCGAAGTTGGTGATGCGGCGCACCTCGTCGAGCGCGTCGGCCAGCTTGTCGGGCAGGCCCAGCGGCTCCATCAGGTCGGCGCGCAGGGTCAGCAGGTCTTCGCCGAGCTTCTGCAGCGCAGCGCTCTCGCGCTTGAGATCGGTCTTGCTCTGTTCGGTCGTGCCTTTGAGCTCGGCCTTGAGTTCGAGGTCGAGCTCGCTGCCTTCGGCCACGAAGTGGCCACGAACGAAGTAGCCTTTTTTGGGTTTGCGGGACATGGGATGGGGACGTTGCGGGGGCCCGGCGCACGCGGCGGGGGCGACAAGTATCATAGCCGCCGATATGAGCACTCCTTCCCGCGCCAAGCCCTCCCGTACCCCCAGGCCCTCGTCTTCCGTGCAAGCCGCCAGCGGCTTCAGCTACAGCCGCGGCTTCTTCGAGGAACTGGTCGATTCGGCGCTGGCCCACGCGAAGAAGCTGGGCGCCACCGATGCGGGTGCCGAGGCGTCCGAAGGCTGCGGCCTGTCGGTGAGCGTGCGCCGGGGCAAGCTCGAAACCGTGGAGCGCAATCGCGACAAGTCGCTGGGCGTCACCGTTTACCTGGGTCAGCGGCGCGGCAATGCCAGCACGTCCGACTTCTCGCGCGCCGCGATCGAGCAGACCGTGCAGGCCGCCTACGACATCGCGCGTTTCACGGCCGCCGATCCGGTCGCCGGCCTGCCAGATGCCGAGGACATCGCGCAGCAACAACCCGACCTCGACCTGTTCCACCCCTGGGCCATCACCAGCGAAGAAGCGGCCGAGCTGGCACTGCGCTGCGAGCAGGCGGCGCTTTCCACCGACCGGCGCATCACCAACAGCGAAGGCGCCGGCGTATCGGCGCAGCAGAGCCATTTCTTCAGCGCGCACACGCGGGGCTTCCGGGGCGGCTATGCCAGCTCGCGCCACAGCCTCTCGGTGGCCCCGATCGCCGGGCGCGGCGACGGCATGCAGCGCGATGCGTGGTATTCGTCGATGCGCTCGCCCAATGAACTGGCCAGCCCCGAGTCGGTGGGGCGCTACGCGGCCGAACGCGCGCTCTCGCGCCTGAAGTCGCGCAAGATCGCCACCACCGAATGCCCGGTGCTGTTCGAGTCGCCGCTGGCCGCCGGCCTGCTGGGCGGCTATGTGCAGGCCACCAGCGGCGGCGCGCTCTATCGCAAGAGCAGCTTCCTGCTCGATTCGCTGGGCAAGCCCGTACTGGCCGACCACATCGACATCGACGAAGACCCGCACCTGGCGCGCGGCAAGGGTAGCGCGCCGTTCGACGAGGAGGGCGTCGCCACGCATGCGCGCCGCGTGGTCGAGGCCGGTCGCGTGCAGGGCTACTTCCTGTCGAGCTACTCGGCGCGCAAGCTCGGCATGAAGACCACGGGCAACGCGGGCGGTTCGCACAACCTCGTGCTCACCTCGCGCCTCACGCGGCCGGGCGACGACCTCGACGCCATGCTGCGCAAGCTGGGCACCGGCCTGTTCGTGATCGAGCTCATGGGGCAGGGCGTGAACTACGTGACGGGCGACTATTCGCGCGGTGCCAGCGGCTTCTGGGTGGAGAACGGCCGCATCGCCTTTCCCGTCGAAGAGATCACCATCGCGGGCAACCTCAAGGACATGTTCCGCGGCATCGTGGCCGTGGGCGCCGATGCGTACAACTACGGCGCCAAGACGGTGGGCTCGGTGCTGATCGAGCGCATGAAGGTGGCCGGCGCCTGAGCACGCGCGGCCTCGCCCGGATGACAAAAGGGGCGCCGAGGCGCCCCTTGTACTTTCAGCTGGCCAGCGCGGCCTTCACAGCCGCCGAGACCTGTCCCATCTCGGCCTTGCCCGCCAGGCGCGTCTTCACGGCGCCCATCACCTTGCCCATGTCGCCAGGGCCCGAGGCTCCCAGTTCGGCCACGATGGCCTTGACTTCAGCGGCGATTTCTTCGGCCGACAGGCGTTGAGGCAGGTAGGCCTCGAGCACCTTGATCTCCGACGCTTCCTTCCCGGCCAGGTCGGTGCGGCCGGCCTGGTTGAAGGCGGCCACCGAATCCTTGCGCTGCTTGATCAGCTTGTCGACGATGGCCACGACAGCCGCATCGTCGAGCTCGACGCGTTCGTCCACTTCTTTCTGCTTCATCGCGGCGGTGAGCAGGCGGATGGTGCCCAGGCGCTCGGTGTCCTTGGCGCGCATGGCGGCCTTCATGTCGTCGGTGATCTGGTCCTTGAGGCTCATGGTGTGCTCCTGAGTTGGCAGGGAGAAAAAGAACAGCGGAAAACAGAAAACCCGCGCCTGGCGTCCCGAGCGCGGGTTCTGTGGACCTGCCGCGAAGACAGGCCTGAAAAGCGGGAACCGCTCAGTACAGCTTCTTGGGCAGCTGCATGCTGCGAACGCGCTTGTAGTGGCGCTTCACGGCGGCTGCCTTCTTGCGCTTGCGTTCGGCGGTGGGCTTTTCGTAGAACTCGCGTGCGCGCAGTTCGGTCAGCAGGCCCAGCTTTTCGATGGTGCGCTTGAAGCGGCGCAGGGCGACGTCAAACGGCTCGTTTTCTTTAACGCGGATGGTGGTCATGACTAAATGGATTTCCGTCCAGTGTGCGGGCAGAGGATTCCGGGGAAGATCGGGCCCCGGCTTCGTGCGTCGCTTGTTTTTCCCCAACTTCGGTGATCAGGCCGTTGGGGTTTGCCAGCAAAGCCCGCCATTATACGGTGATCGGGCCGGCTGGCAACGACGACGGCCACCCCTCATGCCGCGCCAGCGGCTGCGGCGGGCTCCAGCGCCTGCGCGCAAGCATGGCCGCTGGCCCAGGCCCACTGGAAGTTGTAACCGCCCAGCCAGCCGGTCACGTCCGCCACTTCGCCGATGAAGAACAGGCCCGGCACGCGCGATTCCATCGTCTGCGACGAGAGCTGGCGGGTGTCGACCCCGCCGGCCGTCACCTCGGCCTTGGCGTAGCCCTCGGTGCCTGACGGGGTGAGTTCCCAGCCGGAAATGCGGGCGGCCAGGCTGGCCAGCGCCTTGTCGGGGGCCTCATTGACGGGGCGGGCCAGCGCCGGGTCGCTGGCGGCCCAGGCCTCGGCGAGGCGCCCTGGAAGCAGGGCGCCGAGTTCATTGACCACCAGGCGTCTGGAGCGCAGCTTGGCATCGGCCAGTTGGCCGGCCACGTCGGTGCCGGGCGCCAGATCGATGCGCAGCGGCGTGCCGGCCTGCCAGTAGCTGGAGATCTGCAGCACGGCCGGGCCCGAGAGGCCGCGGTGGGTGAACAGCAGGTCTTCGTCGAAGGCCATGCGGTTCTTCTTGCCGCCGGTTTCGATGCGCACGGGAAGCGCCAGGCCGGCCAGGCCCGCGTAGGGCTGCCAGCCGGCACCGTCGAAGGTGAGCGGCACCAGCGCCGGGCGCAGCGGCACGACGTCCAGCCCGAACTGGCGCGCGAGGCGCTGGCCGAAATCGGAGGCGCCGATCTTGGGAATGGAGAGGCCGCCCGTGGCCACCACCACGCTGTGCGCCTCAACGGTGCCACGGTCGGTATCGAGCTCGAATCGCTGGCTGCCGCCCGTGCGCACGGCCTTTACGCCGCAGGGCTGCCAGCGCTCGACGCCGCCGGCGGCGCACTCGGCCAGCAGCATGTCGATCAGGTCAGTGGCCGAGCGGTCGCAGAACAGTTGGCCCTTGTGCTTTTCGTGGAAGGCGATGCCGTGGCGCTGCACCAGCGCGATGAAGTCCTGCGGGGTGTAGCGTGCCAGCGCCGAGCGGCAGAAGTGCGGGTTGTCCGAGATGAAGTGCTTGTGCGGCGCGCGCGGATCGAGGTCGCGGTTGGTGAAGTTGGCGCGGCCGCCGCCCGAGATGCGGATCTTCTCGGCCACCCTGGGGCTGTGGTCGATGAGCAGCACCTTCAGGCCGCGCTGGCCGGCGATGCCCGCGCAGAACAGGCCGGCGGCGCCGGCACCGAGGATGATGGCGTCGAAGTTCAAAGGGGTGATCTCTTGAGGGAAGGCGCGATTTTGCCTCGTCGGTTCATGAGGGAGGGACCACGTTGGTGGCTCGCCGGTCGGGATCGCGGGGTGGCGGCCTCCGCTCGTGTCCCCCGGATCGGCTGAGCCGATCCTCCTCCTTGACCTCGCTGCGACCGCCACCCCACGCTCCCGACAGGGGTTCCGCACGACCGCCACGCGACGATAGTGTGGATCACGGCGGCAGTGGTGCCTTGCAAAGCGAGGTCAAGGAGGAGGCCGAAGGCCGGGGGACACGAGCGGCGCAAGGCTCCGCTGGCGCCGTGATCGGGGCAGGATGTCGGTGAGAACGATCAGCGCGAGGTTTGCTTGCGCCGCAACCCCAACCAGCAGCACGCCAGCGCCGGAATGCCCAGCCCGATCCACGACACCCAGTCCCACACACCGTTGCCCAGCAACGCCGACAACAGACCGACGGCACTCAGCACCGCCATCACGATCGGCCAGCCCCAGGTGAACCAGAAGCGGCTCTTTGCGGAGCGCGCGCTCATCGCGTGGCCTCCGGGGCGGCGGGCACTGCCAGCTCGGGGTCGCGCGCCACCGCGGCTGGCGAGCGCCGCACCCACCACAGGTACAGCCCGCTGCCCAGCACGATGATGGTCAGGATGTCGAGCACCGCCCACAGGATCTGCATCGGCAGACCGCCGTAGTCGCCGAAGTGCAGCGGCTGCGACACCAGCAGTGCCGACAGGTACCACGGCAGGGCGCGGCTGTCGGTCACCTCGCCGGTCATCGCATCGACCAGCACGGGCTTGAACAGGCGTGAGGTGAGGTCTTCGTCGCCACGAAGGAAGACGCCGTAGTGGTGCGGCGTGGAGAAGCTGGTGCCCGGGAAGGCGATGAAGCCAATCTTCATGCCGGGTGCAAAGGCCCTGGCCGACTGCACGGCCTTTTCCAGAGAGCCGAGCTGGCCCGTGAGCGGCGGCCGGTCGCGGTACGGCGCCACCATCTCGGCCACCTGGTCGTTCTGCCAGTACTTGATGACGAGATCGGCCCACGTGTTGATCATGCCGGTGGCACCCACCACGAACAGCCACGTCAGCGTGACGATGCCCAGCAGGTTGTGCAGGTCGAGCCACTTCACGCGCGTGGACCGTTCGCGCCGCACCTCGCCGAACGCCAGCTTGCGCATGAACGGCGAGTACAGCACCACGCCCGACACCACGGCGATCAGCAGCAGCAGCCCCATGAAGCCCAGGAACAGCTTGCCCGCCAGTCCCATGAACAGGTCGACGTGCAGCGAATTCATCACGTGGATGAAGGTGCCTTCGAGCTTCGGCTCGGCCAGCGGCTGGCCGGTGCGCGCGTCGACGGCGACCTGGCGCATGTCGGTCTCGTCCGTCGGCGTGTTGGAGAGCGTGACGTACCAGACGCGGTCGTCGTCGGGCTCCTGCGAGACGAACATGCCGCCCTTGCCGGGATAGCGCGCGGTGGCCACCTGCATCACCGTGTCCAGACTCGCGCGCGGCGCATCGGGCGCCAGCTCCGGCGCCTCCACCTCGGTGCCCAGCAGATGGCCGATCTCGTGGTGGAAGATCAGCGGCAGGCCCGTGAGGCACAGCAGCAGCATGAACACGGTGCAGACCAGGCTGGTCCACTTGTGCAGCCACGACCAGACCTTGATCGCGCGGGAACTGAGCATGTCGTTTGAATCCTTCGTCGGGGGGCGGCTGGACGTTCAGCGGTTCATCAAAAGCACAGCCCCGCGGGCCGAAGGAAGCGCGCGCGGGTGTGCGGGATGGGTTGGCAGGTCAGAAGTCGATGCTGGCGCTGAGCACGAAGGTGCGGGGCTGGCCCAGCACCAGATAGCTCTGGCCGGGATAACCGCCGGCCGAGGCCCAGTAGCTCTTGTCGAACAGGTTCTCGACACGAGCCCGCAGGGTGACCGGCTTGCCGCCGGCTTCGATCAGATAGCGCGCGCCCAGGTCGAAACGCGTCCAGGCGGGGATGCTCTGCGTGTTCGACGCGTTGGCGTACTGTTTGCCGGTACGGATCACGCGGCCGTCGACGGCCAGGCCGCGCACACCTGGCACGTCCCAGTCGGCGCCCAGGTTGAGCTGGTAGTCGGGCACGCCCACGATGTTCTTGCCGTTGTTGGCCGCTACCTGGCTGTTGACCTGCTTGGCATCCAGCAGCGTGAGGCCGCCCAGCAGGCGCAGGCCCCTGGCGGCTTCGCCGTACACGTTGAACTCCAGCCCCCGGCTTTCCTGGCCGTACTCGCCGGGCACGTTGCCGAACGCCAGGAAGGCCGACGACTTGCGGATGGTGAAGTAGGACACGCTGGCGCCCAGCGTGCCGGCTTCGTACTTGGCGCCGATTTCGGTCTGGCGTGCCGCATACGGCTTGAGGTTGGTCGGCGTGCCGCCTAGCGGCGTGATGGTCGCGCCCTTGATCAGTCCTTCGATGTAATTGCCGTACACCGACACGTTCCTGTTCAGCTTGAACACCACGCCGCCCACGGGCGAGGTGCGGCTCTGGCTGTAGGCTGCCGTCACTGCACCGGAATTCGGGTCGTAATCGGTCGTGTCCATCTTCTGATGGCGCGCGCCCAGCGTGAGCAGCAGGGTGTCCTGCAGGAACGACAACGTATCGGACACGGCGAGGCTGGCCGTCTGCGTTTCGTTGATCGTCGTCGGCGCCGTCATGGAACCGTTGGCGAAGAAGTTCGCCGGGGGCGGCGGCACGGAGACCGGGCTGTAGAGGTTGCCTGCGAAGCCCGCGAAGTTCGAGAACGCCGATCCGTTGCGCTCCTTGAGGCCATAGCCGTTGGCCGCGACGGTGACCGTGTGGCCCACGGAGCCGGTGCTGAAGCTGGCGCGCGCACCGACTTCACCGGTCAGGGCGACTTCCTTGCGATGGTTGTCGAAGCGGTACGTGGAGGTGTCGCCGGCCGCGCTGGTCAGCGTCGGATTGGCCAGCGAGTTCTGTTCTTCGCCGTGGCGTGCGCCAATCGCGGCCCAGGCCGTGATCCGATCGTTGATGTCCCACTCGCCACGCAGGGTGCCGAAGGCGTCACGGCTGTTGCCGAAGGTCCAGGGTTGGGCGAAGTTGCGGCTGGCATCCGGCGCCGCTGCGATCGGTGTCGTGGCGGCTGCGGGCGAATACACGCTCGGCCGGATGGCCGTGCCGTAGTTCTCCTGGAAGCCCGCGTCGGCCGACAGGCGGACGTTGCGGCTGCGCCAGTCCAGCCCGACGCCCGCCACGTTGAGCTTCTGGTTCTCGCCGTCGACGGCCAGATCGCCGTCACGGCGCGCGACGTTCAGGCGCACGCCGCTCGACTGATCGGGGCCGAAGCGTCGCGCGATGTCGGCGCCCACGCTCAGCTGGCCCCCGCTTTCCACGCCGAAGGTGATGCGGTTGAGGGGCTCGTTCGGAGCGCGCTTGGGCACGACGTTGATGAGTCCGCCCACGCCGCCGCCGGCCGCCGCCGCGCCGCCCGAGCCACCGCCCGACAGGAAGGTGTTGGCGCCGCGGAAGACTTCCACCCGCTCGATGAATTCGGACGCGGTGTACTGGCGCGGCACGAGACCGTAGAGACCGTTGTAGGTCACGTCATCGGAATACACCGGGAAGCCGCGGATGATGTAGGCCTGCTGGAAGTTGCCATAGCCGCGCGTCAGGCGCACACCCGGATCGTTCTGCAGAACGTCGCCGATGCTGCGGGCCTGCTGGTCCAGGATGAGATCGTGGGTGTAGGCCGTGAACGAGAACGGCGTCTCCATCGTGTCCTGGTTGCCCAGCACGCCGATGCGCGCACCGCGCGCCACTTGTCCGCCCGCGAACGGCTTGGGCAGGCCTTCGGCAGAAGCGTCGGCACTCACCGTGACGGTGCTGAGCGTGATGCCGGTGTCGGTAGCCGCATTGGCCGTCGTGGGCGCGGTCTGGGCCAGGGCGGACACGCCATGCAGCGCGATGGCTGCGGCCAGGACGGTGGGGCGCAGCGCGAATGTGGTGATCTGGGTGGGCATCGATGCGTACCTGTTGGAATAGGAATGGTTCGCATTATCTGTCGCATGTAGCGATGCCGCGCCGCGGACTCGTCACCGCAGGGCTTTTGCGTCGCGAAAAAACATCAGGGTCCGCAAGGGACCCCGATGGCATGACGGCACGAAGACGCTGCGGACCCCGGCGGCCCGCGCGGCGGACGGACTCAGCCCTTCCAGGTGAACGGAAACTTCAGTTGCTTGAAGAAGCCGTTGGGCACGTAGTCGCCCAGCACGCCGTACTGCCTGGGCCACACCTTGTCGCTCTTCACGGCCGTGCCGAACAGGTAGTCCAGGAAGGCGAAGTGCGCGGCGTAGTTGCGGTCGAGCGCTTCCTCGTCCTGGGCGTGATGCCAATGGTGGAAATTGGGTGTGACGATGACGTAGCGCAACGGGCCCAGCCGTACGCTCACGTTGGCGTGGTTGAACACCGCCTGGAAGCCGACGATGACGATGTAGGCGTCGATCACTTCCTTGGAGAAGCCGAACACGAAGATGGGCGCCAGCACCAGCGTGCGGGTGATCAGCAGCTCCAGGATGTGCTGGCGCGAGCCGGCCAGCCAGTCCATGCTTTTGACGCTGTGGTGCACGGCATGCAGGCGCCAGAGCAGCGGCACCTCGTGATACGCGCGGTGCGTCCAGTACTGCACCAGGTCGGCCACCAGGATGATGAGGAAGAGGGCCACCCAGAAGTTAAGCCCCGCCACCCAGCCACGGATGCCATCGTGCGCGGCCCAGCCGAAGAACTTGTGCACCATCAGGTTGGTGGCCAGCAGCACGAAGCCCACGATCATGTGGTTGACGATGAAGTGGTGCAGGTCGGTCTGCCACTCGGGGCGGAACACGGGCTGGTCCTTCCGCAGCGCGAACAGCTTCTCGATGAAGATGAAGATCAGCGCCGAGCCCAGCAGGTCGAGGATGAACCAGTCCAGTCCGATGTAGGGCGTGTGGTCGGGGAAGTTGGGATCGACCTCGACCTTGTGCCCGCCCAGCAGCGCCGAGACCGCTACCAGCGCAAAGGCGAAGCTCGACAGATATCGCGAGCGGTTGAACACGATGTTGGCCAGACTCAGGCCACCCCCGAGCACCATGGACCAGAACAGCAGTTGCCGGATCATGCTCACGTCGTAGCTGCGGCGCAGCTCGGGCGTGGTCAGGTATTCGGGGAAATGGAAGGCCAGCACGCCCAGCAGGCACAGCACGCCCAGCGTGAGCGCGATGACACCGCTAACCAGGCCGCGCCCGGTGCGCAGTTCGCCGTGGCTTTCGGAGAGTTCGTTGAGTTTGTCCAGCATGCGGGCTCCCGTCTTGTCGTTCTTTGACGGCCCGCAGTGTAGCGAGGAGCGTGCCGCATCCCGCGGCACGGGATCAGGCGGCGCGGCTGGTGCCGCAGGGCGCCGCAGAACCGGACTGCAACGCCCGCACGCCGCGCAGCACGTCGCCCACCACGATCACCGACGGGCTGCCGAGTCCATCGCGCTCGATGGTGGTGACCAGATCTCCCAACGTGGTGAGGACGTGGCGCTCGTCCGGCAGGCTGGCGCGCTGCACCACGGCGGCGGGCGTCGCGCCGGGCAGGCCGCGCATCAGTTCACGATGGATGGCGGCGGCGCCGCTCATGCCCATGTAGATCACCAGCGTCAGCCTGGCGTCGCGCGCCGTGGCGGCCAGTTGTGCCCAGTCGCAGCCTGCATCGCCCGGCTTGGCATGGCCGGTGACGAACACCACGCCGTGCGCATGCGCGCGGTGCGTGAGCGGCACGCCCAGCGAAGTGACGGCCGCCAGGCCCGAGGTGATGCCGTTGATCACCTCGACCTCGATGCCGGCCTCGCGCAGGTGTTCGATCTCCTCGCCGCCGCGGCCGAAGATGAACGGATCGCCGCCCTTGAGCCGCACCACGCGCTCGCCTTCGTGCACGGCGGTGATCATGAGCTTCTCGATGAAAGCCTGCGGCGTGCTCTTGCAGCCGCCCCGCTTGCCGACGTGGACGATGCGTACGCCGGCCTGCGCATGCGCCAGCACCTCGTCATTGACAAGGTCGTCCACCAGCAGCACGGTGGCTTCGCGGATGGCGCGCGCGGCCTTGAGCGTGAGCAACTCCGGGTCGCCCGGGCCGGCACCGACGAGGATGCAGCGGCCGGGCAGGGCAGGGGTGTTGGTGGAGTTCATGGTGTTCTTGTGCGTGTCAGGCGGCAACGGCGCGCGGCGGCATGGCGGATGCCGCTTCTGCCTGGCGCGCGACCGCGTCGATATGTGTCACCTGGCGCGCGAGCCCGGGCGGCAACGGCAACTCGCCCGCCAGCACGCGGCGCGTGTAGTCGGCCGTGGCGGCCACGTCGATGTCGGCCGGCAGGCCGGGCACCTCGGAAAGCGTTCCGGGCTCTTGTTGCTGCAGCACGCTGTGCACGCCGCCGACGTAGGCGTCGTAGCGCGGCGTGCGGCGCGGATCGGCCGCCACCTCGCCTTCGAGCCCGCGCGAGAGCACGACGTTCATGGCGCGCGCGCCGAAGGTGTCGTGCAGCATGGGCAGGTATTCGGGGTGCGTGTAGGCCGTGATCAGCAGCGACGGCCCTGGCGTGGGCGCCAGCAGCTTCACCACGCTGTGGCCCGGGTTGCGCAGGCCGACCACTTCGCGCACCGACAGCAGCCGTGCCAGGCCCGGGTGCAGTGCGGCGGTGCCAATGTGCGCGACTTCGCCTGGCGTCACGGCGCGCGGCGCGGCCAGCGGCCCGATGCCCAGGGCCTGCAGCACGTCGCTGGCCAGCACGCGGCGGGCTTCGGTGCGCATGCCGTGCAGCAGCACGGGCCAGCCTTCGCGCGCCAGCAGCATCGCGAGCAGCGGTGTGAGCACGGGCAGGCGGCGTGCGCCGTTGTAGCTGGGCAGCACGATCAGCGGTCGTGCGCTGATAGGAAAGGCGGTGACGCGCGCGTGCACGGCGTCCAGGAAGCCGCACATCTCGGCCGTGGTTTCGCCCTTGATACGCATGGCCAGGCAGAAGGCGCCGATCTCCAGGTCGGTCACGGCGCCGTCGAGCACCTGACCGAACAGGTCGGCCGCCTGCGCGCGGTCGAGCGGGCGTGCGCCGTCCTTGCCGCGTCCGATTTCCTTGATGTAGTGGCCGATGCTCATGGGTTCATGAATTGTCCCTGAAGCCTCATGACTTCGGGTTCTATGCCGAATGATGCGGAAAGGTCTTGAGGTGGGTGTGGCGCGCGGGATCGCGCCACTGCGGGACTCCCCTCCGCGAATGTCCCCCGCCGTCCTGCGGACGGCTCCTCCTTGATTTCGCTGCGGGGAATCCCACAGCGTCGCGATCCGGGAACGGCCGCGCCACATCGTCGAGAGGTCCGACGTGTCCTGCGCGAGGGTGTCGGGTGCCTTCCGCAGCGAAATCAAGGAGGAGGCTGCGGCACAGCCGCAGCCGGGGGACATTCGCGGAGGAAGGTACCCGGCGACCGCGCGCCGCCCACGCACGGTCATGCGGCCTCCTGCAACGGCAGGTTCTGGCGCACGAGGCGTTTCAACTCGGGCACGCACGATCCGCAATTCGTTCCACACCGCAGAGCGCCCTGCAACGATGCCAACCGCTCCTCATCACTGCCATGGCACGACGCCAGGTGACCCTCGATCTCCGACTGCGACACCCCGAAGCAACTGCACACGGCCTTGCCGCGCGTGGGCAGGACGACGGGCGGCCGGGCGCCCGGGGCCAGCACGAGGCGGCCATAGGTCTGCGCCGGCTGGCCTTCGTGCAGCACGGCGCGGATCCAGCTTTCGGCCTGCGTGTCGCCCGCCAGCAGCACGGCGTCGAGTGTCACCCCGCCATCGGCCCCACGCACCATGCGGGCGGCACGGTGCTGCTGACGCTTCGCATCGGCATAGCGCAGGGTGTCATCGCCCTTCAGGCCCAGCGCGCCTTCGATGGCGCGCAATACGGCGGGGGCCACGGCCTCGGCCGCCGCGGCGCGGAACAGCAGGCCGTGGCGCGCGGGCGTGCCGTCGGCCAGCGGGCGGTTGTCGGAGAACGGCACACAGGTGGCGAACGCGAATTCGCCCATCAGCGCGCGCAACTGCTGCCGGCGCGCCTGCACTTCGGCTTCGGGCAGCCAGGCCATGCCGAACATGCCCCACGGCAGATCGGCCTTGAGGATCTTCACCGCCGCGTGCTTGAGCTCGGGCTGCTTCGAGTCGGGGCAGTACGCGGGCTGGGTGAGTGCATTCACACCTGCGACAAGATCGCCGGCGCTGGTGCGCCCGCCCAGGAATTCGCCGCCCCAGTGCATCGCGATGAACGCCTGGCCCGGCGCGACTGTGTCCGAGCCCTGCACCGGCAACACGATGGAGCCACGCCGGCTGGTGACGTGCACCAGCGCGCCTTCGGCCAGCAGGCGGCGCGCCATGTCCTGCGGATGCAGTTGCACCACCGGCTCGGGCACATGGGCGAACAGGCGGCCCAGCGTGCCGGTGCGCGTCATGCCGTGCCACTGGTCGCGCAGGCGCCCTGTCGTCAGCGCGAACGGGTATCGCGCGTCGCGCGGCTCGGCCACCGGCTTGTAGGGCGTGGCAACGAAGCGCGCGCGGCCATCGGGCGTGGGGAAAGCACCGTCCTCATAAAGGCGCGCGCGGCCCGCCGGCGCCCCTTCGGGCAGCGGCCATTGCTGCGGGCCCTGCGCATCGAGCATCGTCCATGACAGACCGGTGATGTCCAGGTCGCGCCCGCGCGTGCTGTCGCGGTGCTCGTTCCACACCGACTCGGCGCTGGCGTAGTCCAGCAGGTGGGCGCCGAGGCCGAGCCGCGTGGCCAACCGCTGGCCGAAGGCGGCGGCGATCGACCAGTCGCTGCGCGCGTCGCCCGCCGCGGGCACGGCTGCGCGCACGCGGCTGATGCGGCGCTCGCTGTTGGTCACGGTGCCGTCCTTCTCGCCCCACGTCGCCGCCGGCAGCAGCAGGTCGGCGAAGTCGCAGGTGGCGGCGGTGGCGAAGGCTTCCTGCACCACCACGAACTCGCTGCGCTGCAGCGCCCGGCGCACCAGTGCCTGGTCGGGAATGGACTGGGCGGGATTGGTGCAGGCGATCCAGAGTGCCTTGATCTCGCCGTCGGCCGCGGCCTGGAACATCTCCAGCGTGCTCTTGCCCGGCGTCGCCGGCACCGATGGCACGCCCCACAGCGCGGCCACTTCGGCGCGGTGCTGCGGATTGGCCATGTCGCGATGCGCCGACATCAGGTTCGACAAGCCGCCGACTTCGCGTCCGCCCATGGCGTTGGGCTGTCCCGTCAGCGAGAAGGGGCCGGCGCCGGGCTTGCCGATCTGTCCCGTGGCCAGGTGCAGATTGATGAGCGCGGTGTTCTTGGCCGTGCCGCTGCTGCTCTGGTTCAGGCCCATGCAGTACAGGCTCAGCGTGGCCCCGCGCGCCTGCGGTGTGCGGTCGCCGCCCAGGGCGAACCAGCGCGCGGCCGTCAGCAGGTCGTCCTGCGCGATGCCGCAGGCCTGCGCCACGGCGTCGGGCGTGGCGTCGCGCACCAGGGCTTTCAGGGCATCGAAGCCGGTGGTGTGCGCGGCGATGTAGGCGGTGTCTGTCCAGCCTTCCCACAGCATCAGGTGCAGCAGGCCGTGGCACAGCAGCACGTCGGTGCCGGGCTGGATCTGCAGGTGCAGGTCGGCGATGTCGGCCGTGTCGGTGCGACGAGGATCGACGACGACGATCTTCATGGCCGGATTGGCGGCGCGCGCGTCTTCCAGTCGCCGGAACAGCACCGGATGCGACCACGCGGCATTGCTTCCCGTGATGAACACGCACTGCGCATGCAGCAGGTCGTCGTAGCAGGCGGGCGGTGCGTCGGCGCCCAGCGTCTGCTTGTAGCCTGCCACGGCGCTGCTCATGCACAGGCGCGAGTTGGTGTCGAGGTTGTTGGTGCCGATCACGCCCTTGGCCAGCTTGTTGAAGACGTAGTAGTCCTCGGTGAGCAACTGGCCCGACAGGTAGAAACCCACGGCGTCCGGGCCGTGCGTGGCGATGGTCTGCGCGAAGCGGTCTGCGGCCTGGCCCAGCGCCTCGTCCCAGCCGATGGCCACGGGCGCCTCGCCGCGCGCGGCGCGGCGCATGGGCTGCAGCAGGCGCGCCTGCCGCGTGATGGCGGCGCTTGCCGTCAGGTGCAGCGTCGAGCCCTTGGTGCACAGCCGGCCGAAGTTGGCCGGATGCGCCGGTTCGCCACGCACGCCGGTGATCTGCGCGCCGCGCGATTCAATGATCACGCCGCAGCCGACGCCGCAGTAAGGGCAGGTCGAGCGGGTCTCAGCCATGGCGGCAGCGAGATCGTCCGGCCTTCAGGCGGCCGCGGTGCGGCGCGCGGGACCGGCGATGGGGCGCGCCAGGTCGGTGGCGAGGCCCGCGAGCTCGTTGGCGTCCAGATACACCATGCCCGCGTCCACGCGCACACTGAACTTCGGCGTGCAGCCTTCGTCGGCCTCTTTCGCGCAGCCGTCGGCCAGGCCGATGGTCCAGTTGTGCAGCGGGCAGGCCACGCTGGTGCCGAACACGATGCCCTGCGACAGCGGGCCGCCCTTGTGCGGGCAGCGGTCGAGCAGGGCGAACACCACGTCATCGCCGTTGCGGAACACGGCCACGTCGAGCCCGTGCTCGCGCGCCACGCGGCGCGAGCCGAGCGCGGGAATGTCCTCGACACGGCAGACGGCCGTCCAGCGCGGAGAGAGGTCGGTCATGCCGTGGCTCCTGCCTGGGCGGTCGACACGGGCGCGAACTGCCGCGTGTCGACGGCTGCCTTGTCGAGCTCGAACCACGGATCGGGCTCGCCGTCCAGCGCGAACTGCAGGCGCTCCCACAGCGCACGGCGGCCTTCGTGGTCCTCGAGGATGCGCCGCTTCACGTAGTCCAGGCCCATGCGGTTGACGTAGTGCACCGTGCGCTCGAGGTACCAGCCTTCCTGGCGGTAGAGCTCGCAGAAGGCGCCGGTGTACTCCAGCACTTCCTCGGCCGTCTTCAGCTTGGTGAAGAAGTGCGCCACTTCGGTCTTGATGCCGCCATTGCCGGCCACGTACATCTCCCAGCCGCTGTCCACGCCGATGATGCCCACGTCCTTGATGCCGGCCTCGGCGCAGTTGCGCGGGCAGCCGCTGACGGCGAACTTCACCTTGTGCGGCGCGTACATGCGCCACATGGCGCGCTCCAGGTCCTTGCCCATCTGCGTGCTGTCCTGCGTGCCCATGCGGCACCACTCGCTGCCCACGCAGGTCTTCACCGTGCGCAGCGCCTTGGCGTAGGCATGTCCGCTGGGCATGCCGATGTCTTTCCAGACCGCCTGCAGGTCTTCCTTCTTCACGCCCAGCAGGTCGATGCGCTGGCCGCCGGTCACTTTCACCGTCGGGATCTTGTACTTGTCCACCGCGTCGGCGATGCGGCGCAGCTCGTCGGCCGTGGTCTCGCCGCCCCACATGCGCGGAATGACGGAGTAGGTGCCGTCCTTCTGGATGTTGGCGTGGCTGCGCTCGTTGATGTAGCGGCTCTGCGGATCGTCCTTCGCTTCCTTGGGCCAGGTGCTGATGAGGTAGTAGTTGACGGCCGGGCGGCAGGTGGCGCAGCCGTTGGGCGTGCTCCAGTCGAGCGCGCGGAACACGTCGGCGACGCGCGTGAGGTGCCGTTCGCGGATCGCGTCGCGCACGGCCTGGTGGCCGTGGGTGGTGCAGCTGCACACGGCCTTGAGCTTGGGCGTGGCCGAGAAGTCGCCGCCGGCCGTGAACATGATGATCTGCTCGACCAGGCCGGTGCACGAACCGCACGAGGCGCTGGCCTTGGTGTGCCGGCGCACGTCTTCCAGCGTGAACAGCCCCTTGTCCTTGATGGCCTTGCAGATCGTGCCCTTGGTCACGCCGTTGCAGCCGCAGACCTCGTCGGCATCCGCCATCGCGGCGGCCTTGTTCTGGCCCTGGTGGCCAGTGTCGCCCAGGTTGGATTCGCCGAACATCAGCTTGTCGCGGATGTCGGCCACGCTGCGCCCCTCCCGCAGCAGCTTGAAGTACCAGCTGCCGTCCACCGTATCGCCGTACAGGCATGCGCCCACCAGCCTGTCGTCCTGGATCACGAGCTTCTTGTAGACGCCGCCGAACGGATCGCTCATCACGATCTCCTCGGTCTGCTCGCCGCCCGTGAAGTCGCCGGCCGAAAACAGGTCGATGCCCGTGACCTTGAGCTTGGTGGAGGTGAGCGAGCCCGTGTAGCGGCCGATGCCCAACTGCGCCAGGTGGTTGGCCACCACCTTGCCCTGCTCGAACAGCGGGGCCACCAGCCCGTAGGCGATGCCGCGATGGCTGGCGCATTCGCCCACGGCGTAGATGCGCGCGTCGGTCACGGTCTGCAGCGTGTCGCTGACCACGATGCCGCGGTTGCAGTGCACGCCGATCTTCTCGGCCAGCGCAGTGTTGGGGCGGATGCCCACGGCCATGACGACGAGATCGGCCGGCACTTCGCTGCCGTCCTTGAAGCGCACGGCCCGAACCCGGCGCCCCGCCGGGTTCACTTCACTGTCCTCGCGGCCTTCGGGCCCACCCACCAGTTCCTGCGTCTGTGCGCCGATCAGGAACCGCATGCCGCGCTCTTCCAGCGACTTCTGCAGCATGCGGCCGGCCACCTTGTCGAGCTGCCGCTCCATCAGCCAGTCGCTCGCGTGCACCACGCTCACGCTCATGCCGCGCTTCATGAGGCCGTTGGCGGCTTCGAGGCCCAGCAGGCCGCCGCCGATGACGACGGCGTGCCGGTATCGGGCCGCCGCGTCGATCATGGCTTGCGTGTCGGCGATGTCGCGGTAAGCCAGCACGCCGGCCAGATCCCGGCCGGGCACGGGCAGCATGAAGGGATTGGAGCCGGTGGCCAGCAGCAGGCGGTCGTAGGCGGCCTCGATCGGCTGGCCGTCAGGGCCGGTGGCGCGCACCGTGCGGCGCACGCGGTCCACGTCGGTCACCGTGGCGCCGGCGTGCAGCGTGATGCCGTTGTCCGCGTACCAGGCCCAGTCGTTGAGCACGATCTCTTCCAGCGTCTGTTCGCCCGCGAGCACGGGAGACAGCAGGATGCGGTTGTAGTTGGGGTGCGGCTCGGCGCCGAACACCGTGATGTCGTAGGCCTCGGGCGCGAGCTTGAGTAGTTCCTCCAGCGTGCGCACGCCCGCCATGCCGTTGCCCACCATCACGAGTTTCTTGCGGCCCGCCGGTGTGGGTTGGCTGGCAAGGGAAGACGGGCCTGTCTTGCTGGGTGCGAGCATCGTGGGCTCCATGAGATGAGTGGATCGAAAGGCTCAGGCGCGCATCGCTGCAGGGGAGGTGACGGTGGTGGCGCGCTGGGTCAGCGACTCCACCTTGCGCTGCTTCTCGTACAGGAAGGACAGGATCTCCTGCCGGCAGTGGTTGTAGACCGGGTTTTCCACCAGCGCCAGCCGGTTGCGTGGGCGGGGGAGTGCGACGTCCATCACCTGGCCGATGGTGGCCGCCGGGCCGTTGGTCATCATCACCACGCGGTCGGACAGGAGCACGGCTTCGTCCACGTCGTGCGTGATCATCATCACGGTGTTGCCCAGCTCGCCCTGAATGCGGATGACCTCGTCCTGCAGATGCGCGCGCGTGAGGGCGTCGAGCGCGCCGAACGGTTCGTCGAGCAGCAACACCTTGGGCTCCATCGCCAGCGCGCGCGCGATGCCGACGCGCTGTTTCATCCCACCCGAAATCTCGGACGGCAGGCGATGCAGGGCATGGCCCATGTTGACCATCTCCAGGTTGCGGCGGATCCAGTCACGGCGCTCTGCCGGCGTCTTGCTGTTGCGGAAAATCTTCTCGACCGCGATCTCGACGTTCTGCCACACCGTCAGCCACGGCAGCAGGGAGTGGTTCTGGAACACCACGGCGCGGTCCGGGCCAGGCGAGTCGACTTCGCGGCCGTCGAGGATCACGCCGCCGCCCGTGGCCTTGAGCAGGCCGGCGACGATGTTGAGTACCGTGGACTTGCCGCAGCCGGAATGCCCGATCAGCGAAATGAACTCGCCGCGCCGGACCTCCAGGTCGATGCCCTTGAGCACGGGGTTGACGCTGCCGCCATTGCCGGTGAAGACCATGTCGACCTGCGAGAGGGTGAGGTATGCATTGCTCATGATGTATCGCTCCTGCCGGAAGGAATGGTCAGCTGGCGGCTGTCCCGCGCGTGACGAGGCGTCCGGCCCAGGCGACGAGACGGTCGAGCAGGAAGCCGATCAGTCCGACGTAGATGAGCGCCAGGATGATGTCGCTGATGCGCGAGGAGTTCCACGCGTCCCAGATGAAGAAGCCGATGCCCACGCCGCCGATCAGCATTTCCGCAGCGACGATGGCCAGCCACGACAGGCCGACTCCGATGCGTAGCCCAGAAAAAATGAACGGCGCGGCGGCCGGCAGCATGATCTTGGCGAAGTACTCGAGGCCGTTGAGGCGGATCACCTTCGCCACATTTCGGTAGTCGTCCGGGATGTTGCGGATGCCGATCGACGTGTTGATGATGATGGGCCAGACCGAGGTGATGAAGATCACGAAGATGGCCGACGGATGCCCGTCGCGGAAGCCGGCCAGCGAGATCGGCAGCCAGGCGAGCGGTGGCACGGTGCGAAGGACCTGGAAGATCGGATCGAGACCGCGCAATGCCCACGTCGACTGGCCCACCAGCACGCCCAGGCCCACGCCGGCGACGACCGCAAGCGCATAGCCGTAGGCCACGCGCTTCAGACTGGCCAGCAGCTGCCAGGCGATGCCGACGTCGTTGCCGCCGTTGTCGTAGAACGGATGCACGATCAGCTCCCACGTGTCCTGGACGACCTTGCTCGGCGGCGGCAGGGCGGCGCCGGCCCGCGAGCCCATCGCCTCCCAGATCAGCAGCAGCACGGCGAGGATGACCAGCGGAGGCAGTACGTGCGCGCCGGCGCGGCGTGCGCGCGCGGCCAGCCAGGCATAGGCTTTCGGCGCGCCCTGGGGGGCGGAGAGCCTGATCGGCTCGATGGTTTCGGTGCTGCTGCTCATGGCGTGGACTCCTGGGATTTGGCGGGGGCGGGGCCGACGGCGCGTCAGGCGCTCTTGACGTACTTGATCGACAGGCTGTCGAGGTACTTCTTCGGATTGGCCGGATCGAAGACCTTGCCGTCGAAGAATTTCTCGACACCGCGCGACGTGGAGGCCGGGATGTCCTTGGCCGCGACGCCCAGTTCCCTGGCAGCCGCGCGCCAGATGTCCTCGCGGTTGACCTTGGCGATGAGGGCCTGGGTGTCGAGGTTGGGCGGCAGGTAGCCCCAGCGGATGTTCTCGGTCAGGAACCACAGATCGTGGCTCTGGAACGGATAGCTCGCGTGGTCTTTCCAGAAGCGCATCTGGAACTTGCTGTTGGCTTCCACGCGGCCGGTGCCGTAGTCGAAGTCGCCCTTGACGCGGTCGATGACATCGTCGACGGGTGCGCTGATCCAGCGGCGGCGCGAGCAGATTTCGGCCACTTCGGCGCGGTTGGCCGGTTCTTCGCACCACATCTGGGCTTCCATCACCGCCTTGAGCAGCGCCTTGGTCGCGTTCGGGTTGGCCTGCACGTAGTCGGCGCGCATGGCGAAGGCCTTCTCGGGATGGTTCATCCACAGCTCGCTGGTGGTCAGCGCCGTGTAGCCGATCTTCTGGTTGATCAGCTGGCGGTTCCACGGCTCGCAGACGCAGAAGGTGTCCATGCTGCCGACCTTCATGTTCGCCACCATCTGGGCAGGTGGCACGACGATGGTCGTGATGTCCTTGTTGGGATCGACGCCGCCGGCGGCCATCCAGTAGCGGATCCACATGTCGTGCGTGCCGCCAGGAAAGGTCATGGCCGCGTTCACGGGCTTGCCCGTTTTCACGCGCTTGGACAGGAGCGCTTTGCCGAAGTCCCGCGTGTCCAGGCCGACCTTGAGGTCCTTGTATTCGTTGCCGACCGAGATGCACTGGCCGCCGAGATTGAGCCGCGCCAGGATGTTCATCGGCACCGGCACGTTGTTGGCCGTCGTGGCGCCGGTGCTGATGAGGTAGGGCATCGGTGTGAGGATGTGCGCGCCGTCGATGCCGCCCGACCGGGAGCCCAGCACCAGGTTGTCGCGCGTCGTGCCCCAGGACGATTGCTTGAGCACTTCCACGTCCGTCATGCCATGTTTCTTGAAGAAGCCTTTCTCTTCAGCCACGAACAGGGGCGCCGCGTCGGTGAGGGCAATGAAGCCGAGCTTGGCCGCGCGGGTTTCCAGCGCCGCGCCTTGCGCGAAGGCGCTGGACGGCCACAGCGCCGTTGTCGCGGCGGGGCCAGCGACGGCAGCCTGAAGGACGGTGCGGCGCGTGAGGCCGCGCGGACGAAGGGCGATCGGGTCTTGCATGGGGCAACTCCTGTGCGGTGCGCAAAAACAAAAACGGCGTCCACTTCGTTGCGCCCGCAAGGGGTGCAAGAAATGGACGCCGTTGTCCGTTCGAGTCTGGGAAGACTGCGGGTCGGGCCGCCGTTGGCCTGACTTGAAACGCTACAAGCCAGAAGCGTGCCAGCATCCATGACAGATGCCGACTTCGTGCGCTTTCAGTCGGAAAGCACGCTGCCAGCGCGTCGCGCCGGGGTCTGTCGTCGATGCGGTCGATGGCCGCGTTTGGTGCAGGGCGGTGCGGGCGGCACGATTGTTGTGCATGCCAGCGTGCGCGCGCTCTGGAGTACCTCCGAGGCGAGTCTCTTGGGGCGTGGGGCGACTCGGCGAGCTCATGCGCCGAGGTAATCCGACATCGCCAGCACCGACTCCGCCACGTCCACCAGCTTGCGGTTCTGGCTCATCGCCGTCTGCCGCAGCATGGCGTAGGCGTCTGCCTCGCTGAGCTTGCGCGAGGCCATCAGCAGGCCTTTCGCGCGTTCGATGACCTTGCGCTCGTTGAGCGCGGCGCGCACGGTCTCCAGTTCGTCGCCCATGGATTGCAGTCGGCGAGATTGCTCCTGCACCATGCCGAGAACCGAGCGCTCGAGGTGCGGCGTGATCGGTGCAGGCGCCTCTGCGGCATCGGCCGCGCCGGCTTCGCGCGCCAGCGCCTGCAGCGTCGCCTGCTGGCTGCGCAACTCGGCACGGGCCTGCTCGATGCGCTGGCGGCACAGCGTGCGCAGTTGCTCGGCCAGAAACGCCTCGACGGATTGCATCGCATCGATGCGGTCGGTGCAGCAGTCATACCAGGTCTGGCTGAGCTCGGCATCGAGCGGCCCGTTGAGTCCGGCCACGCTGCCCAGGCGGCGCAGGCGCTCCAGCGTGGCGCGCGCCTCGGCGGGCTGGCTGTCGATCCAGGCCGCGCGCACGGACGCATCGGAGAAGTCGGAGAACACCTCGAAGCAGCGCTGCTGCGATTCGATCAGGTGTTGCCAGTGCGGCTGCAGGCCGGCGTCGGCGTGGCCCGAGGCGAACACGCCGGCCCCCAGCGCGCGCTCCTGCCCCGCGAACTCCTTTCCCTGCATGAAGTTGAAGAGGGCGACCAATGCGCGGGAGATCGCCGGGTCGGTGGCGCTGTCGGCCGCCTCGAACACCACGGCCAGCAGCCCCGCCACCAGCCGCACGAAGGCCGCCGTGCTGGCTTCGGGCGAAAGTGCCTGCGTGGTCACGCGCTGGCGCAGCGCGGGCAGGCCGTCCAGCGCATGCAGCACGACGGCGATGCGGCTGAACAGGCGCGCCCCGTTTCGTGCGCGGTGGGCGTCCGTGTCCAGCGCGGCGAATCGCACGCGAACGTGCTGCTCGAGTGCGGTGCAATCGCCGATCTGCGCCAGCCGCTGTCCGCCGAAGCGGCTGCCGCGCGAGGCGAGGTATACGTTGGACATGCCGCGCTCTTTCTGCAGGCCATGGATCAGGCGGCCGATCACGCTGACCAGTTCGCTGGTGAGGGCGAGGTGTTCGAGTTCGCCGATCTCGCACTGGCGGGCGGCGACGAGGAAGCTGAGGCCGGAAGTCATCGGGAGCGGGGCACGTCTGCCGGGGCGGCAGCAACATCCGTGCCGCGACGCGGGTCGGGCACCCCACTTAAACTCGCAGCCATGCTGGTGCTGGGATTCGAATCATCGTGCGACGAGACCGGGGTCGCGCTCGTGGAGCGCACGCCGGGCGACGCCAGGCCGCGCCTGCTGTCGCACGCGCTCTACAGCCAGGTGCGCATGCACGAGGCCTATGGCGGCGTCGTGCCCGAGTTGGCCAGCCGCGACCACATCCGCCGTGCCCTGCCGCTGGCCGACGAAGTGATGACCCAGGCCGGTCGCACGCTGGCCGATGTCGACGTGGTCGCCTTCACGCGCGGCCCGGGGCTGGCCGGTGCGCTGCTGGTCGGCGCGGGCGTGGCCTGCGCGCTGGGTGCGGCGCTCGACCGGCCGGTGCTGGGCGTGCACCACCTCGAAGGGCATCTGCTGTCGCCCTTCCTCTCGGCCGATCCGCCCGAGTTTCCGTTCGTCGCGCTGCTGGTGTCGGGCGGCCACACCCAGCTCATGCGGGTGGACGGGGTCGGGCGCTACGAACTGCTGGGTGAGACGATCGACGACGCGGCCGGCGAGGCGTTCGACAAGTCGGCCAAGCTGCTGGGCCTGGGTTATCCGGGCGGGCCCGCGTTGTCGCGCCTGGCGGAGCAGGGCGATGCCGCTGCCTTCAAGCTGCCGCGGCCGCTGCTGCACAGCGGCGATCTCGACTTTTCCTTCGCGGGGCTGAAGACGGCGGTGCTCACGCAGGTGAAGAAGCTCGGCGACGGGCTCGATGCGCGGCGCGCCGACGTCGCGGCCAGCACCGAGGCCGCCATCGTCGACGTGCTGCTGGCCAAGTCGCTGGCGGCCCTCAAGGTCACCGGACTCCAGCGGCTGGTCGTGGCCGGTGGCGTGGGCGCCAACCGGCACCTGCGCATGCAGCTGGACGAAGCCTGCGCGCGCCGGGGCGTGCGCGTGCACTACCCCGAACTGGCGCTGTGCACCGACAACGGCGCCATGATCGCCATGGCCGCCGCCATGCGCCTGCAGGCGGGCGTCGGGACGGCACGGCGCGACTACGCGTTCGACGTGCGGCCGCGCTGGCCGCTGGCCGAGCTGGCCGCCGACGCGGCCTGAAGCCCGGCCGGCCGCGCAAAAAAAAGGCCGCACGCCCGGGGGCATGCGGCCTGCAAGGGGGCGCGAGGGCCCCACGAGGAGTTTCGGGTAACCGGCCTTACTTGATGGCCAGCGTGGTGACGTTGGAAACCGGCACCTGCTTGGCCAGCCGGAGCGTCAGCACGCCGTTGTCCAGGCGCGCCTCGCTGGCCTGGGTGTCGATGGCCTGAGGCAGCTCGTAGGCCGCCTTGTACTGCCGGGGCGCTTCGGCCTTGGTGGCAACGCGCACCACAGCGCCTTCGATGCCGATGTCCAGCTGCTCACGGCTCACGCCGGGCACGTCGAGCGTGATGGTCCAGTGCGTGTCGTCCTGCTGCACGTTCGCGCCGGCGGCGAAGCCACCCAGCGCATCGGCGAAGAAGCGGTCGAAGCCGCGATCGAAGGAACGCAGCGAAGGGGTGTAGCCGCGGGTACGGAGAACGGGTGCGAAGAACATGATGGAAGGCTCCTTGTGTCAGTCAACGTGGGGCGCGAGGCACTTTGTGCAACATCGCGTCCCGTACACTGCGCGGCTTTCGACCGTGATCGCCGCATGCCTCCAACATGCGCGCAAGCCGTTGTTTTTCAAGGGAAAAGTTTGTCTGAGAATTTTCGCCGCCGGCTCTTGAAATCACTCGCCGCAGCGCTATTTGTTCCGCCCCTCGCGCAGGCCCAGCCAGCCGGCGTGCCCATCAAGGTGGCGTTGATCGAAAGCCTCTCCGGGCCTGCCGGCAACACCGGTGAAGCCGTCTTCCGCAACCTGCACTGGGCCATGGAGCGCGTGAATGCGCGCGGCGGCATCGCATTGCCGGGCGGTGCCCGGCCGCTCACCCTGGTGCGCTACGACAGCAAGGGCCAGACTGAAGAGGCGCTATCGGTGCTTCGGGCGGCCATCGACGGTGGTGCCCGCTTCATCGCCCAGGGCAACAGCTCGGCGGTGGCGTCGGGCCTGCTCGAGGCCATTGCCCGCCACAACGAACGCGACCCGGCGCGGCGCGTGGTGTTCCTCAATTACTCCGCGGTCGATCCGCCGCTGACCAACGAGCGCTGCAATTTCTGGCATTTCCGCTTCGATGCCCATGCCGACATGCGCATGCGCGCGCTGATGAGCGTGCTGGGCGAGGACCGCGGCGTGAAGGGTGTCTACCTGATCGGGCAGGACTACAGCTTCGGCCAGGCCGTGCTGCGCGAGGCGCGCCGCCAGTTGGGCGAACGCCGCCCCGACGTGCGCGTGCTGGCCGAGGAGCTGCACCCCATGATGCGGGTGAAGGACTTCGCGCCCTACGCCGCCAAGATCCGGGCCAGCGGTGCGCAGGCCGTGATCACCGGCAACTGGGGCAACGACCTCACACTGCTGGTCAAGGCTGCGCGCGAGGCTGGCTTCGAGGGCAAGTTCTACACCTTCTACGGCAACGCGCTCGGCGCGCCGGCCGCGCTGGGCGACGCCGGCGTGGGCCGTGTCATCGCCGTGGCCGACTGGCTGCCCAACGTCGCCACGCGCGAGAGCGAGGAGTTCTACCGGTCGTTCCGCGAGCGTTTCCCCAACCCGGCCGACGACTACGTTCACATGCGCATGCAGTTGCTGATCGAGTCGTTGGCGCAGGCCATCGGCCGTGCCGGCTCGGTCGAGGCGGGCGCCGTCGCCGCGCAACTGGAGAACGCGTCGGTGACACTGGCCGGCCAGACCGGCACCATGCGCGCGGCCGACCACCAGTTCCAGCAGACGCTGGTGGTGGGGGTGATGGACAAACAGGGCACACCCGGCGTCAAGTTCGACGTCGAGGGCTCGGGCTATGGCTTCCGCGTGATCCGCACGCTGTCGTCCGCCCAGGCCGAAATGCCCCACAGCTGCGTCATGGCGCGGCCCTGAAAACGGAAAGGCAGCCGACATGCGCCAGGCCATCGTCGATCTCGAGGCGTCCCGCATCCGCGAAGTGGCCAACGCCGGGCTGGGGCGCGAGGACGTGCTGGCGTTCTGGTTCGGCGAAAGCGACGAGGTCACGCCCGAATTCATCCGCCAGGCCGCCAGCGACTCCATCCTGCGCGGCGAAACCTTCTACGCCCACAACCTCGGCCTGCCCGAGCTGCGCGAGGCCATCGCCGGCTACACCACGGCGCTGCATGGGGCGGTGGGCGCCGACCGCATCGCCGTCACCTCGGGCGGCGTCAGCGCGCTGATGCTGGCGGTGCAGGCGCTGGTGAATGCGGGCGACGAAGTGGTCGCGGTCACACCCGTATGGCCCAACCTCACGGCGCAGCCGGCGATACTGGGTGCCTGCGTTCGCTGCGTGGCGTTGCAGGTGATCGACGGGGCGTGGCGGCTCGACCTGCCCGCGCTGCTGAGGGCTGTGACACCGGCCACGCGCCTGCTGATCGTCAACGCGCCCAACAACCCCACGGGCTGGACGTTGAACCCGGCCGAGCAGCAGGCCATCCTCCAGCATTGCCGCGCCACTGGCACCTGGATCCTGGCCGACGAGGTGTACGAACGGCTGTATTACGAGGGGGGCGAGACTCGGGCCGCCCCCAGCTTTCTCGATGTGGCCGGGCCCGACGATCGCCTCGTGGTCGCGCAAAGCTTTTCCAAGAGCTTCCTCATGACCGGATGGCGGCTGGGCTGGCTGGTGATGCCGGCCGCGATGACGCCGCACATGGGCAAGCTGATCGAGTTCAACACCTCGTGCACCAGCGTGTTCGTGCAGCGCGCCGGCCTGGCGGCGCTGGCCAGCGCGGACGAGGTGACGCCGCGCGTGGTGGCCCACCTGCGCCGCTGCCGCGACACGCTGGTGCCGCTGCTGCAGGCCGTGCCAGGCGTTCATGTCTCGCCGGCGCCGGGCGGCATGTACGCCTTCTTCCGCATCGACGGGCAGGCCGACTCGCTGGCGACGGCGAAACGGCTCGTCACCGAGGCTGGGCTGGGAATCGCGCCGGGCAACGCCTTCGGCGAAGAGGGGCAGGGCTGGTTCCGATGGTGTTTCGCCACGCAGGAGCTCGGCCGGCTGGCCGAAGGCGTGCGGCGCCTTGAGCGCTGGCTCGCCGCGCAGCCGCGTGGCTGAGGAAGCGGGGGCAGGGCGGCCGCCCGCCGCGCTATAATCCCAAAGCTTTGCATTCCGCAAGGTACACGCACACGGCATTTCCGGCTGTCTGCGCAAGTCAAACATTCACTGGAAAACACTGACATGACCACCCTGAACAAGGCCGAGATCGTCCAGGCCAACGCGCGCGCCGCCAACGACACGGGCAGCCCCGAAGTGCAAGTCGCACTGCTCACGGCCCGCATCAACGAACTCACCCCCCACTTCAAGCAGCACGCCAAGGACCACCACGGCCGCCGCGGCCTGCTGCGCATGGTGAGCCGCCGCCGCAAGCTGCTGGACTACCTCAAGTCCAAGGACGTGACCCGTTACAGCGCGCTGATCGCCAAGCTGGGCCTGCGCAAGTAAGCGGCAACCGCACGTAGCAAACGCCTGGGTTGGCTGGCTGACTCAGGCGTTTTGCACTTTGAAGCATTGAAAACTGCCGGTGGCGCCCCGCGCTGCCGGCCCCTCCCGGAGAACGTCAGGCAGATCGAAGCTGTGTCATTCCAACGGTATTCGCGCCCCGCGTGCGAGCTTCGCTGGAATGGCATCGTGTTCTGCGGCGCGGTTTCCGGATCCTGCTGAGGGGTGGTCCGCCACCTCTCGCCATCCAACTCAAGGAGCCAACATGAGCCTCTTCAACAAAGTCACCAAGACCTTCCAGTGGGGCCAGCACACGGTCACCATGGAAAC
>VFQN01000200.1_pt1 | contig 124241 bp, 130 predicted proteins | sample 3512371 | NCBI WGS metagenome assembly VFQN01 (sample SAMN10412370, study PRJNA504923) | tailings metagenome | isolation source: Replicate 2 from Balatoc abandoned mine | place: Philippines: Itogon, Benguet | collected 2017-08-28 | reverse complement strand
AGATGGCCCGGCCCGAAATCCCCGCTCGCCCGGCCGGCAACCGCTACAGCATCCGTACCGACCAGCTCGCCTTCTGGCTGATCGCCGCGCAGGCGGAGATTCAAAGTGATCTCGAGGCGCGCATCGCGGCGCTGGAAGCATGCCAGTGAGCGTTCGGCACATCACAGACCAGCTCGCCCACTTCGCAGTGGCGGTGCTGATCCTCTCGCTCTTCGCGATCGGCACGGTCTGGGCTGGTGCGCTGGCTGGCCTGGCGCTGGGCCTGATCCGCGAGACTGCCGAAGCTGGCGGCTCGCGCATCACCTTGGCCGAGGTCGAGGCTCACTTCCGCAAGCGCGATCCTTGGATCGACCTGACCTTCTGGGCTCTCGGCGGGACAACGGCAGCCCTTGTCATCAACTAATTGCGTCGAAAGGAATCAATGATGGGAACCTTTGCAAGTTCGACCCGCACCACGGCTGCGAATGCTGCCCGCGATGCAGCCCTCAACGCCGTCGCACCAACCCTGAACGGGGGCACGCTGGACATCTACTCGGGCACCGCACCGGCGAACGCTGACGGCGCTCTCTCGGGCAACACCCTGCTCGCCAGCCTCACCCTCGGCAGCCCGGCCTTCGGCTCGGCTTCGTCGGGCGTCATCACGGCCAACGCGATCACTGGCGATAGCAGCGCGGACGCGACCGGCACGCCGACGTTCTTCAGGCTGCGCACCAGCGGCGGCACAGTGGTCTATCAGGGAACGGCGGGCGCATCCGGTCAGGAACTGAACCTGTCTGGCCTCTCGGGCGGGCAGATCGTCGCGGGTGGTTCGGTGTCCGTCACCTCGCTCACCATGAGCCAGAGCGCGAGTTACGCCTGATGGCCGACCGCAAGATCAGCGAGCTTCCAGCGGCGACCCTGCCGCTGGCGGGGACGGAGGATATACCTCTAGTGCAGGGCGGTCAGACCCGACAGGCGAACCTGTCCGATGTACGGGATGCCGCGCTGCGCGCCGAGGTCGAGGCGGCGCGCGGTGACCGGTCGAGCCTCAACAATCGGATCAGCACGATCAGCAATTTCGCCAGCGCCAATCCGGTCAGGCCGCTCGTCGGCAGATACTACGACCAGGCTTTGACTGGCAGCAACTCCGGAACGCGCGCGGCGGTAACCCGGGAACTGCTGCTGTCCCCGTTTTACACCTCCCAGCGCTTGCGGATTGACGAGATCGGGGTTTCGATCAGCACGCAGGTAGCCGGCTCGCAGGGGCGCTGCTGCATTTATAGCTCCGATGACCAAGGTGTTCCGGATGCTCTGCTGTTTGCAGGCGCAGGGGACCTCGATTTCAGCACAACCGGTTTCAAATCACACGTCATCGACTTCACGTTTGACGCCGGGCGGCAGTATTGGCTGGGCCTCTTGACCAACGGGACGGCGACATTCCGCACGGTCCCGGTAGCTTCAATGCTCAATCTTGGCATGCCGGCAGGATCGAACGCGATTCAGTACGGTACGGTGATCCGTCGCCTTGTTTCCAATTACAGCGACCCGTTGCCCGATCCTTTCGTGTTCGTTGACGCCGACATCAACTCGTCCGGGGCGAATGTCCCAGCTCCTTCAATTCGCATGAGGGCCGCAGCGCTATGATCAGATACATCGAAAAAGGCCCGGGTCTCTTCGACGCGATCGAAGCTTCAGGCCATTTTCTCTACCAGAAAGAAGGCGAGTGGATCGCCTCCGATGCCGAGGCGGTGCAGCGCATCATCGACGAATATGTCGAGGTTGTTCCCGCCCCCGAAGCTGTCACCGCCCGACAGGCACGCCTTGCGCTTCTCGCGGTAGGCAAGCTCGACATGATCGAAGCCGCCCTCGCCCAGATGCCCGGGCCGCAGGGTCGCGCGGCGCAGATCGAGTGGGAATACGCCCTCGAGATCCGCCGCGACAGTCCGCTGATCGCCGCCCTCGCTCCGGCGCTGGGCCTCACGATGGAGCAGGTGGACGACCTGTTCCGCGCAGCTGAGGGCCTGTGACGATGTGGCAGCGCTTCACTCGCTGGCTCTACCTGTTCGGCATCGCGCTGACCCAGGGCATCGTCAACACGACGCTTGCCGGCCTGTGGTGGGTCATCACCGGCAACGGGCAAGAGCCTGATCCCGACGAGCCCTTCAGCAGCCGCGTCGGCCGCAATGCGATCGCCGGCAAGCGCTGGGCCCTAGTCGCCGAGAAGATCGTCGACGGCATCTTCGGTGCTGGTCACTGCCGCGCCAGCGCGCTCGATCCGAGGGACTGACCGATGGGCCGCATCCTCCTTGAGAATGGCTTTGCGCTGCTGCTGGAGAACGGCAGCAATCTGCTGACCGAGGATGCGGCTTCTGGCATTACCGGCGCGGGCGCGGCTGAGGCGCCGCCGCTCAGTCTCGGCGATCCTGCCGCTGGGGGTTCTGGCGCATTCGCTGCGGGATCTGTGTCTGGGGCTGCCGCCGCGATCGCTCCGGCGCTGACTCTGGGCAATCCGCTTGCATCTGCGGCAGGTTCTCTCTCGGTTGGCGGCGTCACTGGTTCCGGTGCCGCCTCTGCGCCAGCCCTCACCCTCGGGAACCCTGTCGCGGCTGGCTCTGGGGCCTTTGCGGCGGCCGGTGTTGCGGGCGTGGTGGCGGCAGTTGCGCCTGCCCTCACCCTCAGCGCGCCCGTGTGCGCTGGTTCGGGCACCAATCTGTCGCCCGTAAGCGGCGCTGGGGCGGTGGTTGCGCCCGCCCTGACGCTTGGCGCGCCGGTTGCGACCGGCTCTGGCGCGTTTCTCGCTCCGGGTGCCAGTGGTGTCGCGTCCGCAGTGGCCCCCGCCCTGTCGCTGGGTCAACCCGTCGCATCGGCGGCCGCAGCGTTCTCGATCGCGCCGGCGAGCGGCGTTGGCAGCGCGCTCGCGCCAGCGCTGACCCTTACCGCCACAGTCACGGCTGAGGGGGGCTACAGTGACTTCGTGGTCTATGCGCCGAGCATCACCTTCATGGTGCCGGCAGAGCTAACCGTCTTTGCGGTCGCGGCAGAGCAGACCGTATTCATCGTGATGAAAGAGGCAGCTTGATGAGCTACACATTCGAGGCCCCCATCAAAGATCCGCAGGCCATCCTTCGTCACGAGATGGATTGGACCGCATGGCTCGGCGAGGGCGAGACGATCGTTGGCACGCCCACCATCTTCAGCAGCGCGCCGGATGATTTCGTTGTCGATCAGCCCGCTCATGTGAATGGCCGCGTGAGCTGGCGCGTGAGCGGCGGGCAGTCCGGGGTCAACTACTTCGTTACGGTGCGTATCGCGACCAATCAGGGCAGGGCCGACGAGCGCAGCGTGCTCTACAAGGTGAGGGAGCGCTGAGATGCCCGCGACACCATCCCGCATCGGCTTCATCACATCCGAGTTTCGCATCGTCACGGCAGGCCCGAATGCTTCGGTTCAGGCACTCTATGGTGACACGGCCCGCGACACGGTGGAGCCGCTTGAGTCCTTCTTCGACGATCCTGCCGATGCGCAGATCATGGCCGATGAACGTCTTGCCTTGCTTGAGGTCAAGCGCTCGCTCGTGCCGGTCGCTATCGACGGGACCGATCTCGCCGCAGCGCTCGACCGCTCGGCATCTCTGCCCACCGTGCGCGTGATTGACGATGAGCAGGGCCGAAACTCTGTTGCGCTGATCGTCGGGATCACGATCGACTACAACACCGGGCGATCAACGCTCGAGACTTGGGGCTGACCATGCCGATCCAGAAGCCTTTCGCAGTGCTGCCATTGACCCTGACCGGGATCGCGACCGGAAACGAACGATCCAACCGTCCCGCCTCGCATCTCGGGCTGCATAAGTATCCCAGCATGGTCTGGCAGAGCAACGGGAATGGCAACCTCTGGGTGCGCGGGCAATTTGGCGGCGCGACACAGGCGATCGACTTCATGGCGATCATGGGGGCCAATGCACTGCCCGGCACGACCTTCCGGCTCAGGCTTGGCACGACGCAGGCGCAGGTTGATGGCACCGCGCCCTATGACAGTGCGGTGCAGACCTTCATCTCGCCGGCGCGCAGCCGCGCTGATGGCCGCTTCCATGCGCACTGGGAACTGCCCTCGACCGTCAACGCCTCGTGGTGGCGCATCGACATCGGCGGGCACACCGGAGACTTCTCGGCATCGGCGCTGATCCTCGGCACGAAGCGCACGCCGGAGCGGTTCTACAATCGGGATCGCGAGCTCGGCTATGAGGATCTGGGCTCGCTCGAAATCAGCCGCACCGGCATTGTTGCTGAGACGCCGGGCATCGTGCTCAAGACGATGCTGTTTCGGCTGGGGTGGGTGAGCGAGGCCGAATACTTCGACCTCTGGGCGCCGCTATTCGCGACCAATGGAAAGCGGCAGCCGATCTTCTTCTGCTTCGACCCCGAGGCCACCGTGAGGCGGCAGGACAAGTCTCTGCTCGGCTTTCTGGCACGCGACATGTTCATGCGTGGCGGGACCGCTCCCCAAACAAACGAAATGGATTTCCAGTTCCGCGGCTTCGCTTAGCCGCGCACGACCTCGCGACGGGGATGGCGCGAGCGCGGGGCCGGGCTGTTTTTCCTCTGGCAGCCCGGTCCCGCTGACTACGCTGGTAGCCCCCTGCTAAACCCGGAAAGGGGTGTCTCTCTGACAGACACCCGGGGCCGAATTAGGAGTCGGTTCGAGTCGGTTCGGCGCCAACCCCGGGTAGGGCGGTGCTGTCCGCTGGTAGGGCTATGACGACACTGCGCTGGCCCGCCGCCCAGCCCCATGCGAAGCCGAACAGCGCGCCTATTGCGAGCCCTGCGAACCAGAGGGTCATGCGACCACCACGTAGGGCGACCAGCCCAATTCGCGCTTCAGCATGGCCTTGGCGCGGTCGTGCCAGTCGAAATGCGACAGCACCGCGATCTGCATGGCGGTTTCGTCACGCGGCCTTTCCATGCTGTGAATGATGATCCCGGGCCGCTCTTCGACCACGGGCCCAAGCACGGGTTCGCCCTGATAGATCGGCTCGACCACGCCGACCTTGCAATGCACCTGGTCGGGCTTGCCGGGCACGTCTCCGTCGATCACGGCGATGTAGGCGCCGCCCTTGGTCTCCCAGACGGTGAAGCGCATCCAGCACCCGTCTTTGGTATCCCATTCGGTCTCGGCGATGATGCGGCCCTTGAAGCGCACGGGCGCGCCGCGGCTCGGCTTGATGGTCTTGGGGTCGTATTGGTCGGTCATGTTGTTCCTTTCGATAGATGGGGCGGGATTGCCCCGATCTGCGCCGGTAGGGTGGCGCTTACCCACGGTAGGCTATGCAGCGAGCCGCCAGCCCAGTTTCGATTGCCACGGCCTGCCCACTTTAAGCCAAGCCCTGTTCCGGCCCAGCACGTAGGGCGCTGAGGCATCCTTCACGACCAAGCCTTCGCCACCGCGTTGCCAAACCCGGGTAGCCCCCCGCACAATGCAGTCAGGCGTGAAGGCGTCGAAGTGATCGACCAGTTCAACCGGCGAGGCGTCTTGCCCGTCACCGCGCGATCCTGCTCGCCATTCCCAGCGATGCGCCTCATCAGCCGCGACCTTGGCCGCGATCTCGGCAAGCCTCGCCTTGCGCTCGATGAGCGGGGTAGGGCACCGGCCTTCAATCCAGAACCGGCGCGGGAAGCCGTCGAACAGGAACAGCTTGCCCGCCGTGCCGCCCAGCTTGTGATCGCGCTCGCACCACGCCTTTGTGCTGGCGAGCGTGTCGCCGCCCCGATCAACCACGAATTCACCGTCAAAGAACATCGGCTCGCCGGCGTGGCGCTCCCATGCCTTTAGCTCGTGAATTATGTGCTCGGTCCCAGGCAGGTGATAGCCGTTGCGGGAGAATAGCCCCGGCTTGCCATCGTAATCCCTGCCGAAATAGCCGCGAAAGCCGTCATGCTTCAATTCTGCGATACAGAACGGCGGTAGGGTGCCGCTCCATTCGCTCGCCAGCTGCACCAGATGATGCGTCACGCTGATTCCTTTCCATAAATGCCACGGTAGGGGTGGCGCCCATGTCCACCCGTATCCCACGATACCCCCTAGGCCGCAAGCGCCTGCGCGGGCGCGGTGAGCGTCTCGATCTCGGCCCACAGCTGCGCATTCTCGGCTTCGGCGGCGGCAAGGCGCTGCTCCACGGCTGCCAGCATCCGCTTCAGATCCTCGCGCGCCGCGAGGGCTTCGGCAGCCTCTTGCTCGGCAAGGCGCGCCCGATCCTCAACCGCGCGCATCCTCTTGGCCGATTCCTCGCTCATCTCGCTGGCAAGGCTGCGGGTGCAGGCTTCAAGCGCTTTCACGCGCTCCAATTCGCCTTTGACGTGCTCGTATTGTGCGGTGCCGATGCGCAGATGCACGTCAGCCGAGCGCCTCGCCTTCCGCTCGGCCCAAGCGCGCCGGATTGCCCGCTCGTGCGCCGGGGTGCGCTTGCCGGCATGAATCGCGGTAGGGGCCTCTTCAGGCGTCACTGGTAGGGGCAGGACGCGCACAACCCAGTTGCCCGCGTCATATTCGAGCCGCCCCGCATCGGCGAGCCGCTTGCGCAGCGCATCGGCGCGGCTGACATTCGCCCGCCATGCCCGGAAGCGCGGCGATCCCATCGCAGGCGAGCGGAAGGGGTTGCCGTGTCCCCAGCAATTTAGGACTTGCCGCGCCAGCCTCTCCCGCATCGGTTCGGGCGCTTGAATCGCGCGGGTGACTGCGGTGTGAAGGCGGCAGGCGCGCGGGCACTTGAAAGTCTCGTGCGGCTCGCCGGTCAGATCGCAGGCCGCGTCCAGCAAATCCGCATCCTTGAGTCCGTCGCGCCTCGCGATGCGATAGAGCGCGCTGAACGCCTCACGCATGGAAAGCGGGCGCGGCGCAACATAGCCTTCACCCCGCATTAGCGCCTCAGCCGCCGCCAGATCGCTCAGGATTGCGTCGGGCGCGGTCGCGGACGCATCGGGCCGCGCGGCGGGTTCCTCGGGCTTCTGGCGGGCCTCAGCAAGCTGGCGCTGCAATTCCACGATCTCGGCAAGCCGCGCATCGCTCATTGCGCGCTCATCGCGGAGCATGGCGCGAAGGTTCATCGCCTTCAGCGTCAGGCGCCGCCGCTTATCCACGGTAGCCCCCCGCTTGATCCGGGTAGGGGCCTTGCGCGCAGCCTTCGCCTTGGCAACCGGCCCGCAAGCCTTGCGCACGTCCTCGCGCGACCAGACCACGCCGCCCTTCTTGGGCTCGACCGGCATTGTCTGCGAGCTCACGACTTCGCCGGCATCATCGAGCGTTTCCATGGTGACGGTCGCGCGCATCGTGTTAGCGCCAGGGAACAGCACGGAAAACGCGCCCGCCTCATATTCGCCGCCGCCCAGGTGCTGGCCGAACGTCGCGCCGCGATAGTGGAAGTGCTGCCCCGGCGCTTGGCCCCTGCAATAGCCGGTGTGCTGCAAGGCGGGCGTGCCGAGATCCGGCAGGCCGTTCTTGCGGCGGATGAAATCGGCATAGGCGCGGGCCTCATCCTCGGTAGCGGCGCGCGGCTTGTCGCCGGTGATGTGCCCGCCGTTGCCCGATCCGTAGAAGCCGGACTTCACCCCGAACAGGTCGCAGGTGACGCGGGGAAGCTCGATCTTTTGCATGAACATATTCACATTCCTTTATATGCCTTGTGCTCATCAGCGGGGGCTAAGGCAGGCCGCCCGGACGCGCGCTGGCCGGGATAGGGGCGCGCGTTTCGCAGGGTGTGCGGGTAGGGTGTCAGTTATCGAAGCGCCGGAACGTGAGGCGGTGCGCGAAGTCGCGGCCCTGGTCATAAGCCTCGTCAAGCTCCGTATAATTGTCATCCTCATCGCGCGCCGGGTCCGCCCATGTGCAGTCTTGGCGGAATTCCAGCATTCCAAGGATGAAAGCTCCCCAGCGCGTGCGCGGGTTGAAGCGGGCGATTGCGGCTTGAAACATAGTCTTGTCCTTTGTCATGCGGGACTCCGCCCGCGCGGCTGGCTTGTCGCCACGTTCCCCACTGACTCGCGGTAGGGGACATGGCGGCCGGGATAGGCCCCGGCGCGCCTAAACAGGGGTTGGGGTTAAAGGTTGCCGCAGGCCCGCTTGAACGCTTCCAGATCAAAGCCGGGGACATGATGCGCCAGATCAGCGCCTAGGCCGATTGCGACCAGGTTAAGCGCTTGCCGCCGCCCTTCCCTCACCTTGGCGCATCCCGCCCGGCCCTTTTGCGGGATCTCAAGCGCCATGCGCGCTTGCCAGATTGGCCGTGCCGCGGCTTGTTCTATTGTCTTGCCCATATCAGCGCTCCCCGGTTGCGGCGGCGATGGCGGGCCGCACATGACAGGCCAGCACGTCGCCAAGCCAATGAATCGAGTCCGGCGCGTTCGGGTTTTCATGCCATGCCACCAGCTCTTGCAGCGCCGCCAGCATCGCGGGGGCGGCATCGAGCGCAATCGCCGCCGCCTTGCACTCAGCAGCAGAAAACTTGCCGCCGCCGATTGTCGCGCCTTCGCCCGTCCATGCCGCGTGCGAAAGGTTGCCCGCCATCTGCTTGATTTTGTCAGCGTCCATATTGATTCCTCATTCATGGCGGATAGCGCCGCCGCGCCTAGGCTAATGGCCTAACCGGATTGCCCGCCAGATCGCAGGCAATCGGGATAGGGGCGAAGGCCGCGCCCATGGTAGGGGGCAAGCCTTCGCCGGTAGGGGTTGGGGCTTGGGTTCAAGCCATACTTGCAGGCCGGTCGCGCCGGGATTGTCTCGCCTCAGCTTGCGAAGCGCCGCCGCCATGTCGCGGGCCTGCACCGTCAAGCGCACGGCTTGCCCGTCGCGGGTGAATTCCGCTTGATAGGTCGCCATTATGCCGCGCTCCCCTGTTGCTCGGCCTTGCGGGCCCTTTCCGCTTCGATCTCGCCGCGCTCATGCTCCGACAGCATGGCGAAAGCGCTTTCGCCCGCATCCAGGATGCAAAGCCAATCGCGGCCGAACCCATTCACGGCCTGCAAGGTAATGAGCGTGCGCCCGTCTTCCCAGCGCACAGCCTCAAAGGTCGCCAGATCCCATTCGCCAGCGCCCGGCCCATGCCCGTAAGCCTCAATAACAGCCGGGGTAGGCTTGGCGGCGGTGAGAACCTGAAGGCCGCCCGAAATATAGGGCCGCCCGTCCCTCACATAGTCCGCGCCAAGCCGCCCGAAATAGTCGAAGCCCTTAGCGCGATGGCCCGATACGAAGGCCGCGCCGGCTTGAACGTATTGCAGCTGATGGCGATAGAGCCCGCCCGTCTCATAGGGATAGAGCCCCACATGGGCGAAAATGTCGGCGGCCTTGCGCGCATGGGGCAAGAGCAAGGCGCGGCCGGTGAAGCCGTGCGCCTTGATCGTCTGAAAGGCGCGCTCATAGCTGCCAGGATACTTTGCCGCGATGTGCTGCAGCAACTTGCCCGGGCCGGGCTTCGATCCATCCAAAGCCGCCGCGAATGCCGCGAAGCTATCGGCGGCCGCGAATTCGGCGGGGAAGGCTTCGCAATAGTCAAAGAGCTGTTTGTGTTCCATATCTCAACACTCCAAAAGGCCGGGAAAGACGGGCGCGGGATGGCCGGGCCGCGCGCCCTAAGTTGGGGTAGGGTAAGCGGGGGTAGGGTTAGGCGTTCATCGCCGCCGAACCGACGCGCGCGAGATTGTTGACGTTGGCGCGGCTTTCCGTGCCATCCTGCCAGCGAATGAGCGCGAGCACGCATCCGCCTAAGTCTTCAAGCTCCACAACGTCGCCGCGCAATGCTGGCACGCGCCCGGCAAATTGCCCGGTGGATCTCAGGAAAGCGGCGCTAAATGCCACCTTGTCGCCGGCCGCGATTGCCTTTGCTTTTGCCATGGCGCGCCCCCTCACCCGTAAACCGGGGAAGGCATGGCCGCCCCAATGCGGAAAGCCTTTGCGATGCGCGCCGCCTTGCGCTGGATCCGCGCCGCCTTGCATTCCGGGCGCCGGGAATAGTCGCGGCCGCGCCGCTTGCTGTCTTGCTGCATTGTCATTGCTCCACATCATGCCGGGATGCGCCGGCGCGCTAGGCTTGCGCCTATCTCGAGCCCCAACCGTGAATCCGGATAGGGCGCGGGAAAGGCGGCGCCCGATTGCTCGAGCGCGCCTAAATCGGGATAGGGTCAGACTTCCAGAATGTGCCCGTCGCGGGTGACTGCGAAAATGCGTTGGCGAAGCTCTTGCACTGCCTGAAAAGCCGCATCGCGCCGGGCCGCGACATTCCACGCGCGGAGTCCAGTGTCGGACTCATTCAAGCCGGTGGAGCACACGGGATAGGACTCGCCGGCGCGCGGGCCCGTCATGTATCGGCAAGAGCTCTTGCAATCCATTGACCTATCCACCCGATAGCCAAGAGCGGCAAAGCGGCGCCCGAATTCGGCAACACTCACCCGCTCGCATCCGATTGACTCGCGATAGGCAATCTCTTTTGCCGCGCGCTCACAAATGGCCATAGCTGGACTCCATCAAATGCGCGGGATCCGCCGCGCGCGGTTAGGCCTTGCGCCTATGGCTTGCCCCATGCCGAATCCGGATAGGGCAAGGGATAGGCGGCCGCGCGGGGATGCGCGGCGCGCCCGTGAATCGGGTTAGGGTTGATCCATGAAAGCGCGCTGCTTCGCTGGCATGGGAAGGCTTGTCAGGCGCGCCACAATTGCCCTGTCCCTCGCATCCCCGCCAGTCTCGGCGATACGGGCGCGCGCATCGACTAGGGCGATTCGCATCATGGTGAGATCAGACGGGCGATAGCGTTTCATGCCGCCACCCCTTCCCGCGCCTGCATCTCGGCGAGCACCTTGATTCGCTGCAGCCAAAAGTCACGCTCGCCGCGCATCATCTCGGCAATATCGCCCGCGAATCCCATGCTGAGGCATTCCCGCACATGGCCGAGACATTCCCGCGCGCTGGCAAGATTGGCGCGCCCCTCACTTTGCAGGCACTGCCACATCGCGCGCCCCTCTTGAATGCCCATGACATAGGCTTGTGAGACAGTCTTTCCCATTGCTCTAAATCCAAGCGGGATAGCGCCCGCGCGCTTGGCGATTGTCGCCACATAGGGCGCGGCATTGCATCCGCGCGCTATGTGGCGGCCCTGTCTGGCAGGGCGCGCCGGATTAGAAGCTTTTGCCGCAATAGACGCACTTGCCGCGCATATCGTCGCAATGATCGCCCTCAGCGCATCGGGCGAGTCCCTCAGCGCTGAGGATTGCATGGCATTGCAAGCCGTCAAACAGGGTGAAGCCGTGCAGGTCGCATTCCCATGCGGCATGGCTCATTTGCTCAAGTGTCAGGATCATCATTATTCGGGCCTTTCGTTCATAAGGGCGCGCCATGCCAAGACGGCCGCGCGCAATGAATGTGCGAGGGATGCGAGGGCGATTGCGCCCCCGCTCCACATGAAAAGAGAGAGGGCGGCCGAGATCATGCGGCAAGCTTTGCGCTGGCAAGCCATGTGCGCGCCTCTGCAATGGCCGTGCGGACCATGTCAGGGAAGTAATGGCAGATAACCACGTTATCGCCGCGCGCCGCCCGCATGATGGTGCAATTCCGGTTCATGGGGTCTGCGCTGCGATGGTCGGTAAAGAATTCGCACGGGTCGGAATAGATTGAACCGTGAAGCGAGTCCTCTGCGATAACAACGCCATTGAGTGAGACAGTCACGCGAGTGTCAAAAGCCTGATATTCGCCCGACTCCAGCCTGTCGCGAATCTCACCGTCATCATCCCAGCTCAAGTCGAGATCATAGCAATCTGCGATAGCGGCGCGGATGGTGAAGCGGCCGATGGTGAATTGCCACATGGTTTGCATGATGGTTCATCCTTGCGGGCAATGGGGGCGCCATGACAGCGCCCCCGCGCCCTTTCCTTAAATGCCGGAAACCGCCGGCGCGTGTCCGTTTGGACAAGGCGCAAGATATATGCGTGCGGATTAATGGCAAGTAAAAAATGCAGATGCGCGCGCCTGGTAGCGCTGAATAAATGCGGGTCCTACCCATAGAAGGCAATCAAGATAAGCGCTGGAGGACCGCTTTTATTGACCCTAACATGCCCCTGTGAATTAAATACAGTTTGAAGTTCCAGTTTGACTTGCGCACAGGCACAAAAAGCCCGCCATGACAGCGGGCCTTTGAGATTTGATCGGGTTTTGATCCTGTGGCGTCAGAAATTGATCGGGTTTTGATCGCTCACTTCCACCGCGCGCACGGCCTCGATGCGCTCACCGATGAACGAGATCACGTTCACCGCGATTGAGTTGCCCAATGCTTTGTAGCGCACGCCATCGGGACAGTTCTCGGCAGCCTTTCCGCGCCACGGGATCAGCGTGAAGTCGTCAGGAAATCCCATCAGTCGCTCACACTCTCTGGGCGTAAGGCGCCTCACCCCCCAAGCGGCACTTGCGGCATAGCTGCGGCTCGACCCGCCACTGGCAGCGCGAATGTTGGCGGTGTCATGCGGCCCCTCGGGCATCGCGCCGCCCTCTCGGCCCCGCATATCAAAGGCCACCGCAGGCGGATGATCCTTTGCCGCGAGCGAGTGGCAGGGCTTGTCTGGCCCGAGATCCTGCCCGTTCTGAGGGCTGGTCAGCTGCGTCGTGTTGAAGGTGAAGGCGCTATTGACCGGCTGCGGATTGACCACGAAATCCCCGCCCTGATTGCCGCCGACCGGCCCGCCAGCCATAATCGGCTGCGCAACATCGGTTGGGCGCGCCTTGTAATCCTTGCCGCTGTTCATGGGCATGATCGAAAAGGGCTGCTGCACCGGCACGATCGGCGTTCCCCTGCCCGTGCCATCTTCCGACGCATCGAAGCCTTCGGCCCGAAGGCTGTGGGCGACATCATCGAACCCGCCTCCGTGCTGGATAATTGGCGTCTGGCCTTCGTCCGCAGTGGTATTGATCCCCTTGTGCATCCGCGCCGTCAGCGGGTTGGCAACTGCCGGGGACGAATAGGCCGCCCCCCCCCTGATGTGCTGATCTTCAAGGCCCTGCTTCTCGCCGAAGTGGGCGTTTAGCGTCGGTGCTACCTCTGCGGGCCAGTCGTGGACGGCCACGACTGGATCTTGCCCGCGCGTCTCGCCAGCGCGCTCTACTCCCCGGCCACTGCTGACAAGGCTCGGTGCAACATCGGTGGAAGTGCTTTCCCCCGCTTCTCGGCGCGGCGCAGGATTCCCGCGCAGGCTTTCGCGGTCAAATAGAACCGCTGCGGGATCGAGGCCGGAGGTTCCAAAACTGATGACAACGAACACACGGCGTCGTCGTTGGGGGACGGCCCAAGGGAATGAGCGTGTTCGGACATATTGTGCATCGAGGACACGCCAGGCCGCGCGCGCGAGGGGTCCGCTAACCATACCATGATTAGGCCACCGTCCTCGTTCGAGTGGCGAATTGAGGGGGGCGTCTGCTCCGACAATTCCTGCCAAGAAGCATCCGAAGGCATTGTCTGCGGTTGAGAGCCACCCCGGGACGTTTTCGGTAACTGCGATAGAAGGTCGAATTGCATGTAGCACCTGCACCCATCTGAGAGAGAGATTGCCGCGGGGATCGGCGAGGGACTGCCGAAGTCCCGCTATTGAAAATGCCTGACAAGGCGGGCCCCCAACCATGATGTCCAACGGCCCCAGCGCTTTCGCCCGGTCGATGAAGTCAGGCGCTAGGATGTCGCCGAGGTTCCGGTTGTTCGGGTGGCGCGCAGCCATCACGGCACACGGGAACGGCTCAATCTCGCTGTGCCAGATCCAGTCGATGTGAGGCATGGCGATCTCAGGCGCGCCGATGCCGCTGAAGCAGGTCGCGCCGCGCATCACGCCGCACCCCACGAAGGCTGTGCTGCGAGGGTGCGGCGATTTTCCGCAATTGTGCGCTGAAACCCGCAGCAATGCGTGGCGCAAAAATGCGCTTGATCTGCGGAAAATTGAGGATTTCTGCGCCTGCGTGTGGATTTGCAGTCCGCTGCGTCACCACTCCGCCATCGGGCCGAGCCTTCCGGGACAATGCCCCGGACGGAAGGCGCGCCCTAGCGATTCGGGGGCGGCTTGGCAATCTATGTTCGCGCTCGCTTACCTTCCCCAACGGCAATCTGGACGCGGGACACGAGGCAAGGCAAAGCGCAGGGCCATGACCATTGCCAGCCTGCTCGAACCCGTCACCGGCCAGCCCGGCCCCGCCCGCCTCGTCCATGCCGCCGACTGGATGCAGGGCCGCACGCTCTATGGCGGCGCCTCGGCGCTGGTGGCCTATACCATGGCGACCCGCGCCTTCACCGGCCTGCCGCCCCTGCGCGCCGGGCAGATCGCCTTCGTCGCACCTGTGGGCGAGGACATCGAGCTCACCGCCGAGATCGTCCGCCAGGGCCGCAACGTGACGCAGGTCCGCTCCGAGATCCTGAGCGAGGGCCGCGTTGCCCTGTCCGCCTACTGGCTGTTCGGCGAGGGACGCGAGGCGAACGCGGTCCACCCCTGCGCCATGCCCGAAGACTGGCCCGGCCCGCCCGAGGACAACGCCGTCGTGACCCACCAGTTCGCCCCCGCCTTCATCGCCAAGAACTTCGAGCTGCGCCACGGGCAGACCAAAGGCGCCGACCGCGGCGCGACCGTGCGGCGCTGGGCGCGGCTGACCGAGGCGCACGATCTCGACCCGGTCGCAACGCTGGTGCTGATGGGCGATGTCATGCCGCCGGGCGCGATGCGGGCGATGCAGCGGCAGGGGCCGATCAGCTCTATCAACTGGTCGTTCAACGTGCTGGACCCCGAGAACCGCTCGCGTGATGGCTGGTACCTTGCCGAGAATGCCAGCCAGCACGCCGATGCCGGCTATTCCTCCGAGCGCCTGAGGATGTGGGATGCAGAGGGCAGGCAGGTGCTCGACGGGATGCAGTGCGTGGCCGTGTTCGGCTAGACGGCGCGCCCGGAGCGAACTCTCCAGTCCGCTCGGACAGATTGCGCAGGAACAGACCGGCCGCCCTCCCTTGACGCGGTGGCGGGTCTCTGATGGACTGCGCTCCAAGGGGAGGGGCGCACGATGCGGTTTTGTCGGACTCTTGCGTGGGGGCTGATGGCCCTCGTCACCTTGCTTGGCGTCCCGCAGACCGCTGCCGCCGAGGAACCGGAGGATCGGCCAGAGGCGACGGCCGTCGATATCGACGCGAATGGCCTCGATCCGCTGGCCCGGCGGCTGACCCCGAAGGAACGCTCGCAGCGGATCAACCTCAAGACCTACAGCGACGATGAGTGGCACCGGCTCGAGCGCAAGCTCGCGGACGATCTCGCGGCCTGCGACAGCGGCAATCCTCTTGCCTGCGTCCATGCCGGGGATGCCTTCCTGTCGGGTGACGGCGTGTGGCCCATCGCGCGCATTGCCGAGACGCTCTACAGGGACGCTTGCGACAAGGGTGCCGGCGAAGGCTGCGCCGCGCTCGCGACGTTGGTCGAGACCGTGCAGGTCGGCATCGCGTACGAAGCCTCTGCCGACCTCGATGACATGCATCCCTATATCGAGAAGGCCTGCGATCTCGGCCATCTCGACAGCTGCGACCTGTTCGCCTCGCGGCTGCGCGGCGTCGAACCGGAGGAGGGTTTTCGCAACCGGGTCGGCCCGTTGCCTGCTCTCGACCTCGCCCGGTCGGATGCCTTGCTCGAAAGCACCTGTGCCAAGGGGGGGACGAAAGCGTGCCTCTCTCTTGCCACCCTGCTGCGGGAGACCGGCGCTTCGGGCGACATCGAACGGGCCACCGGCATGTTCGACGCCATGTGCCGGGACCAGGTGGTCGCGGCATGCCAGCAGATGATCGGTCTGGCGGAGGGCGACGAGGGGCAGGTCAACCGCTACAAGGATCTTGCCTGCCGGTCCGGCGATGCCTCGGAATGCATCGACATGAACGCGCGCGCCTTGAGGGGTGTCGGCGGCGCGCCGGACAGGAACCGGGCGATCGCCTATTCCGATGCGGCCTGCCGGATCGATGCCGGCTATTGCGAGGTCTCCAGGGTGCTCCGCGCCATGCCGGAGCTGCGCAGCGCCTGCGTGCCCGGGGAACCGCGCACCTGCGCCGCGCTCGGCCGGGCACTTGCGGTGGTGCTTTCGCCCGAATGGGACGCGGCGCAGGCCTTCGCGCTGCTGGAAGCGGCCTGCCGCGCCGGTGTCGGCGATGCCTGCAAGGATGCGGCGGCAGTCACCCGCGACCCGGCGCGCAAGAGCGACCTTCTCGAAATCGGTTGCACGGCCGGCGACCCGGATTCCTGCTTCGGGTTTGCCGATAGCCTCGCCGAGGGCACCTTCGGCCGGAAGGACGAGGACCGCGCTGTCCTGCTCTACGCATCGCTGTGCGATGCCGGCGCGGCGGCGGCCTGCGACGCGGAGAGCCGCTTTGCCGGGTTCGTCCCCGCCGCCCGCATCAGGCCCGCAAGCGAGGACTACGTCGCGCCGCTCGACTCAACCCAGCCGAAGACCTGGATGGATTACGCCCTCATCCCCGATTGCTTCACCGCCAGCGCGATGTTCCGCGGCGCGCTGGTGATCCAGGAGAACTGCTCGCAGCGCGAAAAGGGCATCGGCAGCGACAGGGCCCGTCCGGGGCAGGCGCCGTGGCAGGCGCTGCTGTGGCGGCCCGCCACGCTCAACCGCACAACGCTGAGCGAGGCGCAGCGGGTGCTGTGCGGCGGCTCCCTGATCGCGCCGGGCTGGGTGCTGACCGCGGCCCATTGCCTTGTCGACAGCAACGTCAATGTGGTGACCGGCGGACACCGCATCCGGCTCGGCGTGTTCAATCCGCAGGTCGACGAGGGGGTGAGCTACCCCATTCTCGATGCCTTCCCCCACCCTGGGTTCGACAAGGGGAACAAGTATCTCTTCGACATCGCGCTGATCCGTTACGATCACCGCGCACCCGACCGGGGGAAGTCCAATCAGCCTTCGTCGCGTCTGCCGATTGCCGCGATCACGCTAGATCCGCTTGCCCTGGGCCAGCGACGCATCGCCAACGGCATGCCGGTCTATTCCTTCGGCTGGGGCTGGACCGCAGCGGAGAAGAGCGCTTCGACCGATTATCTTCAGGTCATCGCGATGGAACTGGTAAGCGAGCCGGTTTGCACCGCGTTGACCGGCTTCCGCAAGGCGCTCGACAACGCGGCCTTGTGCGCAGGTGGCAGGAAGCGGGAACAGACCTGTTTCGGCGACAGCGGCGGCCCGCTGGTGACCTATGGCGACGATAGCCGCCGGCCGGTGCTGATCGGGGTGGTGAGCGCGGGCAAGAAATGCGGCACCACCGGCAGGCTCAGCCAGTATACCCGCGTCGCCAAGGTGAGGGACTGGATCGAGCGGACGATGAAGACCGCGCGCTGACGAGGGCCGCCTACACGTCCTCGAAGTTCGGCTTGCGGCGCTCCATCTCGGCCATCACCGCCTCGACCTGGTTGCGGCTGCGGATGATGGCATGCTGCTCGATGCTTTCTTCCAGCAGGATCGCATCGGTCTCGCGCTCGTGCATCGCGGCCTGAAGGCGCTTGGCGGCGCGGATCGCGTGGGGGTTCTTGAGCGCGATCTGGCGGGCCAGCGCCAGCGCGCGGTCACGGGGGTTGTCGTCGACATGGGTTGCAAGGCCGAGCGCGACGGCCTCGGCCCCGTTGAACTCGCGGTTGGTGTAGATCAGCTCGCGCAGCACGTCGTCGCGCACAAGCCCGCGCCATAGCACATAGCCGCCCATGTCGGGCACGAGGCCCCACTTCATTTCCATGATCGCCATGCGGGTCTCGGGGTGGACGATGCGGATGTCGGCCCCGCTGGCGATCTGCAGCCCGCCGCCGAAGCACACGCCGTGGATCGCGGCGATCACCGGCACCGGCAGCTTGCGCCACTGCATCGCCACCTGCTGCGGGCGGTTGGCATTGCCATAGGTACGCTCGGTCAGACCCGGTTCGTCCTCGGGGGGGCGCCTCGAGAAGTTCGACAGGTCGAGCCCGGCGCAGAAGGCCCGGCCCTCGCCCGATAGCACCACGGCGCGCAGGCCCTTCATGCGCTGGAGCGCATGGCCGGCCTCAATGATCCGCTCGAACATCTCGGGGTCGAGCGCGTTCATCTTGTCGGCGCGCACGAAGCGGACTTCGGCGACCCCGTCCTCGCCCATGGTGATGGCAACGCGGTCGTTGGCGATGGTTGCGGCGGAGGTGGCGGACATTGGCGTAATCCCTCGGAAAGGCTGTGTCTGGCGGCAAGATTGGCCGATCCGCCGCACCCTGTCCAGAGCGTGCGAGGCCCTTCAGCCTGGGCGGATAAGGCCGGACGCGGAAGGCACGTCGAGGACATAGCCGCCTGCCGGATCGCCGCCGATCAGGTGCGCAAGGCCCGCCGCAGCGAGCTTGGCGCGTGCGCCCGCGATTTCCTCGGGAACGGCGCCGCACCCCGGGCCGAAGGTAACGAGGCAGACCTCGGCCAGCAATTGCCCGGCGGTGACCCGCTCACCCGGCTGTTCGGTAAGGCGCCACAGCAGGGCGAACCCGCACGGGGACAGGCCGAGCCAGCGGTCGTCCACCCGTCCGTCACGATGTTTGCGATCGAGCGTCAGGTCGCCCGCTTCTCGAAAACGTCGGACGCCGCGCTCATCACCCGCTTCCTCGCAGGATCCGGGGAAGTGGCAGGAGGGAAGCGGCGCGTTCACAGCAGGCCTCCGGCACGCATGGAATAGACCGCCTCGGTGGTGAATATCAGGTGGTCGATCAACGCGATGTCGAGCGCGCGGGCGACCTCGGCAAGGCGGCGGGTAGCGGCGATATCGCAGCCGCTCGGGCGGCAATGGCCCGAAGGGTGGCTGTGGGCAAGGATGATCCCGGCCGCATCGTGACGCAGCGCCTCGCCGAGCAGTGCCCGCATCCTCAGGCTCAGCGTGGTCATGGTGCCGATGCCGCAGGGCGCATCGCCAAGCCAGGCGCTGCGGGCATCGAGGAAAATCGCGTGGCCGCGCTCGACTTGCGCCGGCGGGGCGAGCACGACGCTGCGAAGGTAGGCGATCATCGCGGCGGCGCGCTGCTCCTGCGAGAACGCGTCCTCGCCGGTGGCGCGGGCGAGCGCGGCGGTCAGCACGGGCGGTGCCCCCGGGACAGGGGCAAAGCGGCAGGTTCAGGCATGGGGCACTCCCCGAAAATCAGATTGGCCTAGGACCGGATTTGCAGTCCGCGAGCGAAGGGCGCGGACTGGCGCCACTCGCGATAGGGGCCGAACCGGCGTTCGCGCAGCACATGTCGGACGAACCCGACAGCCAGCACCAGCAGCTGGCAGTAGGATGGACCGATGATGAGAATTGCATAGGCGAGCGGGGCGGCACTCTCGACCATCACGCGCACCATGTGCGCGCCCAGCGCAACGAGCTGGAAGCCGGCAATCCACAGCGGATAGTTGCGATTGGCATTGAGCGCCACGGCCACGAACAGCACGGCGGCCACGAGGTCGAACATCGTGTAGATGCCGGCCACGATACCCTGCGATTCCGGGGGCGGATTGAACCCCCACAGCACATACATCGGCAGCACCATCGTCGCGAGGAAGGTGCCGATCAGCCAGCGCTCCGGCGCCCCGCCCCAGCGCCAGATCGCTCCTGCCAGCAGGACGCTCACCAGATGCTGGGCCGGGACCCGGTAGGCGTTGGAGAATTCGAGCCAGTCGACCATTGGTCAGGCTTGCAGCCGCTCCCTCTCGCGGACCTGCCGGACCGGCATGGCATCGAGATCGCTCGGCGGGATCTTGGTCGGATCGCCCGGATCGCCACCAGCGACGACATGGGTGCGTGCGACCTTGCTCAGTTCGTCATGCACCCGTAGCAGGCTCGTTGACATGGCGAGCGCCTGGCTTTCGGCCTCGGTCAGGCGCAGAAGCGCGCGCTGGCCGGTGCTAACCTCGACCAGCGGGTTCTGCCGGGCGGACAGCATGGCCTGCTTGAGGCGTGCCATGGCGATGATCGCTTCGTCGGCGAGCGCTTCGGCTTCGCGGACCAGCTTCTTGAGATTGTGTGCGTCAGCGAGAATGCGGTTGTCCATCGTCGGTCTCCTGCCGGACCGGTGCTCACCCAGTCACGACCCCGGTTTCAACGGAGAGATAAGCCTTGCCTTCCGTCGCTGCGCTGAGTGTCATCGCGGCCGTGATCGCCAGGACCACCGATGCCAGGATGCCCGTGGCGATACCGACGATCGCACCCAGACGCACCAGGACGGCATGCTCACCATCGAGCACTCCGGGGACCACCCGGGGCTCGCCCGACCTCAGCCACGGTGCCTGTTCGATGAGCGGCATCGCATCGCTGAGGACAAGCCGACCCGGGTCGTCCTGACCCTCCTGTTCAGCCGGATCGGCTACCGGGTTAATCTGAGAATTTGTGTATGCAGGTTCGCTGAAGGGCTTGAGCAAAGCTTCATCCGCAACACCCCCGAGGTCGCGCGCGGCGGCTTCCTCGGCCGCTTCGGGGGCCAGGGTGGCGCGGTAGTTCTCGACGAGCTCGCCGAGACTGGCGGCATCGTAGAAGTCCTTCAGCGCGCGGATATGCTGGTTGATGCGGGTCTCGGACACGCCGAGATCCGCGGCGATCACCTTGATCGGGACGCGCCGGTCGATACGCTCCATCACCGCGCGCTGTCTGTCGGTAAGCCGCCGCGCGGCACCGGACTCCATGACCCACTCCTTCAACAGTTCATCGGCTGTTTACCCTGAAACTAACGCAATCCGGACAGGATTTCTTCCGTTTTGGATCAGAATGCTACGGGACGCGACGAACGCCCTAGGCGGCCGAGCTGTTGACCCCGACCGACTGGAGGTATCGCTTGATGTTGCGCGCCGCCTGACGGAGGCGCTGTTCGTTCTCGACCATCGCGATCCGGACATAGCCCTCGCCGTTCTCGCCATAACCCACGCCGGGAGCAACGGCGACCTGCGCCTGGGTGAGAAGCTGCTTGGAGAATTCTAGACTGCCCATCGATTTGAGCGCGGGAGGCAACGGCGCCCAGGCGAACATCGAGGCGGGCGGCGGCGGGATGTCCCAGCCCGCGCGGCCGAAGGCCTCGACCATCACGTCGCGGCGCTTGTGGTACAGCTGGCGGTTGCTCTCGATGATGTCCTGCGGCCCGTTCAGCGCGGCGCAGGCCGCCGCCTGGATCGGGGTGAAGGCGCCGTAATCGAGATAGGATTTCACCCGCGTCAGCGCCGCGATCAGCTGGCGGTTGCCGACCGCAAAGCCCATCCGCCAGCCCGCCATCGAATAGGTCTTCGACATCGAGGTGAACTCGATAGCCACGTCCTTCGCGCCCGGCACTTCCATGATCGAGCGGGTCGGCTTGCCGTCGAAATAGAGCTCGGAATAGGCAAGGTCGGAGACGATCCAGACCTGGTTCTCCTTCGCCCAGGCCACCAGCCGCTCGTAGAACGGCAGCTCCACCGTTTCGGCCGTGGGGTTGGAGGGGTAGCTCACCACCAGCACGGAGGGGCGCGGGACGGTGTAGTTCATCGCCCGTTCGAGCGATTCCCAGTAGTGTTCGTCGGGCGTGGTCGGCACCGAACGGATCGTGGCGCCGGCAATGATGAAGCCGAACGTGTGGATTGGGTAAGACGGGTTGGGCGCCAACACCACGTCGCCCGGCGCGATGATCGCGGTGGCGAGGCTCGAGAGCCCCTCCTTCGATCCCATCGTGACCACCACCTCGGTCTCGGGATCAAGCTCGACCCCGAAGCGGCGGGCGTAATAACCCGCCTGGGCGCGGCGCAGGCCGGGGATGCCCTTGGACTGGGAATAGCCGTGCGCATCGGGCTTGGCGGCAACCTCGCACAGCTTTTCGATCACGTGCTGCGGCGGCGGCTGGTCGGGGTTACCCATGCCGAGATCGATGATGTCCTGACCCGCCAGCCTTGCGGCATGACGCATGGCGTTGACCTCCGCGATCACATACGGAGGCATCCGCTTCATGCGATAGAACTGGTCATTCATGGTCCGTCATCACCTTGTCTCGGGCGGGGTCGATAGGCGCCGCCGCCCTCTCCCTAGGCCAAACCCGCCGACCGAGGGAAGGCGTTTTCGGCAATTGCGGTCCGGCCGGATTGGCGGCACTACGGGGACGGAACGGCGCGGAAGGGACGGTTGCAGGCGATGGCACGGGATGGCGATCTGATGGCGGCAGCGGGCGACGGCCTCAAGGGCTTCTTCGACATGCAGGGCGAGGCGCTGCGCGAAATCATGGGCGGCAAGGGCGCCGAATCGCTGATGGCCGGGGCGATGCCCGCGGGGATGGATACGGGCGAACTCGCCGAATGGGCGGCGACGGGCGCGCAACTGCAGCAGCTGTGGCTCGATTTCGCCACCCACCAGGCCCAGAGCGCCGCCGAGAAGGCCAGCACGGGCGCCAACCTGATCGACCCGGCGCAGTGGCTGGTGATGTCGCAAGCGATGCTCGGGCAGATGCCCAAGGGCATGTTCGAGGCCTCCGCCAAGCTGGCGCAGGACCAGATGCAGCTGTGGTCGGGCGTGATGCAGAGCTTCGCTGCGGGCGCCACCGGCGGCAAGCTGGGCGAGGCGCCCGAAGCCGGTGCCCTGCCCAAGTCCGACCGCCGCTTCGCCGATCCGGCGTGGCGTGAGCACCCGGCCTTCCTGCTCCTGCACCAGACCTACCTGATGCTCGCCGACTATTTCCGGCAGGCGGTGAAGGGAATGCAGGGGCTCGATGCGGGCAAGCGCCAGCAGCTCGAATTTGCGGTCTCGGCACTGGCCGAGGCGATGAGCCCGGACAATTTCCTCGCGCTCAATCCGGTGGTCCTGAAGCGCACGATGGAGACCCGGGGCGCCAATCTGGTGCGCGGGATGCAGCACCTCGTCAACGACCTCAAGCGCGGCCAGCTCACCCACACCGACCCCAATGCCTTCCGGCTGGGCGAGAACCTCGCCGCGAGCCCGGGCAAGGTGGTGCACGAGACCCCGCTCTACCAGCTGATCCACTACACGCCCTCGACCGAGACGGTGCTCGAGGTGCCGCTGGTGATCTTCCCGCCGTGGATCAACCGCTTCTACATCCTCGACCTGACGCCGAAAAAGAGCTTCATCAAGTGGGCGGTGGATCAGGGAATCTCGGTCTTCGTGGTCAGCTGGAAAAGCGCCGACGAGACGATGGCCGACGTGGTGTGGGACGATTACATCCGCGCCCAGATCGAGGCGATCGACCATGTCCGCGCGCGGCTCGACGTGCCGGCCGTCCACACCATCGGCTACTGCGTGGCGGGCACGACGCTGGCCGCGACCCTCGCCGTGCTGGCGCGGCGCGGCGAGGCGAACAAGGTCAAGAGCGCGACCTTCTTCACCGCCCAGGTCGATTTCGAGCGCGCGGGCGATCTCAAGCACTTCATCGACGAGGGCCAGCTCGAGATGATCGGGCAATTGTCGCCGCAGGGCTATCTCGACGGGCGCTATCTCGCCGCGACCTTCAACGCGTTGCGCGGGCGCGACCTGATCTGGAACTACGTCGTCAACAACTACCTCTTGGGCGAGGATTACCCGGCCTTCGACCTGCTCCACTGGAACGGCGACGTCACCAACCTGCCGTCGAAGTGGCACAATGCCTACCTGCGCGATCTCTACCGCGACAACCGGCTGGTGGTGCCCGACGCACTGGAGGCCGACGGCACGCCGATCGATCTCACCCGTGTCGCCACCCCCAGCTTCGTGCAGGCGGGGCGCGAGGATCACATCGCGCCTGCCGAGAGCGTTTGGCGGATCACGAAGCATTTCACCGGCCCGATGGAGTTCCTGCTGGCCGGCTCGGGGCATATTGCCGGGGTGGTCAACCCGCCGTCGGCCGGCAAATACCAGTACTGGGTCGGCGACAGCGCCGCGCCCAGCCTCAAGGACTTTGTCGCCGGCGCGACCGAGCATCCGGGCAGCTGGTGGCCGCATTGGCTGGAATGGCTCCACAAGCAGTCGGACACCCGCGTGCCTGCCAAGGGCAAGCGTGTTCCCGGTGGCAAGGGCGACAAGGTGATCGAGGACGCTCCGGGCCGCTACGTGAAGACGCGCTAGGATCAAACTCCTGATTTTGGTCGGCATTCCGGATTTTTGTGCAGTGCACAAAAATACTTGACTTCGCATCTGCATTCACTATTTTGTGCAGTGCAACATGAAGCGAGGTCGCCATGTCTGAAGTCGAGAACACTGCAGGTGAAGTGAAGGTCGCGCCCGAAGCCGTGCCTGCGCCCGCCGCTCCGATCGCCAAGATCGATGCCGCTGCCGAGAAGGCCTATGCCGAAGCCTCGGGCAAGGTCGTCGCCGCTCCGGTCGTGAAGGCCCCGGCTGCCAAGCCGGCTGTCGCGCCCAAGAAGGCTCCGCTTGCCCGCAAGGCCGCGCCGGCCGCGAAGGCCGCCGCCAAGACCCTCAAGACCGCCAAGAAGGCGGCGCCCAAGACTGCCAAGCTCCCGGTCAAGAAGCCCGTGCTGGCCAAGAAGGCTGCCAAGCCCGCCGCCGCGCCGAAGATCAACCCCGTCATCAAGCTCAAGGACACCATCATGGACACCGCCAAGAACACCGACATCACTGCCACCGCCAAGGAAATGCTGGCCGACGTGCAGGCCCGCGCCAAGGAAACCTACGCCAAGGGCACCGTGCTCGCCACCGAGGCGACCGAGTTCACCAAGGCGAACGTTGAAGCTGTCGTCGAAAGCGGCAAGATTTTCTTCGCCGGTGCGCAGGAACTGCTCAAGGACAACGTCGAGACCGGCAAGACTGTGATCGAGACCGTCACCGAAGACGCCAAGAAGGTCGCCGCCGTCAAGTCGCCGACCGAGCTGATGCAGCTCCAGGGCGAGATCGCCCGTCGCAACTTCGACGCGCTGGTCGCCTACGGCTCGAAGCGCACCGAAGCCTGGGTGAAGCTCTACAACGACGCCTTCGCCCCGATCTCGAACCGCGTCAGCGTCGCGGTCGAGAAGGTCAAGACCGCCGCGTAAGCGGATAACAAGTTCCTGGACCGGGCCTCTCTCCTCTCTCTCCCAACCCGGTCCACGAGAGCGCGCCGCAAGGCGCAAGGCCGGCCAGACCAGCGTCTGGCCGGCCTTTTTTGCGTGCGCGGCCCCGCCCAAACAATTCCAAGCAACCGCTTGCACCTCGGCAGACGAATCCCATAATGGAGGCCTATGCGCATCCCCGCCCTCTCCGACCGCGCCGCTGCCGGCGTGCTGCCCGTGCCGCAGGTCATGCCTGTGCGCGCGGCCGAGGATGACGAGGGCGGCAAGGAAGGCGGCGGGCAGGGCCAGGTCGGCATCGCCACCAAGACCCGTGCCAAGCCCAAGAAGCCGAGCCAGTACAAGGTGCTGATGCTCAACGACGACTACACCCCGATGGAATTCGTGGTGCTGGTCCTGAAGCGCTTCTTCAGCATGGACCTGGAACAGGCGACCCGTGTGATGCTCCACGTCCACCAGCGCGGCGTGGGGGTGTGCGGGATCTTCACCTACGAGGTCGCCGAGACCAAGGTGAACCAGGTGATGGACTTCGCCCGCCAGAACCAGCACCCGCTCCAGTGCACGCTCGAGAAGGCGTGAGGCAGGCGTACCACCCGCAACCCGATCCGGTGCTGCCGGGCCAGGAAAGCGTCTGGGACTACCCCCGCCCCGCCATTGCCGAGCCGACGCCGCGCCATATCCGCATCGTCCACAAGGGCGTGGTGCTGGCCGACACCCGCGCCGCATGGCGCACGCTCGAAACCTCGCATCCACCGACCTACTACCTCCCGCCAGCCGACATCGCGATGGCGCACCTCGTGCCCAATCCGGCGCGCTCGCTGTGTGAATGGAAGGGGCAGGCAGCCTATTGGGACGTCGTGATCGCGGGCGATCGCATCGCCGCAGCCGCATGGTCCTATCCCGCCCCCACCCCCGCCTTCGCCGGGATCGCCGGGCACATCGCCTTCTACGCCGCACCCTTCGACAGCGTGACGGTCGACGGCGAAGAGGTCACGCCCCAGCCGGGCGGCTTCTACGGCGGGTGGATCACCCACCGCGAGGCCGGGCCCTTCAAGGGCATCCCGGGCAGCCGCTTCTGGTAAGCCCCGGCGCAAGGCGCGCACGCCGCAGCAATTGGGGACATGACGCGCGCGCGCGAAGGCGCTAGGGCATTCCCGCCCGCGCGCAATCGACGGAACCGAGCTTGCCGAACTTCCTCCCCAGCATCGACCGCTACATCCTGCGGCTGACGATCGTCCCGATGCTGGGCGTCTTCGCGCTCGCCGCGAGCCTGCTGATGCTCGACAAGATGCTGCGCCTGTTCGATTTCGTCGCGGTCGAGGGCGGGCCGGTGGGCGTGGTCTTCAAGATGCTGGGCGCGCTGATCCCCGAATATGCGAGCCTCGCGATCCCGCTCGGCCTCCTGCTCGGCGTGCTGTTGGCGTTCAGGAAGCTCGCCACCTCGTCCGAGCTCGACACGATGCGCGCGGTCGGCCTGTCGTACAACCGGCTGCTGCGGATGCCCTATGTGATCACGCTGGTGCTGGTCGCGGTCAACGTGGCACTGGTGTTCTACATCCAGCCGATCAGCCGCTACTATTACGAGCAGATGGAATACGAGCTGCGCTCGGGCGCGCTCGGGGCCTCGATCAAGGTGGGGGAGTTCACCACCCTCGCCGACCGGATGGCGCTGCGCATCGAGGAGAGCGAGGACGAGGGACGCCGGCTGGTCGGCATCTTCGCCCGGGTCGCCAACGCAAAAGGGCAGGTGCTGTCGATCTCGGCGCGCGAGGGTGCCTTCCTCGCCACTCGCGACAATCCCGACACCATCATCCTGCGCCTGACCGAGGGCACGATCATCCAGGACACGGGGATGAAGGGCCAGACCCCGCGCGTGCTCAGCTTCAGCCGCCACGACCTGCCAATCGATCTGCCCGCGATCGAGAAGTTCCGCGCCCGCGGCGACGAGACGCGCGAATACATCCTGCCCGAACTGCTCCGCATCGGCTGGAGCCGCGACAGCGCCCCCGATGCGCGCGATGCCAGCGTCGCGAGCTTCAACTTCCGGCTGGTCGAGATCGTGATGATGTTCCTGATGCCGCTGCTCGCGGTGGCACTGGCGATCCCGCCCAAACGCTCGACCAGCGCGCTGGGGGTGTTCGTCTCGATCGTGATGGTGGTCGCCTATCACAAGGTGAACCAGTACGGCGAGGATGTCGCCGCGATCGGCCGGCTCGATCCGGTGCTCGCATTCTGGGTGCCCTTCGTGCTGTTCGCGGGCCTGATCCTGTGGATGTATTACCGCGTCGCCTATGTCCCCGGCGGGCAGGCGATCGGGGCGCTGGAGATGGCCTTTGCCAAGCTTTCGAAGCGAATCGGCAAGCTCTTCGCCCGCCGCCAGCCACGTGCGTGGCGCCCGCCGACGGATGCGGCGGCAGAGGCTGCTCCGGCGGAGTAGGCACGCAAGGATGCAGCTCGATTTCTTCCCCTCGCGCACGCTGACGCTCTACCTTGCGAAGCTCTTCGTGGTGCGCATCCTGGCCGTGCTGGTGATGCTGGTGCTGGTGCTGCTGGCGCTCGACCTCCTGTCAGAGACCGGCGACATCCTCGCCGCCCCGGGCAACGGGCAGGCGGAGATCCTGCAATATGCCTCGCTGCGCGCGCCGCAGCTGGCGGCACGTTTCCTGCCCTATTCGGTGCTGCTGGCGACGCTGATCACGCTGGTCACGCTGAACCAGAACAGCGAGGTGGTGGCGATGAAGGCGGCCGGCCTTTCCGCGCATCAGGTGCTCGCCCCGCTGCTGCTCACCGCGGCGGTGGTATCGGCGGTGAGCTTCGGCTTCAACGAGCGGATCGTCACCCGCGCCAACGCGACCCTCAAGGCGTGGCAGGCGGCCGAATACGGCCCGATCCCCGAGGTGGCGGGCGAAGGGGCCGCGGCCGGGGTGCGCTCGAACATCTACCTCACCGACGGCGACCACATCCTCTCCGCCGCAACGCTCGCCGGGGCGGGCGAGCAGATCGTGCTGACCGGCGTCACCTGGTATGCCCGCACACCCGGCGGGATCATCCGCGAACAGGTCCGCAGCCCCCGCGCGACCTTCGCCGCCCCGGGATGGCGGCTCGAGAATCCGGTGAAGTTCGATGTCGCGGGCGCCGTCACCGATCGCCCTGCGGCAATGGTGGTCGGCGAGAACCTCAGCCCCGCGCGGATCATGCTGCAATCGATCGACGCCGATGCGCAGAGCTTCTGGGAATTGGGCGAGAGCATTGATGCCTACGAGGCGGCCGGGCGCAATACCGACGAGATGCGCGCCAAGTGGTGGCACCGCCTCTCCGGTCCGCTTTCGGCGCTGCTGATGCCGCTGCTTGGTTCGGTCGCGGCCTTCGGGCTGGCGCGCTCGGGCCAGCTGTTCGTGCGCGCGATCATCGGCATGGCGCTTGGTTTTGCCTATTTCGTGGTCGACAACGCCGCGCTGGCGATGGGCAGCTTCGGCGGCTACCCGCCCTTCCTCGCCGCCTGGGCGCCGTTCCTGCTGTTCCTGCTGGTCGGTGAGACGGTGCTGATCCGGACCGAGGAGTGAGGCCGGGGGGCCGAGACTGGTCGCTCAGGCTGGCGCGACCCGAGGATGCTGTCGCCATGCCTGCGATCGAGCAGGCCGCCGCCATCGCCTTTGCCGGCAAAGCGTCGATCGACCCGGCCCGCACCCGCAGCGAAGCCGATTACGCCCGCCTGATCCGCCGGGGCCATAGCCTTGTCGCCCATGCCGCCGAGACGATGGCGGGGTTCCTCGTCGCCCAGCCCTTCAGCCGGGAATTGCACATCTGGGAGATGGACGTCGCGCCCGACTTCCAGCGGCGCGGGATCGGATCGGGGCTGGTACGCGCGGCAATGATCGATGCGCGCAACACCGGCTTCAAGGCACTGACCCTCACCACCTTCCGCGATCTGGCCTGGAATGCCCTGTTCTACGCCCGGCTCGGCTTCGAGGAAGTCACCGCGCTCGACGCCCACCCGCGGCTGGCAGGGGAACTGGCGAACGAGGTCGAGGACGGCCTGCCCGCCGACCGGCGCTGCGCGATGATCTGCTTTCTGGATTGAACAGGAGGCGGGCCTAGGCCGCCTTCTTGCCCATGGTGCTCTTCGCGATCCGCCCGACCAGCACCAGCATCCCGGGATGATTGGCGCCTTCGTAGGTCGATCCGGTCCCCAGCTCGCGCGCCAGACGGCGGTGGGCTTCGGGGAGGTCATGGTACGGCATCGAGGGCATCAGGTGATGGAGCGCATGATAACGCAGGCCCACCGGCGCCCAGATCTCGGCGGCAAGGCCCGGAGGGGGGACGTTGACGGAATCGAGGAACTGCGCGGTCACCGTCATCGGCTCGCCCTCGTTCTCCCACAGGTGCGCGACGAGGGTGCGCAGCTGGTTCAGCACCGCGGTCAGCGAGAGGATCGCCAGCGCGATGGCGAGTGGCTGACAGCCGATCAAGAAGACGCTCGCGATCAGGCACCACGACCACACGAACACCCCGGCTTCCTGCCAGCGCACCCGGTCCACGAAATCGCCTTCGGGCGGGCGGCGGCGGAAATCGGGGTTGATCGAGAGCGCCGAGAACCGCTCCCAGGTGAAGGTGCGGACCGCCGGGATCAGCGCCCCCAGCGGCACCAGTACCGCCGCGCGGATGATCAGCGCTACCGGCGCGAGGATCGCCACGAGCACGAACAGCGGCAGGCTCCACGGCTTCATCAGCGCGAGCGGGAGGTATTCGGGATCCTCGGGCGTGCCGTATTGGGTGCGCTTGTGGTGGATGGTATGGACGCCCTCGTACATGAAGGAGGGCGTCAGCAGCGGGATGCCGACGAGCAGGTTCCAGCCCGTGCGGAAGCCCGGCAGGGCATCGCGGTGGATATGGGTCAGCTCGTGGATGAACATCAGCGCGCGGTAGAGCGCCAGCGCCGCGACCAGCCCGGCGGCGATCTGCACGGCGAGGTTCTGCGACAGGATCGCCGCCGCAATCGCGGCATAGCCCACGCCCGCCGAAACCAGCATGTCGGGCCAGTAGATGCCCGGCTTCGCCTCGCCCAGCCCCTTGGTCAGGTCGCGCGCGGCGCGCAGCATCGCCTTGTCGTCCTCGGCCATGAAGGCGGCACGGGTCGCCCGCGGCGCCGGTTCGCGCAGGTCCGATCGGGCAGGATCGATGGTCGGGTGCAAAGAGAGATCCGGGGTCATTTCGGTGCAAATCCTGCGGCCGCCCTACCCGAAATCGGGGTGCAAGCCAAACGCGGGTTGTTGGTGACAGTGATCGACAGCCTTGCGTCATTGACGCGGGCGCGACACAGACACCTTGACCCAGAACAAACTACGAGGACCGGGGCGTGACGGATGTGGCGGCGAGTGCGGCAGAGATAAGGATCGAACCGGTCACCGGCAAGGACCAGCGGGCGGCCTTCGTCGACCTGGGACGCGCCTTTTCGGACCGGCTGCCGCATTTCGTGCCGCAGATCCGCTCGGAACAGCTCGAACTGATCGATCCGGGCAAGAACCCCTTCTTCGGCCACGCCCGCGTGCAGCTGTTCATCGCCTCGCGCGGGGGCGTGCCGGTGGGGCGCATTTCCGCCCATATCGACGAACTCGCGCTCGCCATGCCTGCCGAACAGGGTTTCGGCCCGGGCACGGGCTTCTTCGGCTATTTCGACGCCGAGGACGAGTCCGTCGCCCGCGCGCTGCTCGCCGCTGCCGAGGCGTGGCTGGCGGGCGAGGGGATGACGCGGGTGCTCGGCCCGATCTCGCTGTCGGTGTGGGAGGAACCGGGGCTGCTGGTGAAGGGGCAGGACCACGCCCCGATGCTGATGATGGGGCACCACCCGGCGCATTACGCGGGCTGGATCGAGGCGGCAGGCTTCACCCGCGCCAAGACGCTCTACACCTACGATCTCGACATCACGAAGCCCTTCCCCCCGCTGGTGCAGCGCATCGTGCAATCGGGGCAGAAGAATGCGCGGATCAACGTGCGGCGGGTGCGCAAGAAGGACTGGGACGCGGAAGTGGCGACGATCCTCGGCATCCTCAACGATGCCTGGTCGGACAATTGGGGCTTCGTCCCCTTCACGCCGGCCGAAGTCGCCTATGCCGGCAAGAAGCTGCGCCCGCTGATCTTCGAGGAACTCAACATGATCGCCGAGGTGGATGGCCGCCCGGTGGCCTTCATGCTGACCTGGCCCGACGTCAACGACGCGCTGGCGAAGATCAGGGGCAAGCTCTTCCCCTTCGGCTGGATCACCATGCTGCGCTGGCTGCGCCATCCCAAGGGCGCAGGCATGCGGGTGCCGCTGATGGGGGTGCTGAAGGAGCTCCACAATTCCCGGCTGGCCAGCCAGCTCGCCTTCATGATGATCGAGGCGATCCGGCTGGAGGCGAACGGCAAGTTCCAGTCCACCCGCGGCGAGATCGGGTGGATCCTCGAGGACAACCAGGGCATGGTCGCGATCGCAGACACCATCCAGAGCACGATCAACCGCGAATACGCGATCTACGAGAAGCGGCTGGGTTGATTGATCCGGTTTGCGATCGCGCTGACGCGCGATGCAGACCGCCGAAGGTGGCTCGAAAAGAAAAAAGGCCTCCGTTGCGGAACAACGGAGGCCTTTCGGGATCGTATCACCAGCCGCTTGGACGGGAGGGGGGTCTCGGCGGTGACAGAGCTATAATGATCGGACTCGAGAGCGGTTCCCGGCCTTCCGAAAATTTTTTCGTCCCTCGCAATACTGCGTAGAAGGAGCGCGATTCCAGCCGCTTGCCGGATGGGGGCGACGACAGGGCGGGGAACGGCTATGGCCGAATCGACCGTCTTGCCAGACTCGCGAAAGGAACCTCATGTCGCTCGGAAGTCAGATCGCGGCCAACCTGCCCTTCCTGCGCCGCTATGCCCGCGCGCTCACCGGATCGCAGACCAGCGGCGACGCCTTCGTGCGCGAGATGCTCGAGGCGGTGCTGGCCGACGAGGACCTGAAAGCGAGCCTCGCCGGCGGACGGGTGCCGCTCTACCGCGCCTTCGGCAAGGTGTGGGCGAGCGCCTCGGGCGGGGCCGCGACTGGCGCTCCGACGAGCGAGCACGAGGCCGGCGCGCAGGCGCGCCTCGGGGTGATCACGCCGCCCGCGCGCCAGGCGCTGCTGCTGACGACGCTCGAGGATTTCACCACCGCCGAAGCCGCCGCCATCCTCGAGCGCACCCCTGCCGAGATTGAGGCCCTCGTCGCCGAGGCGATCGCCGAGATCGAGCGCGAGCAGACCACCAGCGTGCTCATCATCGAGGACGAGCCGCTGATCGCGATGCAGCTCGAAGACCTCGTGACCGGCCTGGGCCACACGGTCAGCGGCACCGCCGCCACCCGCACCCAAGCCCGCGCCGCCGTGGCCGAGGCGATGCCCGGCCTGGTGCTCGCCGACATCCAGCTCGCCGACGGCTCCTCGGGCCTCGATGCTGTGGACGATATCCTGAGCGTCGGCGCGATGCCGGTGATCTTCATCACCGCCTACCCCGAGCGCCTGCTGACCGGCGACCGGCCCGAGCCGACCTACCTCGTCACCAAGCCCTTCCAGGAAGCGACGGTGCGCGCCGCGATCAGCCAGGCGCTGTTCTTCGGATCGACGCGGCCGTTGTGATGCGATCGCGCTGACGCGCGATGCAGCCCCCCCGCCCCGCCTCCCCACCCGGCCACCAATAGTACCACTATTCTGTGGTGGCCGGCCCCTCGGCGAAAACGTCCCCCGGACGTTTTCGTCACCCTCGGACGGAGGCGGGGCGGGGGGGCTGCGCCACCGAAGGTGGCCCGACAATCAGGGCTTCTTCACCCTCCGGTCGCCGTCTTTCTCCCTGATCCGGAAATCGGCGGGGCGGCGCACCGGCACGCGCAGCACGCAGCGCACGCCTTCGGGCGCGAAGTCGAGCGTCACCGGCTGGCGCAGCTCGTGGGCGACGACCTTCTCGATCAGTTCGGTGCCGAAGCCGCGGCGGCGCTGGCTCGCGACCGGCGGCCCACCGGATTCCTGCCATTCGACCTCGGCCCAGGCCGTCTCCCCGCCCGGCTCCTCGCCGCGCTGCCAGCGGATCCGCACCCTGCCGTCGGGCACGCTCAGCGCGCCGTACTTGGCGGCGTTGGTGGCGAGCTCGTGGACCGCGAGGCCGAAGGACAGCGCGTGGTTCGGGGCGAGTTGCAGCTCCGGCCCCTCAAGCAGGATCGCGTCGTCGAGCACGCTGCGGAAGTGCTGGAGCTCGGCCTCGATCACCGCGCGAACCGGGGTCGTGCCCCATTCGGTCACGGTGAGGAGGTCGTGGGTCGCCGAAAGCGCGCGGATGCGGCCCTCCAGCGAATCCGCGAAATCGTCGAGCCCGGTCGCGCGGCGCCGGGTCAGCGACAGGATCGAAAGCACGTTCGCCAGCGTGTTCTTGACCCGGTGGTTGAGCTCGCGGGTGAGCGAATTGCGGATCGAGTGCTGTTCCTCGAAGAAGGCGAGGCGCGACTGGTCCTCGAAAGCCTGCTGGGTGAGCAGCCGGGCGAGCAGCATCAGCAGGCTCGCCAGCGCCAGCCCGAACAGCAGCGTCACCATCGACAGCGAGGAAAGCATCTGGCTGCGCGGGCTCTCGACCACCAGCATCAGCTTGCGGTCGGCGATGGTCACCGCCTGCTGGGCAGTCTCCACGGCCGCATCGCCGATGCTGTGCGCAACGAGCAGGTGCCCGGTCGACACCTCGCCGTCATAGAGCCTGACGCCGAAGCCCTCGTCCCCCTCGCGGTCGATCGCGGCATCCAGAAACTCGCGGGCGCGGAACGGGGTGTAGACGAAGCCCGCCAGCTGCCGCTCGTCGGGTGCCGCGTCCGCCCCGCCCGTCCGGAACACCGGCATGTAGATCGCGAAGGCCGGCGCGGTGCCGCTGGTCTCCTGCCGCAGGATGATCCGGCCCGAGGCGGCGGGGCGCAGGGTCAGCTCGGCCTCGGCCATCGCGGCGGCGCGGGCGGGATCGGAATACATGTCGTAGCCGAGCGCGCGGCGGTTGGCCTGGGTCTCGGGCGCGAACATCGCCACCGGGGCGATCCGGCTGGTGGTGCTGGCGGGGGCGGGGAAGATGTCGGGATACGCCGGCTGGCTGGCACGGGTGCGCGCAAGGAAGGCATCGAGATCGCGCGCCTCAATCACCGGGATCCAGCCGATCCCTTCCGCGCCCGAATACTCGGTGTTGAGCTTCAGCGCGCGCACGAAGCTGTCGAAGGTCGCCGGGCTCACTTCATCGACGCTGGCGAACAGCGCCGCCCCGGCACGCAGGTAGGAAGTGAAGCCCGCCCCGCTGCGGTCTAGCGCGGCGGCGACCCCTTGCGCATATTCGCGCATCACCGCGCGTTCTCGGGCGCGGGCGTTGCTCTCGATGGCAAAGACGCTGAGCGCGGTGATCGCGGCCAGCGCGAGGAAGATCACCAGCGGGACAGCGCGCGGATAGAGCACCAGCCAGCGCCGCGCCCGCCCGCTCGAGGCCGGCGGCGGCGGGGCGGCCGGATCGGTGTCGGGGCTGAGCGCGAGCGGTTCGATGACGGCCTGTCCTGAGCGAGCCTTGGCCCCGAACGGGACGTTCGGGCCGCTGGCGGAACCAAACAGGTAGCGCATCGTTCCCGAATCGTCCAAACTCGGCTTCGCGGGGGTTCGGGCGGCGCGCCACAGGCAGGCATGTCACGACCCCGCGGGAGCGGCATCGGCCTCGATGGGAGGCCGGGACACGGGATCAGGGACAAGACCGAGCAATGGCCTCGAATCACAGACAGGGCAGCGGCAGCAGCGGCGGCGATGACGCCGCCCGTCGCGCGCCCGAATGGGCCGACGGGTTGAAGCAGCTCTATGATTCTGTGGTCGAAGAGGCGCTCCCCGACAGCTTCAAGGACCTGCTCGACCGGCTCGACGCGATCCCTCCCGCCCGCGGCAAGACGGGCGGCCGAGGCGCCTCGCGCGATGACCGGGACACCGGCCAATGAGCGAAGGGGGGGAGCCCGGCGGAACGCTTTCGGCGAACGACAAGCGCGATTTCAAGCGCGAGCTGACCGAGGTCGCGCCCCACCTGCGCGCCTTTGCGCGGGGCCTGTGCGGCCGGCCCGACCTTGCAGACGATCTGGTGCAGGAAACGCTGCTCAAGGCCTGGGCGGCGCAGGACCGCTTCGAACCCGGCACCTCGATGCGCGCCTGGACCTTCGTGATCCTGCGCAACGCCTACCTCACCGACATGCGCCGCAACCGCTTCCGCGGCGAGTATGACGAGGGCGTGGCCGAACGCATCCTCACCGCGCCGGCCGGTCAGGAGGAGCCGATCCACCTCTCCGACCTCCACCGCGCGCTGCTGACCCTGCCGGCCGAACGGCGCGAGGCGCTGCTGCTGGTCGGCGCAGGGGGCTTTTCCTACGAGGAGGCGGCGGCGATCTGCGGCTGTGCGGTCGGCACGATCAAGAGCCGCGTCGGCCGCGCCCGCGCCGCGCTCACGGAAATGCTGGCCAACGGCAGCATCCCGCGCCGTTCGACCGACGACGATGTCGCCCACGCCGCGATCCTCGAGGAGCTCGACGAGGTCGCCGCGGGCAACGGGGTCAGCTCGCGGCCCTGAACCTCGCGGTCGGCACTCGGCAAAAGGAAAAGGCCCGGGAGCGTTTCCGCCCCGGGCCTTCCTTGTCAGGATTACGAAGAAATCAGGCGTAGGTCCACACCGTGCCGCGCGCGAGGTTCTCGCTGGCGAACGCCCAGTTAAGCTTGTTCTCGACCACCGCGTCGAGATAGCTCGGGCGCTTGTTCTGGTGATCGAGGTAATAGGCGTGCTCCCACACGTCGAGCACCAGCAGCGGGTTGAAGCCGCTGTCGGCGAGCGTGTCGGCATCATGGGTTTCCTCGATGCTGAGCTTGCCGTCCTTCTCGGCCAGCCACACCCAGCCGGACGCGAAGTGGCCCACGCCGCGGTCCTTGAGCTGCTGCTTGAGGGCGTCGACCGAACCGAAAGCCTCGTCGATCTTGGCGGCAAGCTCGGGCGATGCTTCCGTGGTCGAGGGCGCCATCGAGTGCCAGTAGAAGGCGTGGTTCCAGGTCTGGGCCGAGTTGTTGAACAGGCCCTGGTTGGTGCCCCGCGAGGCGGCGACGATTTCCTCGAGCGACTTCGTCTCGTGCTCGGTGCCGGCAATCGCGGCGTTCATTTTGTCGACATAGGTCTGGTGGTGCTTGCCGTGGTGGAACGACAGCGTCTCGGCCGAGATGGCGGGCTCGAGCGCGGTGTCGGCATAGGGCAGCGGGGAAAGTGCGAAAGCCATGGTATCCTCCAGGGTCGTGTGGTGAATTTCGACGGTTACGATGTCCCAACGCAGATGAGCGTGAAGGGTTGCACCTTCAAGTCGCCGCGCTCTCTCCGGTTTGCGCGCTGCGGTCAACCGCGCTTGTGACAGCCACGTTCATGGTGACGTTGCCCAGAGTGCGCATCAGGTCCGGCAGCATCTCGACCGCGACCAGCAGCGCGAGCGGCTCGACCGGCACGCCCATGGCGAGTGCAATCGGCCCGATCGAGACGACGAAGCTGATCGAACCGGGCAGGCTGACGGCGGAAAGGCTGATGACGCTGGCGATCAGGATCCCGGCGACGGCGACCGTGGGCGACACCTCCACCCCGGCGAGCGCGGCGACGTAGTAGACCACCGCCAGGTTCATCGCCGCACTCGTGGCGCGGAACACCACCACCGCGAGCGGCAGGACGAATTCGGCGGTCGAGGCGCGCAGTCCCAGCCTGCCGGCGCTGTCGAGCATCGCCGGCAGGCTGGCGAGCGAGGACTGGGTCGAGAGCGCCACCGCCTGCGCGGGCAGCATTGCCTTGGCAAATCGCATCAGGCCGATCCCGCCGCCCAGCACGGCGACCGCATAGGCCAGCGCCAGCACGAAGGTGCCCATCAGCGTGACCGTGACGACATAGTGCCCCAGCGCGGCGAACACCCCGCTCCCGCTCTGGATGCCCACGCCATAGGCCAGCGCGAAGACCCCGACGGGGGCGGCCGAGAGCACCCAGCCGATGATCAGCAGCATCGCGTTGCCCAGCGCGTGGAAGAAGCCCGTCAGCCGCTCGCCCTGGTCCTGCGGCAGGCGGGTGATGGCGACCGCGAACATGACGAAGAACAGGGTCAGCGGCAGCATCGCCGTCTCGGCGGCGGCGGCGACGATGTTGGGCGACACGAGCGAGGCGAGGAAATCGAGCACCGCGGGCACCTCGCCCACATCGGCGGGGGTCTGCGCGAGGAAGGCCTCGGCCCCGGCGGGCACAGGAAAGGCGCGCAGCAGCGCGGGCATGGCGACGGTGGCGAAGGCTGCGCCGGCGAGCTGTGCGGCAACGAGGATCGCCAGCATCCGCCGCGCCACCGTGCCGACCCGCGCGGCGAGGATCATCTGGACGAGGCCCAGCACCAGCAGCGCCGCGACCAGCGGGATGATCGTCATCTGCAGCGCGCGCAGCCACAATCCGCCGACGAGCGCGGCGATCTCGGCGACGGCGGCGGGTGCCCCCGCCATCGCGCCGAGGATCCCCGCCACAAGCCCGCCGACCAGCGCGGCGAAGGTCAGCGCCACCGGCAGGCGGATCGAAACCAGCGCGAACTTGCCCTGCCCCGATGTGTCGGGCTGCGTCCTGTCGTTTTCCAGCAATGAAGTGTCCTTAAGCGGGCGCCTCGCCCTTCCCTTGGCGCGATAACCGCGCCAGAAGCGCGAGACAATCTTTTGGGGCAAGGCCGCGATCATGGCACGCAAGCTGTTCGGTACCGACGGGATCAGGGGACGCACCAATTCGGGGGCGATGACCGCGCTGACCGCCATGAAGGTCGGGCAGGCAGCGGGCCGCCACTTCGTGCGCGGGGGGCACCGACACCGCGTCGTGATCGGCAAGGACACGCGCTTGTCGGGCTACATGATGGAAAGCGCACTGGTTGCGGGCTTCACCAGCGTCGGGATCGACGTGATCATGACTGGCCCCCTGCCCACCCCCGCCATCGCCCTGCTCACGCGCGAGATGCGCGCCGATCTCGGCGTGATGATCTCGGCCAGCCACAACCTCTTTGCCGACAACGGCATCAAGCTGTTCGGCCCCGACGGCTTCAAGCTCTCCGACGAGGCCGAGGCCGAGATCGAGCGGCTGATGGAGACCGAGATCCCGCTCGTTCCGCCCGAGATGATCGGCCGCGCGCGGCGGATCGAGGATGCGCGCGGGCGCTACATCCACGCCGTCAAGCAGTCGGTGGCGGCGGAGATCCGCTTCGACGGCCTCAAGGTGGTGGTCGATTGCGCCCACGGCGCAGCCTACCAGGTCGCCCCCTCCGCCATCTGGGAGCTCGGGGCCGAAGTGGTGACGCTCGGCGTCTCGCCCAACGGCACCAACATCAACGACGGCGTCGGCTCGACCGCGATCGCCGCGCTCCAGGCCAAGGTGGTCGAGGAGCGCGCCGACATCGGCATCGCGCTGGACGGCGATGCCGACCGGCTGATCGTGGTGGACGAAAAGGGCCGCGCGGTCGACGGCGACCAGATCATGGCGCTGATCGCCGGGCGGATGCAGGACCGCGGCTCGCTGAAGGGGGGCGGGATCGTGGCGACGGTGATGAGCAACCTCGGGCTCGAACGCCACCTCGCCGGGCGCGGGCTCGATCTCGTGCGCGCCAAGGTCGGCGACCGCTATGTGCTCGAGGCCATGAAGGCGGGCGGCTACAATGTCGGAGGCGAGCAGTCGGGCCACATGATCCTGCTCGATTACGGCACCACGGGCGACGGCACGGTGGCGGCGCTGCGAGTACTGGCGAGCCTCGTGCGCTCGGGCAAGCCGGCAAGCGAGCTGCTCCACGTCTTCGACCCCGTCCCGCAGCTGCTCAAGAACGTGCGCTACGAGGGCGGCAAGCCGCTCGAGAACGCGCAGGTGCAGGCGGTGATCGCCGAGGCCGAGGCGAGCCTCGCCGGCAAGGGCCGCCTCGTCATCCGACCCTCGGGCACCGAACCGGTGATCCGGGTGATGGCCGAGGGCGATGATCAGAAGCAGGTCGAACAGGTGGTCGACACCATCTGCGAAGCCGTGCGCGCAGCGGTCTAGGAGGCAGCGCGATGCTCGAGATGCGCCCCGACTGCGAGATGTGCGGCACGGGCCTTCCCGCGGAGGCGCCGGGGGCCTTCATCTGCTCGTTCGAATGCACCTTCTGCGCCGAATGTGCCGAGGACCTTGACGACCGCTGCCCCAATTGCGGCGGGGAGCTGATGGACCGCCCGACCCGCGCCAAGGCGCTGCACGCGAAGTATCCGCCCTCCACGACGCGCAAATACAAGGGCTGACCGCCGCGGGCGTGCTATGCTGGTGGCTCCTTGAGGGGGAGAATCACCATGCGACTGTCTTTGCCGGGTCTGATGCTGCTGGGCGGATTGGGGAGCGCAGCGGCGCTTCTTTCGGCCACGGCGCTTTCGCAAACCGCCGCACCCGCGCCGGTGCGCTACGCGATGGATGCCGCCACGATGAGCGGCATGGGGGCGATGGCAGGCGGCGGCGGTGGTGGCGGTCTGGGCGCGGTGATGGGGATGATGAGCGGCCGGCCGCCGCAGGCGGTGCGCACGCTCGAATTGCACCACGGCGCCTCGACCACCGCGCCCAAGCCGCAGGCCGATCACTTCATGCCCAAGCTCGCCGGGCTTGGCCCATCGGTTCGCCTGCTGCCGCTCACGCGGGAGCCGGCCGGAATGCAGGGCGAGATGCAGATGCCCAAGGGCCGCCTGCTGCTGTTCTGGGGCTGCGGCGAACACGCGCCCAAGGGCCAGCCGGTGGTGATCGACTTCGCGAAGATGGCCAAGGGCCAGATCCCGCCGGGCCTGTTCATGGCCGGGGTCGACCTGCCCGAAGACTGGCAGGTCAGGGTCGCCAACAGCGCCACCTACACCCGCTGGCCCAACGATAGCGACGGCAAGACGGTGCCCGCCAATGCCTCGCTGCTCGGCGCGCACCGGATCACCGCGAACTACGCCAAGGAGATTTCCTTTAACCTCGCCGAGGACTTCATGCCCCCGCTCGAGGCGCGCACGGCGACGGCGCCGGGCGGCGGCAGCCGGCTGTCGTGGGGCGGGCTTGAGAAGGCGACCGGCTACTACGCCTGGGCGATTGGCGCGAAGGACGCGGGGAGAGGCGATGCCCCGACCGAGATGGTGTGGTGGGCCTCATCGAAGCAGCAGGCCTTCGGCGGGCCGCTGTGGGACTGGATCTCGCCCGCCGGGGTGCGAAAGCTGATCGCCGCGGGCACGGTGATGCCGCCCGAACAGCGCGACTGCACCGTTCCCGCCGAGGTCATCAAGGCGAGCGGCGAGGGGCTGATGATCTCGCTCCAGGCCTATGGCCCGCAGGCCGATTTCGCTTTTCCCCCGCGCCCCGCCGACACCCGCAAGCCCTGGAACCCGGAATGGATCGCGCGGGTGCGCTTCCGCTCCTCGACCATGCTGATCCCGGGCATGGAGGACATGATGGGCGGCATGGGCCAGAGCGCGGCAGGTAGCGAAGAGCCCGCCAAGCCGCGCAAGCCCAAGTGCAAGGGCCTCAAGGGCCTCGCCGAACGCGCCGCGGGGCTGTGCGAATAGGCCTGAACGCGCGCGGGTGAGGGGCCGGGCGCGAAAAGGGTCCCCGCCCGTGCGCGGGCTTGCTATGGCCCGCGCATGACCAGCGCGCGCCCCGCCCGCATCCTCGCCATCGCCGGTTCCGATTCCTCGGGCGGGGCGGGGATTCAGGCCGACATCAAGACCATCACCATGCTCGGCGGCTATGCCATGACGGCGATCACCGCGATCACCGCGCAGAACACCGTGGGCGTGCAGGATGTCGCGGCGATTGTACCGGAAATGGTGGCGCGCCAGATCGCCTCGTGCATCGAGGATATCGGGGTGGATGCGGTCAAGATCGGCATGCTCGCCTCGCCCGAGGTCATCGCCGCCGTCGCGGACGCGCTCGAGGGCCTTACCGCGCCGGTCGTGCTCGATCCAGTGATGATCGCGACCTCGGGCGCGGCGCTGGCTGGGCCGGATGCGGTCGCGGCCTTGCGCGAGACGCTCTTCCCGCGCGCAGCGCTCATTACCCCCAACCTCCCCGAACTGGCGCACCTCGCCGGCCATCCCCTGCCGACGCACCAGGCGATGGTCGAGGCCGCGGAGGGTCTGGCACGCCGGACCGGCGCAGCGGTGCTGGCCAAGGGGGGGCACGCCGAGGGCGCGACCATCACCGACGTTCTGATCGTGCCGGGCGAAGCGCCCCTCGCCTTCGATCACGCCCGGATCGACACGGTGCACACCCACGGGACCGGTTGCACCCTGTCGTCAGCCATAGCGACGCTGCTCGGTCAGGGCGAAAGCCTCGCCGATGCCGTGGAGCAGGCCCGCCGCTTCGTCTTCGCTGCTATCGAAGCCGCCCCCGGCTTCGGCGCGGGGAGCGGGCCGCTGGGGCATCAGGCGGTGCGCCCTCAGGCCTCGGGCGAGGGATCCATGATCTCGTAGAAATCGGCGATGCAGGCCCAGGCCTCCTCCGCCGTCTCGACCCAGGTGAACAGGTCGAGGTCGCTCTTCGAGATCGTGCCCTCCTCGGCCAGCGCCTCGAAATCGATCACCCGGCTCCAGAATTCCTTGCCGAACAGGATGATCGGCATCGGCTTCATCTTGCCGGTTTGGATCAGGGTGACGAGCTCGAAGAACTCGTCGAAGGTCCCGAAGCCGCCCGGGAACACCGCCACCGCGCGGGCGCGCAGCAGGAAGTGCATCTTCCTTAGCGCGAAGTAGTGGAATTGGAAGCTGAGATAGGGCGTCACATAGGGGTTGGGCGCCTGCTCGTGCGGCAGGACGATGTTGAGCCCGATCGATTCGCTGCCAGCGTCGGATGCGCCGCGGTTGCCCGCTTCCATGATCGAGGGCCCACCCCCGGTGGTGACGACGAACTGGCGAAGGCCGTTCTCGATGATGCCCTTCTCGCTCACGAGCCGGGCGAGGGCATAGGCCTCGTCGTAATACTTCGCCTTCGCGGCGAGCCGGGCGGCGACCTTCTGTTCGTATTCCGAGCCGTTCTTCGCGGCCTCCACCAGCGCCTCGGCCTGCGCCGGGCTGGGAATGCGGGCCGAGCCGTACATCACCAGCGTCGAGCCGACCCGCGCCTCGTCGAGCAACATCTCGGGCTTCAGCAGCTCGAGCTGGAAGCGCACCGGGCGCAGCTCGTCGCGCAGCAGGAAATCGGTGTCGCGGAAGGCGAGCTTGTAGGCCGGGTGTGCGGTCTGCGGCGTGCGCTCGGGCGCGCCCTCGGCAAAGCGGGTCTCTTCGCCCGCACGATAGAACTTGCGGTCGGTCAGGTCTTTTTCGGTCATGGCCTGACCCCTAGTAGCCCCCCCTCGGCCCCGCAATAGGCTTGAGATAAGGGGCGTTTCACGGGCAGGAGGGCAGGCGCCGATCGAATTCCTGAAACTGCTCTAGGAGACGAGAACCTCCGCGAGCGGGAGGCGCGCGCGCGGGAAGCGCTCGCCGTCGCGGCGGCCGATGCGCAGGGCGCTGACGAGCCTCCGGTCCGGCCCGATCCCGTGGGCCTCGCACAGGGTCGCCGCAGCAGCAGGATCGTCGGCCAGGGCGGCGAGGACATTGCCGCCAAGCCCGCCAGCGTCGACCGCGAGCCACAAGCGGTGAAAGCCGCGGCCGCTTTCGAACGGGTCTTCGCCGGCGGGGCGATGGAACAGCACCACGGCAGCGGCGTTGGCGAAGCCCTTCGCCTCGGCCAGCAGGGCAGGCGCGAGGCCGAGCGCGGCAAGCGGGCGGAACAGCGGCCCCAGCACCGCGCCCGCCCCGGCAGCCTCGATCCCCGAAAGCTGCATCGCCGCCGCATTGAGCCCGTCGCGCGCCCAACCGGGATGGCTGCGCCGCAGCCGCATCCAGTGCCGCAGCTCGGCGCGGAAGCCCTCCCCGCGCATGATGCCGTAGCTGGCCCGGTCATAGAGCGCCGCCGCATCGGCGATGGCGGCGGGATCGGAGAGGATCGCGCGGTCCTCCCCCGCCAGCGCCTGCGTCGCGGCGCGGTCCTGCGGCGTCGGCGGCAGGAACGGCCCGCGCCACGAGGCCCGCGTCTCCAGCACTGCCAGCAGCGGATCAGGGTCGGCGCCCGGAGCGAAGGTCAGCCGGGCGACAGGCCGCAGGCCGCCTTGATCGCCGCCCGCGAGACGCTCGATCCGCGTCACCAGCCCCGCGCCCGAGGCCGCGATCGCCGCGCCCTCCGCCGCCGCGCCGAGACTGATCGCGGCGTCGTTCCCGCGCGGATCGCCCACCGCGAGGCGCCGCGCGGGGTCCTCCAGCAGCACCAGTGCCCCATGCTCACCCTCGCCATCGATGCGCCAGCGCGCGGGCTGGACGTTGTGGACACTGGGCGAGGCGATTGCCGCTGCGACGAACGAGCGGAGCAAATCGGGGTTCATGCGATGGCCTTGCGGAACAGGTGCAGCTTGTGGAGCGCTCGCCCGTTCATCTTCTCGACCTGCCTCAGGCTCGCCGGATTCTCGTCAGCGATCCACGTGCCCCCGACCGTCTCGTAGCCCGCCGCGCGCACCCGCCGGAGCGTCTCGATCAGCATCGCGCTCATGATCCCCTGTCCGTGCGCCGCGCGGGCGACCGAATAGAAGATTAGCACCGCGCGCTTGCGGTTCATGCGGTAGCGCAGGAAGTGCCACGGCGTCGTCAGCCCGATGCGCGAGCGGGTGGCCTTGAGGAAGCCGTTGAGATCGGGGATCGCGATGATCACTCCCACCGGCACCCCGTCCTGTTTCACGACCGATGACAGGCGCGGGTCGAGGATCGTGCTCAGCTCGCCGGCCTGGAAGCGAAACTCCTCCGCCGTCAGGGGCACGAACATGGGGTTGTCGTGGAAGCCGTCGTTGAGCAGCAGGCGGGCCTCCTCCATCCGCTCGGGGAAGGTCGATTTGCGGATCGGGGCGAAGGTGAAATGCGCAGGGTCGAGCCCGGCCGGGGGCGGAGCGGCGCGGGAGAGGTCGATCTCGAAAGTGGTCATCGGGAAGAACGGCGCAAAGCCGTTCGCCTGCAGCATCCCCGGCAGCCACGGCGCGCCGACGATCATGTCGGTATAGGCGGTGTTCTCGAACCCCCCGGTCATCACGCCGCATTGCTGCATCGCGGTGAGGTTGAAGTTGCCGACAAGCTCGGACATTCCCTGATCGCGGGCGAAGCCCTCGGCGGCATCGAGCAGCAGGCGCGCGGCCTCGGGATCGTCGGCGCAATCGAAGAAACCGAACTGCGCGCGATTCCAGCCCCAGCGTTCATTCGACTGGCGGTGAAGGTGGGCAATGATCCGCCCCACCGGCGCGCCGCCGGCGCGATGCACCGTCCAGTAGCGGTAGGGATTGCCCGAGGTCCAGAGCGGGTTCTTGCCCGGATCGAGCATGCGCAGGATGTCTCCTCGCATCGGCGAGACATAGCCGATGACCGGCGGATAGGCGTGGAAAGGGGCTTCGAAGAAGGCCTCGGGATCGCCTTCGCGCAGGATCAGAGTCATGGGGCATGCTCCAGCAGACGGGCGACAATGGTGAGCTCCTGCGTCAGCCGTTCCTCCTCGAGCGCGCCGCCCGAGATCGCGAGGAAGCGCGGCGCGGGCGCGGGCGACAGGCGCAGCAGGTGACTGGCGCCGTAGCGGGCGAGGAGCTCGCGCGCGGCGCCGGTCAGGGTCTCGCTGGCAGGATCGCGCGCGGAGGTGACCACGGGCTTGGCAGCGAGCGCCGACAGCAGATCGGCGGGAAGGTCGGTGAGCGCATCGGCGGTCACTGGCACGGCGTTGGCGAGCAGCGGATGGGCAGCGAGGATCGCGGCCTCGTCCGGCGCGGCGCGGGCGACGGGGATGAGCAGGCTATCCCCGCGCGCGGCCGTGTCGGCGAAGCGTTCGACCAGCAGCACCAGCGCCGCCGCCGCGCTGGCCGTGGCGGCGAGCGCAATGGCGAGCGCAGCGGACACGGCAGCGATCTGGGCCGCGAGCGCGACGAGTCCGCCAGCTCCGGCCGCCACCAGAACATCGCCCAGCAGCCGCAGCGGACGGCTCGCCGTGCCGGCAAGGCGCGAGCAGGCGAGCACGAAGACCAGCGCCGCGAAAGGCCCGCCGCGGAACGGCAGGTCCGGGAAGGCCCAGGCGAAATCCGTCGCCAGCAGTGGCAGCGCCAGCGCGAAGGCCAGCGCCAGCATGTCGGCCGCGCGCCGCTCAGCCAGCGAGACAGTGCCGCGCTGCGTGAGCAGGTGGGCGAGGATCGCGATCACCACCGCCGCCTGGAACAGCGAGAGCGCGACCAGCGCGGGCCCCGTCCAGACCAGCCCGAAGGTGGCCGCCAGCAGCGAGAATGCCGCGGCGCCCGCCAGCGCCAGCAGCTTGACCACGCGCGGCGCATGGCGGCGCACCAGTTCCTCGGCAAGGCGCAGCGTCACCAGCGGCAGCCATGCGGCGACCGCCATCGTGGCCGCCACCACCACCGGCGAGGGCAGCGCCGCGCCGGCCAGCCGCAGGGCGAGCAGCAGCGCTACCAGGGTCAGCAGCCGCGCCAGATACCCCGCAACCCCGCCCCCGCGCGCAGCCTTGGCGACGCCGATGCGCGCGACGAGAGCGGCGAGCAGTCCGATGGCAGTCAGCAGGGCTCCGGTCGCGGTCATGCGAGGAGCTTCGCCATGAAGCGCCGCACCAACGCCCGCTTGGCAAAGGCGAGGGGAGCGACGAGCGGGCGCTCGACCCGCTGGGCATGGGCGTTGAAGAAATAGCCGCGATAATCGGTGCCGCCGGCCCGACCGAGGATCACCCGGATGGCCTCCTCCGCCATCATCGTGCCGGCCATGGTCACCATCGTCGAGAAACTGAAGCGCGAACGCTTGCCCGAAGCGACTTCGCCCGCGACGTCGAGATCGACATATTTGTGGCTGGAGGAGTGGACGAGCACATACTCGATCTCCTTCATCAGGCATTCCACGCCCATGTCCTTGGTGATGGACTGCCAAGGCACGCCCACCGTGGGATAGCCGAGCCGCTCTTCAAGCCGCGGGTCGCCCGGGCGCACCACCGTCACCGAGGGCAGCGGCGAGGCATAGGCATCGATCAGCGTGCGCCCGTGGGCGCGGCACTGGCGGTAATACTCCGCCCCTGCCGCCGCATCGTCGGTGCCGTTGATCGCCACATCGACGCGCGGGAGGATCTCCGGGAGCCGCTCGGTCCATTCGCGCCCCAGCACCTCGATCCGGACTTCGGGATTGATCTCGCGCGCCAGCCGCGCCGCCGCCTCGGCCTTGTGCTGACCAATTGTGTCGGCGCGGGCAAACAGCTGGCGGTTGAGGTTCGAGACCTCGAAACCGTCAAGATCGGCGATGATGAAGTTGCCCACGCCTGCGCGCAGCAATGCCATGAAGGCCGCGCCGCCCATGCCGCCGACACCCGGAATGAAAACACAAGCCTCGCGCAAGCGCGCCTGCTCGGCCTCGGTCACGAAGCCGCGATTGCGGGTGGTCATCTCGGCATAGTCGAAGGCGGTCATGGCGAGGGCCTCAGGCGCTTGTAGGGACGGGACGGGTCGAGCCACTGGATCAGCGGGGCGAGCACCGCCCCCGCCAGCACCATCACCGCTTGCACAGCCAGTTGCGGCAAGGCGCTGCGCGGCACGCTGCGCGACAGGAAACGCTGGCCCGCGGCCAGATCGATCTTGCCGATCTGGAGCACGTCGTCGCCGCGCGCATAATCCAGTTCGCGCTCGCAGAAGGCGTTGTATGCCTCGTGCCGGTGCTTGGCGGCGACGGCGAAGGTCTTCTTCAGGTTGTCCGAACCGCCGGTGTAGGCGTCGGTGATGATCTGCCGGTCGGCATCGTAGCCGGCATCCTCCCCGACCCCGAAGGCATGGCGGTGACGGCGCATGATCTGGTGGGCGAGGTGGCGGTGGGTGAAGCTCTGCGGCGTCGTGCCCTGGCCCGGGAAGACATCGCTGAAGGTTTCGGCCACCATGCCGACCACGGCGGGCACCTGCGTGACGCTGCTCACCCAGAGCGGACGCAGGCCCTGCCGCAGGAACAGCGCAAAGCAGGTGAGCCCGTAGAGGATCCACGACAGCCCGCCGCTGCGTTCCTCGGGGTCAACCATCACCAGCCCCAGATGGAGCACGGATTCGCTCGCCCCGCCGCGCACCACATCGAGCTGCGGCATGGCGTTGAAGGCGACCGGGCGATCATCGGCGATGCGCGTGATCAGCGTGATGACGCTGCGATCCCATGCCGCGCCGTCCTCGGCGAACAGTCCGTAGTCGAGGCTTTCCCCGCCGAGGCAGGCGCGCACCACAGTATCGCAATCCTGCCGGAGCCGGGCGAGCGCGGGCGGGGCGAGGCTCGTGCCGGGACGCTCGACGATCCACACGCGGAATTCACGCGAGGGGCGGAACGAAAGCGACAGGGTTTCTCCGGCAAGGGCCCCGAAAAACTGAAGCAATGGTCCGCTCCGCTGATGGATCGACGCCGCGATGATGCACGATCAGGACGCCCAAGGCTGCAAGCCCGGGGGCGGCAACTCACATATTCCTGCAAGAGATTGAGAAAGATATGGTTAAGGACGGAAACGGCCGTTCGCTTCCCTGCCGGCTGCGACCGCCGCGGGAGAGAAGCGGCGCCGCCCGGAGGCGAACTAGAGCCACCCCGCGAAGAAGGCGATCGCCACGGCTCCCGGCACCAGCAGGGCCTGCGCGAGCAGCGTGCCGGCGAGGCGGCTGATCGAGACCCAGATCATCGCCCTGCGGAAGGTCGCTTCGCTGACGCTGCCATCGACCACGTCGTCGGTCAGCGCCGAGATCTGCGGGTCGATCAGCGCGAACAGCAGGATCGTCGCGAAGCCGTTGACGATCGCGGTCATCTGCGAGGCGGTGACGCGGAACTCCGGCACGAGGTAGCCGGCATAGAGCGAGGCGAGCACGCCCACCGCGAGCAACCCTTGCGCTGCGGCATTGGCGGCGAGCACCGTCCAGCTGACGCCGCGCGGGCCCTTCAGCGCCTTCAGCGTGTCGCCCGAAGGCAGCGCGATCGAATCCCGCAGGGTGGCGAGACCCGCAGGCGTCATGCTGGCGAGTATCAGCCGGGTGGTCGAGCGCCGCGCCTGGAAGAAGAAGATCGCCGCAGCGAACAGCCGCTGTCCGGTCGGCACCAGCACGATGCCGAGCGCGACCGCGGCGGCGGCGGAGAACAGCACCAGCCTGAGGTCCCAGATCAGCATTTCGCCGGTGCCCGCCGCGAGAGCGGTCTCGATCCGCTTGGCAAGGAAGGGGCCGAGGAAGCCGTTCGAGGTGCGGCTGACCAGCAGCAGGATGTTGAAGAGCGCAAAGGACAGCGCGATCCGTCCGGTCCGCACGCCTGCGATCCGCGCCGCATAGGCAAGCGCGCCGATGAGATTGATCACGGCCGTCAGCGCGCAGATGACGATCAGTTCGGTGTCCATGCCGGCTGTCCCTTTCAGGCGATGCCCCTAGATGATTGGCCATGCCTTGTAGATGCTGTAGCTGCTGGTCGCGATCAGCACCACGGCGACGGCCATCAGCAGCAGCCGCGGGCGCACCCGGCTCGCCAGCAATGCGCCGAAGGGTGCCGCGGCCACCCCTCCGATGATCAGCCCCACGGTCACCATGGTGAAGGCGGCGAGGCCCAGCGTGGCGATGAAGGCGATCGAGATCGACAGGGTCAGCAGGAACTCGGCGGAGTTGACCGTGCCGATCACCTTTCGCGGATCACCCCCCTGGATCAGCAGGTTGGACGTGACCACCGGTCCCCAGCCCCCGCCGCCCGCCGCGTCGAGGAACCCGCCGACCGTCGCCAGCGGGCGGGTGTAGCGCGGGTCCTCGAAGCGCGGGCGTGTCATCCGGATCGCCCGCCACAGCAGGTAGACGCCGATGGCGGCAAGGTAGAGCATCACGAAAGGCCTCGCCGCCGAGGCGTCGATGCTCGAGAGCAGATAGGCCCCCGTCACGCCGCCCAGCACGCCGAAGGGGACCAGCCGCCGGAACAGGCCCCAGTCGACATTGCGGTGCCAGATGTGGCTGGCCCCCGATGCGCCGGTCGTGAACAGCTCGACCAGATGCACACTCGCCGAGGCGGTCGCGGGCGGCACCCCCATCGCGCTCACCAGCAGGGTCTGGGTGATGACCCCGAAAGCCATGCCCAGCGCCCCGTCGATCATCTGCGCGGCCAAGCCGATCAGGATGAAGGGGAGCAGGTCGGCAAGGAGCGCAGGCAGGTCCGGCATGAGGCATGTCCTCTCTGGCAGGAGTGAGAAGGGTCAGAAGGCGATGCTGGCGGTCGCACCCCAGGTGCGCGGCTCTCCGGGCAGGCCCGCGATCAGCCCGGTGTTGCCCGGCCCGACGAAGAGTTGCTCGAAATAGTCCTCGTCGAAGGCATTGCGCACCCAGGCGAAGAGGTTGAGCCCGTCCTCGGTGCGGAAGCCCAACCGGAAGTTGGAGAGGTGGTAGCCTTCGACGTGGGTGTAGGCGGACGGCGAGGGGTTGGAGGAGAAATCCGAGCGGTAGGACCCGTCATAGCCGAGATAGACCTCGCCGGTCTTGCCGAGAAATTCCGCGGGAATGTTGCCTTCCGCCCCGAAGGAAAAGGCCCACGTCGACACGCCCGGCAGGCGCTGGCCGGAGATATCGCAATTGGCCGGGCTGAGCCCGCCGGGCGTGCCGGGGGCGGACGGTGTCTGGCCAGCGCCCACCGTGGTCCCGCCCGCCAACTCGGGCGGGCAGGGCGCATCGACGAAGGGCACGTATTTCGCGTCGGTCCAGGCCCCGCTCGTGTAGGCCGTGAAGCGCTGGCTCGGACGGATGGAGAAATCCGCCTCGATCCCCTGCGAGCGCACCTTGCCGGCATTGGCCAGGAATCCGCGCAGCACCCCGAACTCGCCGTTGATGACGGTCGCCTGATAGTCGCGGATATCGGTGCGGAAGGCGGCAAGGTTCAGGGTCGCATTGCGATCCCAGAACTGTGTCTTGAGACCCAGCTCGAAGTGGTCGACCTTCTCTGGCCGGATTGTTCCCGCCACCGCGATCGGCTGGCCGGCGGCATCGGTCGGCAGTCCGTTCTGGTTGATCCCGATGGTCTTGAAGCTCCTCGCATAAGTACCGTAGGCGAGCACGTCAGGGGCAAGCTCGTAGCTGGCCGTCAGGTCGTAGGTGAGGTTCCAGTCGGTGTCCTCGGGCGCGCTGACCTGCGGGGTAAAGATCGCCAGCTGCGCGCGAGAACGCGCGTCGGTCTCGCGGCCGGTCAGCTCCGCACCGGTACCGGTGAAGACGCGGCGCTGGTAGAAGCCCGACTTCTTGTCGTAGTTGAGCCGCAGCCCCGGCTGCATGGTGAAGGCATCGGTGACCTTCCAGCTCAATTGCCCGAACAGCGCGACGCTGGTGCTCTCGAGGCTCTGCGTGTTGCGCGCGGTCAGCCCGTCGAGCACCGTCGGGTCGAGCGAGAGCGCATTGCCCGGCGCGATGTTCCAGCGGCTTGCCGCGCGGCCCTGCGCCTCGGTCCCCTGGGTGTCGATCCGCTGATCGAAGGCGAAGGCGCCGACCACGAAGTCGAACCGCTCGCCAGAATAGGCATAGCGGAATTCCTGCGTGTACTGGTCCTGTTGCGAGGGGTTCTGCGACAGTGCGACGATCGAGAGGCCGGTGAAATCGCGGTCGTTCTCGGGCTTCCAGTCCCAGGTCCGCCACGCTGTCACGGAGGTGAAGGTGCCCGGACCCACGTCCCACACCAGCTTGAGCGATGCGCCCGCGATGACGTTGCCCGCGTTCAACCGCGAATCGAGATCGGACAGCCGGTCGAAGGGATTGGTCGAGGGCGGCGCGTAGTTCTGCGCGGCAGCCAGCGCGGCGAACTGGCGGTTCAGCGGGCGCTGCGTCGTGCCGGTGCGCACGAACACCGATCCGCAGCACAGGGCGTCCTGCTTGTTGTAGTCGCCCACCAACGTCACCCTGAGGCTGTCGGTCGGCTCCCACAGCAGCTGCGCGCGCACGCCGAGGTTGTCGAGGCTCTGGATGTCCTCGCCGGAGGTCACGTTGCGGATCGTGCCCCGCCGGCTGGTCCCCGAGAAGGCGACCCGTGCGGCGAAAGTCTCGGACAGCGGCCCGGACACCGCGAGCCGCGCCTGCCGGAATTCGAAATTGCCGAGGGACAGCTCGGCACGCCCCTCGAAATCGAAGCTCGGCTGGTTGGTCTGGATATTGATCGCGCCGGCCGTGGTGTTCTTGCCGTAGAGCGTGCCCTGCGGCCCGCGCAGCACCTCGATCTGGGCGACATCGAGGAAGTCGAAGGTCGCCGAGGCGACGCGCGAGTAGTAGACGTCGTCGACATAGATGCCCACGCCCTGCTCGAACCCGTCACTGGTTAGGCCGAAGGGCACGCCGAGGCCGCGGATGTTGACCGCGGTGTTGCGGGGATTGGACGAATAGAACTGCAATGTCGGGGCGAGCTGCTGGAGACGGTTGACGTTGAACGCCCCGGTCTCGTCGAGCTGCCTCGCATCGATCACCGACACGGCGAGGGGGATATCCTGCGCGCTCTCGGAGCGGCGGCGGGCGGTGACGATGATGTCATTGTTGTCCAGCTCCTCTTGTGCGGCTGTCGCGGGAGGCGCGGCAGGGGTCTCGTCCTGCGCCTTGGCCGGGGCGGAAAGCAGCGCAGTCAGGCCTGCGCCGAGCAGGAGGAAGGGGCGGAGGGTTGTCGGATACATGGTCTCGCCTTTGCAAGCGGGCATGCATCCGGCGGTCCGGTCTGCCAGTCCCTGATGGTGTGTGGGGTGCGGTCACGGTCGGCGCTCAATCGGCCAGCCGTGTCCTCTCGGTCACGTCGACCTGCATGACCTTGCCGTCGTGCACGGTCAGCTGGATCGCGCCGTAGCGCAGGCGGGACAGCGCTTCGCTGACCACGCCGAGGGCGTCGGCCCGCCGTCCGGGCTCGACATAAGGTTTCGCATCACGGTCCATGATCGGGCCTTTCGTTGCGCGGAAGCGGGTCCGCAGCGACGGATTTAAACTCAAGCGAATTGGTTGACAATACGCTGCGCCACGCAGATTTTCGGTAGGGGCATGAAAGGTGGGATTGTCGCGACGGGCCGCGTCAGCCGGTCGCCGCGTCCGCGTCGAAGGGGGGCACGGGTGCGATCGGGTCTGACAGTCGCACCTGATCGAGGATCTGCGCCGTCCGGTCGCGCACGTCGAGCATCAGCGCCCGCGTGCGGCACTCGCCTTCCTCGACGCAGTTCTTGCACTTCTCGTGCGCGTAGCGGCTCGCGCACGGAACCAGCGCGAGGCTGCCCCGCATGTGGCGGATGAGGTCGCCATAGGTGATGTCGACGGGCGCGATCGCGAGCCAGTAGCCGCCCTCGCGCCCGCGCTGCGAGGCAACGAGACCGAAGCGGGTGAGCTCGGAAAGGATCACGGTCAGGAACTTCGCCGGGATGTTCTGCCGCTCTGCGATCTCGGCCAGTTGCACCGGGCCCTTGCCATAGTGGTCTGCAAGGTGCTGCATGGCGCGGATCGCGTAACGGGTCTTCTGCGAGAGCATCGCCGATCGTCTATCGGCGCGGGGGGCAACCGGGTCAAGCCGCGCCGCCACGGGCAGAAGCGCCTATCCCACACAGCCGCCAGGCAGAGCGTGGCGCGCAGGGTTGGTCGCTCATGGCTGGATGCCCCGCAAGGATTCGAACCTTGATTGACGGAGTCAGAGTCCGCTCTCTTACCATTAGAGGACGGGGCATTGCCGGGCGCCGGATCATGCCCGGCGCTGTCTGCGAGCGCGCTCCCTAGTTTCGTGCGGGGCCGAGGTCAAGCGGGTTGCTTGCCCCCTGCTTGCTCTCGCGCCGTGCATGGGTTAGCTTGGTCCCAAGTGCCATGCGCCTCCAAGGCATCGCGCATGGTGGATATGGAAGCAGTGCGATCATGGCGGAAACACTCCCGCCGGACAGGAATAGAAGTGCTGGGAAACACCGGGGCGGCAAGTCCGGCAAGGTAGCCGATTTCCGCTACAAGCGCCCCCCTCAGCCCGATCCCCGCCCCGCCGGCCGCGATGGCCGAACGAGGGGCGCAAACGGCGAAGCCCGCCGCCCCGTGCGCCCCGGCAACGGCGGCGCGAATGGTGCAGGCCGCGCCGATCCCGATCTTGCCGACATTGGTGCCATCCGGGGCGCGGCCCATGGCGAGGCCTATGCCGCGCTCGACCTCGGCACCAACAACTGCCGGTTGCTGATCGCCCGCCCCTCGGGCCGCGACTTCACCGTGATCGACGCCTTCAGCCGGGTGGTGAAGCTGGGCGAGGGCCTTGCCACCAGCGGGCGCCTGTCGGACGCGGCGATGGACCGCACCCTCGCCGCGCTGATGATCTGCGCCGACAAGCTCCAGCGCCGCAACGTGCGTCTGGCCCGCTCGGTTGCGACCGAGGCCTGTCGCCGCGCCGAGAACGGGCCGGAATTCATCGAGCGCGTGCGCCGCGAGACCGGTATCGCGCTCGACATCATCAGCGCCGAGGAGGAGGCGCGCCTTGCCGTGCTCGGCTGCCACATCCTGCTCGAGGCGGGCGAGGGGCCGGCGGTGATCTTCGACATCGGCGGCGGCTCGACCGAGCTCGTGCTGGTCGAGGCGGACGAAACCAACCGCGTCCCGCGCATTATCGACTGGCAGAGCGTGCCCTGGGGCGTGGTCTCGCTCACCGACACGGTCGGCCGGGCCGAAGACAGCGAGGCGGCGCGGATCGCCCGCTTCGCCCGGATGCGCGCGATGGTGGCCGAAAGCTTCGCCCCCTTCGCCGAACGGGTCGCCGCCGCCGCGCGCCATCCCGACATCCGCCTGCTCGGGACCAGCGGCACGGTGACAACGCTCGCCAGCCTCTATCTCGAACTGCCGAGCTACGACCGGAAGGCGGTGGACGGGCTGATCGTGCCCGCCGGCGAGATGCGCGACATCAGCGCGCGCCTCAGCGTGATGACCCCCTACGAGCGTGCGACGCTGCCCTGCATCGGGCAGGACCGCGCCGATCTGGTGGTGGCGGGCTGCGCGATCCTCGAAGCGATTCTCGACCTCTGGCCCGCGCGGCGGCTGGGCGTGGCCGACCGCGGCATCCGCGAGGGGATCCTGAGGAGCATCATGGCCGCCGAACGCCAGTCGGAACGCTCGCTCAAGGCCCTGAAAAGCCAGCGCGGCGGCAATGGCTCGGGACGCCCTGCCCGATGACGCGCGGCGCCAAGGACACCGGCAAGCGGGTCAAGACCGCCAGAGGCCGCACCGCAAGCCAGGTGCGCTGGCTCGAACGCCAGCTCAACGACCCGTACGTGAAGCAGGCCAAGGCCGACGGCTATCGCAGCCGCGCGGCCTACAAGCTGATCGAGCTCGACGAGAAATTCGGGCTGCTTAAGGGCGCGAAGCGCGTGGTCGATCTCGGGATCGCGCCGGGCGGATGGGCGCAGGTGGTGCGCCTGAAATCGCCCAAGGCCGAGGTGGTGGGGATCGACCTCCTCCCCGTTGAGCCGCTCGAGGGCGTGACGATCTTCCAGATGGACTTCATGGCCGACGCGGCCCCCGCGATGCTGGCCGATGCGCTGGGCGGCCCGCCCGATCTGGTGATTTCCGACATGGCGGCCAACACCGTCGGCCACAAGCAGACCGATCACCTGCGCACGATGGGTCTGGTCGAGGCGGCGGCGTGGTTCGCGGTAGAGAACCTCGCGCCCGGAGGCGCCTTCGTCGCCAAGGTGCTGGCGGGCGGCACCGATGCGGACCTGCTGGCGCTGCTCAAGAAGCACTTCGCGACCGTCAAGCACGCGAAGCCCCCGGCGAGCCGCAAGGGCTCGTCGGAGTGGTACGTCATCGCTCAGGGGTTCAAGGGCTAGGCGGCGCGCAACCGGCGCGCCCCGCCCCTGCCCGGCAAGGCCTCAGCGGCCGGTGCCGGGGTTCGAGGGGACCGGCTGGTCGGCGCTGGCACCGCCAGCGGATTCGGCCGCGCTCGCTTCCTCGCCTTCGACCGGGGCCGCGGCAGCGGCCGGATCGACCGCCGTGCCCTCACCCGCCGCGTCGGCGACGAAGGACGGGATCGGCAGGTTCGCACCCTTCGAGTTGAGGTAGGCGGCAATCGCCGCGCGGTCCTCGACCTTGGAAAGGCCGGCGAAGCTCATCTTGGTGCCCGGCACGTAACCCTTGGGGTTCTTGAGCCAGGTGTTCATCTTGTCCCAGTCCCAGGTGCCGCCCAGCGCCTTCAGCTCGGCGCTGTAGGCGAAGCCGCCCTTGGCCGCGACCGGACCGCCCATCACGCCCGCCAGATTCGGACCGATGCCGTTGGCGCCGCCCGCGTCGATGGTGTGGCAGCTCTGGCACTTGGAATAGGCCTTCTCGCCAGCCGCGATCAGTTCGGCGGCGGGCATGGTGTTGAGCGCCTCGGCCATCGACATCTCGGCCGGACCCGCGCTCTCTTCCACGGCGCCCTCGATCACGTAGCCGAGCTTTTCGGGCCGCTGCGGATCGTCGCCGTGGAAATACTTGCCCGAGAGGATCGAAAGACCCAGCCCGAGACCGGCCGCGAACAGCACCCAGCCGGCGGCAGTGTTGAACAGATCGCCGCCACCGTTCTGGCCTGCGGCGCTATCCTGCGAAGAGTTGTCCTGTGTCATCCCGCGCGGCTCATAGTGTCGGCCCGCGATGCGCGCAAGACTGATCGTGGCACGAATTCTTGCGCGGAATGCAACGAGGCTCTAGGCGCGCGGGACCATGCGTTCCTTCCCCGGCCCTGCCCTCGAAATCGTCGACCGGATGCGCGCCGCCGCCGCGGCCGAGCCTGCGCGCGCGATCGCCTTCCAGGGCTCGCCCGGCGCCAATTCGCACCGCGCCGCGACCGAGGCCCGGCCCGACATGCTGCCGCTGCCCTGCTTCAGCTTCGAGGACGCACTCGAGGCGGTGAAGGACGGGCGGGCGGGCCACGCCATCATCCCGATCGAGAATTCGCAGCACGGGCGGGTCGCGGACATCCACTTCCTGCTGCCCGAAAGCGGCCTTTCGATCGTCGGCGAGTATTTCATGCCGATCCACCACGCGCTTATGGCGCTCGGACCGGGGCCCTTCGAGGCCGCCTACAGCCACCCGCAGGCATTGGGCCAGTCGCGCCACTACCTGCGCGCGCGCGGGATCGTGCCGCTGAGCCATGCCGACACCGCGGGGGCTGCCGCCTATGTCGCCGAGCGCGGCGATCCCACCGTCGCCGCCATCGCCCCGGCGCTCGCCGCCGAGCTCTACGGGCTCACCGTCATCGAGCACAATGTCGAGGACAGCGCCGACAACATGACCCGCTTCGTCATTCTGGCGAAGGACGCACTCGCCCCCGCGGCGCTCGCGGGGCAGGCGGTGATGACCACCTTCATCTTCGAGGTGAAGAACATTCCGGCGGCGCTCTACAAGGCGCTCGGCGGGTTCGCCACCAACGGGGTCAACATGACCAAGCTGGAGAGCTACCAGCAGGGCACCAGCTTTGCCGCGACGACCTTCTACGCCGATATCATCGGCGCGCCGGGCGATCCGGCGGTCGACCGGGCGCTGGAGGAATGTGCGTTCCATTCCAAGGAATTGCGCATTCTCGGCAGCTACGCGCAGGGCCGCGCGCGGGGATAGGGCGGGGGCGGCACCTTTCCCGTTGCACAGCGGCAGAGGGCATGCCACCACCATGCCCGGGATGACCGCAGCGGCCGCAAACACGCCTTCAGGATCACCGCCGGAGCCGGTCGGAGCGCCTCCCGCCGGATGGGAGACGCTGCGCGCCGACAGTAATGTCCAGTTCGCGCCGGTCACCATTCCCGAGATTCCCCCGCGCAAGCCCGGCTGGCTCGAACGGCTGCTGTCCGACCTGCTCGAGACGCTGGGCGAATGGCTCGGGCCGGTCGGCGCGGCGCTGGGCGATTCGTGGTGGTGGCTGCAATGGGTCGTGGCGGGGATCGTCGGCCTGTTCGCGCTGGTGCTGCTGGTGCGGGTGCTGGCGCCCGAACTCCTGCGCCAGCGCACGGGCACCGGCAGCGCGGCTGTGGAGGAATGGCGGCCCGAGGTCGCCGCGAGCCTCGCCCTGCTCGAGGATGCCGACCAGCTCGCCGCCGAGGGCCGCTTCGACGCGGCGACGCGGCTGCTGCTCCAGCGCAGCATCGGCCACATCGCCGCCGCCCGGCCCGACTGGGTGGAACCCTCCAGCACCGCGCGCGAACTTGCCGCCCTGCCCGCCCTGCCCGATGCCGCGCGCGCCGCCTTCGGGGTGATCGCCGCGGGGGTCGAGGCCTCGCTGTTCGCCCTGCGGGCGCTCGAACGCGGCGACTGGGAGGCGGCGCGCGCGGCCTATGCTGAATTCGCCCTCGCCCGGATCGATCCGCAGGGCCGCGCGGCATGAGCGGCGGCGGCGCGGCCTTCTCGCGGGCGGGCACGCTGGCGCTGGTGGCGGTCGGCGTCGTGCTGTTTCTCGCGGTGCTGGCGCTGATCGCGGCGGGCGAGGATTTCGGCGGCGACACGGGCAACGGGCAGGCCCACGCGGCCAGCGTGGGCCTCAACGGCTATGCCGGCCTCGTCCGGCTGGTGGAGGCGCAGGATTACGACGTCGAACGCTCGCGCAGCCCGCGGGGCCTAGAGACCACCGGGCTGCTGGTGATCACGCCCCCGACCTACGCCGACCCGGAAGCGATCGACGAGATCCTGCAGGATCGCACCTTCGTCGGCCCGACGCTGGTGATCATGCCCAAGTGGCGCGCGATGCCCCCGCCGCCGCAGCTTCCCCCGAGCGCGCGCGAAAAGTTCAAGCGCGGCTGGGTGCTGCTCGGCCGCGCCTTCGCGGCGCCCTGGGCGGAGGAATTGCCCAAGTCCTACCGCTTCGATCACCGTGTCCACCCCAAGCCGGTCTGGCCGCCCAAGGAGCCCGCCGAGCCACTGGCACCGGGGCGCTGGCGCGGCATGGGCCTTGCCGGCGCACTGCCCGCCGCCCCGACCCTGTTCGCCGCGCCTGCCGGTGCGCACGAGGTGCTGATCCGCGACGACGGCGGGCGGGTGCTGGCGTTTTCGGTCAACCCCGGCGAGGGGGTCGACGAGGACAATCCCGCCTACCCCGTGATCTTCCTCGCCGACCCCGACCTTGCCAACAATTACGGTCTCGCCGACCCCGCCCGCGCGGCGGCGGCGATCGCGCTGGTCGACCGGCTGGCGGACGAGGGCGACATTTACGAGGTGACCTTCGACCTCACGCTCAACGGCTTCGGTGCTTCGGAGAACCTGCTGACGCTGGCCTTCCGTCCGCCCTTCCTCGCCGCGACGCTGAGCCTGATGGTGGCGCTGCTGATCGTCGGCTGGCGCGCCTTCCAGCGGTTCGGCCCGCCCGCTGCGGCGGCGCCCGACATCGCCTTCGGCAAGCGCCAGCTGATCCTCAACGGTGCGGGGCTGATCGTGCGCGCGCGGCGCTTTGCGCTGCTGCGGCGGCCCTATGCGGCGCTGGCCGCGCGGCGGCTGGCCGAGCGGCTCGGCCTTTCGCGGCCCGACGCGCAAGCGATCGACGCGGCCCTCGCCCGCCGCCTGCCGACAGAAGAACCCTTCACCCGCCGCGCCGCGCGACTGGAGGCGGCGGAAAAGCCCGCCGACATCCTCGCCGCGGCGCAAGACCTCGACGACCTCGCCACCAAGCTCCAACAGGGACAAGCCAGCGCATGACCATGACACTCGACGACGTCCGCAGCCTCGCCGACGCCATCCGCGCCGAGATCGCCAAGGCGATCGTCGGGCAGGAGGGCATGGTCGACATGCTGCTGGTGGCGCTCCTCTCGGAAGGGCACGTTCTGTTGGAGGGCCCTCCCGGCACCGCCAAGACCTTCCTCGCCCAGAGCTTCGCGACCGCGCTGGGGCTCGATTTCGGGCGCATCCAGTTCACCCCCGACCTGCTGCCGGGCGACATCCTGGGATCGAACCTGTTCAACTTCCAGACCAGCCAGTTCACCCTTACCCGGGGGCCGATCTTCTGCGACCTGCTGCTCGCCGACGAGATCAACCGCACCCCGCCCAAGACCCAGGCCGCGCTGCTGGAGGCGATGCAGGAACGCCGCGTCACGCTCGACGGGGAGACCCACCACCTGCCCGACCGCTTCATGGTGGTCGCGACCCAGAACCCGATCGAGAACCAGGGCGTCTATCCCCTTCCCGAAGCGCAGCTCGACCGCTTCCTGTTCAAGCTGCTGGTGCCCTATCCGGCCGAGGATGAGGAGGCGCGGATCGTCGCCACCTACGGCCAGCGGTCGGGGCCGCAGCGGCCCGCCGATCTGGGGGTCGCGGCGGTCACCAACGCCGCCGGGATCACCGCCGCCAGCGCCGCGCTGTCGCAGGTCACCGTCGCCGAGGAGATCACCCGCTATGTCGTGCGGCTGGTGCGCGCCACCCGCGATCATGCCGAGCTGACCGTCGGCGCCTCCCCCCGTGCCGCCGTGCTGCTGGCCGGCGCCGCCCGCGCCCGCGCGGCGCTGGAGGGGCGCGCCTATGTCATCCCCGATGACGTCAAGGCACTCGCCGTGCCGGTGCTGCGCCACCGCCTCACGCTCTCGCCCGCCGCCGAGATCGAGGGCCGCGACATGGAGGCGCTGGTCGCCGAGCTGGTCGAGGCGACCGAGGCGCCGCGCTAGGTGATCCGCATCCTGCGCCTTGTCCTCGGGGTCCTGCTGCGGCCGCTGCGGCCGCTGCTGATCGTCGCGCCGACCGAGCGCGCGGCGTGGATCGCGGCCGGGCTCGCGCCCGTCGCGGTGGTGATCGCGGCGACCGCGCCCGGCGCATGGATCGCCGCGCCCTTGCTCGGGGGCGCGCTGCTGCTGCTGATCGCGGCCGACGCGCTGATGACCGGCAGGCTCGAGAGCTGGGAGCTCCAAACCGCCGAGGATATCGAGGTCGGCCAGCCGAGCCAGCTGGCCCTCACCGCGCGGTTCACCGGCCGCCAGCCCTCCCGCGCCGAGGCCGCGCTCGCCTGCGATCCGCGCCTTGCCGCCGAGGGCCGGACGAGCTTCGTCCTCGCGCCCGATCCGCACGGCGCGGGCTGGCGGGGCGAGACCACGCTCACCCCCGAGCGGCGCGGCACCGCCATGATCGAACGCGCATGGATCCGCTGGACCGGGCCGCTCGGCCTTGGCGGGCGGCAGGTCGATTACGCACTGGACAGGCCGGTGCGCATCTGGCCCGATCTCTCGCCCGTGCGCTCGCCCGACTTGCAGACCTTCCTCAGGAACGCCCAGCTCGGTCTCATCAACCGGCGCATCCGCGGCGAGGGCACGCAGTTCGAGGCCCTGTCCGAATACGAGCCCGGCATGGACCGCCGCCGCATCGACTGGAAGGCGAGCGCGCGCCACACCAAGCTCTTCGCCCGCGAGAACGAGAGCGAGCGCAACAACCAGATCGTCTTCGCCTTCGATTGCGGACAGGCGATGTGCGAGCCGGTCGACGGCCTGCCCCGCATCGACCGCGCCGTGTCCGCCGCGCTCACCTGCGCCTACGTGGCCCTGAAGGGCGGGGACAAGGTCGCGCTGTTCGGCTTTGCGAGGCGCCCGCAGCTGATGACCCCCTTCATCGCCGATGCCCGCGCCTTCCACCGGCTTCAGAGCGCGGCAGCGGGGCTCGATTACGAGCCGGTCGAGCCCAACTTCACCCTTGCCCTCGCGACCCTCACCGCGCGGCTCCAGCGCCGCTCGCTGGTGGTGGTGTTCTCCGACTTCACCGATCCCACCGCGGCCGAACTGATGGTCGAGAGCCTCGGGCGGCTGGTGAACAAGCACCTCGTGCTGTTCGTTACCATGACCGACAGCGAGGTCGAGGAGCTGATCGCCGCCCCGCCGGGCGACATCGCCACCCTCGCCCGCGCGGTCACCGCCGAGAGCCTCGCGCAGCAGAGGAAGCTGGTGCTGCAGCGCCTGCGCCAGCGCGGGATCGACGTGCTCGAGGCGCCGTGGGCAAGCATCGGCCCGCGCCTGATCGACCGCTATCTGGCGATCCGCGCCAGCGAGGCGATAGGATGAAGGCCCCCGTCATTTCCGCATGGTTCGGGCGCGGGCAGGTTGCCGCCCCGCCCGATATCGAAAGCGCGGCGCTGCGCTCCGACCGCTTCCGGCTGGAGCGCGAGGGCGACTGGCGCAGGCTCGAGGCGATCCTTGCGCGGATGGAGAAGGGCGGCCTGGGGCGCATCGCCGACGAGGACCTGATCGCGCTCCCCGCGCTCTACCGCACCGCCGCCTCCTCGCTGTCGGTGGCGCGCGAGACAAGCCTCGACGCGGCGACCCTCGCCTATCTCGAGGCGCTGGTGCAGCGCGCGTGGTTCCAGGTCTACGGGCCGCGGCAGGGCTTCGCGCGCTGGCTGCGCGGGTTCCTGCTGGGCGGGTGGAGCCGGGCGGTCCGGGCCCTGTGGCTCGACATGTGCATCGCGCTGTTCGTGATGGTCGCAGGCGCGATCGTCGGCTGGCTGCTCGTGGCGCGGGACGAGGCGTGGTATTACCGCCTCTTCCCCGCCGGCATGGGCGAGACCCGCGTGCCCGGCGCGACCCGCGAGCAATTGCTCGAAACCCTCGCCAACGAGGAAAGCGCGGCGGGGCTTGCGGGCTTTGCCGCGCAGCTGTTCAGCAACAATTCGGCGGTGTGCATCCTCGCCTTCGCCCTGGGCTTCGCCTTCGGCATCCCCTCGCTGATGCTGCTGGTCCACAACCTCGCCCTGCTCGGCGCGCTGTTGTGGCTGTTCGACACGCAGGGGCTGGTGGTGGAGCTTGCCGCCTGGCTTTCGGTCCATGGCACCACCGAGCTGTTCGGCATCCTGCTGTCGGGCGCGGCGGGGCTGCATATCGGGCGGGCGATGGCCTTTCCGGGCAAGCTCCCGGTGCTCGATGCCGCCGCCGCCGCCGGGCGCCGCGCAGCGGTGGTGATGGTGGGGGTGGTGATCATGATGATCGTCGCCGCGCTGCTCGAGGCCTTCCCGCGCCAGCTGGTCGAGGGCACGGGCGCGCGCTTTGTGATCGGAGGCACGATGCTGACCTTCTGGCTCGCCTATTTCTTCCTCTACCGTCCGGCCCCGCCGGCCGAGGATGCGGCGCTGCCGCAGGGGCCGGCATGAGCAGGCGCGCGGCCAAGGCGCCCGCCGCCAACAAGCGCGCGCGCACGCTGGTGACGCCCGAGGGGCTGGCGCTACCGATCACCATCGCCCCGCGCTCGGCCCGCGCAGGGGCGCTGGCGATCGACGTGACGATCATCGTCGCGGGCCTCGTCGCCTTCCAGCTGGCGGTCCGCCGCATCGCCGACGGAATGCTGGGCGGGACGGGCTTCGATCCCGAGGGGATGCCGCCCCCGGCGCTCGAGTTCCTCGGCATCGTCTTCGCGCTGTTCGTGTTCGTGGTGTGGTACGGCTATTTCCTCGTGCAGGAGCTTGGCCCGCGCGGGGCGACGCTGGGCAAGCGCATCACCGGCATCCGCGTCGCCGCGCGCGGCGGGGGGCGGCTCACGCCCGAGGCGGTGATCGCGCGAAACCTGCTGCGCGACATCGAGATCTTCTACCCGCTCATCACCCTGCTGGTGCTCGCCGTGATGGCCCAGAGCGGCGAGGATATCGGCCTTCTGGGCTGGGCGGTGACGGCCTGGTTCGCGCTGTTCCTGCTGTTCCCCTTCTTCAACCGCGACGCCCTGCGCGCGGGCGATATCGTCGCCGGGACATGGGTGGTCGAGCGCCCCAGCGCGCGCCTTGCCGCCGCGCTGACGGCGCAGGGCGCGGCTGCGGCCGAGGGCGCGAGCACGGTGACCGGCGTGCGCTACGATTTCGGCGAGGCCGAACTGTCGGTCTATGGCGAAAAGGAGCTCCAGACGCTCGAGCGGATGCTGCGGGATTCGCCGCCGGAGGCACTTCAGGCCGTCCACGCCACGATCTGCCGCAAGATCGGCTGGGACCCGGGCGCGGGCGACGAAAGGGCTTTTCTCGAGGCCTTCTATGCGCAATTGCGCGCGAAGCTGGAGGCCGACATGCGGTTCGGCAAACGCAAGGCGGACAAGCACTCATGAGCATCGACAGACGGTTCTTCATCGGTGGATCCCTCGCGCTGGGCGCAAGCGCCTGCATCCCGCCCGACCAGAGCCCCCTCGGCCGCCTGGCGGCAGAGCTGCGCATCATCGAGGCGGCAGGCGACGGCACGCTCGGGGTCGAAATCCACGACACCGCCACCGGCCGCTCGGTCGGGATCAACCAGGACAAGCGCTTCGGCCATGCGTCATCGTTCAAGTTCAGTCTCGCCGCGCTGCTGCTCCAGCGCCATGCGGCAGGCGCGATCGATGCCGACCGGCGGGTGACGTGGACCGAGGCGGAGATGATGCACCATGCGCCCTTCACCCGCGAGCGGATCGCCACCGGCGCGACCCTGCGCGAGCTGGCGCGGGCGACGCAGATCACCTCGGACAATCCGGCCGCCAACATCCTCCTGCGCGAGCTTGGCGGTCCGGCGGCGCTCACCGCCTTCTGGCGCAGCCTCGGCGACGAGGTCAGCCGCCTCGACCGCTACGAGCCCGAGATGAACCTCGTCCCCACCAGCGAGTTCCGCGACACCACCACGCCCGCCGCGATGGCGCGCACCGTGGCGAAGATCGTCTATGGCGACGTGCTGCCCGAGCCGCAGCGCGCCGAGCTCAAGGGCTGGATGATCGAGACCGATACCGGCCTCAAACGCGTGCGGGCCGGGCTGCCGGAAGGCTGGGTGGCGGGCGACAAGACCGGCACCAGCGGGCTGATCGGCGGGACCGAATACAACTACATCGACATCGGTTTCGCCGAAGGGCCCAAGGGTCAGGCCCCGATCACCTTCGCCTGCTATTTCCGCGCGCGCCAGACGGTCGAAGGGATGCAGCCCATCGGCGAACAGACCCTCGCGCGGGTGGGGCGCATCATCAAGGAATTCGCCGAGCCCGAGCGCGGCCTGCCGCTGGTGGGGAAGCTCTACTGACCTGGTGAAGCCGTTCGTGTCGAGCGTAGCCGAGGCACCATTACTGAGGCCTCTCGACTTCGCTCGAGGCGAACGGGGCTCGGATCAATGATCCGGCGTCGCCGACGCCTTCTCCTCGCCGCCGAAGATCGCCACCTCGTTCAGCCCGGCGCTGTTGGCCCGACCGCGATACATTCCTGTGGTGTTGAAGCTGAAGATCGCCTGCCCGGCGGGCGTGACGAGGATCACCCCGCCATCGCCGCCCATCTGCCTCACGTCCTCCATCACCGCATCGGCGATGTACTGCACCTCCTCGGTGCGCACGAAGGGATCGGGGGCCTTGTCGCCCGCCATCGCCGCTTTGACCTCGACCGTCGCCCGCAGCCGCGCGCAGATCTCGTGGGCGACGCCGACGCGCAGGAAATACTCGCCCCAGCCCGTCGCCGAGACCGCGCAGGCGCGGTTGTCGGCATAGGTGCCCGCGCCGATCACCGGGGCATCGCCGATGCGGCCCCAGCGCTTGCCCGTCATCCCTCCGGTCGAGGTGCCGGCGGCAAGATTGCCCTTCCGGTCGAGCGCCACCGCGCCCACTGTGCCGAACTTGTGATCGACATCGAGCGCGGAGAGCTTCTCGGCCTTCAGCCGCTCCAGCGATTCGCGCCGCGCGGGCGTGGCGAAGTATTCGGGCGGGGTGACGGCGAAGCCCTTCTCGGCGGCGAAGGCCTCGGCGCCCGCGCCCATCAGGAACACGTGCTCGCTGTCGGTGCGCACCCTGTCAGCAAGGAGGATCGGGTTCTTCACCGTCTTCACCCCCGCGATCGCCCCGGCAGACCGGTCGCGCCCGTCCATGATCGAGGCGTCGAGCTCGTTGGTGCCGTCCCAGGTGAACACCGCGCCCTTGCCGGCGTTGAACAGGGGCGAATCCTCCATGATGATGATCGCCGCCTTGATCGCGTCCATCGCATCGCCGCCATCGGCGAGGATCTTCGACCCCGCATCGAGCGCGCGTTGCAGATCCGCCTCGTAAGCGGCGCGTTTCTCGGGCGTCATCTGCGCCGGATCGAGCGTGCCCGCGCCGCCGTGGATGGCGAGCGACCATTCGGGGGCGTCTTCGGCAAGGGCGGGCTGGGTCATCAGGGCGAGAGCGACGAGCGCGATGAGCTTCTTCATGGGGCAAGGGTGTAACGCGGCCCTGCGGCTTTCGCCAGCTTAACAGCACGCCCCCCGCGCGCTAGGGCGAGGGCATGATCCTGCGCCCCGCCACCCTCGCCGATGCCCCTGCCCTTGCCAAGCTCGGCGCCGACACCTTCGTCGCCGCCTTCGGCCACCTCTACCGCCCCGAGGACCTCGCCGCCTTCCTCGCCGAGGTGCACAACCCGGAGGCGGTCGCAGGCGAGATCGCGGGGGATGAATGCACCCACCGCCTCGTCGAGGTGGAGGGCAGCCTCGTCGCCTTCTGCAAGCTGCGCTATCCCACCAAGTTCGGCGAATACACCGACGCGCAAAACCCGATCGAGCTCGGCCAGCTCTATGCCCTGCCCGCCTACACCGGCAGCGGCATCGGCGCGCAGCTGATGGACTGGGCGCTCGCCCACGCGCGCGCGCACGGCAACGATGCGGTGCTGCTCAGCGTCTATGCCGAGAACTTCGGCGCCCAGCGCTTCTATCAGCGCCACGGCTTCGGCAAGATCGCCGACATTACCTTCAGGGTCGGGGAACATATCGACCCCGAATTTCTGTATGAGCTGAAGCTGTAACCACGGGAGAGGGACGATGAGCGAATTCGGCTGGGCGAGCACCACCGACGAGGTGCTGGAGGGCAAGGACCTGTCGGGGCGCACGGTGTTCGTCACCGGCGCGAATTCGGGGCTCGGGCAGGAGACCGCCCGCGCGCTGGCGAGCAGGGGCGCGCACGTGATCATGGCGGGGCGCGACCAGTCCAAGCTGGACGAGAGCGTCGCCGCGATCCATGCCGATCACCCGCGGGCGCAGCTCGACACCATCACCGTCGATCTGACCAGCCTCGAGAACATCCGCGCCGCCACCTCGCGCGCGCGCCAGCGGTTCCAGAAGATCGACATCCTCATCAACAATGCGGGCGTGATGGCGACCCCCTTCCTGCACACGGCCGACGGGTTCGAGATGCAGTTCGGGACCAACCACCTCGGCCACTTCGCGCTCACCGCGGAGCTCATGCCGCTGATCGAGCGCGGGCACCTGAAGCGCATCGTCAACCTGTCGAGCCGCGGGCACTTCATGGGGCCGGTCAATTTCGAGGACCCGAACTACCAGCACCGCCCCTATGATCCCTGGACGAGCTACGGCCAGTCCAAGACCGCCAACGTGCTGTTCACCATCGGTCTGGAGCAGCACTTCGCGGTGCTCGGCATCCACGCCTATGCGGTGCACCCGGGCGGGATCGAGACCAATCTCGGTCGGCACATGTCGCCCGAGATGCGCGACGGGCTGATGCAGCGGGTGACCACATCGGACAGCAATTTCCGCTGGAAGACCATCCCGCAGGGCGCGGCGACCAGCTGCTGGGCGGCGACCGCCGATGAGCTCGAAGGCAGCGGCGGGGTCTATTGCGAGGACTGCCACGTCGCCGAGGTGGACGACGAATCCCAGGTGAGCGGCGTGCGCTCCTATGCGCTCAACCCCAGCTATGCCGAACGGCTGTGGGCGCTGAGCGAGCAGCTGACGGGGGCGAAGTTCCCGAGCTAGGCGGCAATGAACTCCGCCAGCAGGCCGAACACGTCCTTTGCCTCGCGGGTCGGGGTTATCGCCATGAAGACGTGCGGTGCGGCCTCGTATTCGTAGAGCTTCGCGTCCACGCCCGCGGCGCGCAGGCGGGCGAGGAAGGTGCGCGAATCGACGATGAACAGGTCGTGCCGCCCGGTCCATATGCGGGTCGGGGGGAGCTGGGCGAGGTCCTCGGCTGCAGCGTAGAGCGGGCTTACCTCGGGATCGTCCATCGGCCGCCCGTCGGCCACCAGCGCCCCGCAGGCGCGCAGGGTGCCGATCTTGAGCATCACGTCATGCGGCTCGATGGCGGCGATAGCCGGATCGGCAAGGCCGAGATCGAGCCACGGGGCGAACAGCGCGAGCTTGCCGGGCAGCAGGCCACCTCCGCCCTCTTTCACCCGTTGCAGCGCCAGCGCGAGCGCCATGTGCCCGCCGGCACTGTCGCCGCCGAAGATGATCTTCGCAGGATCATGCTCCGCCACCAGATCGAGATGGACCGCATCGGCGAGGTCGTCCTGATCGCTATAGCCGGCTTCCGGCACCACCGGGTAGAGCGGCACGGTGACGCTGATTCCGCACCGCTTCACGATCTCGGCGACCAGCGGCCAGTGCACCTTGAACATCGGCCGCACGAAGCCGCCGCCGTGGAAATAGATCATGTGCCATTCGCCCGGCCCCGCCTTGGGGTGGAGCGTCACGACCTTGTGGCCGAGCGTCTCGCGCTCCTCGACCGCGAAGCGCTTGCGGAAGCCTTCGGGCATGGGCGCATCGAGCGGCAGCTTGCGGCCCGCCATCGCGGCATGGAACCCCGCCTCGTCGAGCGGGAAGACCGGTTCCTGCCGGCTCACCAGCCACTTGATCGCCCGCATCAGCAGGCTCGGGCTCGCGCTGCGCAGTTCGGTCGCGGTCTCGGTCAGCATGGTTTCTCCCCTCCGGCCCTTGCAGACTGCCGCGCGCGGGGCCCGTGTCAAGCGCGTGCGCGCGGTCATTGCCCCGTCACGTGCGCACGGCTATATGCGCTCCCATGTCCAGCATCCGTCCCTGGCGCACGATCGAGCGCCGCAAATGCCGTCAGATCATGGTCGGCAACGTCCCCGTCGGCGGGGACGCGCCCATCACCGTGCAGACCATGACCAACACGCCGACCGAGGACGTGAAGGCGACGATCGACCAGATCCGCCGCTGCGAGGAAGTGGGGGCGGACATCATCCGCGTGTCCTGCCCGACCGAGGAATCGACCGCGAACTTCAAGCAGATCACCCGCGCCGCGCGCATCCCGGTGGTCGCCGACATCCACTTCCACTACAAGCGCGCCCTCGAAGCCGCCGATGCTGGCGCGGCGTGCCTGCGCATCAATCCCGGAAACATCGGCTCGGCCGACCGCGTCGCCGAAGTCGTCCGCGCCGCCAAGGCCAATGGCTGCGCGATCCGCATCGGCGTGAACGCCGGGAGCCTTGAAAAGGACCTCCTCGAGAAATACGGCGAGCCCTGCCCCGAGGCCCTGATCGAGAGCGCGCTCGACCACATCAAGCTCCTTCAGGACCACGACTTCCACGAATACAAGGTGGCGGTGAAGGCCTCCGACGTGTTCCTCGCGGTCGCGGCCTATCACGGCCTAGCCGAGACGGTCGATTGCCCCCTCCACCTCGGCATCACCGAGGCGGGCGGGCTGATCGGCGGCACGGTCAAGTCCTCGATCGGCATCGGTTCGCTGCTGTGGGCCGGGATCGGCGACACCATCCGCGTGTCGCTGTCCGCCGAGCCGGAGCAGGAGATCAAGGTCGGCTTCGAGATGCTCAAGGCCCTCGGCCTCAGAACCCGCGGCGTGCGCATCGTCTCGTGCCCCTCGTGCTCGCGCCAGGGCTTCGACGTGATCCGCACCGTCGAGGCGCTGGAGCAGCGGCTCGAACACATCAAGACCCCGATGAGCCTCTCGATCCTCGGCTGCGTCGTCAACGGCCCGGGCGAGGCGCGCGAGACCGACATCGGTCTCACCGGCGGCGGCGCCGGCAAGCACATGGTCTATCTGCGCGGCGTGACCGACCACACCGTGCAGGACGAGAACATGCTCGATCACATCGTGCGCCTCGTCGAGGAAAAGGCCGCCGAGATCGAACGGGGCGAGGCCACCGCCTTCGACCCGCACGCCGCGCCGCAAGCGGCCGTCGCCGCAGAGTGATCCGCCGCGTCTGGGCCGCGGGCCTCGCACTGGCGCTTGCCGCCTGCGCGACGACGCCTGACGCGGCGGCCCATCCCGAGGCACGCCCCTACGCTGCCGAAGCCGACGCCGCGCGCAATGTCGATGCCGCGCTCGCCCGCGCCGCGACCTCGGGCAAGCGCGTGCTGCTGGTGCTCGGCGCGAACTGGTGCCACGACAGCCGCGCGCTCGCCGGGTGGCTCGAAACCCCGCGCTTCGCCGCACTGGCCGCGCAAAGCTACGAGGTCGTCTTCGTCGATGTCGGCACGCCCCAGACCGGCGAGGGGCGCAATCTCGACATCGCCCGCCGCTTCGGCCTTGCCGAAATTACCGGCACACCCGCGCTGCTGGTGCTGACCGCGGAGGGCAAGGCCGTGAACCTCGACACCGCCGCGACATGGCGCAATGCCGCGAGCCGCAGCGAGGCGGCGATCCACGCCGAGCTCGCCGCCCTCGCCGGGCCGCCCGCGCCGTGATCGCGGCGCTGCTGCTCGCGCTGGCGCTGGCGATGGACGCCTTCGCCGTCGCGCTGACGCAGGGCGCGCGGTTCCGGCCCTCGGTGGCAGGGGGCCTCGCCATCGCGGCGACCTTCGGCACCTTCCAGGCGGTGATGCCGCTGATCGGCTGGGGGATCGGCGCGGTGGCGCTGGGCTATGTCGCAGCGATCGACCACTGGATCGCCTTCGGCCTGCTCGCCTTCCTCGGTCTGCGGATGCTCGGCGGGCATGTCGGCGAGGCGGAGGCCGCCCGTGCGCTCACCGGCCGGGCGCTGCTGGTGGCAGGGGTGGCGACCAGCATCGACGCGCTGGCGGCGGGCATCACCCTGCCGACGCTGGGCGTCGCGCCGCTGACGGCAGTCGGCCTGATCGGCCTCGTCACCTTCGCCCTGAGCGGCGCGGGTGTGGCGCTGGGGCGGCGCGCGGGCGATCACCTCGGCGAATGGGCCGAGCGCGCCGGGGGCATCATCCTGATCGGCCTCGGGTGCAAAATCCTCGCCGAACACTCCGGCTGGCTGTGACGCCATGCTCCACGTCGTCCACCACGCCGACTACATGGCCCCGCGCCCGGAACGCGGCACCTTCCGCTTCGACAAGTACTATCTCGTCATGGAGGAACTGCGCGCCTCGGGTGCGCCGCTGACCGTCCATGCCCCCGAACCCATGCCGCGCGAATGGCTCGAGGCGGTGCATTGCCCCGACTATGTCGACGAGGTCTTCCGCGCCGAAGTCCCCCGCCACAAGGAGCGGCGGATCGGCTTTCCCGTGACCCCCGCGATCACCTCCCGCGTGCGCCACACCAACGGCGGCACCTGGCTCGCGGCGCAGCTTGCCCTGCGGCACGGCTATGCGGCGAACAGCGCCGCCGGGAGCCACCATGCGCTCCACGACACGGGCGCGGGTTATTGCGTCTTCAACGACCTCGCCGTGACAGCCAACCGCCTGATTGCCGAGCGCCACGCCGCCCGGGTGCTGATCGTCGACTGCGACGTGCACCAGGGCGACGGCACCGCCAGCCTCACCGCCGGGCGGGAGGACATCTTCACCCTCTCGCTCCATGCCGAGAAGAACTTCCCGGTGAGGAAGGCGCGCTCCAGCCTCGATGTCGGCCTCCCCGACGGGCTCGACGACGATGGCTACATGGAGGCCCTCGCGCGCCACCTGCCGCAGGTGCTGGCCGACTTCGCCCCCGATTTCGTGCTCTATCAGGCGGGGGTCGATCCGCACCGCGACGACAAGCTCGGGCGGCTCGCCCTGACCGATGCGGGGCTGGCGCTGCGCGACCGCTTCGTTGTCGGGTCGTGCCGCGGTCGTGGCCTTGTCGTCGCCAGCGCATTGGGCGGCGGTTACGGCGACGATGCGCGTGCCGTCGCCGCCCGCCATGCTGCCTCAATGCTCGAGATGGCGCAGGAGAACGCCGCATTTCCCGCACCGCGCTCCACGAATCGGGGCACAGCTGCGATGAACCGTTGACGCCCTTATTGGGAACCGGCCGCGCGCGGGTTACGTTGGGGAACAATGAAGCGTCGCGACATTCTGAAGGGCACTCTGGCAGCGGGAGCGACACTGGCGCTGCCTGCGCGCCTGTTCGCCTCGGTGAGGACCGGCACGCCTCGCGACCGCATCCTGTTCGACATCGCCAAGCGCGAGCTGGCCCGCGCCGGCAGTTCGATCTGGCGGCACGACATCGTCGGCATCGCCGATTTCGGCCTGCATTCGGCCAAGCCGCGCTTCCACTTCGTCAATCTCGAACGCAGCGAGATCGTCTCGCACCATGTCAGCCACGGAATGGGCTCCGACCCGCAGCATGACGGCTGGCTCAAGCAGTTCTCGAACACCGAAGGCTCCAACGCGACCAGCCGCGGCGCCTATGTGACGTGGGAGTGGTACAAGGGCCGCTACGGCACCTCGGTGCGTCTGGGCGGGCTCGACCACACCAACGAGGCGGCGCTCAGGCGCTACATCGTGATGCACCACGCCAGCTATGCCGAGACGTCGCACCTCGAGAAATTCGGCCGCCTCGGGCGCTCCAACGGGTGCTTCGCGATGGGCACCGAACAGTTCCGCGAGGCGCTGCTGCACCTTTCGGGCGGGCGGCTGCTCTATGCGGATTCGATGGGGCTGGAGGAAGACGGTTCGATCCAGCCGGTGCCGGAGCTTGCGCTCTATGAGCGCGCCCCGTTCGAGGCCGGCGCGCGCCCCGCTCTGTCGGCCTACTAGGGCGCTTTCCTACCCGGCCGCCCCAAGCTAGGCAGGCAGCCGATCTTTCGCATCGTCGAAGCCCCGCCGCACCGTAGCTCGACCGGAAAAACGCGCCGAACACCTGTCAACTTCGATTTTGGCCTGCAAGCCAATGAAATTGCGGCAAAATTCCTGTAGGAATGCGAAGTTTACAGTGTCAACTTTGTAAACTTCGCCAGGTCCCTAGCTGTCGCGCAGATCGTCCTCGATCACGATCACCTCGTCCGTCGGCAGGATGCTGCGGTTGCGCACCCGCGGCTTGTCGAGGCTGGCGAGCACCGGCGCGTCGCGGCCATAGATGTCCTTGAAGGTCGCCATCTCGCCGTTGATGTCGGTCGCCATGGTGAAATAGGTGATGTAGGCGGCCCACTGCTTCTCGAGCATCACCTTGGTGTACTTGCCCGAGGTCGAGATCGCGACCGCTTCCTCCTTGGTCGCGCCCTTGCCGAGGATCGCCATCGTCATCGCCAGCTCCAGCGCCCGCTCGGTCCGCACGCAGCCGTGGCTGAGCGCCCGGTCGGCATTGGCGAAGAGGTGGCGCGAGGGCGTGTCGTGGAAGAAGATCGCGTGCGGGTTGGGCATTTCGAGCTTCATCTGCCCGAGCGAATTGCCCGGCCCGGGCTGCTGGACCACGGTGATGTAGCCGTTGGCGCCCTTGGTCGCGACATAGCCGTTCCGCTTGGCCCAGGCAGGGTTGGCGAGCGCGCGGGCGCCCAGCCCCTCGCCCTTGACGATCGACTGCGGCACCGTCCAGGTCGGGTTGAAGACCACGCCCTCGACCATCTCGGCGAGCTGCGGGGTGGCGGTGCGCCCCGGCTTGCCGACGATCGTGCGGTAGGTGCTGATGATGCGGTTCTTGACCGTCAGGCGCAGCTGGAACTCGGGCACGTTGGTGATGAGGTATTGCGAGCCGAGATCGCGCGCCAGCCAGCGCCAGCGGTCCATGTTGGCGCGGATCAGCTTGCGCTTGGCGGCATTGCTGGCAGGGGTCGCTGCCAGCTCCGCCTTGAGCTTGGTGTAATCGGGGTGGGTGGGGTTCAGCTTGGCGAGGGTGCCGGCGATGTCGCCGGTCCGCAGCGCCTCGGCCAGCACCTCGCCCGAGGGGTGGGCATCACGGTCGGGATCGACCACGAACCACTGCTCGCGCGCCTCCATCGGGGTGCGCCCGTCGCGCAGGTCCTCGACCAGCCAGATGAAGCTCTGCGAGGCGAGCTCGTTCAGCTCCTTCGAAGGGCCGGAGGCGAGCGCGACCTTGAGCGGGGCGAGGTCGTAGTCCTTGGGGTCCAGCCCCTCGGCGCCGATCCCCTCGATCACCGCGACGAGCTTGGCGGCATTGGCCACGGTCCAGTTCTGCACCAGCGGGACCACGGGCTTGTCGCCGCCCTGCACCACCGGCTCCGAGACGGTCGGGAAGGCCTGGGTGAAGGCATCCGAGCTCTTGGGCGTCGGCGAGGGGGTGGGCGCGGGCGCGGGGATCTGCACGGTCACCGGGCCGCCGGTCTGCTGGCCGCCGGGGATCACGCCGGGTCCCTTGAGCGCCCCGCCCTCCTGCGCCATCGCCGCCGTCGCCACCAGCGCGGCGATCGCTGCGCCGCCAGCCAGTCTGCCCGAAAACCTGATCATCACTTGCTGCCTTTTCGCCCCGTGCCGGCATCCTTGCGCCGCACCAACCGCGTCGCGACCTTACCCGCAGCGCCATGCCGCTATCAACCATCTTGGCTTTCACCTGCATTAATGTTCACAGGCGTGACCTCGCATCCACGCCCGCCTATGGCACCGCTCATGCCCTCGCACCGCTCCGCCTTGCTCCCCTTCGCCGCCGCACTGGCCGGAGTCGGGTTCCTGTCGCTTATGGACGCCTTCATGAAGGAAGCGGCGCTTCTGATCGGGGCCTATACCGCGACGGTGCTGCGCGCCTTCATCGGGGCCGCGCTGATCGCGCCGGTGTGGCTCTCGCGCGGGCCCGCCATGCCGACCCGCGCGGTCTGGCGGCTCCATGCCGAGCGCGGCGTGGTGTCGGCCTTCATGGCGCTGACCTTCTTCCATTCGCTGACCCTGCTGCCGCTCGCCGAGGCGATCGCCCTCTCCTTCATCGCCCCGCTGATCGCGCTCTACCTCGCCCGGGTGCTGCTGGGCGAGACGATCAGCCGCGCCGCGATCGGGGCGAGCCTGCTCGGCTTCGCGGGCACGCTGGTGATCGTCGGCGGGCGCATCGGCGAGGGCCGCTTCGACGAGGACGCCGCCTGGGGCATCGCCTCGCTGATGGTCTCGGCGCTGCTTTATGCCTACAACTTCATCGTCATCAGGCGGCAGGCGCAGGTGGCCGGACCGCTCGAGATCGCGACCTTCCACAGCGGGATCGGCGGGCTGGTGCTGCTGACGCTGGCGCCAGTGCTGTGGCAGCCGCCCGAGGCCGCGGCGCTGTGGCCGCTGGTGGTGGCCGGCGCGCTGACCGTCGCGGGCTCGCTGTCGATCGCCTGGGCCTATGCCCGCGCTGAGGCGAACGTGCTGGTGCCGACCGAGTATTCGGGCTTCGTCTGGGCTGCCGGCATGGGCTGGCTGTTCTTCCGCGAGCCGGTGACGCTGCCGACGCTGGCCGGCACGGCGCTGATCGTCACCGGCTGCTGGCTCGCCACCCGCCCGCAGCGCGCCGCCCCGGTCGCCACCGCCTGAGACCATTTCCCGACGGCGCCCCCCTTGACCTCGCGCGCGCAGCAGCGCAGGAGCGCGGGCGAAATCCCAAGCCCTTGGTGGATCGGGGGCGGGACAACCAGAAGGATGGAAACCCTCTCATGACCGCTATCGGCCAGGATTCGCTCGGCACCCGCCAGATGCTTGACGTGAACGGCAAGCAGTACGCCTATTACTCGCTGGCCAAGGCCGCCGAGCAGCTGGGCGACATCTCCCGCCTTCCGATCTCGATGAAGGTGCTGCTCGAGAACCTGCTGCGCTTCGAGGACGGCGGCTTTACCGTCGCGCGCGAGCACATCCAGGCGCTGGTCGACTGGCAGAACAACCCCGTCACCGGCGAGGAAATCCAGTACCGCCCGGCGCGCGTGCTCCTTCAGGACTTCACCGGCGTGCCCTGCGTGGTCGACCTTGCCGCGATGCGCGACGCGATCAAGAAGCTCGGCGGCGACACCGCGAAGATCAACCCGCTGGTGCCGGTCAACCTTGTGATCGACCACTCGGTGATGGTCGACGAATTCGGCCACCCCAAGGCGATGGAAGCCAATATGGCGCTCGAATACGAGCGCAACGCGGAACGCTACGACTTCCTCAAGTGGGGTTCCAAGAGCTTCCAGAACTTCACCGCCGTACCCCCGGGCACCGGGATCTGCCACCAGGTGAACCTCGAACACCTCGCCCGCGCGGTGTGGTCCTCGGAAGGCCCTGACGGCGTGATGGTCGCCTATCCCGACACCTGCGTCGGCACCGATAGCCACACCACCATGATCAACGGCCTCGGCGTTCTGGGCTGGGGCGTGGGCGGGATCGAGGCGGAAGCCGCGATGCTCGGCCAGCCGGTCTCGATGCTGATCCCCGAAGTGGTCGGCTTCTACCTTGAAGGCGCGATGGCCGAAGGCGTGACCGCGACCGACCTCGTGCTGACCTGCGTGCAGATGCTGCGCAATGTCGGCGTGGTCGGGCGGTTCGTTGAGTTCTACGGCCCGGGTGTCGCCAACCTGACGCTCGCCGACCGCGCCACCATCGCCAACATGGCTCCCGAATACGGCGCGACCTGCGGCTTCTTCGGCATCGACGACAAGACCCTCGACTACCTGCGCCTCACAGGCCGCAGCGAGGAAACCATCGCGCTGGTCGAGGCCTATGCCAGGGCGCAGGGCATGTGGTTCGATCCGGCGAACGAGCCGGTCTTCACCAAGACCCTCTCGCTCGACATGGCGACCGTCGTCCCCAGCCTCGCCGGCCCCAAGCGCCCGCAGGACAAGGTGATCCTCCCCGAGGTCGACGACCTGTTCAACTCCGATCTCACCAAGGTCTACGGCAAGGCAGCCCCCGCCCGCGTCGGCGTCGAGGGCAAGGACCACGACATCGGTGACGGCGACGTGGTGATCGCCGCGATCACCTCCTGCACCAACACCTCGAACCCCGACGTCCTGATCGCCGCCGGCCTCGTCGCCAAGAAGGCCAACGAGAAGGGCCTCAAGCCCAAGCCGTGGGTCAAGACCTCGCTCGCCCCGGGCTCGCAGGTCGTCACCGACTACCTCGTGAAGTCGGGCCTGCAGGAGCACCTCGACGCGGTCGGCTTCGACCTCGTCGGCTATGGCTGCACCACCTGCATCGGCAACTCCGGCCCGCTCGCCGCGCCGATCTCGGCGGCGATCAACGGCAACGACATCGTCGCTGCCTCGGTGCTGTCGGGCAACCGCAACTTCGAGGGCCGCGTCTCGCCCGACGTGCGCGCGAACTTCCTCGCCTCGCCGCCGCTGGTGGTCGCCTATGCGCTGAAGGGCACCGTCACCGAGGACATCACCACCACCCCGATCGGCCACGACCAGAACGGCGCGCCGGTGATGCTCGCCGACCTCTGGCCCACCAATGCCGAAATCGCGGAGCACCGCGCCGCCAACATCGACCGCTCGATGTTCGAATCGCGCTACGCCAACGTCTATGATGGCGACGAGCACTGGCAGGCGATTACCGTCGAGCCCTCGGACACCTACCAGTGGCGCGCCGGGTCGACCTATGTCGCCAACCCGCCCTATTTCGAGGGCATGACCATGACGCCCGCGCCGGTCACCGACATCGTCGATGCCAAGCCGCTGGCGATCCTCGGCGATTCGGTCACCACCGACCACATCTCGCCGGCCGGCTCGATCAAGGAAGACAGCCCGGCGGGCAAGTTCCTGATGAGCAATCAGGTTACCAAGAAGGACTTCAACTCCTACGGCTCGCGCCGCGGCCACCACGAAGTCATGATGCGCGGCACCTTCGCCAACATCCGCATCAAGAACGAGATGGTGCCGGGTGTCGAAGGCGGCTTCTCGACCTATGGCGGCGAGACCATGCCGATCTACGACGCGGCGATGAAGCACAAGGAAGACGGCACGCCCCTCGTCGTCATCGGCGGCAAGGAATACGGCACCGGTTCCTCGCGCGACTGGGCGGCGAAGGGCACGATCCTGCTCGGCGTGCGCATGGTGATCGTCGAGAGCTTCGAGCGCATCCACCGCTCGAACCTCGTCGGGATGGGCGTGCTGCCGCTGCAGTTCAAGGAAGGCGACACCCGCGAGACACTGGGCCTGAAAGCCACCGACAGCTTCTCGATCCGCGGTCTCGCCGACCTGACCCCGGGTCAGGACGTCACCGTCGAAGTCACCCGCGAAGACGGAACGCACTTCAGCTTCACCGCGCTGTGTCGCATCGATACCGCGAACGAGATGGAATATTACCGCCACGGCGGCATTCTCCATTACGTTCTGCGCAAGCTTGCGGCATAAGGAGAGGCATGACCCGCACCGACTTCGCCTTTCTGATGTCGCCCCTGCCGCTCGCGCCGCTGATGCTGGCGGTGGGGGCCTGCGGGGGTGAGAGCGGCGAGGGGAGGAAGGGCGATGCCCCGGCCGGGCCGCTCGGCTTCGAACTGGCGATGGCGGCGACGGCGGACGATGCGGCAGCCCCGCTGCCCGCGCCGGCGTCGCTCGTGTCGCTCTCGCCCGAGGAACTCGCCCAACGGATCAAGGCGGGCGATGTCCGCCTGATCGACGTGCGCACCGACGAGGAAGTGGCCGAGGGGGCACCATCCCCGGCGCAGAACACATCGCGCTCGACCGGTTCGATCCCGCCACGATCGCCACGGATGACGGGCGCGAGGTGGTGTTCTACTGCCGCTCCGGCCGCCGCTCGGCCATCGCCGCCGAAAAGCTGGCCGAGGCGACAGGCGCGCCCGCGACGCACCTCGAGGGCGGCATCCTCGCCTGGGAGGCTGCGGGCCAGCCGGTCGCCAAACGCTGACCGGGCGTTAACCCTGCCGTGCTAATGCGGCGGGATGACCGGGACCCTCACCGCCTTCGATCCGATGGCCGACCCGCGCAAGCTCGCGTGGTTCGGTCACATCGTGCGCGAACGTCTGCTCCGCCATCCCGCGGTCGAGCGCATCGCCACCGACCGGGCCGAAGTGTTCCGCGTGAGGGGCTTCCTCAAGCGCAGCGATTGCCGCGAGATCGTGCGCGTCATCAACCACCAAGCGGCGCCCTCGACCCTCTACCGCGGCACCGAGCGCGAGGGTTTCCGCACCAGCTTCACCCACCATTTCGGCCGCAACGACCCGCTGACGCGCAGCTGCGAGCAATACATCTCGGACCTGATGGGCATCGACGACAACCACGGCGAGGTGATGCAGGGGCAACGCTATCAGGCCGGGCAGCAGTACAAGCACCACTTCGATTTCTTCGCGGTCGGCGAGGGCTACTGGCAGCAGGAAGCCAGCCGAGGCGGTCAGCGCACTTGGACAGCGATGATCTGGCTCAACGAGCCGCGCGAGGGCGGGGAGACCGATTTTCCCAAGCTCGGCCACAGCTTCCGCCCGGAGACCGGCACGCTGATGCTGTGGAACAACATGACCCCCGACGGGCACCCGAACATGGCGACGCTGCACGCCGGGATGCCGGTCAAGCGCGGCATCAAGCACATCATCACGCGCTGGTACCGCCAGGAGCCCTGGCGGCTGATCAACCCCGCCTGAGCGGGCGGCGCGCGCCGCCCTCTATGCGCCGGTGATGTGCCGGCGCCGCAGGATCGCCGCCGCCGCGAGGCCGAACAGGATCGTCATCGGCGGAGCGGGAACATCGTGACCGCCCGAGGTCGAGGAGGAGCTGCTGCTCGACGAGGACGACGACGAGCTGCTGCCGCTCGAGGAGCTCGATCCCGAGGACCCGCTGGAGCCGGAAGACCCGCTCGAACCTGTCGAGGTCGAGGAGCTCGAGCTCGACGAGGAGCTGCTGCTTGAGGAGCTGCTGGTGCTGCTGGTCATGTCGCCCGAGGTGCTGCCGCCGCTGGTCGCACCGCCCGAGGACGAGGAAGACGAGGAGCTGCTGCTCGACGAGGAGGACGAGGACGATGAGCTACCGCCCGAGGAACCCGAGGAAGAGCTGCCGCCCGGCTTGCCGCTGCTGCCGCCCGACGAGGACGAAGACGAAGACGACGAGCTGCTGCTCGAGGATCCCGACGAAGACGAGGACGAGCCCGAACCGCCCGAGCTGCCTCCCGGCTTGCCGCTGCTCCCGCCCGACGAGGAGGAGGAAGACGACGAGGAGGAGGACGACGAACTCGACGAGGACGAAGACGACGAGCCCGAACTGGTCACGGCGCCGGTCGAGGAACTGACGTTGCCGGACGAGCTCGACACGTTTCCGGAGGAGCTGGAGACGTTACCGGAGGAGCTGGAGACGTTACCGGACGAGCTGGAGACCCCGCCGGTACTGCTCGAGACATTGCCGGAGGTGCTGGTGCTCGACACCGCCCCGGTGCTGGTCGACACGGCACCGGTCGACGTCGAGGTCGACACCGCCCCGGTCGACGAGGTGATCTGGCCCGAGGACGAGGTCGTCGAGGTCGAATTGTCGATCCGGATGTCGATCACGATGCCGCTGCTGGTCGTGCCGCTGCTGGTGGGCGGTGCCGGCGGGAAGCCTGACGAGGTCGGAGGCGCCGGAGGGAAGCCCGACGAGGTCGGCGGGGCCGGCGGGAAATCGCCCGAGGTCGTGCCGCTGGTGCCGCCGCCGGTGGTGGTGGTGCTCACCACCGAGACGTCGCCCGAGGACGAACCGCCGCCGCCGAAGAAGCCGCCGAAGAAGCCGCCACCGCCGAAGCCCAGGCCGCCGCCGAAGCCGCCGAAGCCGCCGCCCCAGCCGCCACCCGGCCCGCCGCCGCCCGAGATCGGGGGGAGCGGGGGAAGCGGCGCGGGCATATAGGCGATCTGCGCGATCGGCGGGCATTCCTCGGGATTGAAATAGGCCTGGACTGCGCCTGCCGGAACGCTCGGCGCGCTGACGGGCCCGGGGCCGACCGGCTGACACTCGATGGTGCGCTCGACGATCCGCCGGCGACGCTGCTCGGGCACCTCGATGATACGCGGGTTGCCCTTGATGTAACGCGCCCCCGTGACCGGATCGACCTTGACCAGCTTGCCGTCGATGTTGGTCGAATAGTCCGGCGCGTCGGTGTTCATCGGCTCCGCCATGCGCACGGCGCCGCCCTGAAGCAGAGCGACACCCGCAGCAGCGGCGGAAAGCTTCGCGATGGCCAGTTTGAGCGACATTATCGTTACCCTGTTGCCTGCGAGGGCCGGAGCGCGAAGATCGCACCTCCCCCAAATCCAGCCTTCTTTTGATGTGAGAAGTCGGACAGGGGCAATCGCGTTAACGCTGTGCAGGCGCTCCAAATGGCCGGAATTGCCGCGATTTCGCGGGATTTCGGGCGCGCTGTCCCGAACTGGCACCGAAAAGGGGGCGGCGGTTAGCCGAAGGGTTAACGCGGACGGGCCAGACTCAGTCCTCGAACAGCCCGCCCTGTCCGCCGGGCGATTCCCGCGGAGGAATCAGGTCGAGATGCGCCCAGCCGGCATCGTTGAGCACCCGCCCGCGTGCGGTGCGGGCGACGAGACCGAGCTGGATGAGGTAGGGTTCGACCACCTCCTCGATCGTGTCGCGCGGCTCGGCGAGGCCCGCGGCGAGGGTCTCGATGCCGACCGGCCCACCCTTGTAGGTGGTGGCGATCATCGAGAGGTAGCGGCGGTCCATCGTGTCGAGCCCGAGGCGGTCGATCTCGAGCCGCGTGAGCGCCTCGTCCGCCACCGCGCGGGTGACGGTCGCGCTCCCGGCGACATCGGCAAAGTCGCGCACGCGTCTGAGGAGCCGCCCCGCCACACGCGGCGTGCCGCGGCTGCGACGGGCGATCTCGTGCGCACCGTCGGGCGCGATGGCGAGGCCCATCAGCCCCGCCGCGCGGGTGACGACCCGCTCCAGCTCCTCGTGGGTGTAGAAGTTGAGCCTTACCGGAATGCCGAAGCGGTCGCGCAGCGGCGTGGTCAGCAGACCCTGCCGCGTGGTCGCCCCGATCAGCGTGAAGGGCGGCAGGTCGATCCTGACCGAGCGCGCCGAGGGCCCCTCCCCGATGATGAGATCGAGCGCGCGGTCCTCCATCGCAGGGTAGAGCACCTCCTCGACCACGGGCGAGAGGCGGTGGATCTCGTCGATGAACAGCACGTCGTGCGGCTCGAGATTGGTGAGCAGCGCGGCGAGGTCCCCCGCCTTGGCGATCACCGGGCCGCTGGTGGCGCGGAAGCCCACGCCCAGTTCGCCCGCGATGATCTGCGCCAGCGTGGTCTTGCCGAGGCCCGGGGGGCCGAAGAACAAGGTATGGTCCATCGCCTCCCCCCGCGCGCGCGCGGCGGCGATGAAGACGGCGAGGTTCCCCTTGGCGGCTTCCTGCCCGACGAATTCGGCGAGGCGTCGCGGGCGCAGGGCCGCGTCAGGGTCACCGGGCTGGCGGGTGGGGGAGTGGAGGGGGGTAGAGTCAGTCATTCACCAAGCCGAGTGGTTCGGATACCAGATGCCGCGGACGAGGAAGTTGCCCATGTTTGGCCTCACATGGTTCTGTTCGACCTCCTCCATCGACCGGATCCGGCTCGACGAGCCGATCTCGCACGGGCCGAGCCTTTCACGAAGCAGAGCCAAGGCATCGTCTAGGTCGCGCGCGGTAATGCCCATGCCGAAGGCTGCACCCTGCGGCAGGTCCGGTCCGGTTGGTTCGATCCAGAAGATTTCCATCACCCCGCCGCCTTCTTCAGCGCCACGCGGATCAGGTCGCCTTCGGTCGCACCCTCGCCCAGTTCCTCCAGCGCCCGCGCCACGGCCTGTGCAGCCACCGCAGGCTTGAAGCCGAGATTCTCTAGCGCGCTCGCGGCATCCGCGCCCTTGCTGCCCGCAGGGGCAGAAACCGCGCTCACCGCGAACCCGCCCGAGCCGCCCGGCATCCCGCCCGCCTTGTCCTTCAACTCGTTGACGATCCGGCCTGCAAGCTTCGGTCCCACGCCCTGTGCGCGGGCGACCATTGCCGCGTCGCCCTTGCCGCAGGCGTCGCGCAGCTCTCCGGTCGATAGGGCAGAGAGGATCGCGAGGCCGACCTTGCTGCCCACGCCCTGCACGCCGGTCAGCAGCCGGAACCAGTCGCGCTCGGCCTGTTCGGCGAAGCCCAGCAGGCGCATGTCGTTCTCGCTGACCTGCAATTCGGTGTGGACGGTGCAAGCCTCCCCCACCTCGCCCAGCGCTGCAAGCGTGCGGCTGGAGCAGTGGACGAGGTAGCCCACCCCGCCGACATCCACGACCGCCCAGTCCTCGCCGGTCGCATCGAGCCTGCCTGAGAGCTTTGCAATCATGGTTTGTTCCTGCCGCAATCGGGCACGCTTGGCCAGAGCGAAGCCCGCACAATCCCCGTTCGCTTCGAGCGTAGTCGAGCGGCATTCATCAAGGTGTCTCGACTACGCTCGACACGAACGGGAGTTTGGGTAAAGAACCGCGCCCATGAGCTGGAATACCTTCGGGCGCGTGCTGCGCTTCACCACCTGGGGAGAAAGCCACGGGCCTGCGTTGGGCGCGGTCGTCGACGGCTGTCCGCCGGGGCTCGCGATCTCGGAGGAGTTCATCCAGCCATTCCTCGATGCCCGCAAGCCGGGCACCAGCCGCTTTACCACTCAGCGGCGCGAGGACGATCTGGTGCGGATCCTCTCGGGGGTTTTCGAGGGGAAGACCACCGGCACGCCGATCAGCCTGATGATCGAGAACACGGACCAGCGATCGAAGGACTATTCCGAGATCGCCCGGCAATACCGGCCGGGCCATGCCGATTACGCTTATGACGCTAAATACGGCATCCGCGATTATCGCGGCGGCGGGCGCTCGTCCGCGCGCGAGACGGCAGCGCGGGTGGCGGCGGGCGCGGTGGCGCGGCTCGTCATCCCCGAGGTGACGATCACCGCCTATGTCTGCGAGCTCGGCGGCGACCGGATCGACATGGCGCACTTCGACGCTGCCGAAATTGCCAAGAACCCGTTCTTCTGTCCCGATGCGGCGGCGGCGAAACGCTGGGAAGAAAAGGTCGATGCCGCGCGCAAGGCCGGATCGTCCCTCGGCGCGATCGTCGAATGCGTCGCGGAAGGCGTCCCGGCAGGCTGGGGCGCGCCGATCTATGCCAAGCTCGACAGCGACCTTGCGAGCGCAATGATGAGCATCAATGCGGTCAAGGGCGTCGAGATCGGCGACGGGTTCGAAGCCGCGCGGCTGACCGGCGAGGAAAACGCCGACCCGATGCGCCCGGGCGCAGACGGGAAGCCGGAATTCCTCGCCAACCACGCTGGCGGCACGGCGGGCGGCATCTCGACCGGACAGCCGGTGGTGTGCCGCGTGGCGTTCAAGCCGACCTCCTCGATCCTGACGCCGGTGCAATCGATCAATTCGGCCGGAGAGGCGGTGGACGTCGTCACCAAGGGCCGCCACGACCCCTGCGTCGGCATCCGCGGCACCCCGGTGGTCGAGGCGATGATGGCGCTCGTGCTGGCCGACCACAAGCTGCTGCACCGCGCTCAAGTAGGGTAAGCGGTAGCGCGACAGGCACCCGCCCTCGCGCTCCTCAGCTTCTATCGGCGGAACAGCCGGCGATAGGTGTAGTGCTGCGCCGCCCAGCGCAGGCCGAGCCACACGGGCGCAATCAAGCCGACAAACACCCCCAGCCTTGCGGCGCGAGCCGCGAGGCTCATGTCCTCGGCTGCGGCGGCCATGTCCGACAGCGCGAAATAGCCCTGCATCCAGGCGATCCCGAACACGACCAGCACGCTGTAAACCAGCATCATCTGCCGCCGCGGGACCGGGAGGAACTCGCTGCGCAGATAGGCTCGCACCGTCGCGGTCGCCTGGTTGATCCACCAGCACCAGAAGGCGATCATCGCCGCGCAGCCTGCCATCATCTTCCAGTACTGCCCGACATCGTTGAGATAGGCGCCCATCGCCGCAAGCAGCACCCCGATCCCGAACAGGTTGAAGAAGATGTTGCGCATCTGATCGCGCGCCTCGACCATGTCGGGAGTCGTCCCGTTCCATTCGGGCGTATCGACCCACACAGTGCCGTGGAACACCTCGGGATAGCGGGCATAGAAGGCCCGGTCGTTCGTGACCTCGTGCCCGCGGAGGCTGCGGATCATGTCGGGATGCGGGCGGAACGGCGGATCGGCGATTTTGGCGCAGTCCCGCTCCATCGCCTCGTAATCGGCGATCCTGCCGGGCTCGGCATCGAAGGCGATCCGGCGGCGCGTGTAGGTGCCGGCGTGGAGGCGCTGCGCGATGCAGTTGATGATGTCGATCTCGTCGCGGTGATGGACGCGCTCGCCGCGCGCCATGAGCATAAGGTCCCAGCCCGGCTCGCAGCGCCAGAACACGTCGAGCGCGGTGGCGAGGTCGCACTCGTCCTGCATCACGATCCACAGCAGCGGCTCGAGCCGGTTGCTCCAGTTGAAATCGAGCGCCGCGCGGTGCCAGTCGTCAGGGCTGGCGGTCTTCAGCCAGTCGATATGCGCCATGACGTAGTCGTCGCCGTCCGGCTTGATCGTGCTCATCCAGTCGACACCGGTCAGCATCTCGTTCATGTCTGCAATCCCGCTTCGCCCCGCCGCGATGCACGCCTGCATCGGACTGAAGCGGGAGGGGCCTAGCGCACGGCGGGTTACTATCCGGCTAACCTGTTCATTTCCTTCGGTGGCACGTAGCCGGGATCATGCGCGAAGGGCAGCGGTCCGCCCGCCTCCAGCGCCTTCAGCACGGCCGCGAAGTCCGTCCGGCAGCGAAAGCCCAGGTCGCGTTCGATCGCCGAGGGATCATAGACGCGCCCGATGCTCTGCGGCAGCTGCCAGCCGCGAGAGGCGTAGAGTGCGGGGGCTTCGGGGAAGCGTTCGGCGATCAGGCCGGCGGCGTCGGTCTTCAGCCGCGCCGCGTCCGCACGGGTGAAGGGCGGAGGCGCGCTCACCACATAGACTCCCCAGCCGAGCCGCGGTGCGGCCTCCAGCGCAGCGAGGTGCGCAGCCGCGCAGTCCTCCACCGTCAGGCGGCGGTTCAGGAACTCGTTGGCCTTGAGGTTCTCGCCCGCCGGCACAGCGTGGGTGTCGTCATCCTCGGGGAAGAAGCGCGCGACCCTCAGGGCGATCACCGGCAGGCCGTGGAGGTCATGGGTGAGGCGGCACAGCTCCTCGGCGGCGCGCTTGGTGACGCCGTAGATGTTGCGCGGGGCGAGCGGGGCGGTGCGCTCGTCGAGCCACACCGCCTGGCTCGCCACCTCGTCGCGAATGGCCTGCGTGATCATCAGCGAGGTGGTCGAGGTGAAGACGAAGCGATCCGCCCCGTGCCGCACTGCCGCCTCGAGCAGGTGCAGCGTGCCGGTGACATTGACGTCGACGAAGGCCTGCGCGGGATAGCGGACGATGTCGGGCTTGTGCAGCGCCCCCGCATGGACCACCGCCTCGAAGCGGTGTTCGGCGAAGAGGCGCTCGATGAGGCCTGCATCCGCGACGCTCCCGATCGTGTCGGTATGGGCTCCCGGCGCGATGTCGAGCCCGGTGACCGCGTGGCCCGCACGGGTCAGGAGCGGCGCGAGAAAGCGCCCGAGCCAGCCAGACGATCCGGTGAGAAGCACCCGCATGACGCGCCTGCTAGCAGGCCTGGTCCCACAGGCAAGCGAGCGGGCGGCGGGTCAGGAGCAGCAGTTGCAGCAGGCCTTGCCCGCGCCTACGATGGCAGTGCGCAGCGCATGGGCGAGGCGCCCCTCGCTCACTTCGCCGAGTACGTCGCGCTTGACCCCGATGAACCGTTCGGTCTGATTGCCAAGTTCATCGAAGGCCGAATGGACGATGCCGAGCACATCCTTGCGTGACAAGGTCATGGCGGCCTCGTTCTGGGAAAGCGCGGAATTCTCGAAGTCGAACCCGATGGGTGTGACCCCGGGCTCGCCATAATCCTTCGACATGCAACCCTCTCTGGCTCTTCTAAGCCACGTTTCCCCGCCCGGGCGGGTTCATGCCACGCCGCCCCAGGGCTGGCAAATTGTGCACCGGCAAAACGGCTCGCAAGGAGCCTGTTCAGTCTCAGGTTATTTTGATCCAGCGCAATTTTCGCCGATTGAAATCCTTTGCGAAAGATACTTCGTTACACACCAACTGCTGCGAAACTCGGTTCGCCTCGCGAGCAGCGCAGTTCATGGCTATTTAGCTGATTTTGCGGTCGTCCCACCGTTGCCCGCGTCCGCTAACGCGGCGGTTTACCATAAGCGCGTCAGTTCCCGCCGCCACGATTGAAATTTCCGATTTTCGCAATCGCACAAATGATCTTTTGTGCAGCGCAAAAGGGTCTATCTGGGCAGTGTCGGAAACGACCCCTCTTCATCAAGACCCAACATAAGGACAAACTCCCATGGGTATCATCGGTTCGACCATCAAGCCGTTCACCGCCACTGCCTTCCAGAAGGGCAAGGACTTCTTCACCGTCACCGACGCGGATCTCGCGGGCAAGTGGTCGGTGTTCTTCTTCTATCCGGCCGACTTCACCTTCGTGTGCCCGACCGAACTCGAGGACATGGGCGAGAAGTACGCCACCCTTCAGGCGATGGGCGTCGAAGTCTACGCCGTCTCGACCGACACGCACTTCAGCCACAAGGCGTGGAGCGACACCTCGGACAAGATCGGCAAGCTGACCTTCCCGTTCCTCGGCGACCAGAACCACGTGCTCTCGAACAACTTCGGCGTGCTGCGTGAAGGCGCCGGTCTTGCCGACCGCGCGACCTTCGTGGTCGATCCGGACGGGGTGATCCAGATCATGGAAATCACCTGCGAGGGCGTGGGCCGCAATGCCAACGAGCTGACCCGCAAGATCAAGGCCGCCCAGTACGTGCGCGCCAACCCCGGTCAGGTCTGCCCCGCGGCGTGGGAAGAAGGCGCGGACACCCTCGCCCCCTCGCTCGACCTCGTCGGCAAGATCTAAGCGAACCGGCACGCGCGGGGCTTCTCCCCTCCCCCCTCGGTCCCGCGCGGCCGCAAATCCCGAGAGCCTTTCAAGGAGCCCTCGGGTCGTAGCCGGGACCGGATGTTTCCCGCCCCTCCCCCCCTTTCGGGGCGGTGGCATCCGGTCCCGTGTTGCCCGACACACCGAACACATACGTCTCGCGCGATGATCCGCGCCCGGAGGACACCCATGCTCGACGCCGCCATACAGGCCCAGCTCAAGACCTATCTCGGCAATCTTCGCGAAGGCGTGGAACTGGTCGCCTCGCTGGACGACAGCGAGAAGTCGCGCCAGACGCGCCAGCTGATCGAACAGATCGCCTCGCTGCACGATCTCGTGACCGCGCGCTTCGACGGGACCGACGCCCGCAAGCCAAGCTTCGTCATCCGCCGCGCCTCGGATGCGGAGAAGTGGGTGCGCTTTGCGGGCCTCCCTATGGGCCACGAATTCACCTCGCTGGTGCTCGCCTTGCTGTGGGCCGGCGGCCACCCGCCCAAGGTTGATGCCGACCTGATCGAGCAGGTCCGCGCGCTCGAGGGCGATTACCACTTCGAGATGTTCTTCTCGCTGACCTGCCACAACTGCCCTGACGTGGTGCAGGCGCTGACGTTGATGGCGCTCGAGAACCCGCGGATCACCGCGACCCTTATCGAGGGCGGCACCTTCCAGGAGGAAGTCGAGCGCCGCGACATCATGGCGGTGCCGGCGACCTTCCTCAACGGCGAGCCGTTCTACAACGGCAAGATGGAGCTGGCCGAGATCCTCGCGAAGCTCGACGTCAACGCCGATGCCAAGCAGGCCGAGAAGCTCAGCCAGAAGGCGCCCTTCGAGGTGCTGGTGATCGGCGGCGGCCCTGCGGGCGCGGCGGCGGCGGTCTACACCGCGCGCAAGGGTTTCCGCACCGGCATCGCGGCTGAGCGCTTCGGCGGACAGCTGATGGACACGCTCGGGATCGAGAACCTCCCCGGCACGCCCTACACCGAAGGCCCGAAGCTCACCGACAGCCTGAAGAAGCACGTCGGCGAGTACGAGATCGACCTGATGGACCTTGCCCGCGCGGTCGAATTGCGCGCCGCGAAGGACGTCGGCGGCTATCACGAGGTCGTGATGGCCAATGGCGCCACGCTCAAGGCGCGCTCGCTGATCCTCTCCACCGGCGCGCGCTGGCGCAACCTCGGCGTGCCGGGCGAGGCGGAGTATCGCAACAAGGGCGTGGCCTATTGCCCGCACTGCGACGGCCCGCTGTTCAAGGGCAAGAACATCGCGGTGATCGGCGGCGGCAACTCGGGCGTCGAGGCGGCGATCGACCTTGCCATGATCGTCGGCCACGTCACCCTGATCGAGTTCGACACCAGGCTGCGCGCCGACGAGGTGCTCCAGCGCAAGCTGCGCTCGATGCCAAATGTCGAGATCATCACCAATGGCCAGACCACCGAGATCCTCGGCGAAAACGGCAAGGTCAGCGGCCTCGTGGTGAAGAACCGCGCCAATGGTGACGAACGCCGCATCGCGCTCGAAGGCGTGTTCGTGCAGATCGGCCTCGTCCCCAACACCGAATGGCTGCGCGACACCGGTCTGGAGCTGTCGAAATTCGGCGAGATCGTCATCGACGATCACGGCGCGACCAGTATACCCGGCATCTACGCTGCGGGCGACTGCACCACCGTGCCGCACAAGCAGATCGTCGTCGCGATGGGCGAAGGCGCGAAGGCGGGTCTGGGGGCGTTTGACTTCCTGATCCGGAACGAGCCGGTCGAACAGGTCGCGCAGGCGGCTTAATCCTGCGCCAGATGTGATCGGAAGGGCGGGCTCTCGACGGTGAGCCCGCCCTTCTTGTTTTCGTCATTGCGAGCGTAGCGAAGCAATCCACCGCCTGCCGGCGAGCTTGTCGCACCGGCAAGCGATGGATTGCCGCGTCGCCTGCGGCTCCTCGCAATGACGATCTGAACTAATCGCCCCGCTCAATCAAAAAGCGCGCATTAATCGATTGGACGCAACTTCCTGAAAACGTCATTCTCTCCCCATAGGCTACGCGGCAGACCCGCGAGTCTGACCCCCAGATGTGAGAGGAGACACATTCATGGACGCAAAAACCGGAGAGATGAGCGGCGGTTGCCCGTTCCACGGCAGCATGGAAATGCGCAACCTGCTGGGCCGTACCAACCGCGACTGGTGGCCGCAGGCGCTCCAGGTCGACATCCTGACCGAGGGCGGCCGCAGCGCGAACCCCTATGGCGAGGACTTCGACTACGCCGAGGCCTTCAACGCGCTCGACTACAATGCCCTCAAGGAAGACCTCAAGGCGCTGATGACCGACAGCCAGCCCTGGTGGCCGGCGGACTACGGCCACTACGGCCCCTTCTTCATCCGCATGGCCTGGCACGCGGCCGGTACCTACCGCACCGGTGACGGACGCGGCGGTGCGAACAGCGGGCAGCAGCGGTTCGCTCCGCTCAACTCCTGGCCCGACAACGGCAACCTCGACAAGGCCCGCCGCCTGCTGTGGCCGATCAAGCAGAAATACGGCAAGAACATCAGCTGGGCTGACCTGTTCATCCTCACCGGCAATGTCGCGATCGAGAGCATGGGCGGCCCCGTGTTCGGCTTCGGCGGCGGGCGCGCCGACGTGTTCGAACCGGAAAGCGTCTACTGGGGTACGGAGGAGCAGTGGGTCAACGAAGGCGTGCCCACCCGCATCCACCCCAAGGAAGGCCGCGCGCTGGAAAACCCGCTCGCCGCGATCCAGATGGGCCTCATCTACGTCAACCCCGAAGGGCCGCAGGGCAACCCGCACGACCCGGAGGGCATGGCCCGCGACATGCGCGAGACCTTCGCCCGCATGGCGATGAACGACGAGGAGACCGTCGCGCTCACCGCCGGCGGCCACGCCTTCGGCAAGGCCCACGGCGCGCACCCCGCCGACACTTTCGGCGGCGCGCCGGAGAGCGAGGACCTGCACCTCATGGGCTTCGGCTGGCTCAACGATGCCGACGAGATCGCGGCAGGCAACATCACCACCTCGGGGATCGAAGGCGCGTGGACGCCGAACCCGACCCAGTGGGGCAATGACTACTTCCGGCTGCTGTTCAAGTATGACTTCGAGCTGGTGAAGTCCCCCGCCGGGGCCTGGCAGTGGCAGCCGATCAACCCCGATCCCGAAGACATGGCGCCCGACGCGCGCGACCCGTCGAAGAAGGTGCCGACTATGATGACCACCGCCGACATGGCGCTCAAGAACGACGCGGAATATCGCAAGATTTCCGAGCGGTTCCTGCACGATCAGGCGGCGCTCGACGATGCCTTCGCCCGCGCGTGGTTCAAGCTGTGCCACCGCGACATGGGGCCCAAGATCCGTTACCTCGGGCCCGAAGTGCCGGAAGAAACGCTTATCTGGCAGGACCCGGTGCCGGCCGGCACCATGCCCTCGGATGCCGAGGTCGCCCGCTTCAAGGCGGCGATCCTGAACTCGGGCCTTTCGGTCCGCGAGCTGGTCAAGGCGGCCTGGGCCTCGGCCTCGACCTACCGCAACTCCGACCACCGCGGAGGCGCCAACGGGGCGCGCATCCGGCTGGAGCCGCAGCGTTCGTGGGCGGTCAATGATCCCGCAGAGCTGTCGAAGGTGCTCGACACCATCGAACAGCACCGCGGCAGCCTCAGCATGGCCGACGCCATCGTGCTGGCCGGCTCGGCCGCGGTGGAGAAGGCGGCGAAGGATGCGGGCTTCGACGTCGAGGTGCCCTTCCTCGGCGGGCGCGGTGATGCGACCGAAGAGCACACCGACGCGGCAAGCTTCGAGCCGCTCGAGCCCTTCGCCGACGGCTTCCGCAACTACCTCAAGACCAAGGCGCAGGTCCGCACCGAGGAGATGCTGATCGACCGGGCACACCTGCTCGGCCTGTCGGTGCCCGAGATGACCGTGCTGGTCGGCGGGATGCGGGCGCTTGGCGCGGTGAGCGATCATGCCCACCACGGCCACCGCATCGGCGTACTGACCGAGACCCCGGGCAAGCTCACGCCCGACTTCTTCCGCAACCTGCTCGACATGGGGACCAAGTGGTCGCCGGTCGATGACAGCGGGGACGAGGAATATGTCGGCGTCGACCGTGCGACGGGCGAGGAGAAGTGGCGCGCGACCCGCACCGATCTCGTCTTCGGCTCCAACTCGATCCTGCGCGCGCAGGCCGAGGTCTATGCCGAGAGCGGAAACGAGGGCAAGTTCGTGTGCGACTTCATCTCGGCCTGGACCAAGGTGATGAACGCGGACCGCTTCGATGTGACCTGGGCGAAGTACCACGCCTGAGCGGTGATACGCTGAACACGAAGGGCCTCCGGTGGCGACACCGGGGGCCCTTTTGCTTTGTGGCCGCCAGCGGTTCCGCCCCGCCCCCGCACGCCGGAACAGCGTTAACCGGCCTTTCACCGCTGCTGCGATAAGTCCCTGAAAATCGAGCAGAGATACCTTCAAAGGGCCGCAGATATGTCGCTGATCGACCCCCAATCGGTGCCCCGGCTGACGCAGCACTATCCGCGCGCGCCGGGCCTGTTGCGCCACAACCTCGCCGCCGAGCCGCTGCTCGGTCTGCCCGCGCTGGCCGAGGCCGCGCGCGCCCTGCCCCGCGAACAGGTCGAGCGGCGCATGCACGATGCCGGCAACGGCGAGGCCTTCCGCATGATCGAGGCCGACACCCACCCCGCCGACGCGATCGCCGCCGGATGCGTGAACGACGCCTGGATCATGCTACGTTATATCGAGCAATTGCCTGCCTACCGCGCCCTGTTCGAGCGACTGCTGGCCGAGCTTGCCCCGGCGATCGGCCCTGCCACCGGGCCCGTGTGCGACATCAAGGGCTTCGTGTTCATCTCCGCCCCCGGCACCCACACGCCGTTCCACTTCGATGCCGAATACAACATCCTGTTCCAGATCGCCGGGGACAAGGTCTTCGCCACCTATCCACCTGCGCCGCCCTATATCGATCTGGCGCGGCGCGAGGCCTATCACGTGGCGGGAGAGAACATGCTTTCCTGGAGTCCCGACTATGCGGCGGCCGGGACCGAGCACCGGCTCGCGCCGGGGGATGCGCTGTTCGTGCCCTATTGCGCGCCGCACTGGGTGCACGCCGGCGATGCGATGTCGGTGTCGCTGTCGGTGACCTGGCAATGCCGCCGCAGCCGTGCGGTGGCCGATGCGCTCTGGCTCAACCCGGTGATGCGCCGCGTGGGCCTGCCCGCCTACGACCCCGCCGCACATTCCGCCGCGCACGCGCCCTGGCTGCGGGCGGCGGCGCGGCGCGTGGGGCAGAGGATCGGCCTGCTGTGAAACCGCTCGACGACAGCGCGCTGGAGATCGCACCGCGCCCGCGCCCGCTGGCCCACCCGCGCGGGGTGGCGCCGGCGCGGGTCGCCTTCCACCGCCCGGGAAATCTGCTGCTGCCCGACCGGCGGCGCTGGGCCGAGCTCGCCACCTGCGCGGCGGCCGGCAACGTCTTTGCCGCCGACTGGTTCATGGAACCCGCGCTGCGCCATTGCGGGCGCGAACGCTCGCTGCGCCTCGCGGTGGTCGAGGACGCGGCTGGCGGCTGGCTCGGCGCGATGCCGCTGACGCTTGATCCGGTGATCGGGCGCTGGCCGTTGCCGAGCCGCCAGAGCTGGCACAGCGCCAACCAGTTCATCGGCACGCCGCTGGTGCGCCCGGGGGCCGAGAAGGTGTTCTGGGAGGCCCTGCTCGGCCATCTCGACCGCCATCCCGGGGTGGCGCTCGGCCTCTATGCCGACACCCTCCCGCTCGACGATCCCGCCACCCTCGCGCTGGCGAGCCTGTGCGCCGAGCACGGCCGCGCACTCCACCAGTGCCGCAGCTTCACCCGACCCGCGCGACTGGGGGCAAGCGCGGGCGACCCGCGGGCGGCGAAGAAGCTCGACAAGCGGCTCGACGGCCTCGAGCGCAAGCTTGCCGAAGCCCACGGCGAGGTGCGGCTGGTGCTGCACGATCACGCGGAGGACTGCGAGCCGTGGCTGGGGGCCTTCCTCGCGCTCGAACGGGCCGGGTGGAAGGGGCGTGCGGCGAGCGCGCTCGGCTGCCATGCCGCCACCGCGGGGCTGTTCCGCGAGGTGATCCGCGAAGGCCATCGCCGCGGGGCAGTGCGGCTCGCCAGCCTCACGACGGGCGAGACGATCGTGGCGATGACCAGCTGGCTCGTCCAGCGCGGCCGCGGCTACGGCTTCAAGATGGCCTTCGACGAGCGGTTCCGCAGCTTTGCGCCCGGCCGCCTGCTGATGCGTCGGGTCGCCGGGTTGGCGGCGGCGGCGGGGCTGACGCTGTTCGACACCTGCACCGTCCCCGACGCGCCCGACGACCCGCTGTGGCCCGACCGCCGCGCCTTCGGCGATTTCGCCGTGGCGATCGGCGGCCCGGCGCGGCGCGCTCTGTTCGACAAGGTGATGCGCGCGCAGACGGCGCGGCGGCGGGGGATGAAAGCCTAGGCCGGCGGATTTAGGCAGGAAGGGCGAGGTGCTTGGCGCCGAACACCGACTGCCAGCTCGCGATCTCCTCGACCACCGCTTCGTCGAGCGCGTGGATCAGGTCGGCGGCGGCGTGGTAGGTGAGGGCGTCCGGCGCGCCCGAGAGCAGCAGGCCGATGCGCTCCTCGATCTCGCGCAGCTTTTCCGCCGCGACCCGCGAGATCGCACCGAAGCGTTCGAAATCTCCGAAATAGCGGATCCCTGAAAGGTTCGCGCCGAGCGTCGGGAAGGCGACGCCGAAGAAGGTGAAGAGCGGCGAGAGATCGGCCGCGAGGCTCTTGGGCGCCATTCCCGCCAGCCCCGCGCCCTTCAGCAGGAGATAGGCCAGCACCGAGACCACCGCGAGCTTGAAGCAGGTCGCCGCCACCCGGTCGAGCCGGCTGTGGACCGTCTCCAGCCGGTGCGCCTTGGCGGTGTGATAGGCGCGCTGGGCGCTGACATGGGGCAGCACCGTGCCCGCCAGCCCTGCGCGCAGGTAATCGCGCGTGGCGGCGACCGCAGGCAGGCCGACATCGCGCAGCGCGTGGCGGGCGAAGTGTTCGGGCCATTCCGCCCCGCCGCCGCCGTGTCCTCCGCTTCTCGGCCAGCGCCCGGTCGGCCGCGCGACGCCGAGCAGCAGGAGTGCCGGCGCATGGCGCAGATATTCGGCCACGCGCCGCATCGCGAACCAGCGCCGGTGCCAGCCGAGCCGCGATCCGGCCGCGGTCAGCACCAGGATCCCGCCGAGCAGCAGCAGCTCGATCCCGGCGAAGATCCACTTGTATTCCGCAAGCCCCAGCGGGAGGAAGGCGATGCCGATGATCACCGCCAGCGCGGCGAGCACGAAGTTGACGCACATGCCCGACCGGTAGGCATCGGCGAGCCGGCTCGCCACGCCGTCGGCCCAAGCGAACAGCGGCAGGATGTCTGCCGCCAGCTCGCGCGCCACGCGCGGATCGCCGCCGGGCATCGCCTCGGCCGCGGCCACCACCCCGGCCCCGCTGCCGCCGACGATCGCGCCGGGCGCCTCGTAATCCACCCGGAGCGACCCGAAGGCCCCCGCCCCGCCGCCGCCGAAGACCGCCTCGATCCGGCGATAGAGGCCGAAAGCCTTGCTCGAGCGCGGGCGCCACTGCTCGGCGGCGAGCAGCGCCGGGCTCCAGCCCTCGACCACCACTGCGGCGCGGATGATCGCCTCGAGCCGGGCGAAATCGGGTTCGGCGGGGGCAGGCTGGTGCAGTTCCTCGGGCCGCCCGAGGATGCGCCAGGATTCGGGCGTCGTCGGGTCGATCAGCAGCACCGGCGCGCCCATCGCCAGCGCGGCGGTGACGGTGTGTCCGGTGCCGCCGGGCAGGTTCGCGACCTTTCCGTCCCACACCGCGACGACGAGATCGGTGCGCTCGATCATCACCCGCCCGGCAAGCGCGACGTTGTCGGACGAGAGCGCCTCGAAGGCGCGCGCGGCGGCGCGGTCGTCGGGCGCGGCGAGGCTCGCGCGCCACAGCGCCTCGACCTCGGCATCGCGGTCGGCGAGTTCGAACAGGCTCGCCCGGGCGGTGATGGCGCGGATCGCGGCGGCTTTGGCCTCGACCGCAGGATCGGCCGCGGGCCGGCCTGCCAGCACGGCGTCGACATCGGCGAGCGTCACGGGGTGGGCGTTGATCGCGCAGTTGAGCGCCGCGCCGAAGGGCATCGGCACGGCAAGTTCCCACCCGCGGGCGAGCGCGATCTCGGCGGCGACCTGATCGGTGCCGTCAACCAGCAACGAATGGAGCCGCACCGCCCCGCGCGTCCCCGGCAGCCCGGCACAGATCGTGTCGATCCGCGCGAACAGCGCCTCGAGCGCGGCGGCGATGGCGGAAGCGTGGGCCGAGAAGGAGGGATTGGAGGCGCGGTGCCCGGTGATCCCGAGCGAAAGGTGCGGCTGCCAGCTGTCGCGGACGGGGGCAGGCAGGCTGGCTGGCATCGGCACGTCGTCTCCCCCCTGCCCGCGCGCCGACGCGGGGCGTGGCATCGTGCTTAATCGCTCACCCCGTCCGCTTGCAACCGCGAAGCGACCCCCGCGCGCGCAGGTTTGACGATGTCCCGCGAAGCAGGCATCATCGCGCAAGGCATTGGGGAGACAGGGGGATGGCCGGGAGCAGGGCGGCATTGCGCATGGCCATGCTGGTGATGGCCGTGTTCGCGCTGGCGTCGGGCGCGCGCGCGGCGACAACCGACGAAGCGCCTGCCGCCATCGCCTACCCGCGGGGTGTCAACCACCACTACCGTGCCCCTCAGGACCCGCTCCCCGAGGTCGCCGCCCGCGAGGCGGCCGCCGCCGACGCGGCCGCGGCGGCCTGCAACGAGGGGAGTGCCGCCGGCTGCGTCGCACTCGGGGATGCCTTCCAGCGCGGCGAGGGCCGGCCCCAGATCCGGCCGGTCGCGGAGCTGCTCTACCGACGGGCCTGCAACGCCGCCGACGGCGCGGGTTGCGCGCAGCTCGCCGCCTTGCTGCTGCACCGCGGCACCCCGCAGGACGAGGTCGAGGCCGAATGGCTGACGGCACGGGCCTGCCGTCTCGGGGTCCCCGCCGACTGCACTCTCACGCCGCCCGATCCGCGCGAGGTCGAGGCCGGCCTGCGGGCCGATTGCCGGACATCGCAAGGTACCGCCGAGGCGTGCCGGACCTTGGCCGCCATGCTGCTGGCCGAGCCGCGCACCAGACGCCGCCTTGCCGAGGGCCTCGCCCTCATCGACCGGCAGTGCCGCGCGGGCGGACGCGAGGCCTGCGCCGATGCGCTGCAATACTGGGAAGCGACGGAAAATGGCGAGGGGCCGCGCACCTTGGCCTATCGCGATCTGGCCTGCACCGCCGGCGACACCTCGACCTGCATCGTTCTGGCGAAGGCGGCCTTTGCGCGGGGGCCGGACGGACGGGCAGCGGCCACCGCCCTGTTCGCGCGCGCCTGCGCGGGCGGGGATCTGCCAGCTTGCACCCAAGCCGCCGACCTTGCCCGCGAACCGCTGCTTGCGCCGGAATGCGATGGCGGGACGCTGGCGTCCTGCACCGAACTCGGCCTGATGCTCTACCGCTGGAACAGCGTGCTGTTCGATCCCGACCGCGCCATCGCGGTACTTTCCGCAGCCTGCGAGGCGGGGGCTTTCGCGGCGTGCAAGCCAGCGGGCGAATACACGCTCAACCGCAGCAGCGATGCCGACAGAGATGTGAAGGCGAGGCGCGCCGTCGCCCTGCTCGCACGCGGCTGCGAGGCGGGAGAGCGCGAGGCCTGCGAAACCCTTGCCGACGAGCTCGCGGAGGGCCCGAGGGTGCTGTTCGATCAGGCGCGGGCGGAAGAGCTCTATCTGGTGCAATGCGACGCCGGGCGGGCGAAGGCCTGCGACGCCCTGGTGCGCTTCAGCCATCCGGCCGCGCCCGCGCCGCTGGCGCAGGGCTACGATCCGCCGATCCGGACACCCGAGGAGATCGCCGAAGAGAAACGGATCGAGCGCGAGGAGCGCGAACGGCAGGACGCCGAATTAGCAGCGCAGCGTTGCCAGACCAACACCGCGATCTTCGAGGGCGTGACCTACAGCGATACGCTGTGCGTCTATATAATTCGGGTGATCGGTGGCGTTGAGGTCCTCAACATGGAGCAGGCGCCGTGGCAGGCGCTGCTGTGGCGGCCGGAGCAGATCGGGCGGACCAAGGTCTCGGGCGGGGACAGGGTGCTGTGCGGGGGTAGTTTAGTGCGCACCGGCTGGATCGTGACCGCAGCCCATTGCCTCGTCGACATCGAGAACACCGATATCGTCACCGGCGGCCATCGGGTCCGGCTCGGTCTGATCCGGCCGTTCGAGGACGAGGGCAACAGCTACGCGATCCGCCGCGCGATCCGCCATCCGCGCTTCGACCCCAAGACCTACGCCTTCGATATCGCGCTGGTGGAATATGACCCGCGCAGCGGCACCAGGGGCGACTTCGTCACCGGCGTGGCGCGGATCAACCTCGACCGGCGCACGCTGGCGCAGCGACCGGTCCGCGCCGGCGCGCCGGTGTTCACCTTCGGCTTCGGGCGCACCCGGTTCGTCGACCGGCACCGGTCCGACTTCGCGCAGGCCGCCGCCGGCAGCATTCCCACGTATTTGCAGGCGGCGCGGCTGATGCTGCGCGATGCGGAGGAATGCACCCAGCTCACCGCCTTTCGCGACCTGCGCAGGGATTCGATCCTGTGCGCGGCGGGCGCCAACGGCGAGCAGGCCTGCGACGGCGACAGCGGCGGGCCGCTCGTCACTTATGGCGACCAGAAGGGCGTTCCGACCCTGATCGGGGTGGTGAGCGCGGGCAAGGCCTGCGGCACCACCGGCAAGCCGAGCCGCTACGTGCGGATCGGGCACCCGCTGGTGCAGGCCTGGCTGGAGGAGAACCTGCCCGGCTTCAGGGCCGAACCGACGGCTCGCTGACCGCGACCGGCCCGTCCGAGGGATAATTGCACAACATCCTGCAAAAGAGCATATTTGCCGGACAGGCGGGAGAAGGATGATGGGCAGGCGAGTGGGGGCGCTGGCGGGTCTGGTTCTGGCGGCCGCGGTGCTGGGAGCGGCCCCGGCGCGGGCCGATCCGCGGGAGGTCCGCACGCTCGACACCGCATGCCGCAAGGGCGAGCGCGCCGCCTGCATCACGCTCGGCAAGCGGCTTGCCGATATCTACGATCCCCTCGCCGATCGCGCCCGCGCCCTCGCCCTGTTGCGCCCGGTGTGCGACAGCCCCGCAACGGTCACGGAGGCGGCGGAGACCTGCGCGACCGTCGGCGAGCTGATGCTGATCGAGCGGACGCTGGACGAGAGCGGCACGGATCCCGCCGTGGTGACCGCCTACCTCTCGCGCGCCTGCGACAGCGGATCGCTGGAAGCCTGCCGCACGCTGGCGGGCGAACTCGGTTCGGGCGACCTCCTCCCCGCCGATGCGCCCCGCGCCCGCGATCTGGTCGGCCGGCTCTGCCGCTCGGGCCAGCAGGACGCCTGCGAGGCCCTCGCGCCGGCACAGGCCCCGGAGCCGGAGCCGGCGTCTGACACCGCCGCCGTTCCATCCGGGGATATCGCCTATGCCGACCTGCCTCCATTGAGGCCGGAAGGCGCTCCGGATGCCGAAGGGCAGGTCGAAAGCGATGGGCAGCTCACGGAAGTTGATCCCTCGGACGAACCGCGCATGGTCGGGGTCAACCGGGGCATTCCGCTCCGCCCGGGAAGCGCCAACTGGGTGGCGATCCTCGAGCACCCGAGGCAGCTGGGAACGCGGAAGCTCGAGGCGTGGCAAAGGGTGGCCTGCGGCGGATCGCTGATTGCGCCGGGATGGGTGCTCACGGCGGCGCACTGCATCGATCACAAGGACAGCGGGCGCGTGACCCCCACCAGCGGGCACGCGATCCGGCTCGGGGCGCACAACCCGTTCAACGAGCAGGAGGGCATTTCCTATCCGATCCGCGAGGTCATCGGGCACAATTCCTTCACCCCCGCTACCTACGCCTTCGACATTGCGCTGATCCGGTTCGACGAGACCCGCCCGATTGCGCGCGGAAAAGTGTTCGGGGAGAGGCCGTTCCGCCCCGTGGCGGTCGACGCCCGCCCTCCGGCCAGCCGCCCGATCTCCGGCAGGCTCAACGTGGACGTTCTGGGTTGGGGCCGGACTTCGCCCGACGACCCGCGGCCGGCCGACGGCCTCAGGCGCGGGGATGTTACCCTGATGAGCGAGGCGTCCTGCACCAATGCGACCCATTTCCGGGATATCCGCAAGGGTTCCGTGCTGTGCGCGGCGGCGGGATCGGGGCAGCACAATTGCAAGGGCGACAGCGGCGGTCCGCTCGTGCTCGAGGATGCGCAGCGGCGCAGGGTTCTGATCGGCGTGATCAGCATGGCTGACGCTTGCGGGGATGGCGCGAACCCGAGCCGATTTGTCCGGTTGACGCACCGGACGGTCTGGGCGTGGCTTCAGGAGAAGCTGCCGAAGGACGCGTGGCGCAGGATGACGCTGGTGACAGATTGAACCCTGCGCGGCACCGGCCGCGCAGGGTCTGGCCGGCGATTACTCGGCGGTCGCGCCGGCGGCTTCGCCTTCGGGCGGAATCGGGTTGTCGGACGCGGCCGGCGGGATCGGGTTGCCGGTCGGGTCGAGGCCTTCGGCAGCGGCTTCGGCCGGATCCGCCGCGGGCGTTTCGGCAGCCATGGCATCGGCGGTCGGTTCGGCCTCGGGGGCCTCTTCCGTCTTGCCGCCGCAGGCCGACAGCGCCAGGGCGCCAGCCGCGACAGCGGCGAAGGTCACAATCTTCTTCATGTAATCAACCCCCTCATGCGCGCCCCCCATTGAGCGCGACCGAGGGGTGCTATCATGATCCGAGGCGCGAAAGCAAATTCTTGAAAGCCGCCTCGCCCCGCAGCGGATCGAGCAGCGGGTCGTTGGGCATCCACAACATCCCCGGATCGCGCATCGCATAGCCCGTTTCCAGCTGCGCCAGCGCCTCTGCGGTGTTCCCGCGCTGGGCGTGGACCTGGGCCTGCTGGTAATGGCTGTCGTCATAGGCGCTCGCCAGCTTCGACAGCGCGGCATCCGAGCCTGCCGCATCGCCGAGCCGGTGCCTGGCCACCGCGATGGCGGTGAGCGCATAGGCCTCTCCGGCCTCTGCCTCGGCGGCCTTGAGCGCGCCGGTCGGATCGTTCTGCATCAGCCGCGCGATGGCGATGCCGAACTGCGCGCTCGACAGGCTCGGATTGAGCGTCAGGCCGCGTTCCATGCGCGACACGACCGACGGGTAGTCGCGCGCGAACAGCGAAATATATCCCGCCGAACGGTAGGCGCGCGCATTGAGCGGATCGAGCGCGAGCACCTTGGCAATCATCTGCTCGGCCTGCGGCACCTCGGAGCCATAGGCGAGAAAGCCCGCGACCGAGCGCAGCACGTCGGCATCGCCCGGAGCGAGCTCCTGCGCGGCGCGGAAATGGGGCGTTGCTGCAGCCCGCGACAGCTTCCCGTTGTTGAGCGCGAAGCCGAGCGCCAGGTGCCCGCGCGGCAGGCGCTTCTCGATCTGGAGGGCCCGCTCGGCCGCCGCGATGGCTTCCCCGAACAGCTCCGCGGATTCAGCCTCGCCGCTCGCCACGTTGTTCGCGATTGCCGCCAGCATCGTCGAGCGCATCGCGTGGGCGGCGGCGTAGCCGGGGTCGGCCGCGATCGCGGCGTCGAACTGCGTCAGAGCCGCGCGGTCGCTGTCGGTGCCGGCCGAGACCTCGTAAAGCGCATAGCCGCGCAGGAAGGCCTCGTACGCGGCGACGTTCTGCGTCCCGCCGACATCCTGCTGCGCCGCCGCCGCCTTCTGCGCCTCGCTGGCGGTGGCGACCTCGGCGACCAGCGAGACCGCGACGGTCTGCGCGATCTCGGATTGCACCGCAAAAACATCCTCGAGCGCGCGATCGTAGGTTCGGGCCCAGCGCACAAGCCCGCCCTTGATCTCGACCAGTTCGGCACTGACCCGCACCCGCGCGGTGTCGCGCTGGACGCTGCCGCGCAGGATGTGCCCGACCCCGAGCTTGCGGCCGATGGCGAAATCGTCCTCGCTCTGGATGACGCTCGAGGAGGTGGGCGCTGCGACCTGGAGCCGCGGGTTGCGGGCGAGCACGCTGCGCAACTCGCGCGAGAGCCCCTCGGAGAAATACTGCTTGGCCGGGTCGCCGGTCTCGTTGGCGAAGGGCAGCACCACCATCGAGATCGCCGCCGAGGCGGGCGAGCCGAAAATCCCGAACTGCCATGCGCCCAGCAGCCCCGCCGCGCCCGCCACGCCCGCGCCGCCGATCATCAGGGTGCGGCGCGAGAGCGCGGGCCCGCCCGCCTGCTGCGCGGCGGCAGGCACCGCCGTCGGTACAGCCGGGGCAGCCGCGACCGGGACGCGCGCCGCCTGGCCTGCGACCTGTTCGGCCCCGGCCTTGGCCCTGACCGCGACGAGAATGCGCGCCGCCTCGGGGCTGCCGGGCTGGCCGTCCCAGCCGCTGATGTCGAGCAACTGGAACTGGCGGAAGCCGAGCGGGGCCATCGTCCCGTCAATCGTCAGCGGCACGAGGCAGCCGCGCTCGCGACCGCGCTGGGCCTCGTCGCGGACCCAGTGCGACTGGGTCGATGCGGCCGACCACAGCACCACCACCGCATCCGCGCCCTCGAGCGCGGCCTCGGTGGTCTGGAGATAGTTCTCGCCGCCCTCGAGCCGTCCGTCCCACCACACGTCGTATCCCGCCCCTTCGAGCAGGTCGAGGACAGGACGGGTGCGAGCGAGATCGCCGCGCGAATAGCTGACGAACAGCAGGGGGCGGACACCGGAGGAGGCGTCGTCTGCGCTGTCCACGGATTCTGCCCCCCTTTTGCAATCGTTGACCGATCGCCCCCTGCTACCGCGAAACGCCCCCCGTCGCCAAGCGATGATGCGCATCCGCGCGGAATGGCTTGTCGCAAATCCGCTTGACGCACCCGACTCATGATATAAATATGATATCATAATAATACTGAAACCGGAGATTCGTCATGTCCCCATCCGATACCCCTGCCCTCAACCGCAGCCGGGAAGTCCCGGCAACGACACAGAGCGGCTATGTGATGCTGCTCGCCAGCCTCGTGCTGGTGGCACTGGCGGTCTGGCTGTTCATCGGCGCGATGGCGCCCGAGGATCCCGACGGGCTCAAGGTGATCGGCGCGATCGTCACCGGCGTCGCCGGGCTGTTCATCCTCACCGGCTTCTACATGATCAACCCCAACGAGGCCGCAGCGATCCAGCTGTTCGGCGCCTACAAGGGCACCGACCGCAACGAGGGGCTGCGCTGGGTCCTGCCGTGGCTGACCCGCAGCAAGATCGCGGTGCGCGCCAACAACGTCATCTCGGAGAAGATCAAGGTCAACGACGCGCGCGGCAACCCGATCGAAATGGCCGCGCAGGTCGTGTGGCGCGTCACCGACACCGCGCAGGCGCTCTACGACGTCGACGACTACCGCGAGTTCGTCACCGCCCAGATCGAGGCGGCGGTGCGCGCGATCGGCTCGCGCTATCCCTATGACGACATCGAGCATCTCGAGGTCACGCTGCGCGGCAACCACGAGGAGGTCGGCGCGGAGCTGCGCCTCGCGCTGATCGAGCGGTTGCAGGTCGCCGGCATCACCGTCGACGAGTGCGGCCTCACCCACCTTGCCTATGCTCCCGAGATCGCAGGCGCGATGCTGCGCCGCCAGCAGGCCGAGGCGGTGATCGCCGCGCGTGCCAAGCTGGTCGAGGGTGCGGTCTCGATGGTCGAGCTGGCGCTGACCCAGCTCAGCGAAAAGGACGTCGTCCACCTCGACGACGAGCGGCGCGCGGCGATGGTGTCGAACCTGATGGTGGTGCTCTGTTCCGAGCGCGACACGACCCCGGTGGTCAATGCAGGATCGCTCTACTGATCCTGCCATGAGTGCGAAGAAGGCCTTTGCCCTGCGTCTCGATCCGGCGCTTCACGATGCGGTCCAGCGGCTCGCCGATGCCGAGCTGCGCAGCGTGAACGCCGAGATCGAGATGCTGCTGCGCGAGGCGCTGGCGCGGCGCGGGGTGAAAGTCGAGGTCAGCAAATCCGCCAAGCGCGGGCGGCCTGCGGGCAAGGCAAGCGAGGGAGACAGCGATGCGTGACGAGGACAAGCCCTTCATTCTCACCCGTTACGGGCGGTGGAGCTTCAAGATTACCCCGCGCAATGGCGAGGGCTGGCGCCAGACGGTGGTCTGGATGGCGCTGCTGGCACCGATCACCGGCGGCTTTGCGTGGTTTGCGTCCGGCCAACCCGAAGGTTCCACCTTTCATATCGGCCTTACGCTCTACCTGATCGTTATGTTCGCGTGGGGCACAGGCGGCATGATGTGGATGAAAGCCCGTGCCGAGGTGGTCGACATTGAGGAATTGCTCAAGCTGAAACGCGAGGCGGATCGCAAGGCGCGGCGCCCGAAATAGGCCCGGGCAAGGGAACCGGGTTACGGAAAAAACGTTGAAATGACATGTCATTCCGTCTGCCGCTGGTCGCCGCTTTCGTCCTGACCCAGCTTCCGCTCGCCGCGCAGGACGCCCCTGACGCCGGCCCCGGCATCGTCGTCACCGCCGAACGGAAAACCCCTGCCGAGGAGCTGGTGCTCCCGCCAGACCACATCATCACCGTGGTGATCGACGGCACGCCGTTGCGCCTGCTGGTCACCGCCGATGCCTCGGGCCCGGCGGCCATCGATCCCAGGATCGTGGTGCGTCTGGGGTGGGGCGCCACGTTCCAGACCCACTGGGATTACGGCAATGGCGATGTGCTGAAATCGGCCGGCACATTGCGGATTGCCGATTTCGGCGACCGCAAGGCAACCCTGCCGGTGATGTGGAGCTTCGGGTTGCCCACAATGCTCGCCGACGGCATGATCGGCATCCATAACCTGCCCTACAAGCGCATCGTCATGCCGCTTGCCGCACCGGTCGGGGAACAGACGGTCCAGCGCTTCCCGCTCCAACGCTTTGCCGGACAGCGCGCGATGCGGGTCGGCACCGAGATCGACGCCGACGGGCGAAGGCTCAAGGCAATTTTTGCCACGGATTACACCGACAATGTCGTTACCGCGCCGACCGCAAACTGGCTCGCGACGCGGTTCGACGGCGGGTTCATGCCCGGGAGCGAGGGCAAGCTGCGGATGCGTTTCGGGGTGGAGCGCCGCACGCGGATGATGCGCCTCGCCCGGCCTCTGGAACTCGGCGACCTGCTGATCGACCGCTTTGCGGTGCGGCTCGCGGATTACGGCAAGGCCCGCAATGTCGGCGAGGCGGGGGAGAACGATCCGCGCTTCGACCCGAACGAGATCGTCGTCTCCGAACGCAAGCCGCGCGGGCGGGTCGACATGCTGACCCGCATCGGCCGCAACCAGATCGCCCACTGCTCCACGCTCACCTACGATCTCGAGAACAACGAAATCCGCCTCGCCTGCGGCACCCCGCCCGCCAGCTAGGCGCGGGCGATGCGGTAGTCGCGGCGCGGCACGATCTCGCACCCGGACTCGATCACCGTGCAGGTGCAGCCCGCCGCCACCAGCTCGCGGTAGAGCCGCGTGAAGACCGCCGCATACCAGTGGAACAGGCTGTCGGGCGGCATGGTGGGATCGTCCGCGGCGGAGCGGTCGATGGTGAAGCCCCACGCCCCCTTCGCGGCGAAGGCCCCCGCGCCGATGAAGGTCCAGGCGTGCTTCCTGATCGCCGCCATCAGCAGCGGCGCGGCCAGCATCGGCGGAAGGCGCCGCAGCAGCCAGCAGACCGCGCGCGGGATACGATTGGCGATGATGTAGTCGGCAGTGCGCAGGCCCGCCTCCTCGGCAACGACGAAGGCGCCCATCGGATCGTGCAGCGACAGCCAGCGGTGGAGCCGAAGCGCCTCGATCTCGGGGATCATGTGCTCACCCGAAGGCAGGCGGTGAATCTGCGCATCGAGAAGGATCGCGCGGGTCTCGGCAGCCCCGAGCCGCTCCTCCATCACCTCCACCGCCTTGAGCACCGCATTGGGCCCGATCAGCGCGCCGGGCTTGCGGCGCCCCTGAAGGCGAGCCTCAATCGACATCGATCCGGTCCCGCCGGCGTTGCTCACCCCGCTGCTTCATCTGGCTGCGGACAGCCTCGCGGCGCTCCTGCGCCTGCGCCGCGCGGTCGGCGGCGGTTTCCCAGTCGGCGGCGGCATCGATCGCGGCGGCGCGGCTTTCGTCGAAGTGGAACTCGACGCTCTTCTTCGTCTGCGGCCCCCAGTAGCCCGCCTTGCCGAGATCGTAGAAGGTCCGCTTGAACCCGGCGCGCAGGAAGGCCCAGAGGCACCCCAGCAGATAGCGCCGCCGGAAGCCGGTGCCGCGCCACGGATAGTGGAACAGCGCCTTCCTCATGTAGAAGCGGCGGTAGTTCTTCATCACCCCGTCGAGCAGCTCGCCCCGCTCCATCGCGGCGGGTTTCATGATCGGGGTGACGAAGTTGTACTTGCTGAAATCGTGGACCTCGACCTGATCCTTCAGCGTCTCGAACAGCGGCGTGTAGGGCCAGGGAGTGTACATCGCCCAGTTGGCGAGGTCGGGCTGCCAGTCCCACGCCATCTGGAAGGTCTCCTCCAGCAGCTCTGGCGTCTCGTTGTCGAGGCCGACGATGAACTGCGCCTCGACGAAGATGTCTGCCTCGCGCAGCAGGCGGATCGCCTCCTTGTTCTCCTCGACCTTGGTTTCCTTGTTGAACCGGTCGAGCTTCATCTGCGCCGCCGCCTCGGTGCCGAGGCTGACATGGACGAGGCCCGCCTTGCGGTAGAAGGAGAGCAGTTCCTTGTCGCGGTAGATGTCGGTGACGCGGGTGTTGATGCCCCACTTGACCTTGTCGGGCAGGCCGCGGTCGATCAGCTCCTGGCAGAACTTGATGAAGGTCTTGCGGTTGATGGTCGGTTCCTCGTCGGCGAGGATGAAGAAGCCGACGCCGTGCTTCTCGTGCAGCTCCTGGATTTCGTCGACAACATCCTTGGGATCGCGCACGCGGTAGTCGCGCCAGAACTTCCACTGCGAGCAGAACGAGCAGGTGAAGGGGCAGCCACGCGCGAGGTTGGGGATGGCGACCCGGGTGCCGAGGGGAATGTAGGTGTACTGGTTCCAGTCGAGGATGTCCCAATCGGGCTTGATCGAGGCCATGTCCTTGATCGTGTCGGCGGCCTCGGTGGCGACGACCTTTTCACCTTCGCGGAAGGCGAGGCCCCTGATCGCACGCGCCTCGTGCGGCCACCGGCCCTCCTTGATCGCCGTGAAAAGCTCCACCGCGATCTCCTCGCCCTCCCCGCGCACGATCACGTCGATATGCGGGGCTTCGGCGAGCACCTGGGCATACATGAAGGTTGCGTGGATGCCGCCCAGCACCCTGACCGCGCGCGGCACGGTGAGCGCCGCGACCTCGAGCACGCGTTCCGCCGCGTAGATCGAGGGGGTGATGGCGGTGGTGCCGACGATGTCGGGCTGGAGAGCGCGCATCCGATCGGCCAATTCCTCGTCCGACAGCCCTTCGGTCATCGCGTCGATGAAGGTGATGTCGTGGAACCCGGCGCGCTTAAGCGGCCCCGTCAGATAGGCGACCCAGGCGGGCGGCCATGTCCCGGCAATCTCGGCCCCGCCGGAACGGTAGTTGGGATGGACGAACAAAATGCGCATGGGCCGATTCCCCCCTCTTGAGTTGCCTCAAGGTGGGGGAGTCGCGGCGTTGCGGCTTTGTTTTGGATCAAATGTTAAAAGGCAGACGCTCCGCCGCAGAGGAATTACTTCGCCGCGTGTTCCGCCCGCGCAATCTCGTGGAGCCAGTCGGCGTGGCGGGGGGCTTTCTTGGTCTGCGACCACTCCTCGAGCATCACCGGGGCGACGCGGGCGAGTTCCTCGTATTGCTCGGCCGTGCCAATGTCCGCGGCGAGTTCCACACGGTGGCCGTTGGGATCGAAGAAGTAGATCGACTTGAAGATGCCGTGATGCGTCGGCCCGAGCACGTCGATCCCCTCAGCCTCGATATGCGCCTTGGCCGCCAGCAGCGCCTCCTCCGAAGGCACTTTCAGTGCGAGGTGCTGCACCCATTGCGGCGTGTTCGGGTCCTTGCCCATCTCCGGCTGGTTCGGCAGCTCGAAGAAGGCGAGGATGTTGCCGTTCCCCGCATCAAGGAAGATGTGCATGTAGGGATCATATTCGCCGGTCGAGGGCACGTGATCCTCGGCGAAGGCGGTGGTGTAGGTCATGCCGAGCACGCGGGCGTACCACTCCACCGTCTCCTTCGCGTCCTTGCAGCGATAGGCGGCGTGGTGGATGCCGGCGAGGTTCACGGGATGGGTCATGGCGCTCTGCTCTCTCACTCGGGATGGCGTTCAAGGATGATGTCGCGCGTCACCTGCCAGACGCCGCGCGCGTCGCGGGTGGCCGGGATGATGCCGTTGCCGCCCTTGTTCGTCACGCTGCGGCGATAGGCGTCGGTCACGCCGAACTCGCCGTCGAACACGATGTCGTCAATCCAGTAGGGGCGTTTGCCCGGCTCGAGGATGGTGAAGTGGACATGGGCCGGGATCGTGTCGTCCGGGTAGGGGGCGGGCTTGATCGTGCCGAAGCTGTAGCGCCCGTCCGCGCCGGTCCTCACCCAGCCGCGCAGCCGCCCATGGCGGCGCGAGGCCTCGGTTTCCGGGGTGCCGCCCGCATAGAGCCCCGCGGCGTTGGTCTGGTAGGCATAGATCACCACACCCTCGGCGGGTGACTTGCCGCCTGCAGCATAGACCGTGCCTTCGATGCGCAGCGGCTCGCCCGGTTCGCCGGCGGGAGCCATGTCGGCATGGCTGGCGAGCGAAGCGACATCGGCCTCGAGCGCGCCTTCGCAGCCTTCGCACTGGTAGAGATCGGCGCGGGCCTTGCCCGCCCCGGGCGCGGCGTCATCGTCCTGCGCGCCCGCCACGCCGCAGCCCGCAAGACCGAGCAGCATGGTCGCGGCAAGGACGGGCCGCGCGGCGATCACTCCGCCGGTTCCTCGACGTTCAGCACGCCGCGGATGATCTGGTCGCGCTCCATGCTTTCGAACAGGGCCTTGAAGTTGCCCTCGCCGAAGCCCTCGTCGCCCTTGCGCTGGATGAATTCGAAGAACACCGGCCCGACCTGCGCCTGCGCGAAGATCTGGAGCAGCAGGCGGGGCGAGCCGCCTTCGGTGGTCCCGTCAAGCAGGATGCCCCGCATCTTCAGCGCCTCCACATCCTCGCCGTGGCCGGGGAGGCGTTCGGCGAGCATCTCGTAATAGGTCGCGGGCGGCGCGGTCATGAAGGGGACGCCGAGCTTCTGGAGGCGGTCCCAGCAGCTCACGAGATTGTCGCAGATGAGGGCGATGTGCTGGATGCCCTCGCCGTTGAAGGCGCGCAGGAATTCCTCGATCTGGCCCTTGCCGCCTTCGCCTTCCTCGTTGAGCGGGATGCGGATTTTGCCGTCGGGCGCGGTCAGCGCCTTGGAGGTGAGGCCGGTATACTCGCCCTTGATGTCGAAGAAGCGAATCTCGCGGAAGTTGAACAGGGTCTCGTAGTAGTCGGCCCAGTACTTCATCCGTCCGCCGTAGACGTTGTGGGTGAGGTGATCGATGGTGTGGAAGCCCGCGCCCTCGGGGCGGCGCTCGGCACCGGGGAGATACTCGAAATCGATGTCGTAGATGGTGAGGCCGTTGCCCCCTTCCGCGCCCTCGTAGCGGTCGACCAGATAGAGGATCGCCCCGCCGATGCCGCGGATCGCGGGGATGCGCAGTTCCATCACCCCGGTCTGGACGGCGACCGGTTCGGCCCCCTTGGCGATCAGGTGCTCGTAGGCCTTGGCGGCGTCGCGCACGCGGAAGGCCATGCCGCAAGCCGAGGGGCCATGCTCGCGCGCGAAATACCACGCGGCCGAACGCGGCTCGTAATTGGCAATGAGGTTGATGCCGCCCTGCCGCCACAGGTGGACGTCCTTCGACCGGTGCTGCGCAACGCGGGTGAAGCCCATCGCCTCGAACACGGGTTCGAGCACGCCCTTCTCCGGCGCGCAGAACTCGACGAACTCGAACCCGTCGAGCCCGGCGGGATTGTCGAACAGGTCCTTGGTCGGTGCATTCATCGCGGGCGCTCCCTCGTCGGCGAATATAGTTTCAAATGAAACCATCTACCCGAAATGGCCGATTCGCGCAAGCATTGCCAGCCGTGCCGGATCGGGGCAGTCTGGCGCCGGAGGAGAGAGAAGCCGATGATCAGGACCAAGGGCATCAACCACATCGCGCTGGTGTGCCGCGACATGGCGGAAACCACGCGCTTCTACACCGAGGTGCTCGGCATGCCGCTGTTCAAGACGGTGGAGCTTCCCGACGGCGGCCAGCACTTCTTCTTCGATGCCGGCGGGGGCAATGCGGTCGCCTTCTTCTGGTGGAAGGACGCGCCCCCGGCCGCGCCCGGCATCGCCTCGGTGCGGAAGTTCCCCTTCGATGCGAAAACGGCGGTGGGCTCGATGAACCACCTCGCCTTCGACATGGAGGAGAACGAGCTGGAAGCGGCTCTGGACCGCTTGCAGGCAGCCGGGGTGCCGCACACGCACATGGTGTTCAACCACGACGACAGCCCCTCGGGCTACGCGAAGGAAATGCACGAAGGGGTGTTCGTGCGCTCGGTCTATTTCACCGACCCCAACGGGATCATGCTCGAATTCGCCGCCACCACCCGCGCTTTCGGGCCGGAGGACGTACGCCACGCACCCGCGACAATGGCGGAGGACGCCTGATGCCGCGCCTACGCGAAATCCCGCGCGCCGAGGCCGATGCCAAGGTCGCCCAGCCGCTCTATGCGCAATTGTTCGGGGAGCGCGATCCCGTCGCCGAGCCGGGCACCGCGACAGGCACGCGCGGGGACTGGTGGACGGTGTTTGCCAATTCGCCAGACACGCTGCGCCACGCCGCGCAAGGGTTCGCCTATTACCGCTCGCCCGAGAGGAAGCTCGATCCGGTGCTGCGCGAGTTGGGGCAGACCTGGGCGGGGTGGGCGACCGGCTCGCAATTCGTGTTCTCGCAGCACTGCAAGTCCTTGCGCGGCCTTGGCGTGTCGGAGGAGAAGATCGCCGCCCTGCCTGTGTGGCAGAGCGCCGAGGTGTTCGACGCGAAGGAGCGCCTCACGCTCGCCTATGCCGACCGGCTGGTGTGCCACGCTGGGCGGGTGCCCGACGCGTTGTTCGCGGAACTGAAGGCCGCCTTCAGCGACGAGGAGATCCTTGAGCTCACCTACATCACCTGCCTCTACCACATGCACGCCATCATGAGCCGCGCGCTGCGGACGGAGTTCGACGACCGCGATGATCCGATTGTCGAGGTTGCCGCGCCGGAGGGCTTCGACGCGCTGGATTTCCTCGGCGGGGCTAGGCGCTAAGTCTCCCCTCCCGCCTGCGGGAGGGGCCGGGGGTGGGCAAGTGAACCGTCGCGCAGGCCCACCCCGCTGCGACTAGGCGGCAAGCCGCCAAGTCTCGCTCCCCTCCCGCAAGCGGGAGGGGGATTACGCCACCCGCCCCACAGTCCGCCCGCGATCATCCTGCGTCAGCGACAGGCGCTTGCCGAAGGGCTCGCCGCTCTCGAAGGCTTGTGCCGTGGCGGGGTCGGTGAGGTCGGCATTGCCCACCACCCGCTCGCCCGCATCCGAGCGGCCGATGAAGATCGCCTCGGCGCCCTTGGGACCGCGGTTGATGGTGTAGGTCTCGACCGTTGCGGCATCGACCGGGCCTTTCGCCAACGGCACCTTGTCGGTCGCCTTGGGGAGCACGGCGAAGCGGTCATTGCCTGACCAATCGGCCGGCTCGGTCGAATAGATGCCGGTCGCATACTTGCTCATCCAGCCGCCATTCGCGCCCACCAGCGCGAAGCTCCCGCGGTCACCGCGCACCCGCTGCACGGCCTCGGCGATGGCGTGGGCCGAGTAGTTGTTCCCCGCTCCGCCAAAGAAGGGGAGCCCCCCAGTCAGCGTCAGCCCGCGCGGGTCGTCGACCGACAGGCCGAAGTGGTCGCACTGGTTGAACACGGGGATCGCGAAGCAGGAATAGAAGTCGAGGTAGCGGATGTCGCCGATCCCCTTCCCCGCGCGCGCCAAGGCCGCATCGACGCTGGCAAGGCTCGCCGGATTGCCCGCCAGATCGGGCCGCTGCGAGAGCTTCAGCTCGGTCGCGACGGTCACCGCGTGGATATGCACCCACTTGTCCTGGGGCACGCCCAATTCGCGGGCCAGCCCGGCGCTCGCGACGATCACCGCCGCCGCCTGGTTCACCTGATCGCGGGCGACCGTCATGCGCGGATAGGGTTCCGCCACGATCCGGTTGCGGTCGGTGACGGTGGCGAGTTCCTCCGCGGTGCGCTCCACCGGCGCGGCCGAATGCGGGTTGGCAGCGGCAACCTTGGTGAAGGGCGCGAACAGCCTGCCGATTTCCAGCCGGTATTCCTCCAGCCCCATGCCCAGCCGGTGGCGCCGCGCGTTCTCCGCCAGCGCATAGAGCGGGATCGCCCCGCTCGCTCCGTGCATGAACAGCACGGGTTCGAGCAGTTCCTCGACCCCGAAGCCCTGATCCTCGAAGTCGCCGCCGATTTCTTCCGACCAATCGGGAATCTCGCCCTTGGCGGTGAGCGCCAGCACGGTCGAAATCGCCTCGCTGCCGACGATGACCGCACAAGCACTGTCGCCCGCCGCAATCGCGCTCGCAAACTCGCCCACCAATTGCTGGTTGGTCTGACCGCCGGTGGTGGTGAGGATCGCCCGCTTCGGATCAGCCCCGACCCGCTTGGCAATCGCGCGCGGCACATTGTCCGCCGCGCCGAAGGGCGGCTTGCGGTCAGGCCGCGACATTTCGAAGGCGCGGATCGCGGCGAGGGTGTCGATCGCGCCCGCGACCGACCCACTCGCCCCGCTATCCGCAATCGCTGCCCCCAGCGCCCGTCCGGCAAGGTCCATGTAGGACAGGGCTTCGTAACCGGGCTCTCCGACCCGTTCCGAATACTGCCCGACCCCGATGATGACGGGCGTGTTGTCAGCGATCATGCGCGTGTCTCTCAGTCGACGAAGCCGTCCACGCGCTCGACGATGATCGCCGGGGCCATGCCGCCCGCCGCGCACATCGTCACGAGGCCATAACGCCCGCCGCGACGCTCCAGCTCGTCGACCACGGTGCCGATCAGGATCGAACCCGTGGCGCCGATCGGGTGCCCGAGCGCGATCGAGCCGCCGTTGACGTTGACCTTGTCCCAATCGAGTTCGAGATCGCGCACGAACTTGGCGGCGACCACGGCGAAAGCCTCGTTGATTTCGTAGAGGTCGATATCGTCCTTGGTGAGGCCCGCCTTGGCCAGCACCTTCTTCGCCGCAGGCACGGGGGCGTTGAGCATCAGCGTGGGATCATCGCCCATGTTGGCGGTGGCGACGATGCGGGCGCGGGGCTTGAGGCCGTGCTTTTGCGCGTAGTCCTTCGAGGTGATCAGCACGGCGGCCGCGCCGTCGACCACGCCCGAGGAGTTGCCCGCATGGTGGAAGTGCTTGATCTCGAGATCGGGATATTTCTGGTTGATCAGCTTGCGGAAGGTCGTGCCCGCCTCGTCCAGCGGAACATCGGCGATCTTGGGGAAGGCGGGTTCGAGCTTCGCAAGGTCCTCGCGGGTGGTCTGGGGCCGGGGATACTCCTCGCGGTCGAGGATCACCGTGCCGTCATCGGCCACCACCGGCACCACCGACTTGGCAAAACGCCCCTCGGCAATCGCCTCGGCGGCGCGCTGCTGCGAGCGGTAGCCGACTTCGTCCAACTCCTCGCGGGTGAAACCTTCCTTGGACGCAATGGCATCGCCGCAGATGCCTTGGTGCGACTGCGGGTGCACCGCCTGAAGCCGCGCATTATAGCTCCCCATCATCGGCGGCTTGATCCCGGCGCGCATCTTCTCCTGGCTCATCGCGGCGGTGAGGCTCATCATCTCGGTGCCCCCGGCGACCACGCAGTCCTCCATCCCGCTCATCACCTGCGCGGCCGCCAGCGCGACGCTGGTGATCCCGCCGCCACAGAAGCGGTCGAGCGTGGTGCCGGACGAGGTGATGTCGTAGCCCGCATCGAGCGCGGCCATGCGGCCCATGTCACCCGCCTGCATCCCGTCCTGCGTGCTCACCGACCAGATCACGTCGTCGACCGTCGCCGTGTCGAGATTGTTGCGCTCCTTGATCGCCTTCAGCACGGTGGCGGCAAGGTGCTGCGGGTGGCACGCGGCGAGCGCGCCCTTGCCCTGCTTGCCGATCCCGCGCGGGGTGCGCACTGCGTCGATGATATAGGCTTCGGCCATGGGAGACTCCTCTCTCGTTCTAGCGAAAATGCGGTTGACGCGTCCGTAAACCGACTGCACCAGTGGCACAAGAATTGCGTTTCGAAACGCAATGGCAAATTCGATAGGAGAGAGCCCCGTGAGCGATACCGCTGCCCCCGAAGTGCTGACCGAAGTCGAGGACGGCGTCCTCGTCGTCACCATCAACCGCCCCGAAGCCAAGAACGCCATGACCAAGGCCGCCTCCGAGGCGATCGCGGCGGCGATGGACCGGCTCGACGCGGAAGACGACCTGCGGGTCGGCATCCTCACCGGCGCGGGCGGGACCTTCTGTTCGGGCATGGACCTCAAGGGCTTCCTGCGCGGCGAATCCCCCTCCGTTCCGGGCCGCGGCTTCGGCGGCGTGGTGCAGGCTCCGCCGCAGAAGCCGCTGATCGCTGCGGTCGAGGGCTATGCGCTGGCCGGGGGCCTCGAGCTGATGATCGCCTGCGATCTCGTGGTCGCCAACGCCAATGCCAAGTTCGGCATCCCCGAAGTGAAGCGCGGCCTCGTCGCGGCGGCCGGGGGCGTGATGATGCTCCCCGACCAGATTCCCGAGCGGATCGCGATGGAACTGGCGCTGACCGGCGACTTCATCGACGCGGCCCGCGCCTACCAGCTCGGCCTCATCAACGAGGTGACCGAGGGCAGCGCGCTCGAGGGTGCCAAGGCGCTCGCCGCGCGGATCGCGGCGAACGGCCCGCTGGCGGTGAAGGTGTCGAAGCAGGTTCTGAAGCAGTCGCGCGGCTGGGCGATGGAAGATCGCTACGCCAAGCAGGGCGAGCTGATCGGCCCCGTCTTCGTCAGCCACGACGCCCGCGAGGGCGCGGCGGCCTTCGCCGAGAAGCGCAAGCCCAACTGGACCGGCAAGTAAGAACAAACCTCCGTTCGTGCTGAGCTTGTCGAAGCACCGTTCTTTTCTTCCAGAGAGAAGTGCAGCCCTTCGACAGGCTCAGGGCGAACGGTTCCTTGAGTTGAGAGAGAGGACCGAGAAATGCCCGTCATCGACGTGCCCCAGCCCGCCTTCATGGAAGACGAGGAAATCGCCATTTTCGCCGACGCGGTCGGCAAGTTCTACGCCCAGCACGCGCCCCAGAAGCGGGTCGAGAAGTGGCGCGAGGACGGGATGGTGGAACGCGAGTTCTGGCGCGAAGCGGGCGCTGCCGGCCTGCTCGGCGTGTCGGTGCCGACCGAATATGGCGGCCACGGCGGCGACTTCCGCCACGACATGGTGGTGATCTCCAAGCAGGGCGAATACGGCGTCGACGGCTTCGGCGCCTCGCTCCACAACACCATCATCCTGCCCTACCTCGTGCGCCACGGCACCGAGGAGCAGAAGCAGAAATACCTGCCCCGCCTCGTCTCCGGCGATCTCGTCAGCGCGATCGCCATGAGCGAGCCCGACGCGGGCTCCGACCTCCAGAGCATCAAGACCACCGCCCTGAAGGACGGCAACGGCTACCGCCTCAACGGTTCCAAGACCTGGATCTCGAACGGCCAGCTCGCCGACTTCATCATCGTCGTCGCCAAGACCGACCCTAACGAGGGCGCCAAGGGCATCTCGCTGCTGCTGCTGGAAACCGAGGGCGCGGAAGGCTTCACCCGCGGGCGCAAGCTCGACAAGATCGGGCTCGACGCGCAGGACACCTCGGAACTGTTCTTCGACAACGTCTTCGTGCCGGCCGACAACCTGCTCGGCGGGATCGAGGGGCGCGGCTTCTACCAGCTGATGGGCGAGCTGCCGCAGGAACGCCTCGTGATCGCGATGGGCGCGATCGCCGGGATCGAGAAGGCGCTCGATGTGACGGTCGAATACGTCAAGAACCGCAAGGCCTTCGGCAAGACCATCTGGGATTTCCAGAACACCCAGTTCACCCTCGCCGACCTCAAGGCGCGCGGGACGGCGGCGCGCGTCTTCGTCAACGACTGCATCGCCAAGCTTCTCGAAGGCGAGCTCGACGTGGCGACCGCGAGCATGGCGAAGTACTGGGTGACCGAGCTGCAATCGGAAGTGGTCGACAAGTGCCTCCAGTTCCACGGCGGCGCGGGCTACATCAACGATTACGCCATCGCCCGCATGTACCGCGACACCCGCATCGCCCGCATCTACGGCGGATCGAACGAGATCATGAAGATGCTCATAGCCCGCAGCATGTAAGGCAGCATCAGATTGACGAACTGCGAAGGCGGCCCTGCAAGGGGCCGCCTTTTCAATGTCCGGCAACTGAGAGAGAAAAGGAAAGGGCGGCTCGCTCCGCGCGAACCGCCCCCTCTCCCGCTCCTTTTCGGAGCTAACTGTCGAGCGCGCTCAGAACTTCGCGCGCAGCGTGACGCCGTACTGGCGCGGCGGCAGGGTGAAGGCCGAGCGCGAGTTGGCCGCGCCCGAGCCGCGCAGCGTGGTGTTGAAGGTCACCCCGCGCACCACCTCGTCGGTCAGGTTGTTGACCCAGCCTTCGATCGCATAGGCACCGTCGGCAAAGCGCAGGCCGGCGCGCAGGTTCACGAAGGCCTTGCCGTCCTGCACGTCAGCGATGATCAGCGGCTGGGCCGCGGCCGCGGCGATGACCGTCGCCTGCGACGAGCCTGCCGCCACCGTCGGCGGGACAATCGCCTGAGTCGAGGTGCGCTGGTCGCTCTCCATGCGGACCTGGCCGGTGATGAAGAATTCCGCCGAATCGCTGATCGGCTTCTCCCACATCGCCCCAGCCAGCGCGACCACCTGCGGCGCGTTGGTCAGGTCATAGCCGCACAGCGACACCACCTGCGGCGCGGTCTGGTTGCCGGCGCAGTCCTTCGGATAGCTCGCCTCGAGGAAGGTCGCGGCGAGGTTGAAGGTCAGCTCGTCGTTGGGCCGGATAAGGCTTTCGATTTCCACGCCCCGGGTCTCGGCGATCGGCACGTTGAAGGTGGCGAAGGCCGTGCCGGTGAACTCGAGCACCTGGAAGTTGGTGAACTCCTCGTAGAAGGCCGCGATGTTGAGCGTCAGCGCGCCGTTCGGGGTCTGACCCTTGACGCCCAGTTCCCAGGCATCGACCTCTTCCGACAGGAAGGTCGGATCGGCCCCGCCCACCGCGGCGGTGGTGTCGAGGTTGATCCCGCCCGCCTTGTAGCCGTGGGTGAAGCTCGCGTAGGAGGTCACGAAGGGGCTGAACTCGTAGCCGAGCTTGATCGTGTAGATCAGCTCCTCGTCCTTGAAGTTGGACTGGAAGGTGCGCGGCAGCGGCAGGACGGCGGCCTGCGGCAGGCTGGCGGGCGCGGTGAAGCCGAAGCAGCCCAGCGCCACGAAGGTCGGCCGCAGCGCCGCGGGCACCACCGCCGGACCGGTGCCGGCGCCGATCGCGTTGAGCGTTGCCGGACAGATCTGGTTGTTCACCGCGGTCTGGGTGAACCCGCCCGACTTGTCTTCCCACGAATAGCGCGCACCGAGGGTCAGCTCGAGCCCGTCGGTGATCTCCAGCGAGTTGTGCGTGAAGATCGCGTAGCTCTTGGCATCCTGCTGGAAGCGGTTGGTGTTGGTCGTGCCGGCCGGATCGCGGCCGGTGAACACGGTCAGCGGGTTCGGCCCGAGCGCCCCGCCGGTGGCCGGGAACAGCAACGCGCCCACGTTCTCGCCGTAGTCCTGCCCGAGCGCGAAGCTGACCGACTGGTCGATCTGCTCGTCGGAATAGAACCCGCCGATCATGTAGTTGAGCTTGCCCTCGAAGGTCTCGCCCTGGAGCCGCAGTTCCGCGGTCCAGTTGTCGATCTCGAGGTCGAGACCCGGCACGTTGAAGATGTCGAGCCCGGTAAAGTCGGAGTCGTAACGCTCGAAGCTCTGGTACTTGCGGTAGGAGCCGATGAATATCAGGTCGGCGTTGTCGGAGACCGGGAATTCCAGTTCGCCGGTCACGCCGTAGTTGTCGATATCGGCCTGGGGCGCGAAGTTGGCCGAGACGATGCGGTTGTCCATCGCCCGTTCGAAGGCGGCATTGTCGCGCGGGGCGGGGCTGACGAAGGGCTGGCCGTTGCCGCCGTTCGCCCCCAGCCCGACCGCGGCGTAGGCTCCGCCAGTCACCAGCGGGGTCTGGTAGAGCTCGATCGCGCCGCAGCAGCTCGACTGGCTCTTCGAGTAGTCGGCGATGATGCGCCCGCGCAGGCCGCTTTCGGTATCCCAGCCGATCTGGCCGCGCACCAGCCACTGGTCGACATCGTTGGTGTCGCCGACCTCGCGGCCGGTGCGGTCGACCACCGTGAGGAAGCCGTCACGCTGGCGGAAGGCACCGGTGAGGCGCACCGCGACGGTGTCCTTCACGATCGGCAGGTTGACCGCGCCCTGCAGGCTGACTTCGTCGAAATTGCCGTATTCGGCGTTCACGAAGCCGCCGAACTCGGTCACGTCGGGCCGGGCGTTGGTGATGTTGAGCGCGCCTGCCGATGTGTTGCGGCCGAACAGCGTTCCCTGCGGGCCGCGCAGCACTTCGACGCGTTCCACGTCGACGAATTCGCTGAGCGCCACGCCCGGACGGGCCTGGTAGGCGCCGTCGATGAAGATGCCGACCGCGCTTTCGAAGCCGATGTTGTTCGAGGTCGTCCCGATACCGCGCACGCGCAGCACCACCGAGCCCGAGGCGAGCTGCGCCTGGCTGGCGGTGAAGGACGGCGCGAGGGCCGAGATCTGCTGGATGTTGACGACGCGCTGCGCCTCGAGCTGCTGCGGCGCGAGGGCTGTCACCGCGAGCGGAATGTCCTGCACGTCCTGCGCGCGCCGGGTCGCGGTCACGATGATGACGTTGTCGGCGTTGCGGGTGGCCTGGGCCTCGGTATCCTCGTCCTGGGCAAAGGCGGGGGTGGTCAATGCGCTGCAGGCCATCAGGCCGCAGGCGAAAGTTGCGAACTTGCGCGTCATGGCTGTCCTCTCTCCACATTCCAGCCGGTCTTGTTGCCGGTCTTGGCTTGTGGAGAGGAAACTATCAGCGCCGCGCCGCCTAACAAGAGTCATAGCCAACTTATGATAGACAGTAGCAAAAATGCCACATCCCCTGTTGCAGCGCAGCAATGATGCGGTGGCAGGCGCTGTAAAGACAAGAATCTTGCCCCCGGTCCGGACCGGTGACGTCCGGCGGATGGTCGGTTGCAATTTGCCATTCAAGACTCGCTTTTGCCCGAGGCCTGTGGTTACATCGGTGTCAACAAGGGAGAGAGAGGCCCCGTCATGCTTGCATCACCACCCGATTTCGACGTCCTGATCGTCGGCGCCGGCATTTCCGGCATCGGCATGGCCGCGCACATGGAGATGAAGGCCCCGCACCACAGCTATTGCATCGTAGAGCGGCGCGACAATCTCGGCGGCACCTGGGACCTGTTCCGCTATCCCGGCATCCGCTCGGACAGCGACATGCACACGCTGGGCTTCGATTTCGAGCCCTGGCGGCACGAGAAGTCGATCGCCGATGCCCCCGCGATCCTCGAATATCTCGACCGGATCGTCGACGAACGCGGCATCCGCCCGCATATCCGCTTCGGCCACAAGGTCATCAGCGCCGATTTCCGCCATGACGAGGCGCGTTGGCACGTCGAGATGGAAAAGGCCGACGGTTCGCGCACCCGCATGACCGCGAACTTCCTCTACCTCGGCGCGGGCTATTACGACTACGACGAGCCCTATGATCCGGGCTTCGATTTCGGCGAGTTCGACGGTCAGGTGCTGCACCCGCAGTTCTGGCCCGACGATCTCGACTACAAGGGCAAGAACGTGGTGGTGATCGGATCGGGGGCGACCGCGGTGACCATCGTTCCCTCGATGGCGCGCGAGGCGGGGCACGTGACCATGCTCCAGCGCACGCCGACGTGGATGTTCACCCGGCCGGCAAAGGACGCCATCGCCAACTTCCTGCGCGCCATCCTGCCCGAAAAGCTCGCGTACCGGATCACCAGGTTCAAGAACATCAAGATGCAGGACTTCAGCTTCAAGCTGGCGCGCGACAACCCGCAGAAGGTGAAGGACGCGCTCTACAAGAAGATCGAGAAGGCGCTCGGCAAGGATTACGACAAATCAGCCTTCACCCCGCCCTACAACCCGTGGGAACAGCGCCTGTGCCTCGTGCCAGACGAGGACCTGTTCCGCGCGATGAAGGCGGGCAAGGCGAGCGTCGTCACCGGCCATATCGCGAAGTTCGAAAAGGGCGGCGTGCGGCTGACCGACGGGCGATTCCTGCCTGCCGACATCGTCGTCACCGCGACCGGCCTGAAGCTGGCGGTCGCCGGCAAGATCGCGGTCAGCGTCGACGGCGAGCCGGTGCAGTTCAACGAGCGGTTCTACTACAAGGGCTGCATGTTCTCGAACCTGCCCAACCTTGCGGTGGTGTTCGGCTATCTCAACGCCAGCTGGACCCTGCGGGCCGACATCAATTCGGACTACGTGTGCCGCGTGCTCGAGCATATGCGCGCGACCGGCACGGCGATCGCCACCCCGGTGCTGACCCCCGAGGGCGAGGCCGCGATCATCGAGGACGACGTGTTCGATTTCTCGAGCGGCTACATCCAGCGCGGCAAGCACATCATGCCGAGGAACTCGGTCAGCTATCCCTGGCGGCTCAACCAGGAATACGTGATCGACAGGAAGCGCATGAAGGAGGATCCGCTCACCGACGGGATCCTCACCTTCACCAAGCCGGGCGCGAACGCGCAGCGCGGCGAGGAGCAGCTCGAAGCGGCGGAATAAGGGCGAAAGGCGGGCGGTAATCTCTTCCGATTGCGCCCGCCTTGGCCTAACCACAGCCCATGACCTCTCCCGACAAGATCTGGACCGCCGGGCTCATCGTCATCGGCGACGAAATCCTCTCCGGCCGCACGCAGGACAAGAACATCGCGCAGGTCGCCAGCTGGTTGCAGGTGCAGGGCATCCGCCTTGCCGAGGTGCGGGTGGTGCCGGACGTGGAGAGCCGGATCGTCGAGGCGGTCAACGCGCTGCGCGCCGCCTACGACTACCTGTTCACCACCGGGGGGATCGGGCCGACCCATGACGACATCACCGTCGATGCGGTCGCCGCCGCCCTCGGCGTGCCTGTGGTGATCCACCCCGAGGCGCGCGCGCTGCTCGAGAGGTACTACGAAACCCGCGGCGGCCTCAACGAAGGGCGCCTGCGCATGGCCCGCGTGCCCGAGGGATCGGAGCTGATCCCCAACCGCATGTCCGGCGCGCCCGGCATCCGGCGCGGCAACCTGTTCCTGATGGCGGGCGTGCCCCACATCACGGCGGGAATGCTCGACGCGCTCACCGGCCAGCTCGAAGGCGGCGCGCCGCTGCTGTCCGAGACCATCGGCTGCTGGGTCGCCGAAAGCGAGGTCGCCGCGCTGCTGCGCGAGGTCGAGGCCGCGCACGAGGGTTGCCAGATCGGCTCCTACCCCTTCTTCCGCGAAGGGCGGGTGGGGGCGAATTTCGTCGTCCGCTCGACCTCGGCCGAGGCGCTGAGAAGCTGCTGCGACAGCCTGACCGACGGGCTCGCCACCCACGGCCACGACTTCACCCCCGGCGGGATCTGACCGGCAGGAAATATCATCACCTCGCCTTAACTCTTGGCTGCTATGCCAGCCTTGCATGACCCGCGTGTTCATCACCATCGACACCGAGTATTCCTCGGGTCTCTATACCGGGCCGGGCACGGTCGACCGGGCGGACAATTACGCCCGCTCGATCGCCTGCATCACGCCGGAAGGTCCTGCGGGCATCACTCACAAGCTGCAATTGCTGGCCCAATACGGTCAGAAGGCGGTGTTCTTCGTCGACCCGATGCCCGCGCTGGTGTGGGGCGTTGCCGCGATCGAGGACATCGTCGGGCCGATCCTCGAGGCCGGGCAGGACGTGCAGCTCCACTGTCACACCGAATGGCTCGCCATCGCCGGAAGTGCCAATCCGCTGCCCTCGAAGGCGACCGGCCACAACCTCGCCGACTTCCCCTTCGAGGAGCAATGCGCGATCCTCGACTATGCCCGCGCCACGCTGATCGCCGCCGGAGCCCCTGCCCCGGTCGCCTTCCGCGCGGGCAATTACGGCGCCGACGACAACACGCTGCGCGCGCTCGCGGCGAACGGGATCGATTACGATTCGAGCCACTGCCCCGCCCTCGTAGGCGCGAGCGCCTGCGCGATCAGCCTCGGCAGCGAGGACCGCGATCCGGTCGGCCACATGGGGGTGATCGAGGTGCCGGTCGGCAGCATCGGCACGATGGGCGGCGGGCTGCGCCATGCCCAGATCACCGCGCTGACATTGGGCGAGATGCTCGGCGCGATCCGCCATGCCCGCGACAGCGACCGCGACAGCTTCACGCTGGTGAGCCATTCCTTCGAGCTCATCAACCGCCGCAAGCTCGCGGTGAACCACATCGTGCGCCGCCGCTTCGGCGGGCTCGTCAAGACGCTCGCGACGATGCGCGGCGTGACGACCGGCACCTATGCCCACACCCCGCCCGTCCTGCGCCTCACCGGCGCGAGCGCACAGCCGCTCCCGGCGAGCGCGATGCGCACCGGGCGGCGTCTGGCCGAGCAGCTGGTCTCCAACACGCTCTACGGCGCGCTCTGAAGGGGCAGCCGGCATGGCCAGCGCGGCAATCGACTTCACCCTCGGCTCGCGCCGCCTGCTGAGCGTGCCGCGCAGTCTATCGACCTGGGCCTTCAGCCTCGAGGACGTGCTGGCCGGCGCCCTGCCCGATGCCCCGCCTAGCGGGCGCGACGGGGTACGGGTGCTCTCAGCCCCGACCGCAAGCCTCGCCGCCGTCACCGCGCGCTATCCGGGCTTCATCGCCGGCGGCCGGCAGGATTACCGCCGCCACTTCATCGACATGGGGCAGGATTTCGAGGCCTACATGGGCCGGTTCTCGGGCAAGACCCGCTCGACCCTGCGGCGCAAGGCGAGAAAGCTGGCCGAGGAGGCAGGCGGCTACACCGTCACCGAACACCGCACGCCGGACGAGATCGTGGCCTTTCTCGCCGCTGCCCTGCCGCTGTCGGCGCGCACCTACCAGGCGCGGCTGCTCGATGCCGGGCTGCCGGGGGACGAGCCTGCGCGCCGGGCGATGCTGGAGGCGGCGGAGGCGGGGCTGATGCGCGCCTTCCTGCTCCATGCGGGCGGCGCGCCGGTCGCCTACCTGTCCCTGCCGGTCGCGGGCGAGACGCTGGTCTATGCCCACCTCGGCTACGATCCCGACTGGGCGCGGCTTTCGGTCGGCACGGTGCTGCAGATGGATGCGCTCGAACGGCTGTTCGCGGAAAGGCGCTTCCGCTGGTTCGACTTCACCGAGGGGGACGGGGCGCACAAGGAAATGTTCGGAACGCATTCGGCGGCGTGCTCGAGCCTCGTGCTGCTCGAGCCGACGCTCGCCAACCGCACCCTGCTCGGCGCGCGGGCAGGATTCGACGCAGGGGTAGCGGGCGCCAAGGCGCTCGCCGAGCAGTCAGGGGCGCTGGGCCGGATCCGCGCCCTGCTGCGCGCCTGAGCGCGCAAAGTCGCGCGCTGCCGCCATGCGCCGCAGGTTCTCCTGCTGGCGCGCCCGCTCGACCGGCACCATCCGCACCGAGGGCGTACCGCTGAGCGAGCCGTAGCGCAGCGCGATGTAGAGCCAGATCACGGTCACGACCGCCAGCAGCGAACCCGCTGCAAGGCCGAGTCGCAGATCGTAACTGAGCAGCAGCCCGTCAGCCGCGAGCGCTACCCCTGCGACAAGCCACTTGAGCGACAGCCATCCGGCCAGACGTTCGGAAGGAACAGGCATGGTGCGAACCTCTTTCACGGCGCGCGGGCGGGGAAGGGGAGAGGTTCCGCGCGACCGTGAAAGAAGATGGTGCAATCGGGAAGAAACGCAAGGGGTCAAACGACCCATGACGCCCGGTCGCCGGCCTACTTGTCGCCGCGCGCGCGTTCCTCGCGCTGGTGGCGGGTGGCCTCCTCCGACCGGCGCCGGTTCGCGCGGCTGTCGCCCCGGTTGTAGAGCCAGCCGGCCAGCAGCACGCCGAACAGCAGCGCCGCGCCGATCGGCGGGGCGATGAACGAATCGGTGAGGTAGGTCGCAAGGACCGTGGCGAGCAGGATGAGAACGATGGCGGCTTTCAGCATGGGGCGCTCCTTCGCAGGGGCTACCCCCTCCGCGGGGCCGATGATCCGCCACCGGTCGCCTTTCCCCCGCCGCCCGACGCAAAAGGGGCCGGAAGCGCGGCTTCCGACCCCTTTTCGTATTCAGCCGTTCGGCAGGAGAGGGCTTACGCGCCTTCCACTTCCGACAGGTCGACCTTGAGGCCCGGGCCCATCGACGAGGTCAGCGAGACCTTGCGGACATACTTGCCCTTGGCGCCCGAGGGCTTGGACTTCACGACGGCTTCGGTCAGCGCCTTGAAGTTCGCCTTCAGCGCGTCATCGGAGAAGCTCAGCTTGCCGATGCCCGAGTGGATAATGCCCTGCTTCTCGACGCGGAACTCGACCTGGCCGGCCTTGGCGTCCTTGACCGCCTGGGCCACGTTCGGGGTCACGGTGCCGAGCTTCGGGTTCGGCATCAGGCCCTTGGGGCCGAGCACCTTGCCCAGACGGCCGACCACGCCCATCATGTCGGGCGAGGCGATGACGCGGTCATAGTCGAGGTTGCCGGCCATCATGTCTTCCATGAGGTCTTCCGCACCGACCTTGTCGGCCCCGGCGGCCAGCGCCTTCTCGGCATTGTCGCCGCGCGCGAAGACCGCGACCTTCACGTCCTTGCCGGTGCCAGAGGGCAGCGACACCATGCCGCGGACCATCTGGTCGGCGTGACGCGGGTCGACGCCGAGGTTCATGGCGACTTCGACGGTCTCGTCGAACTTGCCCTTGAACTGGCGCAGCACGCCCAGCGCTTCCTCGATGGTGTAGAGCTTCTCGCGGTCGAGCGAGGCCAGAACCTTGGCCTTCTTGGTGATCTTGCCCATGTGCTTAGCCCTCCACCACTTCGAGGCCCATCGAGCGGGCGCTGCCGGCGATGATCTTCATCGCCTGTTCGATGTCGTTCGCGTTAAGATCGACCATCTTGGCTTCGGCGATCTCGCGGATCTGCGAGCTCTTGATGGTTCCGGCCGAGACCTTGCCCGGCTCCTTCGAGC